>Ga0302321_100001532_pt1 | contig 19850 bp, 15 predicted proteins | sample Fen_T0_1_FD_202505 | JGI IMG/M metagenome (GOLD analysis project Ga0302321, IMG submission 202505) | Peat permafrost microbial communities from Stordalen Mire near Abisko, Sweden - Fen_T0_1 | ecosystem: Environmental > Terrestrial > Soil > Wetlands > Permafrost | place: Sweden: Abisko...
ATGGATGCGCTCGACTTCTTGGACCAACTGCGGGCTGGAAACTGAAGCTTGCAGATCATCTCCCGCGTGCGGGGCCCGAAGCTGTAGCCTGGAGCGCAGCAACTCCGGCCGGGGGGCCCGGGGCGGGCGATTTCACCAGGTGGAACAACTCCGAGCTGTGGCGGGCCGGCAAGGCCACCCGCTCGCTCCGCCCCAAGGAGCCGGCCAAGGCGATCTCGGCCGACACCAAGGGCGTCGGCGGCCGCGACTCCAACTAGGCTGACCGCTCAGCACTGGCTTTCACGCCGCCCGCTCCGGGGATCCCGGGGCGGGCGGTCTTGCATGGTGGAACTTGGCGAACGACGGCAATAGGCCCAAGGAAGATCGGCCGCACGTTCAGCGGCCGACGCTCGAGGCTGCCTCCAACGTTCGATGATCCGCGATTCGCAAGGGAGCTGAGTCCTATGCTCCGAGTGGAGCCCCGATGGGCTCATGCCCGTTGACGAAGGGGAGCCAGCTCGAGGAGGGATGGGTGGGGGTGAACTGGGACGGTGACGGGCGTCACCTTCTCGCCGGCCAACCATCGCACGACAAGGTCCACACCGGGCCCCGTGGACGATGGGGCGACTATCGTCGCCGACAGGACGCCCTCGTGCACGAGCCGCTGGCCGTAGTCAGAGAGCCCGTCGATGCCGATAGCCGCCACCTTTCCCCAGGACGGTCTCTTCACACGCAGAACACGGAGCACCCCCTCCGCCATCTCGTCGTTCTGCGAGATGACGAGATCGGGCTTCGCCGCGATGTCCCCCGCCGCCTCGAGCCAGGCGTGGGTCGCCTTTTCGGCTCCCGCCGTCTTCCAGTCCGCGACCAACGTCTGGACGATTCGCAGCTTCGAGTCACGCAGGCCTTCGACCAGCCCTCGCCGGCGCTGGAGGGCCACGGCCGTGGTGCTTGGACCCTCGATGAGGACCGCGCTCCCTCCATCCGGCAGGAGCGCCAGCGCGAGGGAGGCCGAGAGCCGTCCGACCTCGACCGAGTCGGGGGAGGCAGAAGAAAGAAGACACCCCGGGAAATCCGCGCGGAGGAGGCTCGGGGGTATGGAGCTATCGACCAGGACCCACCCGACTCCTGCGGACAGCGCGGCCTGGGCAACGCGCTCGAAGCCGACGAGGGCGGCGGCATGGACCACCACGGCGACGGGGCGGTCGGCCTCCGGTGCCGTCACGGCGTCCATGATCTGCGTTTTCTGGCGAGTCGGATCGTTCTCGGCGACGACGACCCGCAGCTCGAGCCCGCCCCGTGTCGCGGCGAGGCGAGCCGCGCCTTCCTGGCTGCGCTGGAACTCCGTCACCTCGTACTGAGGCCGCCCGCACCCGAGTGAAAGCAGCACCCAACGCTTCATGTCTCGATCGGATCCTCGTGCTCGGTTGCGGTGCTCAGCCAGGAGGGAGCAGAAGAGCGCCGACGGCCCAATCCTCTCCGGAACGTTATCACCGCTGAAACGGGGGGACAAACCCGGATCCAGGCCGCGCCGGCGAGCGGGTCGGCCCCTTCGCTTCCAGTCACGATGGCGGCGATCTCCTAGCGCTCCAGCGCCGGGCTCCCGGGCACCCGCGCCGCCAGCGCCCGGATGTTCACCTCCACCGCCGCGGCCAGCGTGGCCGCGCAGGCGGCGCCGTCGGGTAGCGTCCAACATGACTGAGCCCCGTTGACCGACGGAGCTGCTTCCGTGGACTCACGGGTCCGCAGAGACTCGTGGTCGCACTGCGGCGCACACCTGTGGGCGCGGCAGTGAATTTGCCTGTCCGATCGATGAGCCGGGAAAGCCGATTGCCTGCGCACGGGCAGACTTGTTGCACACAGCTTCATGGAAACCGTGCGGCAAGCCCGCTGCGCTCGCTCTTGGGACTGAGGGTCACGGAATGGACTTCTGCCGGTACGCCAGGTGCGAACCAGTGCAACCCGAGTGCTTTCGAGCGCGCGGCGAGCCTTGGCTCCTTCTTGCGCTCGCGCTTGTCGTCCTGGCCGGTTGCGGCTCGGCAGAGACCGAATCAACGGGCCCGGTGGGCCCCTGCGTGAACCCGGACGGCGGCCTGCTCCCCGCTGGCACCGTCTGCCGCCCCTCGGCGGGCGCCTGTGACGTGGCGGAGACCTGCACCGGGAGCTCGGCGCAGTGCCCAGCGGATCAGCTCCTCTCGTCGGCCACGGTCTGCCGTCCGTCGGCGGGCGCCTGTGACGTTGCGGAAACGTGCACGGGAAGCTCGACGCAGTGCCCGGCGGATCAGCTCCTGTCGTCGGCCACGGTCTGCCGCCCGTCGGCGGGCGCCTGTGACGTAGCGGAGACCTGCACCGGGAGCTCGGCGCAGTGCCCGGCGGACGAGCTCCTGTCGTCGGCCACGGTCTGCCGCCCGTCGGCGGGCGCCTGTGACGCAGCGGAAACCTGCACCGGAAGCTCGGCGCAGTGCCCAGCGGACCAGCTTCTCTCGGTGGCCACGGTCTGCCGCGCCTCGGCTGGCGCCTGCGACACGGCGGAGACGTGCACCGGAAGCTCGGCGCAGTGCCCAGCGGACCAGCTTCTCTCGGCGGCCACGGTCTGCCGCCCGTCGGCGGGCGCCTGTGACGCGGAGGAGGCCTGCACGGGACTTTCTGCTGACTGCCCGGCCGACGCCTTCGCGCCCATGACCACTGTGTGCCGTGCTCCTGGGGACCTCTGCGACGCGACCGAGTTCTGCACGGGTGGCAGCCCAACCTGCCCGGCCGACGCCTTTGCCTCAGCGACCATCGTCTGTCGACCCAGCTCTGGACCGTGCGACATGGCAGAGAGCTGCACGGGGAGCTCTGCCTCGTGCCCGTCCGACCAGTTCTCGTCCGCCTCGACCGTCTGCCGACCTTCGGCCGGCGCATGCGATGTCTCCGAGACCTGCACGGGAACGTCCGCTTCGTGCCCGGCAGACCAATATCAGTCCTCGTCCACCACCTGCCGCCCATCCGCCGGCATCTGCGACCTCGCCGAGACCTGCACCGGGAGCTCGGCGCTGTGCCCGTCCGACCAGCTCCAATCCGCGTCCATCGTCTGCCGCCCAGCGGCCGACCTCTGCGACGCCGCGGAGACCTGCACAGGCCTCTCGGCCGCCTGCCCGGACGATACCTTCGCGCCCCTGACCACCGTCTGCCGCGCCCCTGCGGACGCCTGCGATGCCGGCGAGTTCTGCACCGGGACGAGCATCGCCTGCCCAACGGACAAGTTCAGCCCATCGGGGATCACCTGCCGCCCTTCGGCTGGCGTCTGTGACGTGGCCGAGGCGTGCACCGGGAGCTCGGCCGCGTGCCCCGCTGACGTCCTCTTGCCAGCCACCGCCACCTGCCGGGCACAGAACGGGAACTGCGACGTGGCCGAGCACTGCACGGGGGCCCTTCCCGATTGCCCCCCGGATCTGCTCAAGCCAGCAGGATCGTGGTGCCACATGGTGAGCGGCGCGTGCGATTCGAATGCCTACTGCACCGGGAGCTCGGGCCAGTGCCCCTCTGGCCTCGTCCCCGCGGGGACGCTCTGCCGGGCAGCGGCAGGCGCCTGCGACGCTGCGGAGACCTGCACCGGCAGCTCGACGCTGTGCCCCGCGGATCAGCTCCTCCCCTCTGGCAACGTTTGCCGTGCGGCGGCAGGCGCCTGCGACGCCGTGGAGACCTGCACCGGCAGCTCGACCCAGTGCCCGGCAGATCAGTTCCTCGCGTCCGGGTTCGTTTGTCGGACAGCCACCGGGTTCTGCGACGCGACGGAAGCGTGCACGGGCAGCTCGGCCCAGTGTCCCGCCGACCAGCACCAGCCCGATGGGCTGTCCTGCGATCCCGGCCTGCAGAACGCAGGCGGGATCTGCTCGAATGGCCTCTGCGCCGTCCAGTGCAATCTCGGCTACGCCCATTGCAACGCCACGCTCTCCGATGGCTGCGAGACTCCAATCTCCTCCGACCTGACGAAATGCGGCGCCTGCGGGAATGTCTGCCCCCTGGATCTGGGGATCCCGATGTGCGTGAACGGTCGGTGCGCCTCGGACGGCCACTTGGCAACTGCGGTCGATGCCCAGAGCGTCTCGAACCCTGGGGGCACCACCCCTGTTCCTCTCGGCGCCTCGGTGCAGTTCACCGTCCGTGTCCCGGGCGCCGTTCTTGGGAGCCCGGCCGAGGTCTGGTACTTCCTCAGTCGGAACTTCGTCTTCGAGGGCGCCACGGCCGGAGCGCAGAGCGCCCCCTGCCAGTCGGCCACGTTCGGCCTGCCGTTCCCGAACGGCGTGCAGGGGAACGCGCAGGTCCTCGATTGCCTCCTGTCGGACGGCAGCGCTCCGCTGGTCGTCACCGCCAGCGCCGCCGGAACGCTCGCGCCCCGTGACGATCCGTTCGCGGCCGTGGCTTGCTTCGCGCCCTTCACCACCTGCATCCCGGTGCGCATCGCGCTCCAGCTCCCGGCCGGCACCGTGTCGACCGTGGGGTCGCAGCGCACCGCCGTGGTGCTGGCGAGCGCACCCAGCGCTCCGGCCCACCCCTACGCCAACAAGACCAGCACGGCGAGCGTCTTCTTCTCGGCCTCCAATCCGCAGAGCGCCCGCAGCTATTACGCTCAGTCCTCGTATGGACCGGCGAGCGCCGGAGCCGTGCTCCTGGTGGGGGCAGCCGGTGCGGACGGCACAGCCGCCGATGTTTACGGACCGTTCACGATCAACGTCAGCGGGTGCATGAACTCGACGGATGTCATGGCGGCCGTCGGCAGCGCCATCGACTTTGCCAGCTACGACCGGGTCGTGATCGCGGCCAACGACCCGACCAACTGCGGCGGTGGAGGTCTCTCCGGCCCCCAGACCGTCACCGTCCTGGGCCAGCCGAAGTCGGTCACGGTCTCCATCAACTACAACTCGGCCTTCGGTGGCACCACCTTGAACGGCCGCGCCGGCTCCGTCGTCCTCCACGAGTACGGGCACGAGCTCGGTCTACAACACGCCGGCGGAATGGACTGCGGGGTCAATGCGCTGGCGATGGACGGCACTTGCAGCAACCTGGTCTACGACGACGTCACCGACCAGATGGGGGCGGCCAGCGACGCCCACTTCAACCCGGTGAACAAGGAGCGGCTCGGCTGGCTCGAGGGCGGGCGGATCCTGCCCGTCTGGTCTTCTGGCCGTTACGTCCTGAACGCCTACGAGGACGCCGTCGAGAACGTCAAGGTGCTCAAGATCCCGCGCAAGCTGCGCCGGTCCGGGACGACCAATCCGGGCGGGATCGCGACCGGCTACTTCTACCTCGCCGCCCGGCGCCCGGCCGCGCCCTGGAACTCCTGGTTGACCCCTTCACCCTCGTTCGCGAATGGCATCGGCATTTACCTGGACGAGGGAGGAGTCGGCCAGAGCACGGCGCTGCTCGACCTGACCCCCGGCTCGGCCGCTGGCGCATCGGACTTCTACGACGGAGCCCTGCTGGCGGGCCGGACGTTCACCGACCCGGCCAGCGGCGTCTCGGTGACGGTGGTCTCCACCACGTCGGCTGGGGCCACCGTGGACGTGGCCATCCCGGCTCGCGCGACGCGCTACGCCCAGGCCGGCTCGTCCGATGGCTATGGCAACGCGGTGCCAGGCGCGAGCGTCCAGGGGACCGGGAGCTTCTCCCCGGGAACGAGCGTCACGCTGACCGCCGTCCCACCCCCCGGGTTCGGGATCTTCTGGTGGATGAGCAGCAGCGGCACTGCGCTCTCCAACTCCAGTAGCTACAGCTTCCAGCTCGACGACGACACCTTCGTCTGGGCGACGTTCAAGGCGGTGCCGCCGGCGAACGATGACTTCGCCTCCGCCCAGCCGATCGCGACTCTTCCGTCCCAGGACACGAAGTACACCAAGAGCGCCACGACTCAGACCGGCGAGCCGAGCAACATCCCGTGCGGATCCCTGAGCGTGAGCCCGGTGTCGACCGTCTGGTACACCTTCACCTCGGGCGCCGGGCAGAGCCTGTCGATCGACACCCAGAGCAGTGACTTCTACACGCGAATCGCGGTCTACACGGGCAGTGCCGTCGGCGCGCTGACCTTGGTCCCCGGGGCCTGCAGCTACGACGACGCCACGCACAACGCCGCGGTCACCTTCAATGCCGCGGCCGCAACGCAGTACTACGTCCAGATCGGGGCGTCGAACACCGGCCAGAACCTGACCGTGCACTTCACGTCTCCGTAGCGGGCGGAGGAGGTCACCGGCCGTGACCCCCTGGGACGCCTTAGAGCGCTCGACCCAGCACGCCAGCCAGCTCCGAGTCGGTGAGCGCGATCGGATTCCCCTTCATGCTGCTGGCCGCCTTTCCCTGGGCGACCAACGCGGGCAAGTCCGCCTCGCTCACGCCCCACCGCCGAAGCCCCGGGATGGCGAGCGCCTGCGAGAGCTCCTGCGTCCAGGCTGCGCCGGCGAGCGGATCGGCGTCGGTCCGGCCGGTGACGAGCGCCGCGATCTCACGGTAGCGCTCCAGGGCCGGGCTGGTGGGAGCGCGGCCAGCGAGCGCGCGGATGTTCGCCTCGGCCACGATCGGCAAGAGTGCCGCGCAGACCGCGCCGTGCGGCGCATCGAAGGCTCCGCCGATGGGCGCCGCGAAGCCATGCACCGCGCCCAGTCCGGCATTTGCGAGGGCGAGGCCACCGAAGAGGCTGGCCAGCGCCAGATCTTCGAGCACCGGACCGGACCGGTCTCCCTCGAAAGCCCGCCGCAGCGAGCGCGCCGAGCGGCGCAGCCCTTCGTGGCAGAGCGCGTCGGTCAGGGGATTGGCCTTCACCGATACGAACGGCTCCACCAGCTGTGTAAACGCATCGAGGCCGCTGGCCGCCAGTACCGCGGGCGGTAGGTCGGCGAGCAGCTCGGGATCGATCACCGCGGCCCGCGCCAGCATGAGCGGACTGCGCAGGCTCGCCTTCACCTTGTGCTCGGGCGACGCCAGCACCGCGTTCCGGGTCACCTCGGAGCCGGTGCCGGCCGTGGTCGGGATGGCGATGAAGGGAAGGGGAGGGTGAGCGAGGGCCTGCCCACGGCCGACCACCTCCAAGTAGTCGAGCGGATCGCCGCCGTTGCCGAGCAGCGCGGCGATCGCCTTGGCCGCGTCGATGGCGCTGCCGCCACCAAAGCCGATCACCTGATCGCACCCCTCGGCACGTCCGAGCGCGGTCCCCTGGCGAACGGTCTCGACCGAGGGCTCACCGTCGGTACAGAAGATGACGGCGGTCACGCCCTGCGCGGCTAGGCGCTCGGTCAGCGGGCCGGCCCGCTCCCGCGAGCGGCCGACCACCACCAGCGCCCGCGCCCCGAAGCTGCGCGCCAGCGGCGCGACCTCGGCCAGCACGCCCGGACCGAACAGGACCCGCCCAGCGGTGGCGAACTCGAAGCGCACCTCACCACCCCGCGTCGTCGGGCGAGACGTTGACGAACTTGGTGGCCTGGCGCGGCTGGGCCATCATCGGCGCCACCGCGTCCCGCCAGGTGGCGTAGTGCGCCGTCTCCTTGTGCGCCGCGGACGCCTCCGGCCCCCGATAAATCTCGACCAGCACGAAGTGCGTCGGCACCTCCCGATCCTGGATCAGATCGAAGCGGACGATGCCGGGCTCCCGGCGGCTGGCCTCGGCGTTGGCGAGGGTGGCCGACTTGAACGGCTCGATCACGTCCGGCTTCACCTGGACGTGAACGTGGACGACGAGCAGGCTGGCTGTCACGGTGGGGTCCTCCGTCGGTTCTGTGGTGGAGCGGGTCATACTGTCCGCCACTCCGGACGAGTCAAGCGGATTGAGCCCGTCCGCCGCCGGGGACCTGCTCGGGGCTTCGCATGCCCCCCAGACGGACACTCGCGCGTCCCCAGCCATCGCCATCGCATCATCCCGAGCTCCGCGTTCCGACGCCCCGAATCGCTCGTGGCGTCCTCTCGCGACATCCCAGAAGGGGCTCAGCGCACCCCGTTATGGGTCGGTCTGACCCATGTCGCCGGACTCTGATTCGTTACCGGTGTAACGACCTAAGTGCTTGAAACGGCCTGGAGAGTCCCGAAGCGACTGGCTGACCGGAAGAAGTGGACCTGACAAGTCCATTAAATACCCAAGAACAACAATGGCTTTGACGTTCTTGGGGCCTTTTGATATAAGTAATCGTGAAAAAGGTAACAGCGTGATGCCCGTAACGAATCGACGAGACCAAGAGCGAAACGCGGTATCGCATAAGGCGATTGGGCGGCTCTGCGTCTATCGCCGGAGCCTCCGCAAGCTCCAGGCGATGGGGAAGCCCTTCGTCTACTCGCACGAGCTCGCCACCGAGGCCTCGGTCAGCCCGGCGCAGGTCCGCCGCGACCTGATGGGGATCGGCTACTCCGGCAGCCCGAACCGCGGCTACGACACCAGCGAGCTGCTCCGGAGCATCGCCATGCTGCTCGACTCCCCGGAAGGAGAGGGCGTCGCGCTGGTCGGGGTGGGCAACCTGGGCCGCGCCATCATCGCGTACATGGCGCGCCAGCGACCGCACCTCTTCGTCGCTGCCGCGTTCGACAGCGACCCCGAGAAGATCGGCCGCGTCATCCACGGCTGCCGCACGCTGGCGGTCGAGGAGATGCCTCGCGCGGTCCGCGAGCACGACCTGCACGTCGGGATCGTCGCGGTCCCGTCCGCGGCTGCGCAGGACGCGGCCGACCGGCTGGTGGCCGCCGGCATCCGCGGGCTCCTCAACTTCGCGCCTGTCCCCCTTCGCCTTCCAGAGAGCATTTACGTTGAGGAAATCGATCTGACGGTCTCCCTCGAGAAGGCCGCCTACTTCGCGCGCCGCAGCCAGGGCGCGGGTTTGACCTAGTCCCGGCGACGCTCGTCGCCATTCAGTCAGGAGGAACGAGGATGTCTCAACCCGAAACCAGCCGCCCCGGGGCCGACCCTGGAAAGACGATCAGCCCGAAGCTGGCCGCCGTCCTGGGCCACTACACGGATCCGAAGCGTGAGTACCTGATCCCCATTCTCCAGGAGGTGCAGGAGTCCGAAGGCTTCCTGTCCCCCGAGGCGATCGTCCGCATCGCCGAGCACCTCAAGCTGCCCACCAGCAAGGTGTACGGCGTCGCCACGTTCTACAACCAGTTCCGGTTCCAGCCGCAGGGCCGCTTCCACGTCCAGGTCTGCCGCGGCACGGCCTGTCACGTGAAGGGCTCCGCGGCGGTGCTCTCCGCCCTGTCCCGCTCGCTGAAGGTCGCCCCTGGTCAGACCACCAAGGACGGCATGTTCAGCCTCGAGGTCGTGGCCTGCATCGGCGCCTGCGGCCTGGCCCCGGTGATCACCGTCGGCGGCGAGTTCCACGCCGGTGTCGCCCCTGAGAAGGTCAACAGCATCCTCCAAGGCTACCGAAGGAAGGCCGCACAATGAGCGTGGTCGGTCCAAGCAAGTGCTGTGGCAGCTGCTGGCACAGCACCGAGAAGCCCTGCCCTGATCTGGTCTCCTGCCTCACCGAGGGACCCCGCTGCCACACGGACGAGGCCTGCAACGCTCGGGCGCGCGAGCGGACGGCCCAGTACCGCCGCGACAAGCTGACCCGGCCCGTGATCTTCATCGGGACCGGCTCCTGCGGCCTCGGCGCCGGCGCCGGCAAGACCCTGGCCGCCATTCGCGAGCACCTCGCGTCGAAGTCGATCGACGCCGACGTGATCGAGGTCGGCTGCATCGGTCTCTGCACCTCCGAGCCGATGGTCGACATCCAGGTCCCCGGCCGCACCCGCGTCAGCTTCGGCAAGATCACCGGCGATCGCGCCGGTGCGCTGGTCGATGCGGTGCTGGGCGGCAAGATCCCCTTCGACCACGTGGTGGCCCAGTTCCGCAACGCGGCGCTGGAGCCGTGGGAGGGCGTGCCGTTCCAGGAGCAGCACCCCTTCTTCGCGCCCCAGACCCGCCGCGTGCTGGTCAACTGCGGCATCATGGATCCGGATAGTCTCGAGGAGACGATCGCCCGCGGCGGCTACCGCGCGCTCGCCCTCGCCCTGCGCACCAAGACCCCGCAGGAGATCCGGGACATGGTCGTCGCCTCCGGCCTCCGCGGCCGCGGCGGCGGCGGCTTCCTCACCGGCGAGAAGTGGAAGTTCGCCGCCAAGGAGACGGCCGATCAGAAGTACCTGATCTGCAACGCCGACGAGGGTGACCCGGGCGCGTTCATGAACCGCGCCGAGATCGAGGGCGACCCCCACAAGCTCCTCGAAGGCATGGCCCTGGCGGCCTACGCCATCGGCGCCACCAAGGCGTACATCTACATCCGCGCCGAGTACCCGCTGGCCGTCCGCCGGCTCCACACCGCCATCGCCCAGGCCAAGGCCTACGGCCTGCTGGGGCACAACATCCTCGACTCCGGGTTCAGCCTGGACATCGTGATGAAGCAGGGCGCCGGCGCCTTCGTCTGCGGCGAGGAGACCGCCCTCATGCACAGCATCGAGGGGCGCCGCGGCATGCCTCGTCCCCGCCCGCCGTATCCGGCGGTGAAGGGGCTCTTCGGCAAGCCCTCGGTGGTGAACAACGTCGAGACGTTCTACAACGTCCCGTCGATCGTCGAGCGCGGGCCGGAGTGGTTCGGCTCGGTCGGCACCGCCACCAGCAAGGGCACCAAGGTGTTCGCCCTCTCCGGGAAGGTCAACCGCACCGGTCTCGCCGAGATCGCCTATGGCACCACCGTCCGCCAGGTCATCTTCGACATCGGCGGCGGCATCCCGCACAGCAAGGCGTTCAAGGCGGTCCAGATCGGCGGCCCCTCGGGCGGCTGCGTCCCGACGCAGCACCTCGACGTGACCATCGAGTACGAATCGCTCAAGAAGGTCGGCGCCATGATGGGCTCCGGCGGCCTCGTCGTCATGGACGAGGACACCTGCATGATCGACGTGGCCCGGTTCTTCATGGACTTCATCGGGCGCGAGTCGTGCGGCAAGTGCATCCCCTGCCGTGAGGGGACGCGGCGCATGCTGGACATCCTGAACCAGGTCACCCAGGGCCGGCGCACCGAGGAGGGGCACGCCGCCCTCCACCGCTTCCAGGGCGTGATGTCCCTGCAGCGGCTGGCCTCGGTCATCCGGGACACCAGCCTGTGCGGGCTGGGGCAGACGGCTCCCAACCCGATTCTGTCCACGCTCCGTTACTTCCGCGACGAGTACGAGGCCCACATCTTCGAGCGGCGCTGCCCGTCGGGCGTCTGCAAAGAGTTGCTCAACTACCACATCGATCCCGAGGTCTGCAGCGGGTGCGGGGTCTGCGTCAAGGCCTGCTCGGCCGAGGCCATCGTCGGATCGCTCAAGCAGCCCCACGAGATCATCCAGGACAAGTGCGTCGCTTGCGGAAGCTGTGTCGAAGTCTGCCGCCAGGACGCCGTCCTCGCAGCCTAAGGGAGAGAGCCCGTGTTCGATATCGAGGTGAACAACAAGAAGGTCGAAGCGGAGAGCGGTGAGATGCTGCTCTCTACCCTGCGGCGCGCGGGACTTCACGTTCCGACGCTGTGCAACCTGGAGGGGATGCTCCCCACCGGCGCCTGCCGCATGTGCGTCGTGGACGTGGAGGGGGCCCCCAACCTGGTGCCGAGCTGTGCCTTCCCTGTCCGTGAAGGCATGAAGGTCAAGACCCACTCGGCCCGAGCGGTCCGTGCGCGCAAGACCATCGTCGAGCTCCTGCTCGCCAACCACCCGGACGACTGCCTCTATTGCGCCCGCAACGGTAACTGCCAGCTCCAGAGCCTGGCGGAGAACCTGGGCGTGCGGCAGCGGCGCTACAGCGGCGCCAAGAACGAGACCAAGATCGACACGTCGAGCCCGTCGGTGGTCCGCGATCCGGCCAAGTGCATCCTCTGCGGCAAGTGCGTGCGCGTCTGCGAGGAGACCCAGGGCGTGGCCGCGCTCGACTTCGTGGGCCGCGGTTCCCGCACCCAGGTCGGCACCGCCTTCAACCAGGGGCTCAACGTCTCGAGCTGCATCGCCTGTGGGCAGTGCATCATGGTCTGCCCCACCGGCGCCCTGACGGAGCAGAGCCACTTCCGCTCCCTCATCGAGGCGATCGACGACCCCGAGGTGAAGGTGGTGGTCCAGGTGGCGCCGGCGGTCTCGGTGACCCTGGGCGAGCTCTTCGGCGTCAAGCCAGGGGCCGACGTGGCCGGCATGCTCAACGCGGCGCTGCGCCGGCTGGGGATCGACTGGGTCTTCGACACCGGCTTCTCCGCCGACCTGACGATCATGGAGGAGGCGTCGGAGCTGGTCCACCGCATCCTCAACAAGGGCACGCTCCCGATGTTCACCAGCTGCTCTCCGGGCTGGATCAAGTTCGTCGAGGAGTGCTACCCCGACCTGCTCCCTCACGTCTCCACCTGCAAGAGCCCGCAGCAGATGCTCGGCGCGGTGGTGAAGAGCTACTGGGCCGACCGCGAGAAGATCGCCCCTGAGCGCGTCTTCTGCGTGTCCGTGATGCCCTGCACCGCCAAGAAGTACGAGGCGGCCCGGCCCGAGATGATGAACGGCGAGATCGCCGACGTCGATCTCGTGCTCACCACCCGTGAGCTGGCCCGGATCATCAAGATGCGCGGCATCGAGCTGAACAACCTGGAGCCCGAGCCGGCCGACACCCCGTTCGGCGAGCGGAGCAGCGCTGGCAAGCTGTTCGGCGCCACCGGCGGCGTGATGGAGGCGGCCCTCCGGACCGCCCACTGGATGGTCACCAAGAAGGAGCTCGACATCCCCAAGGTCCAGCCGGTCCGTGGGCTCCAGGGCGTGAAGGCGGCCGAGCTCCAGGTCGGCGATCTCAAGCTCAAGATCGCGGTGGTGAGCGGCCTCGGGAACGCCAAGAAGCTGCTCGAGGACATCCGCGCGGGCAAGAGCGAGTACCACTTCATCGAGGTGATGACCTGCCCCGGCGGCTGCATCGCCGGCGGTGGCCAGCCCATCGGCGCCGACCTCGACGCGGTCAAGGCTCGCATGCAGGCGCTCTACAAGATCGACAAGGACTCGACCTTGCGCACCTCGCACACCAACGTGTCGGTTCAGCGGCTCTACGCGGAGTTCCTGGGTGAGCCGAACGGGGAGAAGAGCCACCACCTGCTCCACACCCACTACGCGCCGCTGGATGTCGTGCGCTAGTACGATCGGCCGCCGGAGCTTCCGCAGTGGCGGGGCTCCGGCGGCGTTCCCTTCGCCACCCTGAGCTTTCCATGAACGCAAACACAGAGACGATCCTGGTCGTAGACGACGATCCCGACTTTGTCCTCCAGACCCGCATGATGCTGGAGGTGGCCGGGTACAAGGTGCTGGCCGCCGCCAGCCTGAAGGAGGCCGACGAGGTCCTGGCCCTGAACAAGCCGGACCTGATCGTGGCAGACCTCATGATGGAGTACCTGGACGCTGGTCTGGTGCTCTGCCACCGCGTGAAGAAGAAGGACCCGCACATGCCGGTGATCCTGGTGACCGCGGTCACCAGCGAGACCGGGGTGGAGTTCGAGATCACCTCCTCAGACGAGCGGTCCTGGATCAAGGCCGACGCCATCCTGACCAAGCCGGTCCGGTCCGGCCAGCTCAAGAGCGAGATCGACCGGCTCCTGCAGGGCAAGCGGGAGGCGGTGCAGGGAGCACAGGCGCACGCCTAGAGACACGTCGGGATCCGGCGGGCCAGCCGCGTTCATGGTAGAAATATGACCCATGGATGCGTTGCTGGCCCTCCGCATTCTGGTGGTGGATGACGATGCCGCGACGAGGAGCGCCGCCACTGCGCTGTTCGAGCAGCTCGACCTCCGGCTCTCCGAGCACGACGACCGCAAGGTCCACCCCCAGATCGACTACGCCGGGACCTCGGAGGAGGCGTCCGGGAAGCTCGCGGCGCGGGCGCCCGACCTCGTCTTACTGGGCGATCCGCTCGTCGGCGCCAGCTGCCTCGACGTCCTGACCCAGGTGTCGGTCACGGCCCCGGACGCGCTGACCCTGATCATGACCGAGCGGCTGGCGTTGGAGTCGGTGGTCGCCGCGTCCAAGCGGGGCGCCTACGACTTCCTGGCCAAGCCGCTCCAGCTCGAGCCGTTCCGGGTCACCATCGGCGACGCCTTCCGGCAGCTCGTCCGGCGGCGGCAGGCAAGGCGCCAGGCCGAGGAGAAGCGGCGCATCCGCTTCGAGTTCGTCTCGGTGCTGGCGCACGAGCTCAAGGCTCCGCTGGCGGCGGTGGAGGGGTACCTGCTCGCCATGCAGGACCAGACCCTCGGCCTCAACGTGCAGTCGTACCAGCCGATGATCGAGCGGAGCATCGTCCGGCTCACCGCCATGCGCGAGATGGTGGTGGACCTGCTCGACCTGGCCAGGCTCGAATCGGCCCAGCGCAAGCGCGAGCTCGAGCGGCTGGACGTGGTCGAGGTCGCGCACAGCGTGATCGAGACCGTCCGCGGCGAGGCCGAGGCCCGGAAGGTGACGCTCCTGGTCCACGCCGACGGGCCGGTGCCCATGGTGGCCGACCGGGCCGAGATCGAGCTGGTCATCTCGAATCTGCTGACCAACGCCATCAAGTACAACCGCGACGGCGGCCGGGTCGATCTGCGGGTCCTGGCTCGAGGACCGCTGGTCGACCTGGAGGTCTCGGACACCGGCATCGGGATGACGGCCGAGGAGGCGGGACGGCTCTTCAAGGAGTTCAGCCGGATCCGGAACGAGAAGACGCGCCTCATCCCCGGCAGCGGACTGGGCCTGTCGATGGTCCGGAAGGTCGCGCTGCTCTACGGCGGGGACGCGCAGGTCACCAGCCAGCCGGACGCGGGCACCACCGTGAAGGTCTCGTTCAAGGCAGTCCCGCCCACGGCGCCCAGTAGCGCCGAGGCGCCGGTCGGGGTGTAGGGGCGGTCGCAGACTGGACGCCCACCTGGATTGACCTAGACTGCCGCGATGCCGAACCGGACCCGGCTCGTCCTCGCCGTCCTCTTCCCGGCGACCTTCGCGCTGCACGTGACCGAGGAGTGGCTGGGCGGCTTCCCGAGCTTCATGGCCCTGGTGAGCGGACGGACCATGAGCGAGACGGTCTTCCTGAACGTCAACGGGGTCTACCTGGCGCTGGTGGTGATCGCGGTGGCAGTGGCCGCGATCCGGTCCGGCTTCGACTGGATCTACCCCGGCCTGGCGACCGTGATCCTCTTCAACACCGCGACGCACCTGTCCGGCGCCGCCTTCGTGCGCGCCTACTCGCCCGGGCTGGTCACCGCGCTCTCGCTCTGGATCCCGCTGGGAACCTGGGTTGCGCGCTCCTCCTGGCGCCGGCTGCCGCGCCCCACCTTCTGGGGTGGAGTCACGGCCGGTGCGGTCACCATGGTGGGCGTGGGCCTGCTGGCGCTCCCGCTGTCGCGCCCGGTGCCATAGCAGCCCATTCGTGAACGAGGACCGGGCGTCAAGGTGCTCTGGCCCCGAGCGCCCCGGAGACGAGCCACTGCCAGCGCGGCCCGCTGCCGCCCCGTCCGTGGCTCGACCGTTTCCGAATCACCGATCGTTCGTTTAATCTCAGGGGGATCGCGAGCTCGCCATGAACCAGCCCCGTCCCCTCCGCGTCCTGGTCGCGCCCGACTCCTTCAAGGGGAGCCTCTCGGCGACGGAGGCGGCCGCCGCCATGGCGCGGGGAGTGCGCGCGGTCTTCCCTTCGGCCGAGGTGGTCGAGGTCCCGATCGCGGACGGCGGGGAGGGGACCGCTGCGGCGCTGGTGCGCGCCACCGGGGGGCAGCTTCGGGAGCAGACGGTCGCCGGCCCGCTGGGCGATCCGGTGCGCGCCGCCTGGGGGCTGCTGGGCGATGGCCGCACCGCAGTGATCGAGATGGCGTCCGGCTCGGGGCTGCTGCTGGTGCCGGCCGAGCGACGCGACCCATCGAAGGCCTCGAGCCAGGGCACGGGCGAGCTCATCCGGGCCGCGCTCGACGCCGGAGTGCGCCGGCTGGTGGTGGCGATCGGCGGCAGCGCTACCAACGACGGTGGCTCTGGCGCCCTGCAGGCGCTGGGCGCGCGGTTCCTCGACGACGCGGGCCAGTCGCTCCCGTCCGGGGGCGCGGCGCTGGCGCGGCTCGCGCGCGTGGACCTCGCCACCCTCGACGCCAGGCTGGCGGAGTGCGAGCTCTCGGTCGCCTGCGACGTGGACAACCCGCTCACCGGCCCGCGAGGCGCCTCGGCGGTCTTCGGCCCGCAGAAGGGCGCCACGCCGGCCATGGTCGCGCTGCTCGACGCTGCGCTGGAGCGTTTCGCCGCGATCGCGCACCAGGCGACCGGCCGGGACGTGGCCGGGACTCCGGGTGCGGGCGCGGCCGGCGGGATGGGGGCCGGCCTGCTGTTCTTCACGCCCGCGAAGCTGCTCCGGGGAGTGGAGCTGGTCCTGCACGTGGTCCGGTTCGCCGATCAGCTCCAGGGCGCAGATCTGGTGATCACCGGCGAGGGACGGACCGACGGCCAGACCAGCATGGGCAAGGCACCGGTCGGGGTGGCCGCGGCGGCCAGGCGCGCTGGCGTGCCGGTGGTCTGTCTCTCGGGCGGCCTCGGGCCGGGCGCGGAGGCGGTCTTGGCGCACGGGATCGACGCGCTGGCGAGCGCGAGTCCAGGACCGATGGCGCTGGAGGAGGCGATAGAGCGAGCCTCCGAGCTGGTGGAGCTGGCGGCGGTACGTGTCTGTCGGCTGCTCCGGCTGGGGCACGCACTCCGAGGGTGAGAGCGCACAGCTTCTTCCCCCATCTGGGTCTCATCCAAGGCCAGAACGGTTGCCAGCTCGGGAACCAGGGGCGGATCGGCCCATCGAGCGACTCCAAACGGGCTCCTTTCAGCCGTTCTCTGCGCATTCCGCTTGGAGTCACTACTGAATCCTTTTGCACCAATAGCCAGTCCGAGTAGCATGGCGCCGTCGCATCGACGTAGAGGAAGGAAGCGTCTCTCGATCGGTGCGAAGTCCACCGCTGGCACGGGGGGACGGCCGACACGCCGGTGTTTCGGCGGCCGTCCGGGGAGCTGCGGTGATGAACGCGCGGAGGCTTGGCTGGCGTACCGACGGTTGAGCCTGGCTCGCGCAGGCCGTCCTCCAGCAGCACACGGAGAATGAAATGGCATCGACACTGACCACGATGAGCCACGCCGCGAGCGAGGAGCTGGCGGTGGCAGAGATGGTCCAGCAGCTCGAGAGCCGGTCCGGCGGGGGAACCGTCCGAGGGGCGATCTTCTACTGCACCGTCCACCACGACACCACACGGCTCCAGGCGGCGCTGAAGGCGAAGCTGCCCGGGATCCCGTTCATCGGGACCACGTCCTATCAGGGCGTGGGCGCGTCGCCGGCAGAGTTCGCGACCGGTCGGAGCCTGGTCGGGTTCTGGCTGCTGGGCGACGGGTTCCGCTTCGGGGTCGCGGCGGCCGACAAGGGGACGCGCGATCCGACCGCCATCGGGAAGGACCTGGCCAGCCAGGCGCTGGCCAGCGGTGGCTTCAGCGCCTCCGACGCTCGGTTCGCGGTGATCCATCCCACGCCCGGTGACGAGGAGGCGCTGCTGGCCGGCGTCTACCAGACCCTCAACAAGCAGACCCCCATCATCGGCGGGAGCGCGGCCGACGACGACCTCTCCGGCCGGTGGAGCTCCTTCACCCACGACCAGGTCACCCGGAACGGCGTGGTCCTGGCGCTCTGTAACTGGCCCTGGCGCTTGGCCATCAACTACCAGGCCGGCTACCTGGCCGAGGGGAAGCGCGGTCGCGTCACGCGGGCCAAGGGGCGAGTGCTCTACACCATCGACGGCCGTCCGGCGGCCGATGTTTACAATGAGTGGACGGGTGGGAAGATCAGCGCCTTCCTGGAGAAGGGCGGCAACGTCCTGGCCCAGACCACCATGAACCCGTTCGGCGTGCCCCACGGCGTGGGCGTGCTGGAGGCGTTCGTGCTCGTCCACCCCGAGAGCGTGCTCGTGCCGGAGCGGGCGCTCAGGCTCTTCGCCGACGTCTCCGAGGGGCAGGAGGTCGCGCTGATGGCGTCGCGGCCCGAGGCGCTGGTCCAGCGCGGGGCCAACGTGGCGCGGACCGCGCTCATGCGCAGCAAGCTCCCGGCGGACCAGACGGTGGGTGGACTGATGGTCTACTGCGCCGGCTGCGTCGGGGCCATCCGGGATCGGATGCCGCAGATGCTGGAGGAGTTCCGGGGCGTGGTGGGCAACATCCCCTACGTCTCCGTGTTCACCTTCGGAGAACAGGGCTGCGTGCTGCCCGGCCACGTGGACCACGGGAATCTCATGGCCTGCGTGCTGCTGCTGGCCGCGAGCTGAGCGCCGGCAGACGGGTCCGGCCGGGCCCGCTCAGGCCTTCCGGGCGATCTGCCGGAGCACGTACGGCATGATGCCGCCGTGCCGGTAGTACTCGACCTCGATGGGCGTGTCGATCCGGATGGTCACCTGGACCGCGTCGGTCTTGCCGCTGGCGCGGTGGATGGTCAGGGTCGCCTTCTGCCGCGGCTCGAGCTTGGCGCCGAAGCCGGTCAGGTCGAAGGTCTCGCTGCCGTCGAGCCCCAGGGTGGCAGCGCTGACGCCCTCCGCGAACTGGCAGGGGAGCACACCCATCCCGACCAGGTTGGACCGGTGGATCCGCTCGAAGGAGCGGGCCACCACGGCGCGCACGCCGAGGAGCAAGGTGCCCTTGGCCGCCCAGTCGCGCGAGCTGCCGGTCCCGTACTCCTGGCCTGCGACCACCACCAGCGGCGTGCCGGCGCGGTGGTACTCCTCGGCCGCGTCGTAGATGGCCATCCGCTTGCCGGACGGCTGGTGGACGGTGACGCCACCCTCCACCCCGGGCACCATCAGGTTCTTGATCCGGACGTTGGCGAAGGTGCCGCGGACCATGACCCGGTCGTTCCCGCGCCGCGAGCCGTAGCTGTTGAAGTCCTGCGGCTCCACTCCCAGGCTCTCGAGATAGACGCCGGCCGGCGACGAGGGCTTGATCGACCCGGCCGGGCTGATGTGGTCGGTGGTCACCGAGTCGCCGAAGATGGCCAGGGGGCGGGCGCCCTGAAGCTCGGAGATGGTCCCGGGCGTGCTGGAGAAGCCGCTGAAGTAGGGCGGGTCCTGGATGTAGGTCGAGGCGGGGTCCCAGGCATAGACGTGGCCCGAGGGCGCGGGCAGGTCCTGCCAGCGCGGGCTCTGCCGTGACGGATCGGCGTAGTTCTCCCGGAACGCGGCCGGATCCGCGCCGGCGCCCAGCACCGCCTGAAGCTCCGCGGGGGTGGGCCAGATGTCGCGCAGGAACACGTCCTCGCCGTTGCGCCCCTTGCCGATCGGCTCGCGGTCGAGGTCCTTGGCCACGGTGCCGGCCAGCGCAAAGGCCACCACCAGCGGCGGGCTGGCCAGGAAGTTGGCCTTGATGCTCTGGTGGATGCGCGCCTCGAAGTTCCGGTTGCCGGAGAGCACGCTGGCGCCCACCAGGTCACTCTGGGTGACCAGCGCCTCGACCCCGGGATCGAGCGGGCCGGAGTTCCCGATGCAGGTGGCGCAGCCGTACCCGACCACCTGGAACCCGAGCGCGTCGAGCGACCTCTGCAGCCCGGTCTTCTCCAGATAGGTGGTGACCAGCCGGGAGCCGGGAGCCAGCGAGGTCTTCACGAAGGGCGGAACGGTCAGGCCGCGCTCCACCGCCTTCTTGGCCAGGAGCCCGGCCGCCAGCATCACGTCCGGGTTGGAGGTGTTGGTGCAGCTGGTGATGGAGGCGATGAGCACGTCGCCGTGGCGGAGCGCGAGCGGCTGGCCCTCGAGCTTGCGGGCCGCGCCATCCACGGTGGGTGCGGCGGTGAAGACCCGGCCGGCCTCCTCCTTGGACTTGCCGAAGCCGGTGGCGTCGGAGCGCTGCAGGAGCTCGAGGAACTTCTC
>Ga0302321_100001533_pt1 | contig 19845 bp, 16 predicted proteins | sample Fen_T0_1_FD_202505 | JGI IMG/M metagenome (GOLD analysis project Ga0302321, IMG submission 202505) | Peat permafrost microbial communities from Stordalen Mire near Abisko, Sweden - Fen_T0_1 | ecosystem: Environmental > Terrestrial > Soil > Wetlands > Permafrost | place: Sweden: Abisko...
CCGAAAACCAGGTTGCGCTCTCGGACCGCAAAATCTTCGCCCAAGCTTTCCTGATGAATGTGCTCAACCCCAAGGTCGCGCTGTTCTTCCTGGCTTTCCTTCCGCAATTCGTCCGCCCCGAGCGAGGCGCCGTTCCGCAACAGCTCATCCTTCTAGGGATTGGTTTCGGCATAATTTCCTTTGCAATCTTTTCGCTCGTTGGCGTTTTTAGCGACGCGGTCGGCCGACAAGTACGTTCGCGGCCGGTAATAACGCGTCTACTCGACCGCATTGCCGGCACCGTTTTCATTCTGCTGGGCCTACGTCTGGCTTCCTTCAGTCAGCGATAAACACATGGCTACTCACCGCCCTTCTCTGTCCCGCTTAAACGGTTTCCTAATTTCGTCTTTTGCTGGCATAAGTTTATTTCTGATCACAGCGGCCACCGCTTCGTGTGACACGCTTGTTGATATCAAAACTGCGCCTGCGCGCACCCGCTGGCCGGTTGAGTTCATGAGCGGCGTTCTTTGGAAAGTGGGTGGAGGTGCGACTCCTCTTAGCTACACGCTTGTGCCCCAAATCATCACCGTGCGGTGCTCACCGATCAGGGAATGGCCCCTGGCCGGCGGAACATTGCTCTACAGCACGCGGCTGAGCACCTTGATCGAGCCCATCATTAAAGGCCCGGAAACCTATTTCATCGGCACTGCAGCCGCTGGCTACCTGGAGTGGTTTGCTCCAGGGAAACGCACCTCGCTATTTTTTGCCGGTGGAGGTGGGTTTGGCTGGATGGACAGCAAGGGCCATGAAATCAAGGGCGCCCAAGGCCAGGACCTTAACTTAAACTGGCTTCTCAATCTCGGCCTGCGCAGCCGCACCCGCAGTGGCTGGCAAGGGACTGCCAGCTTGTATTTTCAGCACATCTCCAATCGCAACATGAACAAAATTAACCCGGGCCTGAACGCCCTCGGTCCAATGTTCGGCATCTCACGGCGGTTTTAGGAAGACGATCACCGTCTGGTTCTTTTAGGCACTGCGATACGGCCAAATCTTCAAGCCGCGACAGCCTCGAGCCGGTTGCGCACTTCGCCCAGCCGTATCCGAAGATCCACGACAAATCGAACGAGTCGCTCTGGAGTAAGGCGCAGCGCCCGCAATACCACCGCGTCGGGTAACGGCGGTGGCCGGTGTTCGTCCTCGGTACAGACCACGGTGCGGAGCCATTTCGCCGCGTTCAGCAGGCAGGCCATCCGCGCGTAACCAGCGGAGCCGTACGGTGCGTACTGCCAACGCAGCGGTTCCACTAAAATGGCAGGAAACCCCCAGTGGCGAAGCATCGCGGCACCCACCTCCGCCTGCGTGCAGCCGAGCAACGCGCGTTCGCTTTCGACAAATTCGCAGAGCAGACCACGCGGGAGGAAGATGATGGAAGGCGCATGGCGCAAAACCCACTCGTCGATCGCCACGATGCCCGCGCTGTGCAGCAGTCCGACCGTGTAAGCGATGCTCGTGTCCTCGCCCGTATGTTCAGCCAGCAGCTCAGCGGCCAAAGCACAAGAAATTGACCAGCGCCACCATTCCTCGGCATCGAGCCCGTAAAGGCTCACCGGACGCGCAAAAATCTGCGATTTTGCCACCTGTCCGATCATCGCTGCAATGCGGTTAAATCCAACCAGGTTGATTGCATCTTCGATGGTTAGGCAATGTTCCCCATGCACGCCAGCCAGACGGTTCCCCATCTGATAAACGCGCGCCAACAGCCCCGCGTCGAGACGCAGCAAATTGCCAAGTTCCTGCAGAGACATTTTCGCCTCCTGCAAGACACCGCAGATGCACGGCAGGACGTTGGGCGCCGAAGGCAGGTTCGGCAGTTCAGCCGCAACCTCATCCGGCGTCGGACGCATCGAACAATCGAGGTTGAGGACAGCTGGAGGCATGGGCGTTATATCGGCCCATTGGGGTAAATTTTAATGCAAATTAGAGGACTCCCCCCTTGGCATTTGAAAATTCGACTGGCAAAACCCTCCCCGTCACACACGTTACAGGACAATGCCGATTTCAAATTTACAACCAACTGCACCGCTCACTTCACCGCGCTTCGATGATGACGACGACGACGAGAAGGAATGTTCGCCGGAGGCCAAGAACACCGGTCCCATCTCAGCCCTCATTCAGAAGAAATTTCTGAAGCAGCGGAAAATTTTCCTCTGGGGTGCGGTGACGGACGAAACCGCCAAGGACATCACCGAAAAGCTCCTTTTTCTTGAGGCCGACGCTCCCGGAAAGGAAATCTTTTTCTACATCAACACGCCTGGTGGCTCTATCACGGCCGGCATGGCAGTTTTTGATACGATGAAACTGGTCACCTCGCCCATCACCGTAGTCGTCACCGGTATGGCGGCTTCAATGGGTTCGATCCTTCTGAGTGGAGCGCCCAAAGGCCGGCGCCTGCTTTATCCTCATTCTCGGGTCCTCATCCACCAACCGCTTATATCCGGTCGCATGGTTGGGCCCGCAACCGACATCAACATTCAAGCGCAGGAAATGGAAAAAATCCGTGCCGAGCTCAACCAGATCCTCGCCGACGCCTCGGGCCAGCCGCTTGAGAAGATCAACCACGATACTGACCGCGACTTCTATCTCAACGCCAAGGAAGCCATCGCCTACGGCCTGGCCGATCGCATCGTGGATAAAGTCTAATCTCTACGCTTCATCTTTGGTCTTTCCCAAAGCCCGCCGGCCATCGGCGGGCTTTTTTGCGCACGTCGATTTATGAGCAGCGGCTTATGATTCAAAAGAAATAACCAACAGGCCCGAGGCCCCCCGGACCGCTTGTCATCTATTAAATGACAAATGCCTAGGTAAGTCCGAGCAAAAAGCAGCTTTCAATGGGATATGCGCCTAGGTGTTTGTCATTTAATAGATGACAAACGGTCGGATGAATTTTTCGGCGAGCAGGAACCCCGGGGAAGACCTACCGATCAAGATCTCTGCGTCCCCAGCGGGGTGAACGAGCGGCAAATTAAACTAGGACGGCACCGAAATGAGATAACATCGCGTAGGCACAGAGGACGTGGTCGGTTGCTCGCATGCAAAACCTTACTTATTAGGCGGCGTGGCTGGTTTTTGCTTTTGGACTTCCAGCATTTGCTTCCAAAGCCCCAAGAGGTCGGGATCTCCCGCAACTTCGGCGGCCTTCATTGCGGGCGGCAGCAACATCAGGCGCCATTCGAGAGAAAGGTTTTCGATCGCGAGCAATGTGCGGAAAATTTCTACCGCCGTCTTCGGAGCATTTGAGTCCGCGCAGAACTGCGCCGCTTGAGCGGCCACCGGCACGAGCGAAAACGGAACCACGCGTAAGGGTAAAATTGAATCAATGGTACGAACTGCGCCTGCCGTGTCACCCGAGGCCTTGAGCAACTCCGCAGTGCGCAATGCCAGTACCAGCCCCGGTCGTTGGCTCAGTTCCTCGACCGCGACCTTCACCGCGTCGCCGGTCTGGCCGGCCTGCATAAGCTGTCTCAGCTTTCTGAAGACCACGTACGGATAAAGTTCATCCGGCAGATCCCGCCGTCGCTGCCACTGCTCGGCCAACGGCACTGCGAACGGCCGGTAAAGCGGATCGCCAATCGCCACTGCCTGCCAGCTGAGCCCGGGAAGCGCAAAAAAGACCGCGTCGCCAAAATTCATTCCGTCCGCTAGCGCATGCACAAGCAGGTCTGGATGGTGCGTAAACGGCAGATAGGGTTCATAAACATTTCCCAGCGTAGCTGTCACCCCCCGGGCCGCAAGGGGTCCGCACCAATCGGCGTCGGCCGAGCGCAAGGTCTGCGCCGAGTAACTGTGAATATGGAGCGCGATCGCTCCAGGCGGAAAGTGGAAGCCCGGTTGAGTAAAAGGTCCGCAGACCGTGCCCGCGTACCAACCGAAATACAAAACCGGGGCATCGAAGCGTGCGGTGGCAGGAACCACCGTCGGCTTGCGATCAACGTCGCCATCGAATCCTAGCTCGTCGATTGAGCGAACCACTGACTCCAACCATCTATCCCCCTCAGGATGGAGGCCACCGATGTCGACGTAGGTCCGGCCAATCAATCCCTGCTGCTCGGCCTTGAGGGCGTTGTCCACGAGCGCCGCGGCATTCGAATAAGTCGGCCCATCAAGGCGGGAGACCTTCACGACCTGCGCCTCCTCAAGAAATGTCGGGTGCGCTTTGCCACAAAGCGGGTTGGAAACGAGAGCGTTGATGGCATATCCGCTCCGCGCCAACAGAGCGAGTTCGGCATCCACTGCCCCGCAATTCGTCCGGAACTGAGCACTGTTGGTAAAAGGCAGGGTTGCCTCGTACAGCGACTGATCGTGCGCGATGCGCAGCGGCACGCCTTTGCATATGACGAGATAGGCAATGCGATGCCCAGAGATGGCATAACGTCTCCGTCCTATTTTGTCGGTAAGCGATGTTTCGATCGCTTGAATCCAGTCACGCTTGATCAACTCATCCTGCGCGGGTTGATAAACTGCGTCGATAAACTGCCGCCAGGTAATGGTTTCGTCCGACGGCATCGGCAGCGCGAGCAAATTGGCCTCTGGTACATGTCTCTTCTCCATGTAATATCGGGCGAGTTGGAGCGACCCGGCATCATCGCGGTTGGCCAGCACGATTACCCGCGCGGATAGCGCTTCGTCCTCAGCCCCTGAGCAGACAGCCGGTGCCAGTGCCCAACTCAGCAAAATTAAGGTAAGAACCGCAAATCGCATCGCTCACAAAAACTGAGAGGAGTTGATTGCCATTTCGAGGCCTGAGTGGACGGTTACCGCGAATTCACACAGTCAGGCCTTGAAGCGACGCTCGAGGCACGAAAAGTCTCGAATCAATTGGCCCGGTATTTATTCCAACAATCTATGCGCAAATTTCTTTCGCTCTGCTTCGCGGCGACGGCGACCGCTTTTATCACCAGTCAAGCCTTCGCTTGGGATTACGAAGGCCATCGCACGGTGAACCAGCTCGCGCTGGCCTCGCTACCGGGCGATTTTCCCGCTTTCGTACGCACTCCCGAAGCACGCGAACGCATCGCGTTTCTGGCCGGTGAACCTGATCGCTGGCGCAACATTTCTGATCTCCCCCTGCGCCACATCAACCCGCCCGACCATTTCATCGATCTGGAAGATATTGAAGACGCCGGTATTTCGCTCTCTCAACTCATTGAGTTCAGGTATTCATTCACCGTCCAGCTCGCGGCCGGCCGCGCCGCGCATCCTGAAAACTTTCCGGCGATTGATCCCGAAAAAAACAGCGACCACACGCGTGAGCTGATCGGTTTTCTCCCTTGGGCAATCAGCGAATCTTACACAAAACTGAAGTCCGAATTCTCTTACCTCAAAACCTACGAAGAACTTGGTACGCCCGACGAAATTGCCAACGCGCGGGCCAACATCGTTTCCCTGATGGGTACCATGGGCCATTACGTGGGCGACGGTGCCCAACCGCTGCACACCACCAAGAACTACAACGGCTGGGTCGGCAAAAATCCGAAGGGCTACACGACGGCACGGACGTTTCACGGCTGGGTCGACGGCGGCTTTTTGCTGAAGACCGGCGGGATTTCGCCCGCCGCGCTGGTCGCTCGTTTAAAACCCGCCGCCTTTCTCACGCCACCGAGCAACGCAGGCGGCCGCGATGCGATGTTTGTCAATGTGCTCAACTACCTCGTCGCGCAGCACGTCAAAGTCGAGCCGCTCTACCAACTGGAGAAAAGCGGCGATCTCAACGCCGATGCGGCTAGTTTCGAAACCGGCCGAACTTTTCTTGAGAACCAGATTCTTATTGCCGGCAACATGCTCGGCAGCCTCTGGCTGACCGCCTGGCGGGAAGCACCGCAAGATGTGTATTTGCACGCGCAGCTTTTACAGCGCAAAGGCGGCAGCCCCACGCCCGCGGCCAAACCGTAGAGCAGTCCTGGGAAAGCTGTAGCCGTTTTAGGTAGGGCGCGACCTACCCGAATACAATTTCAGCCAAATCTATTCTCGGTGATGCGGCTACAGTTTTGGTCGAACTGTTCTAACCTGTCTTTCAGCGCGTCGGCGCGGGCTCAGGAGCCCGACTTTTGCGCAGCGACTCCAGCGTCGCGGCATAAGACTTCACTCCACGAGCGATAGCCTCGGCAATCTGCTGCCGGTATTCGGGCGTGGAAATTTTCTTTGCCTCGGCCGGATTGGATAAAAATCCCGACTCGATCAGCACCCCTGGACAATTCAACGGCTTCAGCACGCCCCAGTGGGCGATCTTCTTGCCCCGGTCGAAAGTCTTCAGCGAGCCCAGCAGCTCGTTCTGCATGGCATATGCAAGAACGGAGCTCCAATGGTCGTATTTGTTTACTGGAGACGGTTCTTTTTCGCCGTCGTCGGTCTTCCGGCTCCACGAATCGGTGGAGCGAAAATAGGCGGGCGCAAAGGTGAAGATTTCCGTGCCGTTGGTCTTGGTGTCAGCCTCAAGCGAGTTAAAATGAATGCTGAGAAATAGATCGGCTCCGGCGGCGTTGGCGGTGGCAGCACGGATCGGCAGTTCGATCTTCGTGTCGGTCTCACGAGTCATGACGACCTTGTAACCTTGGGCGCGGAGCAGCTTGGCCAGCCTGGTCGCCACGTCGAACGCCATCGTTTTTTCCATCAAACCCAGGCGCTTGTTGGTCGTGCCGTTGTCCACACCGCCATGGCCTGGATCGATCGTGATCACTTGCAGGTCGGGCACCGACGATTGCTGAAAACCTGGCATCAGGATCGGTCCAAGGATTTTGTCCACATCGATCCGGCTGATATAAAATACCTGGCGACTCAACCGGCACGGCGCGCCAAGCAGAAGCCGGCGATCGTTGACCTGCGCCTCGCGGGAATCCACGCCCAGCTCGACTTTCCAGTGGTCGTTTTTCAGCAGCAGATGTTCACCTTTCTGCTGCCAGACGCTGATCAAAAGCGCACGACGCTGGAGATCAGCGACTGGAATATACTCAATACCGTCGATCGTAATGCCCACGCTCGAAGCCGCCCGGGTCGGCGCATAGCGCAAGGGCGCGGAATGCGGCGACTGGGCGAGCGCGGCGGCGCTGAGGCCCGCCAGCAGCGCCACACCGAGAAAGCGCTTCTTGATCTTGGACACGCTGGTCGGTTCGGCAATTGCAAATCAGGATGACGCCACAATGCGTCAGTCCTGCTCGTCGTCGTCGGACGACGGCGCATCCGGGATGTCTTCATCCTGACCGTGGACATGCAACTTCGGCTTGCGCTTGTTGACCGGTAATGGCGTGAGCATGACGTTAATCTGCTTGCCCATCAACTTCGGCTCGTTGTCGGGATGTCCCATGTTCACGAGCTCATCGAGAGCGCGCTTAATCACACCGAAACCGATTTCCGTGTGCGCCATTTCACGGCCGCGGAACTTGAGGCGTAATTTCACCTTGTTGCCGTGGTCGAGGAATTGCTCGGCATGGCGCAGCTTGGTGAAGAAATCATTCTCCGCGATACGCGCGCTGAACTCGATCTCCTTGATCTTGCTCGCGGTGGCCTTCACGTGAGAGTGCTTTTTCTGCTCCTCGTACACGTACTTGCCGAAATCCATGATGCGGCACACCGGCGGTACTGCGTTGGGCGCGACCTCGACCAGATCGAGGCCATACTGCACAGCCAGCTGGAGCGCTTTTTCGGTGGCGAGAATCCCGAGCTGGGTGCCTTCAGGGCTGATCACGCGGATCTGCGGGACCTTGATTCGATGATTGCGGCGGATGCTCGCAAATGGGTCGTTGTTCGTACGACGCTGATACTGACCGGGGCGGTTGCCGCTGCCGGAGGAGGGGAACGAAGTAGCCATCAATAATTTGGTTGCGTGGATTTCAGGCTGGGAACTGTTCAACAGGAAGCGAGAGGCTGACAACACCTATTTCACGCCGTTTCAACAGTATCACAGAAACAATGGATTTTTTTGGCGTCGCCGGTCCGGGCGAAGCGCTAAACGCTGAAGCTTTCGCCACAGGAACAGCTCGCCTTGGCGTTGGGGTTGGAAAACTTGAACCCACCGGCCACCATGCGGTTGGAATAATCCAAGACGGTACCCTTTAAATAGAGTGCTGTCTTCGAATCAATCACCACCGGTACGCCACCCGTCCGCACGAGAATATCGCCGCGCCGGGGTTCGTTCGCAAAACGCAACTTGTAGCTCAGCCCATTACAGCCCCCGCCCGTAATTGCGATGCGTAGGAAATCTCCCTGTTTTTCACGGGCGATGAGCGAGAGCGCTTTAGCCCCCGCTGCATCGGTCAGCTTAATCAGGTTCTCATTGCCCTCGCGCACACCCTCAACGGCAGGCAGCGGCGCATTAGCGGTTAGAGTTGGATTTGCTTCGGACAATGACATCGCGCGCACTATCGCCCGGAACGTAACTTTATCAAGCGGCGCGCCACGGTGACCGCGTTGGCAAAGCTGCGCCCGCTCGCCACCCCCTTGCCCGCGATGCCAAAGGCCGTGCCGTGATCGGGACTGGTGCGCACATGCTTCAGGCCGAGCGTAACGTTCACAGCCTCGTCGAAATCGATCGTCTTCAACGGCGCGAGCCCCTGGTCATGGTAAAGCGCGACGATCACGTCGAACTCGCCCCGCAACGACCGCCCAAAAATCGTATCAGAAGGCTCACTACGGGATAGCTTCGGAAATAGATTCCTCAATCGATTGAGCGCTGGGTCGATGATGTCGCGTTCCTCCGTGCCGAGCATGCCGCCTTCGCCGGCGTGCGGATTAAGCCCGCACACGCCGATCCGCGGCGACTCAATACCCTCGGCCCGGGCCAGCTCGTCGGCGGCGCGAACAGCGCGTTCAATATTTACCTCCGTCAATTGATTCGGCACCTCGCGCAACGGGATATGCCAGGTCAAAAGCACGACGCGTAACCGGCCGCCGCAAAACGCCATCGTCGGCTCTCCGCCCCAACGATCAGCAAAAAACTCCGTCTGACCCGGGAAGGGATATCCCGCTTTTTGCAGCCAGCTCTTGCTCACCGGTCCGGTGACGACACCCGAAAATTCCCCGCTGAGCACGCCCGCCGCCGAACGCTCCATGGCGGCCAGTGCAACCCGGGCGCCTTCGACACTCGGCACACCCGGCACCACCTCAAAACTCCCCTCGCCCACCGCCACCGGCCGAGCCCCATGCAATGAGATATTCTTAAACCAGCCTTCAGGTCCAAGCAGCGCGAAGCCAGACGCCTCAGCCTGGTGCTTTTCCAGCCAGTCTTCGATAATTTCCGGTCCAACCCCGGCTGGATCACCGCAGGTCAATGCAAGTATTGGATTCATCTAAAGATTTTTGGACGAAATGACCCGCGCAACCCACAGACAAATCCCTCGGGCGTCAAATCAGCTTATCGCAACGGATCCCCGTATAGTGCTTTCCACTACATACAATCCCCATCGCTTCGCCTGATGCCGGACTGAAGGTCATGCTGTAATTTGCTCATGTAATTCAAACACATGAAAAAGTTCGTTCCCTCCTTCCTGCCTACGGCGGCGCTACCCAGCCGAACAACGGCGACAGCCAGACCTCTCATGTTTTATAAGTCGCCTGCTCTGTCAGGTTTTAAGGCATCGGCGAAAACGTTTCCGCACTCCCATGAAATTGTAACAGCCATTCTCCATCCAATTATCCGGCGAAGAAACCCGTTCCAACTCCGCTTAATCCTCACGATACTGACTATTTCCCTCGTCTCAGGAGCCGTCGCGCAAACTAAAACCACGGACGACACCTACGTCGGGCCCACAGAAAAGGTTCAAGCACGAGACCCTCGTCCCTCTTCTCAAGCCATCATCCTTTTCTCCCCCGCAACAGGCTCGGCTCCACTGGCACCATTAATCGCGACACCGCATGCGACACTCTTCACTGCCCAAGCCGCAGTGGCGCCCACCAGCACCTATTTCTTGGAAAACGACGGCACGCTCTCAAATAGCAGCTCGTACTATATTCAAGAATTCACCCTGAGTACCTCCACGACGCTGATGTTCCGCCTCGTCTCCGATTACAAAGTCGATGCCGGCATTTTTCTGCCCGAGAATGCACAAACCTTCATCAGCGGCGGCGCCACGACCGGCTACGCTTTGTTCAACGGGAAATTCGGCACCAACTCCATTACCCTTGCGGCCGGCAGCTACGTGCTCGCCATTCGCAATGGTATCAGCGGGGCCAACAAATACCGCTATGAACTCGACTACGACCTCACCGTTCCCGGTATGACCCTCGTTGCCAGCAAATCCTATGTGGACACCGTACCCATCAACGGCGGGAAATACTGGGTTCCCTTCACCATCGCCAGCGATCAGTTCGCCTGGGTCGACGGCTGTAATCTCGATCTCGACTTCTACGTTATCCAAGAATCGCAACTCCCTGATTTCCGCGCCGGGAATATATTTAATTATTACACTAGCTTCACCCCTATAACCAGCTCTAACCAGCCAGGTGGCATGGAACTCAATCTAGCCCCCGGCTCCTACTACCTCGCCTTCAAAAACAATAGCCCCATCGTAAAACCCGTCACCCTCACCCTCGAATACTGGGCCAGCGCAAGCACAAGTTCGGGAGGAGGCGGAGGTGCACCCCCGCCAGCTGGGAAACCCGCTGACGGTGGCGGTGGGGGTGGAGGCGGCGGCGCTCCGAGCGAATGGTTCTACGGGGCAATGATTACCCTGACCATGGCCCGCACCATGCTCCGCAAAAACGCGAACTGATCAAAGCGAGCCTACCTTTCAGACGAATGTGGCTCAGGAGATCAGAAAGGCCCATGGCCAGACGGCGAGATACACAATCTACCCACTCGTACGATTTGGGATTCTGTACCGCTTCTGAATCCACGAGCCCACCTCAAGCCTGGGTGAAGGACGAGCGATTTGCTCAAACAGGTGGTTTCGGCCAGTTGCAAACGCGGAAGTTATGCACACCCGTAATCAAATCTTTCTTCCAAAACCAAGACGTCTGTTCTGCGCCAACGACGATCTTATGAATCTACTAACCAGCTACGTCTGCCATGTCCCGAAATTTCAAGCTCCCCACCGATGCACCCCCCTACCGCGTGCTCTTGGTTGAGGATCACGTCATCGTCCGCGAAGGGCTTGCCGCGATCCTCTCTGCTTACCCGCTGGAATTCTCCGTCTGCGCACAGGCGGCCACCAGCCGCGCAGCCCGTGAACTCGCCGCTCAACGTCAACCTCACCTGATCATCCTCGATTTCTTCCTCGGCGATGGCGACGACGGCACCCGTCTACTCACCGATCTCAGCCAACTCTGCCCCACTTCTCGCCGCCTCGTGCTTTCGCTCAGCAACGAGGACGATCTTGCCGAACGCGCTATCCGCGCCGGTGCCCACGGCTACCTAGTGAAAAGTCAAGGAACCGAACGACTCCTCATCGCCTGCCGAGCCGTTATTAATGGTGGTCTTTATCTCAGCCCCGAGTTGCAAGCGCGACTGCTCGATCGCATTGGTTCAACCCTGCCGCCCCCAGCCTCTCGATATAGCAACCTGACTGACCGTGAGCTCCAGATATTCCATCTCCTCGGGGCAAACCTTTCCGTTGAGGCAATTGCCGGCCGTCTTGGCATTTCAGCAAAGACCATCGCCTCTCATCGCGAAAACCTGAAGAATAAACTCGGTCACGAAACCACCACCGAACTGGTCGAGGCCGCCCGAAACTGGCTCCACGTCTCCGACCAATGAAAGAAGTTTCCTGCAGGGTTTTCCAGTCGCTTCCTTTAGTCGAACGAGAATTCGGCATCACCAAAGAAGAAATATGTTCGTGGGGCAATTTACAGTGGACTCATATATGCAACCCACACAACCGAATCGATTGGGACCAATGCTTGATGATGATGGACAAACTGTACGACCGCCTGGCAAGCGAAGCAAAATTCATCGCTTTCATCAGTCGCATTTCGTTCAAAGATACCACCAAGTACAATAAACTGTCCGGACTCTTTTTTGGGCTGTCGTCAATCTATACCGGTCTGATCCCAATAATACTAAGGCGTTATTATGGAATCCCCCTCTATTCAGCTGCTAAGCAGGCCGACGGCAGCATCAGTGTTTCCATTACAATTCCCAACACCCACGCGTCGTCCCGGAGATTTTTAGTCGGAGCAGGAGCAGTTCTCATTCAAGCACCAACGATTGTTGGTCTCACTCCTGCAAGAATTGAACAACAAATCACTGATCGCTTGGGGGTCTACCGCGTTTATCCACCGCCGGACAAAAATATTTGGCAACGACTCCGCGTTCTGCCCAGCACGATCGTTGCAGGCATTTCTTTCCTTCGGATTCTTAACGATCAAAATACCGAACTAACAGTAAGCAACAGACTGCTTGAGCAACAAACCACCAATCTGCAGAACATCCTGGTGGCCAGTTCTGACGGTATCGCTGTCGTGCGCGATGGTCTGATCATTCACGCCAATCCGGGCCTCGCGCATCTTCTGCGCGCACCCTCCGTTGAAGCCGTGCTCGGGCAACGCTCCGATCGATGGGTCGCGACCAATAAACTCGACGAGCTTCGCGCCTGGGCTGCCACCCAACCGCCCGAAAACGAGCGGCGAGAAGTCGCCCTGAAACTGTCGCCAGAAGTGAGTATAATCGTCGAATTCTCCGCGCCACGCCTCATCATTTGGGAAAACCAACCCGCCACACTCTGGCTGATCCGCGATATCACCGAAAGGCACGATCTCGAAAAGGCCCTCGCCACCGCGCGCCAGCGTGAACAATCCAGCCTCGCCCGCGACCTCCATGATGGATTAGGCCAACACCTCACCGGACTCGCCTTTAAACTCAAGGCGCTCGAAACCCGTCTCGCCCAAGCCGGCTCACCGGAAGCCGTCGCCGCGACTGAGATGCTCTCACTCGCCAATCAAGCAACAACCCAAGCCCGCGATCTGGCCCACGGACTTGCACCAGTCGACCTCGATCCGCAAGGCCTCGTACCTGCCCTCCGCCACTTAGCCAGCAGCGTGAGCCAGCTTTTCCAGCTTCGCTGTACCTTTGCTTCCGACGGCCCGCAAATCACCCTACCAAGGGAAATCGCCAACCAGCTTTACCGCGCCACCCAGGAGGCTATAACGAACGCCCACCGCCACGGCCGGGCTAAGATTATCAGCTTAATCCTCCGCCAGGCGCCGAGTGAGCTTACCCTGCTGATTGACGACAACGGAACCGGCTTGCCCGCGGATTTTAATCCCAGTCATTCGTCCGGCATGGGCCTGAAAATCATGCACTACCGTCTCAGCTCGGTTGAAGGATCCTTCAATATCGGAAAATCGCCCACGCTAGATGGCATCCGGGTTAAACTCAGCGTGCCTTTGAAGCGCGAAGCGAATACACAAAACCACCCGATTGCGGCAACCCCAGGTGCACAGCCTGCAGCATCCCACGCCGCGGATACAGCTTGGCGTGTCCTCCTCGTTGATGATCACGCCGTCGTCCGGGCGGGCCTCGGCCAATTGCTGAACCAGACACGGGACTTCACCCTTTGCGGGGACGCTGCCAACTCCGCCGCCGCAGAATCAGCCTGTCGCGATCTCACCCCTGATCTCGTGATCACCGACCTGTTGCTTGGCGAGGAAAACGCCATTGAAATGATTCGTCGCCTTCGCACAGAACACCCCGCGCTCGGAATCGTCGCGCTATCCATGTATGGAAAGGAGCACTACGAAGAAGTTACTCGGGCCGCCGGAGCCGACGCCTACGTGATGAAGCAAGCCGCGCCCGACGAACTGCTCGCCGTGTTGCGCCGGGTCTGTTCCGAACGATCTCCCGTGCCATAACAAAGATGCTCCGCCAGCGGCATGACGGAGCTTTAGCAAAAAGTTTTAGATCAAACCACATCGCCGCCACCGCGATCGGCCTCAGGCAACGCTAGTCGGTCACTATTGCGTATCTGGTAAAATTGTAGCCGTAGCCACTGCAATTAAGCAGCGGGCATCAGAGCAGCGCGCGATCCCGTGTCTCTACGGACGCGGCTGCCCCATTTTCTGAAAGGTTCTATCACTCGGTTCGGCCAGCCGAATCTAGAAAGCGTGCTGCCCTCTATCATTCCGCAAACGGATCAACCGTTCCATTCGATCCATAATTAACATTCGAAATGACCGCACGCCACTCACGCCAGGTTACCGGAACAAACTGGAAGCTCTGCTCAGATCTTCCCGATCGGATGATATATCTGCCGTATCGTATCATTCCATTTTGACCCTCAATACGTAGATCGAATCCGACACTGCGGTTCGACCGGTTTTCATATTCATAGTGGACCATCATGTTGGTCTCATCAAAAGGTTCTTGGCCACAGCGGTAAAACAGATTGGGATTTTGCGCGCTCTGCGGGTGCCATTCATCCCAGTCAATCTTCGCGGAAAGACTAACGGGTAAAACTACACCCATCAGCACAGATAGAAACAGAGGTATCATATATTTTTTCATGGCTTTTATGTGAAATTCTATTGAGCAGAAAAATGGCGGCCTAGCCTTTGCGTGAAATCAGGCGGCCCAAACTGGCGACAGCCAGCGCGAGCAGGTAAATGAAATCCGGTGAACCACCGCCACCACTACCCGATGAGGCGCCGCCACCGCTGGAACTGCTCGAAGAAGACGAACTCGATGAACTGCCACCACTCGCACCGGAGCTGCTGCTACTGGATGAACTGCTGCTGCTTGCACCCGAGCTACTGCTGGAGGAACTTGAGCTGCTGCCGGAAGACGAACTACTCGAGGAAGAAATAAGCCCTGTCGATATTTGCACGGGTGTCTTCTGATCAAACTGAATTTGCCCTAACCCAAGTTGACCAATTTGACCAGCACCCATGCCCCACAGCGTACCATCAACTTTCGCAAAGATACTGTGTTGCTCTCCAGCCGCCACCGCTTGCACGCCGCTCGCGACCTGCACAGGGCTCAAACGGTTTGTGCTTATCGTGCCATCACCAAGTTGCCCTCGCGAATTCCCGCCCATCGCCCAAAGCGTACCATCTGTTTTCACAAACAAGCTATTCTGCCAACCTGCCGCGACGGCGCGCACGCCCTTAGCAATCTGCACAGGAGAATTCGGCGAGGTCTGTGTGCCGTCGCCCAGTTGGCCATATTGATTATTACCCACAGCCCACAAGGAACCATCGGTTTTAATAAAGAAACTGTCGAACCAGCTTGCCGACACAGCCATGACACCACTGGCAACCTGTACCGGCGAATATCGGGTGGAGTGAGTTCCATCCCCTAGCTGGTTGTCATCATTGTTCCCCATCGCCCAAAGCGTACTATCCGTTTTCACAAACAGGCTATGGCCGGAGCCTCCTGCGATCGCCACTACGCCACTGGCAACTTTCACGGGAATATTTCTGGCAGTAGCGCTGAAGTCACCAAGTTGACCATGTAAATTGTCACCCATAACCCAAAGCGTCCCGTCTGTCTTGATAAACAAACTGTGTTCCCACCCAGCTGCTACCGCTGAAACGCCACTCGCTATCTGCACCGGGGTGTTACGATCTGTATAAGTCCCGTCGCCAAGTTGACCAGAGTGGTTGCCGCCAGTTGCCCAAAGTGTCCCGTCAATTTTCACAAAAAGACTGTGATAGATGCCTGCCGCCATCGTTTTTACGTTACTCGCCACTAGCACCGGCGTGTATCGATATGAGGTCGCAGTTCCATCGCCCAACTCTCCATCAAAGTTCAAGCCCATACCCCACAGTGTCCCATCTGCCTTCAAGAAAAGGCTATGGGATTCTCCTGCGGCCACAATCAGCCCGGCACCACTGCTCGAAGAACTGCCGCCTGATGAGCCCGACGAAGAGCTACTACTGGAGCTGCTGCCGCTACTCGAAGACGAACTTGACGACCCACCCGATAAAATCAAACCACTCGCCACCTGTAATGGAGTAGTTCGGCTTGTGGTCGTGCCGTCACCAAGCTGGCCACTCGAATTCGCTCCCGTGGCCCAAAGCGTACCGTCCGTTTTAACATAGAGACTGTGATTACCTCCTCCTGATACAGTCTGCACGCCCGTCGACACTTGCACCGGCAAGGTTCGGTTCGTAGTCGTGCCGTCACCGAGAGCACCGCCAGATTGATTTCGGCCCATCGCCCACAAGGTTCTATCTGTTTTGATAAAGAGGCTATGACTTGCGCCTGCCGTTAGCGATAGCACCTGATCTGCCACCTGTATAGGCACACTTTTCCCGCTCATCGTACCGTCTCCGAGCTGCCCGTAAGTATTGGCACCGACTGCCCAGAGCGTACGATCAATTTTCATATACAGGGAGAAATTGGAGCCAAGTGCGAACCCCAGCACATCCGAGGCAATCTGAACGGGCATTATACGATCAGTATTGGTCCCATCCCCAAGCTGACCATTTGTATTATTTCCCATCGCCCACAGTGCGCCATTGGATTTTACAAACATGCTATGAGACGAACCTGCCGCTACCGCTATCACATCACTTGCCACATTAACCGGCACCGGACGATTAAAAGTTGAACCATCACCCAACGACCCTTTGAGGTTATCCCCCATCGCCCAAAGGGTGCCATCAGTCTTAAGAAACAGGCTGAAATAATCTCCTGCTGCCACCGCCTTCACCCCAGTGGCAACCTGGACTGGCATGGACCGATCAGTGTTGGTGCCATCGCCAAGCTGTCCATAGAAGTTGTACCCCATCGCCCAAAGCGTTCCATCGGTTTTCAAAAACAAACTGTGGTAGACACCAGCGGCAACAGCCTGAACGCCAGTTGCAATCTGAACGGGTACTGAGAGGCTCGAGTTACCTCCGTTTCCCAACTGACCGTACAAATTGTATCCCATCGCCCAGAGTGTGCCGTCGGACTTCACGAATAAACTGTGGCTATAGCCTGCGGCCACGATCTGCCCTTCGCTACTCACCTGCGCCGTACCGGTTCCTTGTGCCAACAGCAGGGTGGATAATAGCCACCCAAAGACCGATAAAATACGACGCGCAATGAATTTATTGTGTGCTTTCATGGGCTGGTTTTCGCGGGAAGGAATCGCATCCCCGAGCCTACAATCCCCCGCCAAAACGCACATCGGCCAAACCAACCCATTTTCCGCTCAGGGAATCCCTGAGGCACAAACTGGCTACAAACACTCGGGGCTTTAGTACAGTTTCACGCAGCCTTCCTCAAAGACCCGGTTCAGCTCCAACACTGATGACCAACGGCGCAAATCTACTCCTCAACACCCGCCCCACTGCCCACCGCTCGGCGGGCTCGGGCAAAGCTGCGCTTGCCGCTCGTGAAAAACTCCAAGAAGCGTCTCGCCTCCGCGCTTACAAAACCACCGTTCGCCAACGCCGAGGCCGCGACGCTGCGGATATTCCCCGGCGTAAAATACACTGCCTGGAAGGCGCGTTTCAGTTCGACAACGGCCGCGCGAGGCACGCCGCGACGTTTCAGCCCGATAAGGTTCAAGCCGATGACCGCGTCGCGTTCCGCAACCATTACGAAAGGAGGAATATCGCGGGAGACCGAGGCGTTGCCACTGATCATCACGCCTTCGCCGACGCGGCAGAACTGGTGTACGCCCACCCCGCCACCGAGAAAGGTGTAATCACCAATCGAAACGTGACCGGCCAGCATGGCGTTATTGCCCAGCACAACATTTCTGCCGATGACGCAGTCGTGGGCGATGTGCACGTTGGCCATCAGAAAACATTCCTCGCCAATCACGGTGAAGCCGCCGGGCTTGGTGGAACGACTGACAGTCACATGCTCGCGCAGCGTCGTACCCGCGCCGACCCGCACACCCGAACCAGTCGAATGATCGAAATGCAGGTCCTGCGGGTCGCCGCCGATGACCGCGTACGGGTGTACACTCACCCGGTCGCCGAGAATGGTGTCGCGGCGAACGATTGCGCCTGCCTGCAAGTCACAATCACTGCCGAGTTGGGCGTCGCGTTCGACGATCGCAGTGGGATGAATGGTGGTAGCCACAATTTCTAAAAATTAGCGCTATCAGCCGGTTTAACTCTCGGCCCGGCTGGACCGGCGGGTCGGAGCGGAAGATGTGGGCAGGTCAAGCTGCGCCTCTTTTAGCAGATCATAATTTTTCAAGATACGCATGACCTGCAGCGTGTCGCTTTTGCGGTAGTTGCGGTTGATTTCAATCTTGTCGATCAGGTCCAGCAGCATCGAACGAAAAGAAATGATCGCGTCCACGCCGCGTTCCTTGAGCACCTGCACACTTTGCGAGCGAAACGGCTCGGCGGTCGGCAGGCTGGGCAACACGAGAATCTTGGTCAGCGCGCCACCTTCGCCCGTATTTTCCACGTCATCCGCGTCTGCCGGGAAAAACCGCGTGGCCTGCTTGAGCACGTTTTCCTCAAGAAAGCGGAAAATTTCCGGCGAGTTCTTCATCATCGCCGGAGAAAAAACGTCGGTATGCCAGCCTTTCACCGAAACCATTGCCCGGTGTACGTTGACGAGTTCGTTGGAGAAAAGAAAAAAATCCGGTTTGCTCCCGCCACGACGGTACGCCGGATTGTAAACCAACAAATCGATCTCCTCGTCACCGGTCTTGCGGCGGGCTTGAACTTGGTACTTGCGCACCTGCCGCACGAGAAATCCGTTTTGCTCGAAATACTCGCGGACAATACCTTCGTCGATGGCAGACATGGCAATAGCATCGGTGAGGCGGCCGCGAGAATCGAGAATTTTCCCTCGTGCCCGCGGCGGTGCGCCCCGGAACTAGGCCGCGCCGAGTTCGCGCCAGACGGATTCGACCAACGCAGGATCAACGCCGGATTGCGTGGCCGCGTCACCGAGCTTTTTTAAAACGACAAAACGCAGCAGGCCGCCGCGCACTTTTTTATCGCGGGCCATCGCAGTCATTAGTTTCTCCAGCGGCAACGGCTCGCGCAAACGCACGGGCAACCCATAGGCAACCACGACCCGATCGACCCGCTCAATCTCTGCCGCAGTCAAAAAACCGAGCCGAGCCGAAAGTCGCGCCGCAGCAGCGAGCCCGATCGCCACCGCCTCGCCATGCAGGTAAACGCCGTATCCCGTGACTTGCTCGATCGCGTGGCCGAAAGTATGGCCAAGATTCAGCAGTGCCCGACCACCTTCTTTCGCAAGCTCGCGTTCGTCGGCCTCGACAACCCGAGCCTTCAGCGCGCAGCACGTGCGAATAACCGCTGCAAGTTCAGGGCTCGCCACGGTCAGCGGAGTGCGTTCGAGCTGATCAAAGAGCGCGACATCGCCCAGCAATCCGGCCTTGATCACCTCGGCCATGCCGGCGGCGAATTCACGCTTTGGCAACGTCGAGAGCAGGTCGGTCGCGACGAAAACCGCCTTTGGTTGGTGAAAGGCTCCAACGAGGTTCTTACCAGCTTTGAGGTTGATGCCCGTCTTTCCGCCAACCGAGCTATCAACCATCGAAAGCAACGTCGTAGGAACCTGGAAAAATTCTATGCCCCGCAAATACGAAGCCGCGGCAAAGCCTCCTAGGTCACCGATCACCCCCCCACCCACCGCAAAGAGCACGCTGGTCCGGTCGACCCGCTGCTCGGCCAAAAAATCGAGGACCCGACCGTATTCACGAAGCGATTTAGTTTCTTCGCCGGCTTCAAGTACCAACGTCGCCGCATCGCCGAACATCGCGCGCAGGCCGTCCACTTGGTGACTCGCGACATTGCGGTCGGTTAAGACGACGGCTTTCCGGCCCGCTTGGACAAGTGCATCGACTTCGGATCGCACCGCAGCGCCCAAATCTCGGCCAAAATATAGCGAGTAACTTCGCTCGCCCAGATTCACGCGGAGGCTTTCGATCATCCAGAGGTTGAAACCCGTGAAAC
>Ga0302321_100001534_pt1 | contig 19845 bp, 16 predicted proteins | sample Fen_T0_1_FD_202505 | JGI IMG/M metagenome (GOLD analysis project Ga0302321, IMG submission 202505) | Peat permafrost microbial communities from Stordalen Mire near Abisko, Sweden - Fen_T0_1 | ecosystem: Environmental > Terrestrial > Soil > Wetlands > Permafrost | place: Sweden: Abisko...
GGCGCGCAAAATCGCCGGTGAACGCTACGAGAAGTGCCAGGTGATTCGTCCCGAGGGCACGCGTCAGCAGAGCACGGAAGTGTTCATCGTGGGGCTCGGCTCGAAAGGCGGCCGCGTTCCCGAGAGCAGATGACACGCGCGTGCAAGTCTCATGGCTAAGCGGCAGATCCTAGGCTTTTGGCGTGGTTTTGCGGCGCCGTTCGGTGCTGGTCGGCGCTTGCTCGCACTCCCGCAAGCCTGGCCTTGGTCGGCGCTGCCGGCGTTGGTATTTCTCGTGCTCGAACTCGGCTTTCTCAGCTCGTCTTGGCTGGTCTTGAGGCCCTGGGTGAGCGAGCGGCTGACCGGGGTCGGCTGGCTACCGGATGCGCTGGTGCTTGGCGCGTCGTGGCTGGTGGCGGCGTTTGCGATCATGTTGGGTTGGCTACTTTCGATGTTTCTGGCGCCCGTGCTCAGTGCCCCGGCGCTCGAGCGCATCGTCGGCCTCACCGAGCGCGAACTCGGCGCACCCGCGCGTGAACCGCTGAGCTTTTTTGCCGAATTCGGCTGCGGCGCGCGCGCCCTGATGTCGAGCCTCGCCGTCACCCTGTCGCTCGTGCTGGCGCTATCCGTGCTCGAGCTGCTGCTACCGCCGATCGCCGTGCTGAGCGTACCGCTCAAGCTGGTGTTGGGAGTGCTGGGCGTCGCATGGGGACTCTTCGACTACCCGCTCACGCTGCGCGGCATTGGTGCGCGCCAACGCTTCCGCTTCATGAGCCAGCATTTCCCGGTCGTGCTGGGCTTCGGTTGTGCATTTTCGCTCTTGTTTTGGCTGCCGTGTTTGGGCGTCGTCATGTTGCCCGTGGGTGTGGCCGCGGCTACCGAGCTTTACTGGGAAATCGAGCGCTCCGCGGCGTGACGAGGCGTTCGTTCCGCTGTCGGCCCGAACGAGGTGATGGCCGATCGCCGAGTCTCGGCTGCCCGTGGTCGGGCGCTGTGTCACTGGCGCCTTCCAAGTGGCGCGCAAAATTGCGTGAAGAGTGCCCGCTGATTCGCGCCTCGGGCCCGCGCTGAGCCGGCGCGTTGCCCAGACGGCTATGGTCAGCGATTCGAGTCCATGAGACACTGCAGAGTGGCCCGAAGTCCGTTCCGGCGTTCGTTGGTGGCTTGGCTCGCCGGCGCGCTCGCGCTTTGGAGCTGCGCCTCGACGCCGGAGTCCGGGACGCCTGGTCATGGGGGTACCGCGGGCGGTGGGGCTCGAGGGGGCATCGGCGGCAGTTCGACCAATCTTGGCGGCGCTGGCAGCAACCAGGTTGGCGGGGGAGGGCACGCCGCCGAAGCCGGTATGGTCGGCGGCGGAGTCGCTGGCGTTTCGGTTGCCGGCACGAGTTCGCTCGGCGGGGCCGGCACCGCACCGGTAGCTGGAATGGGCAGCACCGCTGGGGGAGCCGCGGGCGTCCGCGGCGTGTCGGAAGGCGGCGTCGGCGGCAGTGACGAGTCGATGACGGACTTCGATGGCCGCTGCGGCCAGGGCTGGGCCGCGGGTGGGTCGGCACCGCTCCCGAAGCTGAACGGCAATGTCACGCCACAGGTAGATAGCGCCGGCAACTGGAGCTTCACGTTCGGGCGCTATCGCTTGGTGGTGGCCGGCGCGCATGGCGCGCGCATCATCGAGTTTTCCATCGATGACAATAACTTGATCGATCCAACCGACGGCTCCACATTTTGGCCCAGTCCGCAGCAAGCGTACCCCTGGCCACCACCGGCAGAAATCGACTCGGCTGCCTACGTGGCGCAATCGGATGCGACGTCCCTCAGCCTGAGCAGCGACATATCGACTAGCTTGGGTCTCAGCGCGCGTAAGCGTTTCTGGGTGAATGCGACGAGCGGCGTGGTCAGCATCGAGTATCAGCTAATCAATCAGAGCAATCTGAGCGCCTCTTGGGCGCCGTGGGAGGTGACGCACGTACGCGCGGGTGGCCAAACGTTCGCGCCTCGAGGTCCAGGGAATCGCACCATCACCCAAGATTCGTTTCAGTACCCGCTGCCAATGACCTTGCTGCCGCCCGCCCCCGCCGCAAATCGCATCGAATGGCTGAATTACCCGAGCCTGACTCTCACTCAAGACAACTACATCAGCGAGTTCGACGGCGCCGAGGGCTGGTTGGCCCACGCCGACAAGGTCGGCAAGAGCCTGATGCCGGTGTTGTTCGTGAAAAGCTTCATCGATGCACCGGACGCGAGCTTGCCCCCCAATCAGGCGGAAATCCAACTTTGGACCAGCGCCACTGCGAACCCCGAGTTGATCGAAGTGGAGGAGCAAGGAGCGCTGCAAGTTCTGCTCCCGGGCGCATCGCTCAGCTGGACCGTGCATTGGTCCGCTTGTGAGCTGCAGCAGAGCGTGATGCTGTCTGCTGGCAGCGCGGACCTCGCGGCGCTCGCCCGCGCGCACGCCGTCAAACCTTGACTGCCCGCAACTTGGCCATCCCCTCCGGGTGAGCGGGATTCTCACGCGCGTCGCGGCGCGGTCTAGGGGTTTGGTGTTTTTGGTTGGGGGTGCTCCTGCGCGGCCGAGCGCGCGCGTCAAAGTCGGAGTGCGGTCTGCAGCCCGAAGTTGCCCCAAACATCGAGGTCGCTCGAGTTCTGGCTGAGCTCGTGCTCGAAGCCGCGGCGGTTGCGGTAGACGGCGACCGAGGCGCCCACGAACGGGCCCATCCCGAATGCGGGTGCGATCGCGAATTCGATGCCGAGCTGCACGTGTCCCAGCTCGAAGCCGCTGGCGCGCAACGGAGATACGAAGTCGGGCTCCGCTGCGGAGCCGTCGGCATGAGGATAGGAATCGCGCGAGCGTCGGCTCGCGCTGAGCACGTCGTAACCGAAGCCGAACCCCAGCCATGGCTTCAGCCTGCTTCCGGTCGCGGAATGATACCTCGCCTCGACCCCGACTCGGTAGTGGTGCCCTTCGATCGTCTGATCGACGTCCGCAGCCTGAGATGGCGAGGCGTCGATGAACCCGACCTCACCATAAGCGCCGACGCTCCAACGCGGCGACACGCGATAACCGAGGTCGAGCTTGACCGGGAGCGCCCACAGCGACTGGGGCCCAGTAGAATAAGCGCCGCTCAAGCCGAGCTCGAACGGGCGCTGCCGCGGCGCTGGCTCTTCAGCCGACGCGGCTACCGCCAGCGCCAAGACCAACAACCCCGAACCCACAGCCAACACAGACTCCATCCGACACCCTTACTACAGCAAGGGCCGACCGTTCGTTACGGCTCGAGCCGCGGTCGCTCTTCGGTCGAGGTTTTTCCGGATTTGGCTTGGGCGTCGCTGGCGCTGGCATCGTCCAATTGATGGCTGCGCAGCTGCTCGGTCAGCTCCAATCCTTGCCTCGTGCCAATCCAGTAGCCGCTGTCGGCGGGCGCAATCGCCGTCACGTCACGCCCCGCCTGCCCCAGTCGCCGGGTCCGCGTGAGCGGGCCGCGACGCAAACCGTCCATGGTGGCGATGGCGAGTTCGCCTTCGTCGAGCGCGACGATGCCGGCTGGGTTGACATAGCCAGGCTCGACATCGGTGAGCTCGACGGCGAGCTGCAGGCTCTGCACATGGAAGCTCGTCACGCCCGCGTTGTACGTACCAACGTAGAGCCGTTGATCTCGACTGAGCAGCGCGGTCACCCAGTCGTCCGGTAGATTTCCCTGCACGAGCGAAGCGCGTTGCAGCGTGCCATTCGGCTTGAAATTGGCGACCGGAGCCCAAAATAGCCCGTTGGTAGCGCCGACGAACAGGGCGCCTTCTCGCTCCGCCAGGGCCCACACCGAGCGAAAAGGCGCGCCTTGTTTCTTGCCAAAGACGCGGGCGTCATCACCCTGCACAAAACTGAGTCCAGCGTCGCCACCGGCCACCAAGCCTCCAGCGCCGCCCAGCTGAAGAGCATGTACCGGTTTGGACGGGCCGATACGTCGGCAAGCGGTGGGTTGCTTCATGCGGCAGCGCACGAGCCCGCGCGCGGTTCCAATCCACAGCAGCTGCTCGGCTTCCGACCACGCTAACGCGTTGATGTGCTCATCGAGCGCGGGGTCCTGGAAGCCGCGAGCACGGCCGTCGCGCTCCAGGATGAAGAGTCCTCGATCGAAGCTTCCGACGTATAGGCGTTCGCCCGAAGCGGCCAGCGCCGCGACGTTCACTGCCGGCAGGCCAGGGCGGGTGCTGGCCTCGGCAACCGCGCTTCGCGAGCAGCAGAGCGCTAGCACCAGAGCGAGCAGGGCGAGCAGGTAGCGAAGGCTCACGGGAGTGCCAGCTCCTTGACGGCGTGGTTCAATGCCTGATCGAAGCCTACGACCCGCAGTGTACCAGCGCGCAGTTCATGACCCGGCACGAACGCTCGGAAAGTGCCCCAGCGGATGGCTTCGAGCAGGTAAACCTTGCCCTGCGGTGTCAAAAGCTCCACCCGCTTCAGATCGCTGTTTTGGCCTCGCTCGAATTCGGTCACGAGAACCTCGGTCAGCGCAGGCCGACGAGCCGCTGGCCGCAAGTGTACCGAGAGTTCCGGAGGCGTGTTGTCGACCGTGTACCTCACCTTCTTGGTCTCGAGACTGCCGTCGAAGTGCTGAATGTGCGCCAGCGCTTCGTAGTCGCCCTCGGCCGTCTCTCGCGGTACCAGAAAGCGCACCAGCCACGCACCGTGACCAGCGCGCGCCTCGGGGTCGAAGCGGGCGAGCTTCGTCTCACCGAATGGAAATTCGACCTTCACGCTCAGCGCGTCGCGCTCGGCATCCACCAAAATCTCGGGGTCGCCGGGCTGCACGCGGTCGGCGCTGATGTCCGTGCCGTCGGCGCTCTCCAAGTTGGCGCCTGTGACGCGCGGCGCGTCGGCTGCCTGCGCGCGCTTGCGCTCGATCGCGAAGTGCGCATAGGCCTGCTCGCTTTCGAGGACCAGAAATGAGGTCAGCTTGCTCATCACCCCATAGCTGAGGGACGCCTTCACCACCTCTGGCGCCGGTTTGCCGTCCTTTTCCAGCTGGCGCACCAAGGCGGCCCCGTAACGGCGAGCTACACCACTCGTCTCCTGGGGCGCGCTGCGCGGCAGCAAATCCAGCGTCGCCCCGTTGAGCTTGGCGTTGACGCTCAAGCCGAGCATCGGGTCGCGACCCACCGGCGCCTTGACGAAGATCAGCAACTCCCGGTCAGGCTCGAGTGAGAGCGGGCCGCTCGCCAGCACCTCGTTCCCGGCCGCCGCCTTGACCTCCAGACGATCGAGCGTCGGCACCGTGTGGGCCAGAGTTTTGGCGAAGGATTCGAGATCTTCACGTCGTCGAATGCGCGCGCGCCGACCGCCGCTCACTTGCGCCAACTCCGCGGCCAGCTCCTCATCGACAGACGCGCCAAACAGCAGGGGATACACCGGCGTGTGCGGCAGCTCCCGCTGCAACAACACCGCAAGCTCGCTCGGTCGTGTAACGCCCCAGCTCGGCTCGCAATCGCCGAGGTATACGAGCGCGCTGTCCGGCGCACCCTGCACGAGCTTGGCGACGACCTCGAACGCTCGCCCGAGGTTGGATGCGCCATCCGGAGTTACCCGCTTCACGGCTTCCACCGCTTCGCGAATGGCGGCCGGGCTGACGCTCTGCAAGCCCTGGGGCGATGCCTGCGCCTCCAGGTCACTCGTGATGACTTGGAAGCGCGCGCTCGCTGGGAGCGCGCCGAGAATGACGCTCAAGCCCTCCAGCTGACGCGGGAGTTCCTCCAGCGCACTCCGTGAAGTGTCGACGATCACGAACCAACGCTGTGGCACCGGCCGCTTGGGCGCCGGGATGCGCGTCCAGTCGGGGCTGAGGCGCACGATCGAGTAGCTGCCGTCCGCGCCTTCTTCGCGCAGCACCGGGCTCGCAGCCTGCGCGGGCACGCTGACCAGGCGGTCCGCCGCGACGTTCTTTTCGTCGAAGATCCGCTTGCCTTGCCAGTCGATGACGAGCGCTGGCAGCGGCCCGCGGCGCCCATCGGCCCGCGCCGCTTGCACGAATCGTAGGCCGCCTGCCTCGCGGCGGAGCGGAGCCAAATAGCGGATGGTGACGACCTTGCTGCGCTGTGGCTCGAGCGGAAATACGCGCATCTTGAAGACCGAGCCGTGCTCCCACTCGAGTAACGCTGGGTCTTGCATGCTGTCCACGACGGACTCGTAGGCTTTGCGGGCTTTCTCTCGCTCGACGAGCTCGCCTTCCATGACCTTCCCGTCGATCGACATCGAGAGTCCCGTCAGCAGCGCGCCGTCCGGCATCGGAAAGCGGAATGTGCCTTCCAAAACTTCGCTCGAGTCGTTCTGAAACGTGTGCGTAGCTTCGACCTCGGCCATGTCTCCGAGCTGTCGCGCCGCGATCTGTACTCGTTGCAAGCTGAGCTGCGAGGTATCGCCAGACCGGGTGTGCGCCTCCAAACTACCGATGCCCGCCGGTTCTAGCGACACGCCCACCGCCTCCAACGCCGAGGCAGGCAGCGGGTGGGGGCCCTTCAGCGAGTGTTGTGCGCTACAGCCGAGCAGGCCGGCCACGAGCAATGCGAGGAATCTCGACCGACGCGCGAACATCACACTCCCCCTTGCGTCACGCGGATTTTCGCGACGGTGACCTGGTCTTTTTCCTCGAATAGTCGGTAGGGAAACACCCTGCGGGCTTCGTTCTTTCGCCCCTCGTTCAAAATCACGATCACTTCGCCGCGCGCTTCCTTGAACGCGCCTGGGCGGGCGCCGAAGTAGTCGACGGTCACGGTATAGGTGCCGGGAACGGCGATCTGCGCGGTGAAGCTCTCCGGCCCGTAGCCGGTCGTCACGTCGTCGAACAGTTGTTCACCGTCCTTGCCCTGCTTCTCGCCGTAGAAGACCTTCTGACCGCTAGGTGTAGTGACCCACAGATCGATATCCGTGCGGTCTGTGTCCCAAGACAGAAAAACCTTGATGTCGTTGTCCACGCCACCGTGGATGCCGAGCTGTTCGACCTCGTGGGCAAACTGAGCCGCTTGCGCGTGGTCGCCACGCGCCTCGGCCTTGCGCTTTTCGTTGATCGCAAGCTGCGCCAACCGTTGTTTGGCCGGGTAGCGCACGGCCTCCGGAACCTCCGGCGCGTCAGCGAGTGAGCGGAAACGTGCGCGCGCCTCCGGTAGTCCCAAGCGGTATTCGACGTCTCCGAGCTCGAAGGTAGTGTGCGGTTCGGGTGCGATCTCCAGCGCCGCCAGCAGCTGCTCGCGGGCACCCTGCAAGTCGCCGGACTGCTTGAGCACGGTGGCCAGCGCTCGACGCGCCTGCACGTCACGCGGCAATAGCTCGACAATCGACGAGTACGTGCGTCGAGCGCGCGCCGTATCACCCTGCTCGGTCTCGATGTCACCCAGTAGTCGAACGATCACCAGGTTGTAGGCGTCGTGCTCCCGCCAGCTCGCGGCCTCCTCATGGGCGGCGGCGAGGTCGCCGTTGCCCATCAGCGCGCGGGTGAGCGCGAAGTGCGGCTCCCGCAGCTTGGGCTTCTCCTGGGTGATTTGACGCAGTCGAGCGAGCTCTTCAGAAGATGGTCGGCTGCGGTGCGCGGGTTGACTTTCGACGGCCGTGACAGAAAGCGCGGGGGAGGCGGGCGAGGCGGGGGAGGGCGCTTGGGCGTTTGCAATGCCGGCGATGAGCACGAAAGGGGAAGGGAGCCAAGGCGAGAAGGCGCATGATGCCGGCTCCCATCGCAACCCGCGTGCCTGCCTCGGGTGACGCGAAATTGAGGCAATTGCTCAGAATCGGCCGAGCGCCGCGTGTCCGAGCGGACGCAGCGGTCGTGTCTTTAGCCACACGACTACTGCCAGCCAATGTCCCACGAGATCACTACGTCGGTCGATCCGAGTTGCGCAGGGATGCTCACGTGCCCTTTCTTGTCCGTGAAATCAGTGACTATCACCGTACCACTGCTGCCCGATTCGATCGTCAGCGGGTTGCTTGCGGCATCGCCCGGGCGTTGTTGGACTACGAGCGCTTCCGCGCAATCGTTCTCCAGCACGATGCTGCTGTTGCCACACACATCGTGGATCAGGTGCACGCAGCTCTCGGCGGGCATCACCTTGAAGTTATTCTGCGTCCAGTAGCAACCGCCGGTGGTACACGACATGGTGTCGAGGGCGAGGGGGGCGGCTAGCACCACGATCAGGATTTTGGCGTAGCGATGCATCGAACTCGCCAGTGCATCACCCGTGCCGCTCGGTCGTCAATCGCTGATTCCTGCCGCTTTCTGGCAGTATGCCGTGCTCCAAACCGCCGTCGTCGAGCAACGACCATGATCCCCGGATCACGGAACGGCCAGTTCCGACGCGGAGCCAGGGCGATCTTCGACCGACTTAGCCATTCGCGGGCCCTTAGGCATTCGCAGGCCCTAACCGATGCGCCACGCTCATCGAATTCGCTCGCCCCGGATCCCCGCTTCCGCTTCCCGCTGAACATACCGCGCTGACGTGATAGATCACATTGCGTGCGGCTTAGCGCTGGCGTCTGCTGTTCTTTGCTGCTGTCGGTCTCCGCGCTGGGGGGCAGGGTCGACGCCGCGGAGGTGGCGCCCGTCGATTTTTCGCTCGACTATCGCGCTGCCGACGGTTGTCCGAATGCCGCTGCTTTCTTGAGCGCGTTGCAGGAGCGCCTACCGGGAGCGCGTCGTCTGGCGACCGGTGAATCGCGCGAGCGGATCCCGCGGCTGCGCGTGGAGCTACGCGCCGCCGGAGGTTCGGAAATTAGCGAAATAGCCGGAGATCTACCGGATGGCACCCGTTTTCAACGTCGGATGGTGGGCGCTCGGTGCGCCGACGCCATGCAGTCGATGGCGGTGATCGCAGCAATGGCGCTCGACGACAATCTACGTCGAGCGACTGACTCCGCACCGTCCGCGCCGGGCGACGCGGCCCCCCCAAGAAAAAACGCCACCCCCGAGCCGGCGCCAGGCATCGCTGCTGCTGCGCGTCCAGTCGCCGTGACTGCTCGCCATGCCGCGTCGACGTCGTCGAACGTACCGTCGCAGGCGGGCTGGCAATGGGCGACCGTGGCCGCAGCTGGAATCGAGGGCGGCGTGGCTCCGAACGTGGCTCCTGCATTCGCGCTCGGCTTGGAGCTCGCTGACTCGACGCCACGAGGTTTCGCGCCGAGCGTGCGCCTGTCCGGGCTATTGGCACAAAGTCCGGCCCGGCACGTCGCCCCGGCGGACGTGCGCTTTCGCCTCCTCGCAGCGCGTCTGGATCTGTGCCCCATTCAGGCGCGTGGCTCCGGCTTGGCAGCGACGGCGTGCGCGGAGGTGGATCTGGGGCAGCTCCGCGGATCCGCCGAGCACGTGCCGAGCGCTCAACCGCAGACGATGCTCTGGTTCGGTCTAGGCCTGGTCGGGCGCGCTCGGGTCGCGCTCACTTCCAGGTTCGCGCTGGAGCTGGGCGCGAGCGGCCGGGTGCTTCCCGTGCATGATCATTTCATTTTGAAGCCGGCTCAGCCGCTCTTTGAAGTGCCTATTATTGCTGGAGATTTGCTGGTAGGTCTGGCCTATTCATGGCGCTGACGAGCGCCCTTGGATCGATTGCGTACCGTCGCGGACATTGCGTTGAGAACACCCTCGCATGAGCTCACACGCCCCTCTCAGTACGCGGCCGCCCGTGGAGACGGAGACGCTCGACAGGGCGGTGGCGCAGAAGCCGCGAACGCAGGCCGAAGACCTGCGTATCGCGCAGGCGGTGAACGGCCATTTCGAACTCGTGTGGCGGTCACTCCGCCGATTCGGCGTTCCCGAGGCTTCAGCGGATGACGCCGCGCAACAGGTGTTCCTGATTTTTTCCCAGCGATTGGCGAGCGTGGAGCTGGGGCGGGAGCGCTCTTTCCTATTGAGCGTCGCCGTCCGAGTAGCATCGAACACGCGGCGCCAACGCGAGCGTTCGCGAGAGGTGGCTGCGGAGGACGAACTGGAGGCAACGCCGGAGTCTGGTCGGGATCCGGAGCAGCTTTTGTCCCACAAGCAACGTCGAGCCGAACTCGACCGCGCGCTTTCGACCTTATCACAAGAGCAGCGCATCGTGTTCGTGCTCTACGAACTCGAGGGTTTTTCGCTGCCGGAAATCGCTGCTGCCTTGGTGATTCCGCTCGGCACTGCCACGTCGCGTCTGGCCCGAGGCCGCGAGCGCTTCGAGCATTGGGTTACGAACCAAAAACCATCCCGGGAACCATGACTCAACCCTCTCGATTGCTGTATTCGGAGGACAATCCGGCGGCTCGCGCGCTGCTCGAGGCGGGGCTACAAGACGCTCCCGCGCGCGATGCGGCGCGGCGTACCGCGCTCGCGCTCGGGCTCGGCGCCAGCGCGCTCGCGACGGTCGTCTCGGGTTCAGCGGGTGCCGCGGTGGGCACCGGCGTGGGCGGCGTTGGCGTGGGGCTGGGCGCGCCCGCCGCGGCGTCCAGCTTGTTGGCGGTTGCGGGGCAATGGCTCGCGCTCGGCGCCGTGGTCGGGGGTGCGCTAGCAACCAGCGCGATTTGGCTGAGTTCCCCAGCTCCACAGGAAGGGACTCCGCTCACCTCAGCGGCTGCTCAGTCCGGTTCGCACGCGGCTACTGGCCGAGGGACGCAGCAAGTGGCGAGCGACCCGGCCCCGGCGCGCGCCCCAGCCACGCCGCCGGCGGCGAGTGGCCCGCCCGGTGAGGCGGGGATCATCGAGAGCGCGCTTCCATTCGCTCGGTCGCTGTCAGCCCGAACATCGTCGGCTTCGATCACGCCCTCGCCGCCATCAGCGGATGGCAGCTTGGCCCGCGAGGTGGAACTGATAGACCAGGCGCGGCGCGCATTGGCGGTCGGGAATCCCCTGCGGGCGCAGCGTGCGCTGGCTGAGTACGCAATGGTGACACGCACCGGCACGCTCGATCGCGAAGCGCAGATTCTGCGCATCGAAACGCTGCTGGCGCGCGGTCAACGCGCTGCCGCGGTCGCGCTCGCGCGGGTCTATGTGAGCGCCAATCCAGGTGATCCGCACGTTCCCAAATTGCAAGCGCTGATCGGTTCGGCGCTGCGCGCTGGGGAGTGATGGTTGGATCGATCGCCAGAGCCATCGGACATTCCATCAGTGGAGGTTCCAGAACATGAAGGTACGGCAATGGTCGAGGTTTGGCGGATCGCATCGTGAGCTGCTGGCAGTGTGCTCACTCTTGTCGCTCGCGGCGTGCGCGCCCACGGACCGGGTGTTGGGTGACGGAAGTGCCGGTCGAGATGCGACTGGCGGCACGAGCGCGGGCGGAAGCAATGGGGGCGCGGAGGCTCTCAGCGGCTCCGGAGGCTCGGGTGTCAGCGGTGGCACCGGCGTTGCGGGGCAGGTGGGTGTCGCTGGAGATTCTGCGGGAGGGAGCGCCGGCGCGGTTGCGGTTGGAGGGACCGGAGGCGGAGCGTCATGCGTGGTCAATGGTCAGATTCATCCAAGTGGGTCGGTCAACGTTCCGGAGCCCCTTGGCTGCAACTTCTGCAACTGTGAAAACGGCAAGCTGATCGCCTGCACGACCGACGACTGCGGAACACAATGCCCGGTCGGCACTCAGTACGCCTCGCGTTGCATGGAGTGCGGCCCCGCCGATCAATGCCTCTCCGTCGAATTCAAGTGCCTGACGACGTGCACCGCGCAAACAGATTGCACCGACAGCGAGTATTGCATCGACGGCACCTGCCATCTGACTGTGGGGGTGTGCGGTTGAGGTAAGCTGGTCGGAGGCCAGTGTGGGACATTGTAGGAATTCGCTCGTGCCGCCTCATGATACGACTGCGAGTTCGTAGATCAGCTACAATGGAGGATGCCGCAAACCCATTGGCGCCTCTGCACGCTCGTTGGGCTCGCCTTTTCGATTGCCTGCTCCGGCAAGGACGAAGGGCCCACGCTCGAGAGCGCCGGCAGCGTTTCCAGCGCTGCGGGCGGTTCGGTTGCAAACAGCGGCGGTTCGACGGCGAGCGGCGCTGGCCATCCGAGTGGTGGTAGCAAGCCCGACAACGGTGGGGGCATGTCGAGCGGTGGCAAAGGAGGCGGGGCTGGCGAAGCGGGCACTCTGGGCGGGATGTCCAGTAGCGGCGGCCTGAGCAGCGGTGGCAAGAGCGCTGGCGGGTCGAGCGCTGGCGGGTCGAGCGCTGGCGGGTCGAGCGCTGGCGGCGCGAGCAGCGGTGGTAAGAGCGCTGGCGGGTCGAGCGCTGGCGGCGCGAGCAGCGGTGGTAAGAGCGCTGGCGGGTCGAGCGCTGGCGGCGCGAGCGGTGGTGGTGACAGTTCGGGCGGCGCCAATGGGAGCAGTGCTTGTCCGGAGGTGACCACTCAACTTTGCGGGATGACTGCGCAGCACAATCAGGCACGCGTCAACGTGAATCCGGTTCCAGCCATGCCGCTTCCCAGCATGAGCTGGGACACGACCGTGGCGGCGGCGGCCCAAGCCTGGGCGGACCAGTGCAACTTCTCGCACTATACGGCCGGTTATGGGCAGAACCTCTATGCCAGCGCGGGCGGCGGTCCGCCATCACCGACGTCGGTGGTGATGAATTGGGTCTCCGAGGTCTCCGCTTACAACTATTCGACCAACGCCTGCAGCGGCACCTGCGGTCACTACACGCAAGTGGTGTGGCGAAACTCGACCTTAGTCGGCTGCGGGATCAAGTCGTGTTCGACGAATACACCTTTTGGAGCACAATTTCCGAATTGGTATATCGTAGTCTGCAACTACTCGCCCGCCGGCAACAACGGTTCGCGCCCGTATTAGGCTGCGTGGACACGGCTTCGGTTCTCGGACCTAGATTCCGTCGTCGCGCGGCTGGCACCGCTTCGACTTCCCGTGTCCCGCGTCGAACGTCATGCTCGCGCTGGGGGCGCTTGCTCTGACCGTCGCGGGGTAGCGATTCACGGGCAATCACGAGCGAAGTGGCCCCGGACCGCCCCTCCGCACAGCAAATTTTGGAGGATGCGCTGCCTCACCCTTCAGTGAAGCAACGCTCGCCCAATTGCTACTCTAGAACTGATTCAGGAAGTTCCAGGCGTTTTGGTACTCCCAGCTCGTTCCCCCGCCATCGCTGGGATCGGGCGTGTGGTCACCGTTGAACGAACAAAACTGTTCGGGGTAGCCCGTCATGCAGCCCGTGAGGGTCGTGCAAACGTGGTTGCCGCTCGTCACCTTCGTCGGCGTCATCCAGGTACAGCCGTTCGCCTTGGCAAAGTTTTGCGCCAAGAGGAGCCCATTGCCAACCTGACACCCCGCCGCCTTCGTGTCGTCGTAGCAGAGCACGCTGTCTTTCGAACCGTGCGAAGCGTAGTAGCCGACTGGCTTCGAGGGTGTACAGCTCCCGCTCAGTTGTGAGCCCGAGTAAACGGCGATGGCACGGATGAACCCAGGCTTGCCGTCCACCATCCCGCCCAGCGGTCTTTGGCACGCCGTTTCATAAGACATGCTTCCACCGTAACTCCAACCGGTTGCGAAGATGCGATTCGTGTCGATGCAGAAATTTTCCTCGATCTGGCTCACGACCGCGTCGGCCAGCGCCATGTCAGAGCCGCTGGGGTTCGGCCATCCGCAGCCGGATTCACCGTTGCCGCTCCCCGTGCACGGTGCCCCGTTTTGCTGCCCGTTGGGCGCCACGAAGATCGTGGTGTCGTTCGAGAGCGGCTGCAGGTGATAATATTTGTTCGCGTACATCTGGTTATCGTTCCCATCGCGCTGGTGCCACGCGATGACCAGTTTGTACGGCTTGGCGTTGCTGTAGTTGGTCGGCACGCTCAAGATGTAACGACGCTGCATGCTCGCGGCCGTAATCGGGATGTTCTTGCCGTTGTTGTACATGTTGCTGGCGATAGTGGGCGGCTTGCCGCAACCGGACGACATTCCGTTGGTCCCTCCTGCCCCGCCGGTGCCTGCGCCGGCCGTACCTGCGCCGGCCGTACCTGCGCCGGCCGTGCCTGCGCCGGCCGTGCCTGCGCCGGCCGTGCCTGCGCCGGCCGTGCCTGCGCCGGCCGTGCCTGCGCCGGCCGTGCCTGCGCCGGCCGTGCCTGCGCCGCTGTGTCCTGCGGAGCTGCTGCTGCCCCCAGTGCTAGCCCCTGCCTGGGCCGTGCCGCCCGATCCACTGTTGCCCGGCGATCCTCCGGCGCTGGTTGCCCCACTGCTCGCGCCGCTCTGGCCGTTGGAGCTGGGCAAGCCACCGCTGCCGCCCCTGCCGGAGGCTGAAGAGCCGGCCTGCCCGGATGTTTTCGCGCCTGCCTGCCCTGCCTGCCCGGATCCCGCCGGTGTGTCTGATTGGGAGGAACACCCGATGAACGACAGGGCCAGAGTAACCGAACAAGAACCGACGACAAAGAGAACTCGCGCACGCCTCATGGGCGCATGCTAGCACCTGAATGCGTCTAGATGGAAATGCGATTAGCAATATCGCACTTGCATCTGAGTGTGCTCGACCGTTGCGCATTGCGCCTTGGGCCCGCGAATGGCTAAGTCGATCGATCTCGCGCCCGAGCCATGCCGGCTGGCGTCGTTGCTCCTCAGTTATTACCCGCAGTATGCGCCTCCGTCGCGCCTCGCCTTCCGGGCGCCAGGGCCGCGATCTTCGACCGACTTAGCCATTCGTGGGCCCCTTAGAGTACCTTCGCAAAATCAAAGGTGCTATCTGGAGCGCTCCCTAAGCATGTCGCGTCACCCGTGATGAGACGCGATGGGCACCGTCTCGGTCGACGGCGGTCTTTGCGCAATTTGCACACAACGCAGTGCGTTGTGTGGAGAAGCTTCGGCCGTTGCTCACCGATCGCGACCGTGGCAGCGCATCGATGAAAGAAACGCACTCGGTAACCGGCACATCACACGGAAGCCGCCACGGTCGCCGCAAGGGCGCGCCGCGCCGAGACCTGTCCGCTCTCGAATTTTCGCCTCTGGTTGTCGTGTGCCGAACGAATGACAGGGATACTTTTGATGGGTCATGTGCCCAAGCGCGCGCCGTCTTCACCTTCTGCGTCGAGGATCGGGAAATGCGCCGGGCAGCGAGGGGCTTGCGGGGAGGACGCAATTGTCCCCCCCGGATCTATCGGCGCACGATCTCGACCCACCTCTCTCGACGAGCGACTCGACGCTGAGTGAGCCGTCCCTGAATCGTTCGGGCACCCTTTGGTTCTCTCCGAGCGGGCACGGATATAGGCATCTGACTAGTGCGCCGGTGCATCGCTCCCGTGCGCGGCGTGTTTCCAATCGGGTGAGAGCAGGGCCAAGTCACGCGCGGTGTGAACGGCTTCGTCGACGCTGTTGGCCAACAGCAAATTCGGGTGCTGGCGCTCGAGCTCTCGCCTGTTGAACACGCTTTCTGGCTTGGGTAGCGGTCCGCCGAGGATTGCGAACACCCGTCGCGTTCGAAGCCGATCCAACGCACTCTCCAAAGCCACGAGCCCCGTCGCATCAATCACCGGCACGCGACTCAGGTCGAAGATGACGACGCGCACGTCGTGACCGATGACGTCGAGTTGGCGCATGGCCTGCTCTGCAGCGCCAAAGAACAATGCGCCCATGATCTGATAGAGAACGACCCCGTGCGGCAGCGCGCGCGAGTCGTCCAGATCAGCGGATGATTGGTGAAGGACGCGCGACTGTGTGAGCTCCGCCATGCGGCGCATGAAAAGCACCGCCGCGAGTAGAACCCCTGCCGTGACGGCGATGACCATGTCGAACATGACTGTGAGCAAGTAGCAGGTGACCAGCACCGTTACGTCGCTCTTGGGCGCCACGCGGACCATGTGGAAGACGTGTCTGATGTCTGACATGTTCCAGGCCACCACCATGAGTAACGCGGCAAGCGAGGGCATCGGCACGTACGCCACGAGCGGCGCCGCGAGCAAAACAGCCAGCAGGACGAACAAGGAGTGCAGGATGGCGGCGATGGGAGTGCGGCCGCCCGAACGCACGTTGGTCGCCGTCCGCGCCAAGGCTCCCGTCGCGGCAATTCCACCAAAAAAAGGGGCGACGATGTTTCCGATCCCGAGCCCGACGAGTTCCGCGTTGGGGTCGTGCCGCTTGCCAGTCATGCTGTCGGCGATCACGGCCGAGAGCAGCGACTCGATCGCGCCGAGCATGGCTATCGCAAACCCTGCCGGCAATAGCTCGCGCAAATATGCAAGCGACAGGTGCTCCCCCCAAGGCTTGGTCGGCAGCGGTGGGGTTTGGGGAATACCGGGCACCACGACCCCGTCGACGACGGAATGGAAGCGCGAACCGACCGTGGCCACGGTGAATGCGGGAAAGAAGTGACGGAGCAACGCTACCGCGAGTGACGAAAAGCCTATCGCCAGTAGTGGCGCGGGGATCTTACGCGTCAGCCTCGGGATGGCGAGCAGCAGACCCAGGGTGCCCGCTGCGACGCCACAGTCGGAAAACGAGGCCGTGCCATGTGCGTGCCACAGTGCCGCGACTTTCTCCGGGAAGGCGTCAGGCAAGTGGGCGACGCGCAAACCGAAAGCGTCCTTGAGCTGCAACACGAAGATCACGGTGGCAATGCCGGCGGTGAAGCCGGTAGTGACCGGGTACGGAATGAACTCGATCAAGCGACCGAGGCGCAATATCCCCATCGCCAGCAAAATTAGGCCCGCGATCAAGCCCGCCGTGAGCAATCCGCCCACGCCGTGACGGTTGGCGATCGGCGCGAGCACGACGACGAACGCGGCGGTGGGGCCCGTGATTTGATAGCGCGAGCCTCCGAGCCCAGCGACGAGCGCGCCAGCAACGATCGCCGTGTACAAGCCGTGCTCGGGTGCCACGCCGACCGCGATGGCAAGCGCCATCGACAACGGCAAAGCAACGATGGCCACGACCATGCCGGCCATGGCATCCGCGCGGAAGGTGTGTTTGTCGTAGCCTTCCGCCCAGCACGCGCGCAGCGCCGTCGCGATGCGCACCTGCCCCAAGTTGAACCGCACTTCCGGAAGGAGATTCGGTACCTTACGGCGCGATGGGGGTATTTCGGTTCCTGACAAGACGCGCCTGAACTCCGCGAGGTGTTGCGATGCGTCGACGTACCGGAACCTACTCGCTCCCGTCGCGCGTTGCTACCTCGCTGCAGCGCCGCGCTTACTCGTCCCCGTACCCGACCGAGCATCCCTGGAGAGGTTGGCATGAGCGCCTCTCGCGCTACATGCTCGTCGGTTGAGAGGCGCGCGGGGGCGAGGTCGCCTCCCAGCTCGGCTTGCGTAACCGTGGGTGGCGGAACTGGCCGATCCGAAGTCCGTCGAGATGGCGAGACGACCAGGTCCGACGGCGGCGGCCGCGACGCTTCTGATACTGTCTGCGGCCAATGCGGCTTTTGGGAAGCGAGGCTCGCCCCGTGTCCGGCCATTACACGCGCGTTCAGGCGACGAGTCACGTGCCGATTGGGAGGCAGAGCGCTGACGTTTCGGGTCGATGTCGAAATCGGTACCCGATTGGCTCTCCAAACTCGGTGTCGTACACTCAATGACAAATAGTAGAAACCAATGATGTTTGAATCCAGAGCGCGAGTGCGGTCGTCGGCTCGCTGCGTCGAATCGAGCGCGAAGGGGTGGAGCACCGAAGCATGAAGAAGGCACTGTTCGATGGAGCACGATCCGCACCCGCTGCTGTCGCCGGCCCCGAGGCCCAGGTCGTCGCGAAGGTTTCGCGGGGCCGGCCGCTATTTTGCTCGCTGCAGATGCGGCAGCGGTGATTCCCAAGGTGAACACTCAGTCGAAGCGTGATCGCCACGCCCGCGCCACGCCACGCCACGCAGAGGGCATATGGAGAGCTTGGCGGAGTCTCGGTTGACCTCGGCATTCCAGGATTACACGATGAAACTCCCACCCACGATTCAAGGAAGCGGTACTGCTCGTATGTGAAGCGCCGCGCAGGCGTTTGCACAAATGACCCAAATCGGAGTAGTGAATAGGTTTTTGTTGAGGAACTGTCGCTTATGGATGAATCGAGCCCAAACGACGACTACTCGGCGGAGGAAGGTGCCGCGCGCTCCGACGACTATCGCACGCTCGTCGAACTCGGACGGGGGGGGATGGCACGAGTGTATCTCGCGGTACGCTTGGGCGCGGCGGGTTTTCGCAGGTTTTGCGCGCTGAAGCGCATGCGAAGCGACTCGGTCGAGGCGGCTCAGTTTCCCGAGATGTTCTTGCGCGAGGCGCGCATCGCGGCGCGCATGAATCACCCGAACGTTTTGAGCACGCTCGAGGTCGGCTGCGACTCCGCGGGTTACTTCATTGCGATGGAGTACCTCGAGGGTCAATCTTACGCTGCATTGCTCGCACGAGCGGGTCGCACACAGCTGCCCTTCGCGGTTTCACTACGCGTTCTTATCGAAGTGCTGAAGGCGCTCGAGTACGCACATAGTTTCACGGACTTCGACGGTACGGCGATGTGCGTGGTGCATCGCGACGTCTCGCCGAGCAACATCTTCATCACTTACGACGGCGCCATCAAGCTGTTGGATTTCGGCATTGCCAAGGTCCTGGACACTCCCGACGAAACGAAGGTCGGGATGCTGAAAGGCAAGCTGAACTATCTGGCGCCCGAACAGGTAAAGGGCTTTACCCCTTCGATCCAAAGTGATCTGTACGCAATCGGCGTGCAACTCTGGGAGGCTGCGGCCGGGCGTCGGCGCTGGCAAGATGTGCCGCATTTGACGATCTTCAGACATCTCATGTCTGGCGATCCACCGGAATCCCCGAACGCGGTCGAACGCGGCTTGCCGGCTGAGGTAGACGCGGTATGCGTTCGCGCCCTCGCGGCCGATCCGCGTCGGCGCTTCGCGAGCGCCCGAGAATTCCGCGCAGTTCTCGAGGACCTCTTGCGTCTCGTCGGCGATGGCGTCGACGCCGGGAAGGTGGGGCAACTTCTCGCGCAGCATTTCGCCGTCGACCGCGACCAGTTGCGTGCCGTCGTCGACACGGAGCTGCGGCGGCTCGAGAGCGAGGGGGAGCTGTCGCACCGTCAGTCCGGTACGCTGCTCAAGTTTCGCCCCGATGGTGGCGACCCGCTGCCCTCCAGCCGGCGCTCTCTGTCGGTGATGGGGGCCATTACTACTCCCGTCGAGCCGAGACCGGCGCGGCCGGTCCGTTCGCGTGGTGTGTGGCAAAGACTCGCCGCTGCTGCGGGCGTCGCTGGGCTCGCCGCTTTCGTCATACTTCACCGCCCCTGGGCGATGGTGCTCGGGAGATTCCATCCGCACACGCCTGCCGCGTCCGGTCCGAGCGCCGCACCTGCGTTCGAAATTTCGGTCAAGCCCGCGGCGGCACGACTATTTGCCAACGGCCTCGCCTTGCCGTCGAATCCTTACGTCATGAGAGAGCCGTTGCGCGCGTTCCGTCTGCGGGCGGAAGCCGATGGCTATTCCGCCGAAGAGCGCACAATCGTGCCTACCTCGGGCGGGCATGTCGAGTTGGCGTTGGCTCCCGCTCCTGCACCGACGAATGCCAGCGATACTTCGCACGGGCAGGGCGGGGGTTGGGCTGTCAAGTCCCGTCACCCTTCGTTCGTTGCCCGGCCCGCTCCCCCTGTGAGCGCCGACAGCGATGCCACGGATGGGTCGCATCCCGCGCCTAGCCCGGCACCGGAGGCCTTGTCCGACGCGGAGGCACAGCCGTTCGTACGACGCGCGAAGGCCTCCGCGATAACGCTCGATGCCGAGGATCCTTGGAAGCACTGAGGCTAAAGGCCTTGCGGCGCCCGGACGGGCTTTCCCTTCCTTGTGAGCGGGTAACCTTCTAAGATTGCAGCTATGACTCGCGTGGCGACCGTGGACGACCTGGTGGGGACAGGCAGCCTCGGCATTCCAAGGCGCATCGGTAAATATTGGCTGCTCAGCGAGCTCGGCTCCGGGGGCATGGCCATCGT
>Ga0302321_100001535_pt1 | contig 19818 bp, 12 predicted proteins | sample Fen_T0_1_FD_202505 | JGI IMG/M metagenome (GOLD analysis project Ga0302321, IMG submission 202505) | Peat permafrost microbial communities from Stordalen Mire near Abisko, Sweden - Fen_T0_1 | ecosystem: Environmental > Terrestrial > Soil > Wetlands > Permafrost | place: Sweden: Abisko...
CAAATATTCTGGCTCCTGCGCCTCGCGCTGGTACACGGGCGATTCGTCGGCGATTTTTTTCGCGGGAATGTCCACGATCAGTTTGCCGCCGTGGCGCACGACCATGTGGCCGGTGTCGGTGATGATGCCGACCTCGGACCACGGAAGATCCCACTTGTCGAACACGCGTTTCACTTCCTCTTCACGGCCCTTGTGGACGACGATCAGCATGCGTTCCTGCGATTCCGAGAGCATGATTTCATAGCTGCTCATGTTCGGGGCGCGCTGCGGCACCTTGTCGAGTTCGATCTCGATGCCGGTGCCGGCGCGGGCGGCCATTTCACAGGTGGAGCAGGTGAGGCCTGCCGCGCCCATGTCCTGCATGCCGGCGACGCAACCGGTGGCGAGCAGTTCGAGGCACGCTTCGCACACGAGTTTTTCCATGAAAGGATCGCCGACCTGCACGGCGCCGCGCTGTTGCTCGGAGGATTCCTCCGTCAGATCCTGCGAGGCAAACGCCGCGCCGGCGAGACCATCGCGACCGGTGGCGGGGCCGACGTAAAACACGGGGTTGCCGACACCTTTGGCCGCGCCGCGGGTGATCTGCTCATGGCGCAGCACGCCGAGGCAGAACGCGTTGACGAGGGGATTGCCCTGATAGGTCTTGTCGAAATAAACCTCGCCCGCCACGGTCGGGATGCCGAAGCAGTTGCCGTAATGCGCGATGCCGCTGACGACGCCGGCGAAGAGTCGGCGGTTGTTGACGATTTCGGCGGATTCATTCGCTTCGCCGTCGGCGGTGATGGGGCCGAAGCGGAGGGAATTGACCGCGCAGACGGGCCGGGCGCCCATGGTGAAAATGTCGCGCACGATGCCGCCGACGCCGGTGGTCGCGCCCTGGAACGGCTCGACGGCGCTCGGATGGTTGTGCGATTCGATCTTGAAGGCGATGGCGATGCCATGGCCGATGTCAATAATGCCGGCGTTTTCCTCGCCCGCGCCGACGAGGATTTTGGGCGACTTGGTGGGGAAGGTCTTGAGCAGCGGGCGGGTGTTTTTGTAGCTGCAATGCTCGCTCCACATCACGGAAAAAATACCGAGTTCGGTGTAGCTCGGCGTGCGGCCGAGGATTTCCACGGCGTGGGCGTATTCTTCCGGCGTGAGGTTGTGTTTGGCAACCAACTCTGGGGTAATGGCGGGTTCGGTCATGGCAACTTTAATCTATATGTTTGCGAATAATGCGGTCGGCCAATGCCGGCCAGGATTCTTCTGCGTTTACATCAAATACAAATGGATTCAAAACTGTGCCGGGCATGTCATCGATGATGATGTCCGGCTTTGCGGCGAATCCTTCAAACATTTCGGTCAAATAATACAGGCCGGCAATTTTGCGGGCGTAATCTGCTCCGTTCGTCGACCATAAAAACAAATGGCAACCCTGGTCACGGAGTTTGGCCAGGGCCTCGGCTGCGCCTGGCAAAAGTTTTTGGTTCGCGTCAACGAGCGTCAGGTCAACATCCACAAAGACGTTCGCGTTCTTCATGACGGCTAAGCCTTCGCCGTCGTTTTCAGCGCCGCAAAGATGCTTTCGAAAATCCATTTGCCGTCATCGCTGCCGAGGAGAAGTTCGCAGGCGCGCTCGGGATGCGGCATCAGCCCTGCCACGTTGCGCTTTTCATTGCAAATGCCGGCGATGTTTTGCACTGCGCCGTTGGGGTTGGCGGTGTCGGTCAGTTGGCCGTTGGCATCGCTGTATTGCCAGAGGATCTGGTTGTTGGCTTTGAGGCCGGCCAGCGTGGCTTCATCGGCAAAATAGCAGCCTTCGCCGTGGGCGATGGGCACGCGCAGGATTTTGCCCGCCGGAATGTTGCTGGTGAAGGGCGAGTCGGTGGTGACGGTCTTGAGATAAATGTTCTCGCAATGGAACTGCAGATCGCGGTTGCGGATGAGCGCGCCGGGCAGCAGGCCGGCCTCGGTGAGGACTTGAAAGCCGTTGCAAACGCCCAGCACAAGACCGCCGTTGTCGGCGAATTGCTTCACGGCCTGCATCACGGGGCTGAACCGCGCAATCGCGCCGCAGCGCAGGTAATCGCCGTAACTGAAGCCGCCGGGCACAATGACGACGTCGGTGTCACCGAGCGAGGCATCCTTGTGCCAGACGAGGCGGGCGGAATGGCCGAGCAGGCGGACGGCGTGGACGGCGTCCTGGTCGCAGTTGCTGGCGGGAAATTGCAGAACAGAGAAATTCATATCGGTTTTGAACCGCCAGGACGCAAGGAGTTAAAGCGGAATGTTGCGGCGTTGCGTCCGGGCGTCCGGGTGGTTATTCAATTTCCAGTTTGTAATCTTCGATGACCGGATTGCTCAGGAATTTGTGCGCCGCATCGTTCAAGGCTTTTTGCGCCGCGGCCTTGTCGGTGCCGGGGGCGAGGTCAATTTCGATGTATTTACCGATATGGACGCCGGTGACACCGGTGTAGCCCATGTGTTCGAGGGCGGTTTGAACGGTTTTGCCCTGCGGATCAAGGACGGCTTTCTTTGGGGTGATGATGATTTTTGCTTTCATGCTCGCGCTGGAAAAGTTTGGGGAAAAGCGCCGCTGGAAGCGAGTCAAAAAAGCACCCGGCCTCCCGGGCGGCGGGCGGCGGTGAATAAAATTCATCCGCAACCGCCAATCGTTTCATGCGAAAATCCGGCCGGTTTGAAGAAGCAAAGTTGAAATTCTTCATCAGTTGTTGCATCGTGTCCGCCGTGAACAACTCGATTGCCCTGGAAGAACAGTGCGGCGGCAGCATCGCTGGCGACCGCAAACATCTGGATGCCTGCACCATTGTCATTTTTGGCGCGAGCGGCGATCTGACCGCCCGCAAGCTGATTCCCGCCCTGTACCACCTCTTCAAGGAGAAGCTCATGCCGGCAGATTTCCGCGTGGTAGGCTTTGCGCGGCGCGAAAAGACCGACGCCTCCTGGCGCCAGGAATTACGCGCGGCGCTGGACCAGTTTTCCCGCACCAAGCCGGTGGATGACAAGGTCTGGGTGGCATTTGCGGAAAAGCTTTGTTATTGCCAGGGCGATCTCAACGATGACGCGGCCTACCAGAAGCTGGAAACGTTGCTGACCTCGTTTGGCAGCGGGCCATTGCGCGAAAACCTCCTGTTTTACCTGGCGATTTCACCCAGCCAGTTTGGCGAAGTGGTGGAGCAGGTGCATCGCGCCGGGCTGCTGAACAAGGATGGTTCCGCCTGGCAGCGTATTGTTGTGGAAAAACCGTTTGGCCATGATTTGGCTTCGGCGCATGAGTTGAATCAGGAATTGACGCGCTACGCGAATGAGTGGCAGGTGTTTCGCATTGACCATTATCTTGGCAAGGAAACGGTGCAGAACATTTTGATGTTTCGCTTCTCGAACTCCATTTTTGAGAAACTCTGGAACCGCAATTCCGTGGATCATATCCAGATTACCGTCAGCGAAAAACTCGGGGTGGGGGAACGCGGCGGTTATTACGAGGAAGCCGGCGCCATCCGGGACATGGTGCAAAACCACATGCTGCAAGTGCTGGCGCTCATCGCCATGGAGCCACCGGTGTCACTGGAAGCCGAGTCGGTGCGCGATGAAAAGGTGAAACTGCTCAAATCCATCCGCGCCCTGACGCCGGAAGATGTGGCCCGGCAGGTCGTTCGCGGTCAATACTTTGCGGGTATGCTGGGCAATGAGTCGCGCCCCGGCTACCGCCAGGAAACCAAGGTGCAGCCGAATTCCAATGTGGAAACGTTTGTGGCGCTGAAGCTGTTCATTGACAACTGGCGCTGGAGCGAAGTGCCGTTTTACTTGCGCACGGGTAAAAACCTGCCGCAAAGCGCGAGCGAAGTGCGGATCCAGTTCCGCCCCACGCCGAACGTGCTGTTTGCCTCCAAATGCGGTCAGAAACTAGATGCCAACGCGCTCACGCTCCGCCTGCAGCCGAATGAGGGCATTTCCCTGCGCTTCAACGGCAAGGTTCCCGGCATGAGCCTGGGCGTCCGGCCGGTGCGAATGCATTTCAGCTACGATTCCGAGTTCGGCGCCTACACGCCGGAAGCCTACGAACGGCTGCTGCTGGAAGCGATTGCGGGGGACGCCACGCTGTTCATCCGCCGCGATGAAGTGGAAACCGCGTGGCAGATCGTGGATTCCATCCGGGCCGGGTGGGAAGGCAAGCCCTTGACCAACCGCGAATTTTACGCCGCCGGCACCTGGGGACCGATCGCCGCCGATGATTTGCTGGCCCAAAGCGGCCACGTCTGGCATGAGCCGGAGGCCGTGAAGTAATTTCAGCGCGGAGTAGACAGACGCCTTGGATCGCCCGCCCGCGGGAGTTGAAAAACTTCCCGTTGGACAAGGGGCTTACGAGGGGCGCTTCATTAGGTCGTCTGGTCCTCTCGGTTAAGATTAAATTAAATATTGATATGACTGCACAAGTCATTCAATATTTAAGGAACGTACAGGATATGGCTAGGGGCTGCAGGAGTTTTTGTTTCGCTACTTTCGAACTGGGCGGGGGCGATTTACTTCGCCGGCAACCCTGCACATTTGACGGGCTGTGTCATGTGGACTTCCATGAGCCAATGGGCGCGCGGAGACAGCGCGCCGGCCGCCTGAGGCTGCAATGCTTTACCGGCTTCAAAGCTGTTGTGCCTACCGCTGCGGTAGGCGGCGTGAAATAATACGATTTATGAGCACTCGATCACAACTTGCAACCTGCGACCAGCGCCAGATGAGCGGTGGCATGCTGGAACCGCTTGGCAGCTTCCGCATCATTGCGACCGGCTTGGTGGTGGCGATGGCGAAGTTAAAACATGGCATCACCAGGGCGCGAACCGGTTGCTGGCGGTTCCCAGCAGTTGGGTGGTTGGCTCTCGGTTGCGCAATTGTTCTTGGCCATTTGACTGCCATGGCTCAGTCAAATCCCATTCCGCTAACCGGCGGGGCGGTGACTAAAATGATCACCGATTATCAGCGTCCTTACATCTATGCGATCCAGGCACCGGTGTCTGGTGGGCTACATGGGAATCTGCTGTTCATTAATACGACCAACAACAGCATAGACAAAACCCTGGCGATTGGCATCAATCCAACCGACATGACCATCAATGGTGCGGAAAACGTGCTCTACATTATCGATTACGGCTACAACACCACCTATCGGGTGGATTTAAATGCGCAAACGTTGTTATCGCCATTTCACCTCGGTACCAACCTGTCAACCATCAGCGGGGAAAATGCCGGAAGACTAATAGTGGTGGGACCAGGTCAATTTTTTTCATATTACGGCTTCGTTAATACCGCCAGTGGAACCTTGGTTAACACGCCCGAATCCTCTCCCTTTAGCGATGGCGATGGGGAAATTGATTCCGCAGGTGCCAACTATTATTTTGGCACCGCCGGGAGCTGGCCGCCAGTCATCGCAAAGTGGCAAATTCAAGGAGACTATCTTGGGCCGGTCGCGACAATCTCTGTTCAGCAACAACGATATGTAAATGGCTACGGTTCGCAAAATCTCATTTTAAGCCACGACAATAAGCGGCTGTTTTATAACGGCAACGCCTATGACACAAACTTGAATAATCTGGCTTGGTTGGGCGCCGAGGTGATTGCCTGCTCCGCAAGCGGCGCGGTGGTCTTTACTGCAACCCAAGCCTTTGATGGGACGGCTTGGCTGCCCATGGCCGCTTTGCCAGTGCCTGCCACCGTGTCGGCCGTGGATGGGAATGAAAAAAGCTTTTGGTATTATAACAGCATCTCAAACACAATCGAGAGTTTGCCGCTATCTCTGGTGCAAAAACCGGTCATCCTACAGCAGCCAACGAATCAAACCGTTATGAACGGCAATACGGCGGTGATTGGAGTGCTGGCGGCGGGTTGCTCTCCGCTCTGTTATGCTTGGTATTTTAATGGCACCAACATTGCGTTTACTGCGACAAATCAGATAAACATTGAGGATTTTCAGACTGTCAATGCAGGATATTATTCGGTGGTAATTACGAATATCTTTGGCTCAATCAGCAGCGCCAGCGCAGCGGTGTCGGTGAGTTTTGTTCCGCCGATATTCACCAGCCAGCCGTCCAACATGGACGTGGCTGCCGGCTCGAATTGCATTCTGCATGCAAGCGCAACCGGATCTCTGCCGATTAGCTATCAATGGAGGTTGAATAGGTTGAAAATTGACGGTGCGACCAACCCGGTCTTGAACCTCACGCATGTGCAAGAAGCGGACCAAGGCAATTATGACGTTGTGGCTGTCAACGGTTCCGGTTCCACCAACAGCCAACTGGGCTACATAAACGTCGTTGGCCTGGCTGAGGCCCTGAATACCAGCAATCTTGACTGGATCAATGGCGGTGACGTGCCTTGGCAGGTTGAATTCACCGGGGCGCACGACGGCTTTGCCGACCTGCAAAGTGGCAACATCTGCAGCGGCCAAAATTCCGTCCTGCAAACGACCATCACCGGGCCCGGGATGCTGACATTCTGGTGGAGCATCAATAGCTGGGCCGGCTCGGGAGTTAATTACCTGAATTTCTCGGTAAACGGGCTGGAACAAGCGCAGATTACGTTCATTACTGGCTGGCTCCAAGTTACAAACTATCTCGGCGGCGGCGATCAAATGTTGCAATGGACGTTCACACAACCCATTGACAGTGCTGCCTCACAGGCTGGCTATGTGGATCAAGTCAGTTTCGTCCCCGGTGGCACGCCGCCATATGTCGCCAAGAATCCAACCAATCAAATTGTTTTGCGGGGATCAAGTGCGGCACTTAACGCTTCAGCACTTGGCACGCCGCCTTTCAATTTTCAATGGCAACTGAACGGAACCAACATGGCTGGGGCAACTAATGCAGCCTTGACAATAGACAATGCCCAATTGTCCAATGAAGGCAATTACACGTTGGTGGTCAGCAATGCGTTTGGGACGACAAGCACTACTCCGGCGTTTATCAACGTGGTGGATTTCACGGAGGCAATTAACGGCACGAATCTGGTTTGGAACACCGGCGGTGATCTGCCTTGGTTTCCCGAAACCAGCGTGTCGCACGACGGCATTGCCGCGTTGCAGAGCGGGGCCATCAGTGGTGGTCAGCGATCCACAGTTTCCACCACGGTCGGCGGGCCGGGGACGTTAAGTTTTTGGTGGAAGGTTTCCTCTGAACCGAACAATGATTATGTGAGCTTCACTTTGGACGGTGCGGAGCAGGCGCGCAATTCCGGTCAGCCAAACGTGTGGTCACAAACTACCATTTACCTTACCAACGGTACACATTTGCTCGCGTGGGATTACTCCAAGAACGCCACGATTAACTACGGCACGGACGCCGCGTGGCTGGATCAAGTTTCATTTAGTTTAGGCGCGACTCCGGTCTTCATTGTTTCCAATCCAGCGAGCCTGATGGTGCCCAGATCATCAAATGCCGTTTTTTCCGTGGCGGCACAAGGCACGCCTCCTTTTTCCTATCAATGGCTGTTTAATGGGACACATATTAATGGCGCGACCAATGCTTCTTTGACGCTGAATGGCATTACTTGGACCAACGATGGTGTTTATTCAGTGGTGGTCAGCAATGCCTACGGAATGGTCACCAGTTCAAATGCAACTTTGGCGATGATTAGGAGCTTGGTGGTTGGCTGGGGGATTAACAGTTACGGTCAGACCTCGGTGCCGTGGACATTGACCAATGCGATTGGCATCGCCGCCGGATACGATAACAGCATGGCTCTGAAAGCCGATGGCACGGTGGCGGGGTGGGGCTATGATGGCTGGCAGGAAACCACGCCGCCCAATGGACTGAGCAATGTGGTGGCCATCGCGACCAGCCGCGCGGCAGCAGGGGCTTTTAGTTTGGCGCTCAAAGCCGACGGGACAGTTTTTGGCTGGGGGAATAATGCTGCCAAGCAAACCGATGCGCCGGCAGGTTTAAGCAACGTGGTGGCGATTGCCGCCGGTCAACTTCACGGCCTGGCCCTCCGGAATGATGGCAAGGTCTTTGCCTGGGGCAACAACTACTATGGGCAAACCAATGTGCCGGCCGCATTGACCAATGCGACAGCCATCGCTGCCGGATATAATGCTTGTCTGGTCTTGCGAAATAACGGCTCGCTCGTGGCTTGGGGGGACAATACCTATGGCCAGACGAATATTCCTTCGCGATTGACCAATGTGACCGCCATTGCCTCTGGCTGGTATCACTGTCTGGCACTGAAAAGTGATGGAACCATAACGGCTTGGGGAAATAATAGCTTTGGCCAGACCAACGTTCCTGTCGGCCTGAGCAATGTGGTGGCGATTGGCGTGGGCCAATACCACAGCCTGGCGGTGCAAAGCGACGGCACGGTCGTGGCTTGGGGGCAAAATGCATGTCATGAAACAGACGTGCCATCCGGTTTGAACCATGCAGTTGCTGTGGCCGGTGGGTTTGATCACAGCCTGGCTTTGATGCAGGATGGCCCGCCCGTCATATTCACCCAACCTCTCAGCCAGACCAATTACGCCGGCTATACGATGTTCCTGAGCGGGAATGCCAGCGGCCTTCACCCTTTGTGGTTTCAATGGATGTTGAATGGCACGAATCTGATTGGCGCTACCAATTCTACTTTCGTGCTGGCCAATTTCCAGCCGGAGAATGCCGGAATTTATTCGTTCATGGTTAGCAATGCTTTAGGCAGCTCGGTGAGTTCGAATGCCATTATGTCGGTCTTGACCAACTCACCGCTGCTCTTGCTGCAACCGACCAATCAAACGTGCGAGGCAGGTTCCGACATCGCCTTTTCCGTGACGGTCGGGGCGGGACCGATCCCCAACATTTATCAATGGCAGTTCAATGGCACGATTATCGAGGGCGCCACCAATGCAGTTTTGACATTCACCAATGTTCAGGCCACGAATCAGGGGAATTATGCGGTTTCGGTCAACAATGGCTGCGGTATGGTTACCAGTTCCAACGCCTATCTGACTGTGGTCGTGGTGGATTTGCCAACGGCATTGAATACGCCGGGATGGACGTGGACGACCAGCGTCCCTGCCGCTTGGTTCGGTGAAACAAACATCACGAATGATGGATTTGAGGCGGCACAGAGCGGCTTGGTGCCCAACGGCAAATCTTCCGCTCTGCAGGCCACCGTGACCGGTCCGGGCACATTGACGTATTGGTGGATGTTTCCACCCCTGCCAGGTACATATCAAAGTCTGTATCCCAATACCTTGTCATTCTCGTCCAGCCAGGGAAATGCTTCAGCCAGTGTCTATTCAACGGCTGGTTGGCAGCAAAAAACTATTTATCTGGGAGCAGGGCAGCAGACACTGACCTGGAATTACTCACGTTTTCCATTTGCCAGCCCCCAAAGCACTGGTTGGGTGGATCAGGTCAGTTTCACTCCGGGCGGTACCCCTCCCGCCTTTACCTCCATGTCACCAGATAAGTACGTGCGAGCTAAATCCAGTCTCGCCCTGAGCGTGGTTGCTTACGGGACACCGCCATTGGCTTATCAATGGCAATTAAATGGAACAAATTTGCTCAATCAGACCAACGCCTCTTTGGTTTTCTTGGGTGCGCAAGCCGCCGACGCAGGAATTTATTCCGTCATGATCACGAATGGCTACGGTTCCATTACGACCAATGTGACGTTATGGGTGGGACAATTCACGCTGAACGCCGGTTCAACAAACCTTTCGATGGCCACGAACGGCTTCCGGTTGACCTTGGATGGCGTTTTGACCACCAATCCGGTGGTGGTTTTTGGTTCCACAGATTTGGTTAATTGGCTGCCGGTGTTTACGAATCCAGCGACCACGGGTTCGGTTCAATTCTTGGATGTTACGGCAACGAATATGCCGACACGCTTTTATCGGGCGCAACAATGACCTGACGACCATCGACGGAGACAAGCTTCCGCAGTTCTGGCGCGTGGCGCCTTGCCGCCAGCGTGTGGTTTATGCGGTTTACAAATTGTGAAAACAATAGGCCGGCCTCCGACTCTCACCTCCTTTTGGGGAGCTGGGAATTAGCGGGCGGCCTGGATGCTTCTGACGACGGCTGCGAAATCTGCGGCAGCTGCGGGGCGGCGGTCACGCCCGGGTGAGATCTACAAAGTTTTTCAGCAACTGCAAACCGACTTTCTGGCTTTTCTCGGGGTGAAATTGCGTGGCAAACACGTTGTCGCGCCAGACGGATGAGACGAAATTATCCCCGTAATCGGTCATCGTCGCCGCGATGGTCGGGTCCACCGGCTGCGGATAGAAGCTGTGGACGAAATAGACGTAGCTGCCGCTGGCAATGCCGCGATAGAGCGGACAGTCCGGGCGGACGATCTCGAGCTGGTTCCAGCCGATTTGCGGAATCTTCAGGCCGCGGCTGGCGGAAAAACGGACGACTTTGCCCTGAAAAACTCCCAGCCCGGCGGCGCAGGAATTGAATTCCTCGCTCTTTTCAAACAACGCCTGGTAGCCCACGCAGATGCCGAGAAACGGCTTGCCGGTTTGGATGAACGCTTTCGCCGCTTCCAGCAATTCCTGCTTCTGGAGCGCATGAATGCAGTCGTCGAAGGCGCCGACCCCCGGCAGCACGAGGCCGGCGGCGTCGCCGATTTCATCGGGGCGCTGCACGAGGCGCACGTCCGCGCCCACCTTGAGCAGCGATTTGTGGACGCTGCGCAAATTCCCGGAACCGTAATCGAGTAAGGCAATCACACCGCTAATTAAAAATGAAAACGGCCAAATGTAAAATGCAGAGTCGCGGGTGCGGAAATACTTTTGCCCGGGCGCGCCTTTGTGCTATTTCATCGCCTGATGGAAAACCCGACCGTTCGCAACCCCAAAACAGCCGGCAGTGCCCTGGCCCGCCATTGGCCGTGGCTGCTGGTTTTGTTTGCCGTGCTGTTTTCGGGCTATATCCGCGTCCGGTTGCTGTCCATGCCGCTGGAGCGGGACGAGGGGGAATACGCGTATGCGGGGCAGTTGCTCCTGCAAGGCATTCCCCCGTACGAACTGGCCTACAACATGAAGTTGCCGGGGACGTACTTTATTTGCGCCGCCGGCATGGCGCTGTTTGGCACGACTGATGTGGGGCTGCATCTCACGCTGCTGGTGGCGGGGAGTCTGACCATTGTTTTTGTATTTTTGCTGGGACGGAAATTATTCGGCCCCGTGGCGGGCGTGGTGGCGGCGGTGACGTATGCAGTGATGTCCATCAGCCCGGCGGTGGCGGGACTGGCGGCGCACGCCAATCATTTTGTGGTGCTGTTTGCGGTGCCGGCCACGCTGGTGCTCTTGTCGGCGGTGGCGTCGGGCAGCCGAAAGGGCCTGTTGGTCAGCGGTCTGCTTTACGGTCTTGCCTTCCTGATGAAGCAGCAAGGCATCTGTTTCGGGTTGTTTGGCGGACTGCTGTTGGCTTGGCATTCGCGCCAGGCACTCTTCACGGCGGAATTTTTCCGGCGCGGACTTTGGTTTGGTGCGGGCATCCTGCTGCCCTTTGGCGTGACCTGCCTGTATCTCGCCGTGGCAGGCGTTTTTCCACAATTCTGGTTCTGGACCTTCACCTACGCCCACTCCTATGTGGCGTCCACGCCGTGGCCAGAGGGCGTTCAGAATCTGGCTTCACAGCTCAAGCTGACCTTCGACCTCTTGGCCGGATTCTGGCTCATCGCGGTGCTCGCCATTCCCCTGGCGCTGATCACCCGGCGGAGCCGGCGGGAGCTCGCCTTGGTGGTCGGATTTGGTTTGTGTTCATTTCTGGGCACGGCGATGGGGCTATATTTTCGCCCGCATTATTTCATTCTATCGCTGCCCGCCTTCGCGTTGCTCGTCGGGGCGGGGATCGCCTTGCTCCAGCAACTTCGCCCCAGGTTTCTGACGGATGTTTTCAAAACGCTGCCGTTGCTGCTGCTGGCACTGGTGCTGAGCTGGTTCGTGTATTATCAGGCGCAGATCTTTTTTGAATGGTCTCCGGATGCGGTGGTGCAAAACCTCTACCGCATGAACCCCTTTCTGGAAGCGCGCACGGTGGCGGGCTATCTGCGGGCGCATTCGACTTCGGCCGCGCGCATCGCGGTCATCGGGTCCGAGCCGGAAGTGTATTTCTACGCGCAACGCCATTCGGCCACCGGCGTCATTTATACCTACCCGTTGATGGAAGATCAGCCCAATGCCGTGGTGATGCAGCGGCAAATGATCAGTGAAATTGAGACGAACCGTCCCGAGTATATCGTCCATTTTCCCCAAATGCTTTCCTGGCTCACCAAGTCTACCTCCGACCGCACCATCTTCACCTGGCTGACAAACTATTCCGCACAGTATTACGAGCCGGTGGGCGTGGTGGGCCCCAATGCCAGGGGCCAGACTGAATACCTCTGGGACGACGCGCTGAAAGCCCGGCCGCGCGCGATTCAGCCGGGGGACATTGTCATTTACAAGCGGCGCCCGCAGTCGTGAGCATCAGGCCGCCGCCTGGCTCAGCTCGCGTTCGGTCTTCAGGCGCAACTGGCCGCAGGCGGCGTCAATATCGGTGCCTTTCTCGTGGCGCAGCGTGGCATTGACCTTCAACTTTTCCAGCGCCGCAAGAAAACCTTCGCAGACTTCCTCGCTCGGCCGGTGCCAGGGCAGGCCCTCCACGGGGTTGTAAGGAATCAGGTTCACCTTGGCGAAAAACTGCTGCGCCAGCGCGGCCAGCGGCCGCGTCTGGGCCAGGGAATCATTCACCCCGGCGATCAAAATATATTCCAGCGTGATCATCCGGCCCTTGAGCAATTGATATTCTTCGCAGGCGGCGGTCAGCTCGCGGAGCGGATATTTCTTGTTCACCGGCATGATGCGTTCGCGCACCTCATCCGTCGCCCCGTGCAGGGAGATGGCCAGCCGGAATTGAAACGGTTCATGCGCCAGCCGCCGGATCTGCGGCGCGAGGCCGCTGGTGGAAATGGTGATCTTGCGCGCGCCAATGCCGCCGCCCCACGGCGCGTTCAGGATTTTGAGCGCCTTGAGCAAATTGTCATAGTTCGCCAGCGGTTCGCCCATGCCCATGACCACGATGTTGTTGATCAGCCGCAGGTCACCGGCGGCCGGCGGCAGGGTGGGGGTGGCCGGTTGACCGGCTTCCGGCTGGGGGCTTGCCGTCTTGGCCTTGGCGGTCTCCACCACGTGCCAGCGTTCCACGGCCAGCACCTGCTCGATGATTTCATGCACGCTGAGATTGCGCTTCCAGCCGTCCAGGCCGCTGGCGCAGAATTTGCAGCCGTAGGCACAGCCCACCTGCGTGGAAATACACAGCGTATGACGGTCGCTCGCTTCGCCGTACAGCGCCGGGTTGGCGGGGATCAAAACGCTTTCAATCATCGCGCCGTCGGCCAGTTGCCAGAGAAATTTCTGCGTGGTGTCCTGCGAACCTTGCTTGCGCACCAGCTTCAGGGTTTGCAGGGAATAGTGCCCGCGCAGGCTCTCGCGCAGCGCCTTGGGCAGATTGGACATGCCGTCCCACGTCGTGGCCCGCCGCGCATACAGCCACTCCAGCAGCTGGGCGATGCGGTAGGCGGGCTGGTTCCACGCGGCGAACTGCACTTCCAGTTCTTCCCGCGTCAGAGATTTGATGTCCGTTAACACCCGCCTACACTAGCTGGATTAAGCCTGGAAACCAAGCCGGTTCCTGCGCTAATCCGTCCGCGGCCGGCCCGGTGCTCTAAAATGCTTTTCCGCTTCGCTTGACACCATCGCTGAGTGTGTTCATTTTTACGCAGTTATTTTAAGGAACTAAATGAGCACATCACACAATCTGTTCAACTCTTTGCAAACTTTTGCCCTCGGCAACGGCCAGCCGGGGAAGTTTTATTCGCTGCCCGCCCTCGAAAAAGCCGGCGTGGGCCCCATCTCCAAGCTGCCGGTCTCCATCCGCATCGTCTTGGAATCCGTCCTCCGCAATTGCGACGGCAAGAAGGTCGATGAAGCCAACGTGAAGGAACTGGCCAACTGGCAGCCGACGGAAACCCGCACGGCGGAGATCCCGTTCGTCGTCGCCCGCATTGTGTTGCAGGATTTCACCGGCGTGCCGCTGCTCGTGGACTTGGCGGCCATGCGTTCCGCCGTGGCCAAGCTTGGCAAGAATCCCAAGATCATCGAACCGCTCGTGCCGGTGGATCTGGTGGTGGACCACTCGGTGCAGGTGGATGTGGCCGGCTCGGCCGACGCGTACCAGAAGAACCTTGAAATTGAATTTCAGCGCAACCGTGAGCGCTACCAGTTCTTGAAGTGGGGCATGCAGGCGTTTGACACCTTCAAGGTGGTCCCGCCCGGCATCGGCATCATCCACCAGGTCAATTTGGAATATCTCGCCAAGGGGGTGTTGCAGGCGGAGGGCGTTTATTACCCCGATACTTTGGTTGGCACCGACTCGCACACCACCATGATCAACGGTCTCGGCATCGTGGGCTGGGGCGTGGGCGGCATTGAAGCGGAAGCCGGCATGCTCGGCCAGCCGGTTTACTTCCTCACGCCCGATGTCGTGGGTGTTCACCTGACCGGCTCGATTCGCGAAGGTGTCACCGCTACGGATGTCGCGCTTACCGTCACGCAAATTCTGCGCAAGGCGAAAGTGGTTGGCAAGTTCGTGGAATTTTTCGGCCCGGGCGCGGCGGCGCTGCCGCTGGTGGATCGCGCGACCATCGCCAACATGGCGCCGGAATACGGCGCGACCATGGGCTTCTTCCCGATTGATGCCGAGTGCGCCAATTATCTCCGCGCCACCGGCCGCAGCGAGGAAGCGGTCAAGACCTACGAAAATTATTACCAGGCGCAGGGCCTCTGGGGCATTCCCAAGAAGGGCGAAGTCATTTATTCGCAGGAAATCGAGCTCGACCTGGCCACCGTGGTGCCGAGTGTCGCCGGTCCGAAACGGCCGCAAGACCGCATTGAACTGCCGAAGTTAAAGCAGGAATTCACCACCGCCTTCAGCAAGCCGGTCACGGAGAATGGCTTTGGCATGAAGGCGGAGGACTTGGCCAAAATCCGCGCCGATCTCACCGTCGATGGCAAAGGCAAATGCTCCATCCGTCACGGTTCGGTGCTGATTGCCTCCATTACGAGCTGCACAAACACTTCCAATCCCAGCGTCATGCTCGCGGCCGGTTTGCTCGCGAAGAAAGCCGTGGAACGCGGCCTCACGGTCAACCCCGCCGTTAAGGCCTCGCTGGCTCCCGGCTCGCGCGTGGTCACTGAATATCTGAATACGACCGGTTTGCAGCCGTACCTCGACAAGCTCGGTTTCAACCTCGTCGGCTACGGCTGTGCGACCTGCATCGGCAACTCCGGTCCGCTGGCCGCGCCGATTGAAGAAGCCGTGGTGAAAAACAACCTCGTGGCGGCCTCCGTCCTTTCCGGCAACCGCAATTTCGAAGCCCGCGTGCACCAGAACATCAAGGCGAACTTCCTCATGTCGCCGCCACTCGTTGTCGCCTTTGCGCTGGCAGGCCGGGTGGACATTGACCTTGCCAACGACGCCCTTGGCACCGGCAGCGATGGCCGCCCCGTTCATCTGCGCGACATCTGGCCGAGCCTGCGCGAAGTCCGCGAACTTATGCAAGCCGCTCTGCAACCGGAAGTATTTCGCAAGCTGTACAAGGATTTTGCCTCGCAGAATCCCAAGTGGAACGAAATCTCCTCCAGCACCGGCAACGTGTATGAATGGGACCGTCAGTCCACCTACATCCAGGAGCCGCCGTTCTTCGAACAGTTCTCAATGGCCCCCGGCAGCATCCAGTCCATCACGGGCGCACGTGCCCTCGGAATTTTTGGCGACAGTGTGACGACCGATCACATTTCTCCCGCCGGCTCGTTCAAGAAGACCACCCCGGCCGGAAAATATCTCATTGAACACGGCGTTGCGTCTGAAGACTTTAACAGCTACGGCTCACGTCGCGGTAACGACCGGGTGATGACGCGCGGCACCTTTGCCAACGTCCGGATCAAAAACCAGATGGTTCCCGGCATCGAAGGCGGCGTGACCAGGCACCAGCCCGACGGCGAGCAGATGAGCATCTACGACGCCGCGATGAAATATCAGCAGGCCGGCACGCCGTTGGTGGTCATTGCCGGGCAGGAATACGGTACCGGCTCCTCGCGCGACTGGGCGGCCAAGGGCACCAACCTCTTGGGCGTGAAAGCCGTTGTGGCGCAGAGCTTCGAGCGCATCCATCGCAGCAACTTGGTCGGCATGGGCGTGCTGCCGCTGCAATTCAAGGAAGGCACCACGGCCCTGACCCTGAAGCTCGACGGCTCGGAGACCTACGACATCGTGGGCCTCGACGCGAACATTAAGCCCCAGCAGGACTTGACCCTCAAGATCACGCGCCAGGACGGCACCGTTGAGAATGTTGTCGTCCGCTGCCGCATTGATACCCCCATCGAAATTGACTATTACCAGCACGGCGGCATTTTGCCGTATGTGTTGCGCCAGTTGGTGGCCAAGGCCTGAGTTTTTTGGCGCGCCAGCCATGCGTCCGGCGCGCCAACAATTCAAAATCTTCCTGTCGAGGGGTCGCGGAGCGACACTGGATTTTAGCCAGCTACGAAGTGGCTGGTCGCGCGCCCAAGAAAGTTGTGTGTCCTGGAGGGACGCCGGATTTCCGCCGCCCCGTCAGGACGGATTCGGTTTTGAAACCAACCCCCGGCACGTAGCTTCGCGACCGCCGAAACGTAATGTGACTTCCCCCCGCCACTGTCACGAAACCTTCTTTCTCAGCCCTCGAGAGGGTAGGGGAGAGAGACCGAGTTTCCCCGCTGTCACTTCCCGCCGTGGCCCCTTGGCCATCTGTCGCATCCACGGTTTAATTTCTCATGATTACTTACTGGAAGGACGGTGGGAAAAACTACCGGGCGCTCCCTCACGACCGCTGCCCCCCGAAAACCACCCAAGCAATGAATCCGTTCAAGCCGGATTTAATTCCAGCTTGGTGAACTGGCAAATGTGGTGGTAGTGAAGCAGATACGTCAAATCGCTCGCCTCCAACGCCTGGATCCATTGCACGCGTTGCTGCGGCTTCAACTGGCGGAGTTGGTGCAGGGGGCAGTCTTCGGGATTGTTACCAGACACCGGGCAGATCTTGGTCAGCGAAAGGAGGTTGGCCGAAAGTCTGGCTTCAGGGTGATGACCGGTTGTCTTTGATGCCGTGGCTGCCATATTGCATTGGAGTTAATTTTTAATTCCTAACCCACGCCAACCGCGTTTGCTGGTTAATACAATACAGATCGGCTAAAAACAAATTATACTTTAGTTATATTTCTAATGAAATAAATCTGGGGTGAGCCGGGCTGCACGGTTTGCGTCCATGCTTGCTGGATTCTGGTTCTGGCCGCTTCAATTAATTCAGCAACTTCACCCTGTAAAAGCGCGCCGAAACATTGGTGCCCGCACTGACCGGCAAGGTCGTGGTCGCGCTGCTGTTGGTCACGGTTAACAGGGGTTGCCAGTCCGGCGGGAAGCTGTCGGCCGATTGGATTTCATAGCCTTGGCCCTCCGGCGCGGTGAATGACAGAAACGACCGGTCGGTTTGGCGCAGCCCCAAATTGATCTGCGGCAGCGGCGGATTGAACAAGCCTGATTCAATCACCTCGCCATCGTAACCCAACAGGAAAAAGGAGTTGTCGCCCGCCACAATGTTGTAGGGAGTCTGTAAGGTGACGTTGTTCAAGACCGTTCGCAGCATCCAGTTGAGCCCGTTGGTGGAGGTGTACAGTACCGGCGGTGAACCGGCGGCCACAAAGCACCCGTTGCCGTAAGCCACCGCGCGCCAGGTAATGATGTTGGCGGGTGAGAGATTGGTCCACGTGACCCCGTCCGGCGAGACAACCAGCGTGGTGCGGTCGCCCACGGCGACAAACAGACCATTGCCATAAGTAATGGCGCGCAACGCATTGGTGGCGGCAGAGGTGTGCGCCATCCAATTCAGGCCGTCCGTCGAAGTCAGCGTGGTCGCCAGCTTGGAACTGTTGGTCTGGCCGACGACGACAAACTGGTTTTGGGCATAGGTAATGGCGTAGAGCGGATCATAACCGGCCATCGCGGGTTGCGCGTTCCAACTGTAGCCGTCTGTTGAGCTGATGATTACGGCACGGTTGGAGGTGCCGCCGACCGCCACAAACCGGCCATTTCCATAGGCCACGGACCAGAGATTGGTGGTGGTGGTGGAAGTCGCGGCGGTCCAGTTGGTCGCGTCGGGGGAGGCGAGCACGGTGCCGTTGACCCCGACAGCCACCAAACGGTTGTTGCCGACCGTCACGGCCACCAGGGCGTTGGTGATGCCGGGAATTTGTTCCGTCCAGTCGCGGCCATTGGTGGAGACGACCACGCATGGCACGGAATAAGGATCGCCTCCGCCAGGCACCTGATTGCCGCCAACGGCCACGAACAGGTCGCCGAACCGGGTGACGCCGACAAGGGAGTTTTGCGGGCCCGTGGTGCGACGTGTCCAGTTGGTCCCGTCCGTGGTGCCGGCAATCCGGCCGATCAGACCTGAGCCCAGGATCTGACTGCCATCGGTCACCAGTTTGGTTATGGCAAAGAGCTCCGGAGCGGGCAGCGCTGTCCAGGCACTGCCATTGGGCGACACCAGCACCTGCTTCAATTGATCCGATACTACAAACTGGCCGTTAAAAAACACCACGTCGCTCAGATAGTGGTTGGTGTAAATTGTCGCCGTTGCCCACGTGGTGCCGTCGGTCGAGATGCGGGTTTCGCTCCAGGAACTGGTGCTGTTGATCACCGCATTGACGCTCACAAAGGACCCATTGCCCCAGGCGACTTTTTGAATGCCGTTGGTGCCGAGCGAGACCGGCCCGGTCCAGTTGGTGCCGTCGGTGGAAGTATAGAAAAGTGAAGCCGTTGGCGGCGTGTTGGGTGCCAGGGCAAAGAAACGGTTCCCGGCGAATGAGACGCGGCTCAGGACAGTCCCCACGCTGGCAATGGCGGAGCTGACCCAGTTTGAACCGTCCACCGAACGATAGACGAGGTTGCCCGAAGCCACGCCCACAAAAACACCGTTCCCAAAATCCATGTCATTGAAAGTGTTGATGCTCGTGGCGGCTTTGGCCCAGCTATGCCCGTCTTGGGAAAGATAAACTCCGCGCGAGGAGGCCGCCACCAAACGGCCATTGCCGGCCGCCCCCGCAGCGAAAATGGCGTTGGTGCCAATGCTCACCAAGTCCCAGGTCGTCCCGTCCGGCGAGGTGGCCATCATGCCCGCATTGGCCAGAACCAGCCAGAGCCCGTTGCCATGCACGAGCGACTTGACCTGCGAACAAAAGGGATGCGGATTGCGCCAGGTCCATTGGTCCAAAGGATCGGCCTTGGCCCCCGCCAACCCAAGGAGTCCAAACAGGAGCGTGAGTAAGATTGCTTTGGCTGCGCTCCGCCAGGGGCGGAACGGTCTTTCAAATGGCGAGAAAGGGTGAAATAAGAAAAACTTGCTCGTGTTCACGCCGTCGTAAATAAAAGATCAGGCGGCATATGTCCAATGCATTCCTCATTGTCACCAGACTTTGGGTGTCTCCTGAGACCGTCGTTCCCCCGGTAACCAATCGCTGGGATGTGATTTCGCAAACCGCTGGGAGCGTCTCCCTTGCCGCATTTTGCGACAGCAAAATGGGGCGAGGGCAGGGGAGGCACTTCGTGCTTTGCCTTTAAACCCGGCGTGCGGTTGCGATGAATTACTGGATAGGGGTAGGGATGAGGGATTTAACCTCACCCCTCCCTCCGAACCGGACGGGCGGATTTCCCGCATCCGGCTCTCCAGTCAGTGGGTTCGTAGTTTTACGATTGTACGCGTCCATTC
>Ga0302321_100001537_pt1 | contig 19812 bp, 23 predicted proteins | sample Fen_T0_1_FD_202505 | JGI IMG/M metagenome (GOLD analysis project Ga0302321, IMG submission 202505) | Peat permafrost microbial communities from Stordalen Mire near Abisko, Sweden - Fen_T0_1 | ecosystem: Environmental > Terrestrial > Soil > Wetlands > Permafrost | place: Sweden: Abisko...
GGCCTGCCACCGCGTCACGCCGTCGGCGCCGGTGACTGCAACCCAGGTGAAGGGGCGCGGGTCGCCGTCGATGACGACCTCGTCCCCGAGCGTCATCGTGAGGAAGGTGAAGCCCTGCTGTCCCAAAAGGACCTGACGGGCTTCCGGGGCGGCGTCGACCCGACGCGCCTCGAGGACCACCATATTGCGACGCGAGCCCACCATCGTTGCGTGCCAGCGGGGCACCTGGCCGGCCGGCAGGCGGGCCACCGCCTGCCACAGTCGGACCGCGAGTAGTGCGCACAAGAGCACCCCGGTGGCACCGAACCCGATCACCACGATGGGCACGCCGACCTGCAACCAGCGCGGACCGTCCTGCTCCGGGTCACCCAACCCCCGCCGCGCGAGCTCGTCGGCGGCAGCCAGCCCGACGCCGAGCATGAGCAGGCAACCGACGGCCAGGAATCCGACCATTGTCGTCGCGGCCCGCGCCGAGCGCCTCGTCGGACGCTCAACGCCCGAGGGATCGACGACCCGCGGCTCACGATGTGCGCCGTCGGCATCCCTGGGGATCCACCGGACGACGAGCGCGAGCAGCACGATCCACAAACCCATCCCGGACACCGGCTGCACGAAAGCCTTCATCCAGGCCGGAAGGTGCTGCGTCACCGTCGTCTGCACGGCGACCGCGGCGAGGAACATGCCGAGGACGAGCCCCACCCTCCGCCACGTCCGGGCCCGCGTCATGCCCGTGATGATCCCGGTGCAGGGCAGGGCCCGGCAAGCACCCCGCACGCCGCCGGCTCACCCGGGAGCGGGTTAGGGACCGGCCCGCCGTCGTCGTTCGCGATCGGTGCCTCGTCGGCACCCTCAACGTCCGGACCTCGACAGAGTGATCGCACGCCCGCCGAGGGCGACACATCAGATCGGGCCGCCCCCTCCGCGGCGTTGTGCGGTGATCGCCTGGGCGGCCTCGGGCTCAGCCAGCCACGATTTGTAACGTCTGGTGCCGGACTCCACCCAAGTCGGAGGAGCGGGGAGCGGCATGAGAGTGCGTTCCGCTCAGTCGCGAAGGAGGTTGTCGGCGAGAGGGTCGGGGCCCACCTCCGGTCGGAGAGCCGTTGGAAGGGCGCGTTTCCAGTCGTCCCAGCGGGCTGGATCCGACCGGAGGTACTGGTGGAAGACCAGTAGGCCGACGTCGGGATTGGACTGCAAGCGGATGTAGGTGTCGGTCAGGAAGAAGGTGGCTCGGTGCGCTTCCTCGAGCGTCAGGGCCTCGGGCAAGATCGCGTGGTCAGCCACTCGGCGATGCTTGCACCGTCGCGGTCGAAGGTGCACATGACGGAGAGCGACACGCAGAAACGCCCTCACGGACACGCCTCGCGGCATGATCGTGCGCTTCTTGACTACCGTCTCTTGTCCCGCTGGCGGGGGTCGTGGGGCTGGGATGCGGCGATCTCGCGGCTCGCGGCCCAGCCTCAAGGCAGGATGCCGGGGTGGGACCCGGAATCCATCAGCTCATCGAGCATGACGTTCGCCGGCCTCGGCACCGAGGGCTTGCCCTGTCACTCGTCGTCGGCGCGGTCGCCATGGCCGTCCTTGAGGTTGTTGTCGTCGCTGACCTCGCTGGTTCTTGGATCTGGATCGATCGGCTGCTCTGGCACCCGGTGACCGTAGAGGCCATCACCGTTACGCTCGTCGTTTCGGCGTTCTGGCTGGGCCTACGTTCCGCCAAGGTCGCCGGAGCCGGGACGGCGGTGTCCGTAGTGATCGCCCTGCCTGTCCTGCTGGTCACCGGTGTTACGAGCTCGCTGGACGACTCGCCGGCACCGGTGCAGCGGTTCCCTGCTCCCGGTGGGCGGTGGTCGGCCGTCGTGGACCACGCCGGCGTGCACCTGATGAACGACGGCTCGCACGTCTGGATCGAGACCCATCAGGGGATCCGGTCCCGGCGATGGCTGGCGGCCTGCCTCGACGCCGACGACCCCGAGGACAACCTCTCCGCCTTCACCTGGGAAGGCCCGCAGCAGGCCCGGATCGAGACCCTTCGCGGCGACGTCCACATCCTCGTGCTCGATGCCACAACAGGACGACCACTCACCCGCATCGACGTCGGACCCGCAGCAATCCAGATCTGCGGATGACCACAACCGCCCCACCAGGACTCGGCTGCGCCGAGCGTCAGCCGCCGCAGTCAGAGACCGGCCCTGATTCACGACCAATCGAGCAAGCAGCTCGCTCGGCGGCATGAGAGTGCGGGTTCGTCGCGAGTAGGCCTCGTATGCGAAGCGTTGGGCACGTCGTCGCCACCCTGGCCACGGCGACGCGTTGTTCCAACTCCGTGTGGCCTTCTCGCCTTCTCGGATCTCGATGCAGCCGCCTCGACCGAGGTGAAACGCCGTAGCCCGCCCTTCCACTGCAACGTCGATGAACCAGTCGATCGAATCCAGGTCGGCCACGTGATCGTCACCCAACTCGGCCGGGACGCAAGCGAGATCGTCCAGCTGGACCGTTCCAAGCGGATCTGCGAAGAGATACAGGACGACTCCGACCGCCGCAGGGACCATGGGAAGAAGACGTACGGTGACGGCTCCACCTTTTTCGGATGATTCGAGCGTAGTGCGGTCGGACAGCATGGCTGCTCGGTGCTCGAAATGAACACGCAGGGACGAAATGCCCTGAGCCTACGGCTGGGGATGCCACAGATCGGCGAACGTTCGACCCGGCACGCAGCGAGAGCAACGGGCTCGTCGTCGTTACGGTCCGCGGCCTTAGAAGTTCTCCAAGTATCGACTCCAGATCTGCGCCTTGCGATAGGGGCCGGCACCGTCGTAGGCGAACTGCGCCTCGTCGAAGTTTACCCAGGAGGCCAGTTCGGCCGGCCGGGCGCGCGGGTGGCGGACCGGCTCCGGAGCAGCCATAGGGCTGATCACCCCCGTAGAGATGAGTCGTCACGGACCATCCCAGTCGGAATCCTTGATCACACGCACACGCGTCCCGGCGGCCAGTGCGGGAGGGCAACCCTGCGCGACCGACGCGCCGACGACCCATCACCGTGGCCGTCGTCTACGGAGCACAGCATATGAGAGCAGTCACCCGTGGCCGGACTACCCGCCACGGCTATCACATATGGGCCGGCGACTGGCTCACCGTCATGATCATTGAGGAGCACCTCCGCCCGCACGTTCCGGGCTCGCGACAAGTCCGAACGACGGCACAACGGAGCGGAGGGAGCTCAGCGAGCCGCCCTCCGCGCGGCAAGATGCGGGTGATCTACGCCGTGTGACCGGGAGTGTCGACCCGAGACCTCGCGGTCGGCGGCAGTTGCGGACGTTGCCAGAGACCTGTGTCGTGGTTTCGGTGACGCTTGCCGTGGTCATGGTCCGGCCTGAGCATGGAGCCATGGCGCAGCGCGCGTTTGAGCCTGCCGGCCGGCGTTCACCGGGTGGGTGGAGGCCGCCTTCGGGCGTTGCCCCCGGCTGGGACTGGATGCCGCCCGGCGGCGCCCGCGTAGCGTCGGACACCCCGGCGTGGATGCGCGTGGCCCGCTGGGTGCCGTGGGTGAACCGCTTCGTCTGCACCTGGATGTGGGACCACGGGTTGCGGGTCGTCGCCCCTGGGGACGATGGGCGGCCTCGCGGCGGCTTCGCTGGCGTCCGAGCCGAGGCGTCCGGCCTCTGGTGCCCCGGGTGACGTCGCCGCCCGAGAACTCGGTGGCGAAGAGGAGTAGCAGCAGCCCTGAGCTTGGCCGCCCCGCTCCGGCTCCCCATGATGCAGCGGCATCTCGACATGGACTGGTTGCCGGAGGAACGACGACCGGAGCAATGCACAGTCACGACATACGCCAACACGGAAGCGTGGCCCAGCGGCAATTGAGTTAAGTTGCCCAACGGCAATCTTGAGTTTGGGGGACGCCTGTCACTCGGCATCTACGGGGCCGGAACGCTCTGCCCCGGCATGGCGTGTCGTGGGTGGTGGTTATCGCTTGGGCTTTCGCTGAGATCGACTGCTCCGGCGTGGTTGTCGGCGCGGCTGGCTCGTCGGTCTGCGGTCGGAGGGGTGGTCCCGGCCGATGCGCCGCAACCGCTGGATCGCGGCTGAGCGGGCGTCGAAGTCGTTGTCGTTCTCGGCCATCGTGACGGCGGCGTTGAAGTGAGCGGCCGCGCTGTTGAGATCGTCGAGCGCGGCGAAGGCATCGCCGGCATGGATGCGGATCCACACATCCGCGGGCCAGCGGGCCAGGTTCGCCTCGATGCAGGCCCGGGCTTGATCGGTCAGCCCGGCCCGGGCAAGGGCGACCGCGACGTCGCCGTCCAACACGGCCTGCAGATCGGGATCGACCCGGACCAAGGCCTCAGCGACAGCCGCTGCCTGGACCCCCAGACCCGCGCGGCCAAGGTCCAGGACGAGGTGGAGCAGCCAATCCGGTAGCTGGCCGGCCAGCTCGGGCTCAGCTCCGAGGGCGACGGTGAAATCGTCTCGCAGGCCGGGGAACCAGCCGGCCGCCGCCACCACCAGGCGGGCGCGCTCAGCCAGCACCTCCCGCTCGGAGACGAAGTACCTGCCTTGTCCGGCGTCGCCGAGCTTGGTCGCCAGCCCGTTCGGCAGATGCGGCAGCTCCAGCCGGATGGTGGCATCGGCTAGGGCCGCCCAGCCGTCCGGGTTGCTGGCGTTGGCCCGTGCCAGGCGCGCCCGGATCACCGTGTCGGACTCGACCCGATGCGCAGAGCACATCAGCGCCTGGGACTCGGCCAGCTCGCCGGGGAACCCGAACCGGCGTCCCGCACAGGCGGGGCAACCCTGCTGCGCCCGGACGACGGCGGCCAGCTCCACCACCGAACGGTCCAGATCCACCGGTCCGAACGCCGCCTGCACCACGTCGGTGATCGCGCCCAGCCCGATGTCCTCCCAGCCAGGAGAGACCAACCCGATCTCAGGCGTCCCCAGACCCGTCCCCGCACTGAAATCGGCGAGCAGGTCAAGCGCCGGCCGGCTGCCACCGCGACCCGCGTGCCCCCGGCGCGTGAATGCCTTCGCAGCCACCACCGCTGAGCCGACTCTCGCAGCCACCACGTCCGCGGCCGCGCAACCCTGCGCGTCCGCTTGCTCCAGCAGCGACCACAGCGGCAGGTAAACCACCAGCTCCACCCCGGACGGATCGGCATTGACCGTGGCGAACCCGCCCGGGCGGTCTGCCAGCTGCTCCAGCGGATCCCACGTGATCACGAACACCCGTAACTGATCGGCCGTCCACGCCTGCTCCGCAGGCACACCCGTCCAGGCCACACCCAGCTCGAGCAGCTTCTTCTGCGTCACCGGCGCCGTGGCGAGCAGCCGCTGGACCTCCTGCGGCAAGCCCGCCAACAGATCCTCGGCCACACCCAAACCATACCCAACGTCACCAGATCCGATCGATCCCCGTTCAACAGCCCACGGTCCGGCACCTCGACGCGGCCCGCCCGTCAAGCTCGGCAGCTCGCCATCGGCCACGGTCACCTCCGAGCCACAACGAAGTCATCGCTGATGACCGCGTGTTGGCCAAAGCAACGGCTCCGTGTTGACCCTCTGCGGACGCGGTGGCGTGTCATCGCTTCACGGCCGCTTCGGCCCAGAACCACGGTCCCGTAGACGCGTTCCGCGCGGCGTGGCGGCATTTGCCGGCGCTGGATGGTGTTGGTGGGAGGGCCCGGCGACGGGCTGGTCGAGCGTGAGAGGCTGGCCATGATGTCGGATGAGCTGCCTATGCCTGGGCACCTGTCGGCGGTCTTGGACGGTCTCGCCGAGAACCCGGCGTTGCCCGAGCCGCTGATCGGCCGGTTGATCGCCCACCGGCACGGTTTCGGTCGCGTGGGCAAGAGGGCCGACCTGACCCCCGCCCACATCGAGGAGATCGTTGCCAGCGGTTATCAGTGGCTGCTGCACTCGCTCGCGCTCAATCGGCGAGCCCCGGACGACGTGCGGTTATGGCTGGCTGAGCATGGTGACGCCGCGGTGCGGGCCGCCCTGGTCGTCGGCGCCCGGAACGGTCACCGCGAGCTGTTCGAGCGGCTGATCGACGACCCGGACACACAGGTGCGAGAGTTCCTTGCTCAGAGCGATGCCGTCCCTCAGGATCTGCTGGCCGCCCTGGCACACGATCCTGATCCCGTGGTCCGGGCCACCGTGGCGCGCTGGTGGACCCAGGCCCCCGACGAGGTACGAAGGGTCCTACTGACCGACCCCATCGACGCGGTCCGGGCGGCCGCCTGCTCCACCTACTACGCGCGGCTGCCGCACCCCGTACCGCCTGCCGACCTCCTCGACGACCTGGTCGCTGACCCCGTCACCCGGGCCGGCGTCGTCCGGCACCTGGCGCTGACGCCCGCCGCCGCCCGACGCCTGACCACCGACCCGGACCCGGACGTCCGCGCCCAGCTCGCCGCGCACCCGCAGTTGCCCGCCGACGTCCGCGAGCGCCTGGGCGAGGACCCCAACAGCCGGGTGCGGGTCGCCGTCCTGGCCCGGCCGGACACCCCCGAACCCATTCGCGAGCGGATCTACACGGCGGTCCTGCACGCTGGTGCAGGCTCCAGGCCCGGCCATCCCAGCGGCGACGTGGACGAGGAGACCCTGCTCCAACAGATCGAGGACCACCTCGCAGCCGTCGAGCTGCGGGGCCTGCAGCTGCCCTGGGTGACGGCCGACCCGCTGCCGTACCTCGCCTCGCCCTACCCGTGTTTCCGCCGCTCCGCGGCCTGCAGCCCGGCGCTAACGCCCGGGGCCGTGGCACACCTGCTCGCCGATGACGATTCCGGTGTGCGCGTCGCCGTGGCCTACCGCTACCCGCACCTGGTCGACCCAGCCACCGCCGAGCGCATCGACCGCGACTTTTGGCCCGGCAAGAAGACGAACTGGAGGCCCGCCGACGACTTGGCCCTCCCCGCGGCGACCCTGCGCCGACTCGCGACCGATCCCGATCCCCGCATGCGCTGCCTGGCCCCCCGTGACCCCGACCTGCCGGCAGACCTGGCGAGTCGCCTGGCCCACGACGCCGACCCGCGCGTCCGCGGCGCCGTCGCCGGTCACCGAAGCCTGCCCACACCCGACCTGATCGCCCTGCTCGCGGACCCGGTCGACCACGTCGCCTGCACCGCCGCCGCAGCACCTACCCTGCCCGCGGCGGTCATGGGCCACCTCCTCGAACTCGCCAACGTCTGACCACCACAACGCGACGCGAGCGGCGTGCAGGAGGGACAGCGACCCACCTCGCGACGCGGACCCGGATGGAGCGATCCCAGGCACTTCCGCGGCCACGAAGTCGCCCTGAAGGGCCAGCGGCCGCGCTGGCCGCCAAAGTCAGAGACTCGCCGGCAGTGCACGCTCCGTCACTGAATACCGGACCAACGCGATGCGGAACCTGCGGCAGATGCGCGTGTTGCCGGAGGCAGCAATATGCGGGGCGGGCTGCGATGAGGAGGGCGGACTCCGGCGGTGCATCGACGTCGAGTTCGTGCACCCTGCACGGGGCGACATCGTAACCAGGTGTCCAACAGATCGGACATCTTCTACGCTGGTCGCGTGGCCAAGCGCTCTGACGAGGATCCGGTTGCAAATGGCGAGGTCGACTGGTTCAACCCCGAGGAAGGCTGGGGGGCGATCCGCGCCGGAGAGGTCCCCGGCGGCTGCTTCGTTCACTTCTCCGCAATTCAGATGTCCGGTTTTCGGGCCCTGACACCGGGGCAGCACGTCAGGTTCACCTACGAACAACCAGGCTTCCTACAAGACGGATACCCATACCGGGCCCTCGCGGTCTGGCCCGACGACCCATGTGACTCGACCCACCGACCGCCCCGGATGCCGTCCGCGGTCACCTCTTGCTGCAGAAGTACGGGTGCGACTCGCGGCCATGACCGTACGGTGGCTGAGCCGCTGATTCACACGGGCGGAGCGGCCCCGCGGTCGTGGCAGGACGGACGTCGGGGTATTCGACCGCTGGCTACGTGGCGTTGCCATGGTTAGGGTCGTAGTCGATCCATTTGTGGGTCGAAGCAGTTGAGGCCGTGATCGGCGGCCATCTGCGCGGCCTGTGCCGACACCTCTTCGCACATGCTCCAGCGCATCGCGAAGTAGATGATCGGACCCTGAGCGTTGTTGATGAGCGGCCCGTCCGACCATGGGCTGATGTCTTCGTCGTCCTCTTCTGTCATATCGACCCACCGAGCCAGAAGCGCCTCAACGTAGCTGCGGAGCCGAACTGTGGGAGGGGTGTCCCCGTTCGCGTCGCCGATGTACTCGTCGTACAGCTTGGAGAAGACGGCTGCCGCATCGACATCGTTCGCCGGTCGAGGACCTTCCCAGACAGCAAGATCATATGTCACGGCGGACAGTCTCTCATCTCGCTGTCAGCAGCGCGTCATCCGCAAGGAAGCCGCTGCGCACTGACTGGGCGGACGATCACCGCCCGGTCGCTGGGCGGCCGAGCCTCGTCGTCGCCCAGGGATGTCGCTCAGGTGTCCACACCCGACTGATCACCAGCGGCGGTCCGACGGCCCGCGGTGTTGGTGGCGTCCGGTGACGCTCTGGGCCATGGACAAGGCGACGGAGAGCGGCAGAGTCGTATACGGCCGGTCGACAGTGGCGCGGGCCGTCAACATCTCCGCCGAATGCCTCGGCCGGCGGACTGACGCCCGTGCCTACCAGTCGCTCGGGCCGTTGGTCGCTATGTCTCCTCGGTTCCTGCGACGATTGTTTCCGTCCCGTCGTTCCAACGCCAGCGTGCGTGCAGCCCCTGCAGGTGCACTCCGCCGATCCACCGGTCGATGCCGTTGAGCGTGACGTTGTCTGCGTCGCCGTTGAGCATCCGAGTTCCGGCGCCGGTCAGGCGCAGCGGGGTCAGGCGGTTGATGGGGTGTTCGGTCGGCTCGGTGTCGAGCAGCGGTACAGGTGAGCGCGCCATCCGGGCCATCATCGCGAAGGCCCAGGTGTCACCGAGGTATGGGCGCACCTCCCTGGATGCTGCGCGAACGAACGCGCTTCCGGCGTCCGGTGCGCCCTCGGCGACGGCAGCGAGAATCCGTCGCTCGGTCAGCGACAGTCCGTCACGGGTGGAGGGATATTCCCGGCTGAGCCGGTCGAATGCCTCGCCGAGAAACCGCAGCTCACTTGAGCGAGTGGCGGCGAAGGCGCCCAGATCGTGGGGAGTAGGTGCCCGGAAGGCAGCCCAGGCACGGGCGGCGAGCTGTAGCGCGGCCGGTGTCATCCGGGCGGGCGCGTTCGTGGCGAGCAGCCCGCGCAGCTGTTCGGCCGTCAGCTCACCGAGGCCGCCGAAGTGGGCGATGCCTGGATGCTCACCGATGCAGATCAGGGTGATGCGCTGCGCCGGCACGTTGAGGGTGGCCAGACGGTCAAGGATCTGGATGATCTGCAACTGGTCGTACAGGTCCGCCTCGAACCACAGCACGTATTCGCCGTGGCGGTGGGTTTGCAGGACACCGTCGCGGTCCGCGAAGGTCGTCGCGCCCTCGCCGCGGTCGTCCGCGCCCGCATGGGCGAGGAAGTTGGCCCTGATCTGGCGAAGCTCGTCCTGCCCGACCGCGGGCACCGGCCCTTCGTGCAGGACGTCCCGCCAGTACAGGAGGTGCCTTGCCAGCCCGGTCCCGGCCAGATCGGTGCCCTCGCCGTTGCTCACGTGCAGCGCCGCCGTGATCCACTCCTCGGCGGGCCCGGCAGTCGGCGCACCGGGCTGTTCGGCGAGCAGCTGACTGCGGGCGGACGCGTACGACTCGCCGGTCTTGGCCATGCGGGCGCGTACCCGCCGCTTGAACTCGGGCTGCTTGGTCATGGTCATCTCCCGCGGCCCGTCCGCGGATCCCCCAGCGACCGGTGCGGCGGGCACACGATCGAGGACGAAGCTCCGGCCGGGAGGTGAGCCTCCCTTTGCCTCCGTGGGTAACCCGGCTGGGGCGAGCTGCCGGAGGTTGGGCGCGATCGGACGCCTAGGCCAGGATACCTGACGCCCGCCGTGGGCGCCCCTAGCGCAGCCGGACGCCCCAACCGCTCCAGTGTCATCCGCCGCAATGCGGTGACGCAGAGCGACCGACCAACCCGCGCATCACCGGGCCGGGTGCGGCTACGAGCGGACGGGAGTCACGCCGCCGGCGTGAGCTCCTGGCGGGAGGTGTGAGGCGCTAGTGGCCGCACCGGCGTCGCGCGGAAGCGGAAGCTGTCCTGCCGTCCGGCCTCGGCGCCGGTGCCGGCAGATCCCTGGGACGCCGCGGGCCGCGGCGTCCCAGGGCGCCGACTTGTCTGGCAAGGACGCGCCGAGCATGCCCGGGCACGAGCATCACGGGCTTCTCGGGACAGCGGGCACCCTGCGGGTGCCGGCGCGATCTCATGGACCGGGCGCGGTGCGCGCCGGTGCGGCGGTCAGCGGAGGGTCAGACAGATGGGCTGCGATGTGCAGAAGGTCATTTGGTGGCCCGTGCGCGGATCGATCATGCGAAGCCCGTAGACGGCGCCAGGATTGACGATGTGCCATGTCGTATCGCCGGCGAGGACGTAGCAATTGACGATGTGTGCCGGATCGCCAGTTCGGGATCCGCTGTGAAATCCGGTGGTGACCCAGTCTCCGGTGGACGTCTTGCGCTGCATCTCCCAGCAGTTGCTGTCCATTCCGGAAGCCCGCAGGGAGCCGTTGTAGATGTTGTCTGACGTGCGATAGTAGGCCGAACCGCGGGCCTCCAATCCGTAGTAGAGGGTAAGCGCCTGAGCAGCGGGCGCACCCGTCGTCACCGAGCAGACGAGCAGCCCTGCTCCGGCCACTGCTGCGGTGGCCAACCGGCCGCGCCTAGGGTTTGTGGTCCGGCCTGGACGCGAGGTCCGCCCGCGGATCAGAAAGCTTGGCATCATGGGTTGTCTCCTTGGTATGGCCCGAACGGTGTCGCCCGCCGGTGGAGCCGAGCATGCGGCGGCAGTGCCCCGAGGCGCGGCCCGGTGTGCCCGCGAGACACGTCTCTGTGCCTGGCGGATCGCGGGGGTCGATCCGGGTCCCCGCCTGGCCTCGTCCGGTCGATCGCCGGCACCGCGTCCCCCGGTGCTGAAGATGAAGACACCATCTGGTCCGAGAAGTGGTCGGTGAGCCGATGGGAAGCCCGCCCGCCCGGCCCCTGGACCGCCGCCAGCGTCGACGACTACCTCCAGCCTTCGCTCACCTCCCTCGCCACCTGCTTCGGCTTTGCGGCGGCATCCGGCGAAGGAATCATGATCACAGTCACTTGATGTGACGGATGCCGCGCCGACACGCGCCTGCCCGCGCCGACACGGGAACATCCAACGCGGCATAGCGGATCTTGCCTTCGGTACTCAAGCCACAGGCCATCCCGTCGTGGACCCGCCCCCAGCGGCGATGTGGGCGGGTCCTCCACGTAGGGAGGCGGATGTTCCGTGGGTGACCAGCGACTGGCGCGGCGGGTAGGGTCTGTCGTTCATGACCACTGCGAAACGCCGGGCTGAGCTATCACTGCGCGGTTCAATGGCCAGGATTGGGTGGCAGGCGCGCGCCGCGGGGTGGTTCACGCTGCGGCTATCCCCAACGCGACTGGCCGTCGCGGCAGTGACTGTGGCAGTGAAGTAAGCGGCGAAAGGTGAGGGAGAGGCCACATTCCATATCGGAGTCCGCGATGACAACGTCCAGCGGATTGTCGCGCGGTTGGCGGGGCAACAGGACGAAGACTACCGGGACCGGACCTATGTCACCAGCATCGGCTACCTGATGCCCCAGCAACGCTGGCATACATGGGCGATCAGCGCCGAGACGGTTGACTTCGCAGGGGACAAGATGGCTGCGGCGGTCGAGGAACACGCCGTACCGTACTTGACCCGTGTTTGCGCCGACGACGCCCTGTTCCTGGAGGAGGTCCAAGCACGCTCATTCTATAGCGCTCGCACCACCTATGTGATTCCGGTAGTGATGGCTCTCCAAGGTCTCGTCGATGACGCTTGGGTCTACATCGAAAGTCGCCGTGAGCAGGTACGAGGAATCGATCATGCTGCGGCGCGAGAGGAACGCCAGGCGGCAGACGCCGTGGCGGCATGGCTCCGAGACCGGTGAAGATCCTTCTTGGAGGCTGACACTGGCCGCAACCTCTCCCAATCCGGGTCGCCGGCAGACCGTCTCGGGATCCACCGACAGCCCGAGCGGCGAGCCTACGGATGGTGACGAACTCGGGTCGGACCAGACCGGCTGACGGCGGCAGATCCGCGCAGTTCGTTTCCTCCGATTGAGGACCGCGAGGGTCATCTCGAGGGCGTCCATGAAGAGCCGGAGGCGTCGACCCGGGGTGCGTAGGGGACGCAGCTTCTGGGTGTCGTCGATGGTGGCAACGAGGCGGGGAGGCGTCCGGGTGGGGTGAGCTGGGAGGCAGGTGATCGCCGTTGTTGACGCGGTGGTGGACAGGCGCGAGGCTTGATCAGCGCCGGAACGGCGACACTGCCCAGCAGTCGGACGGAAGCACGGCTTCCCCTCGACATCAGGAGGCATTCTCATGGGCGTTCAACCCGATTCTTACGAGGCCCGTTCCTACCGGGCCCGTCTTGAGATTGACTATCCCGAGCAGCTCGACCGGTTGACGTCGGCCTTCCGGCTCATCTGGATCATCCCGATCTCCATCGTGCTGGTCGCACTGACGGCCGCCGGGAACGAGACGGTCACCAGAGTGTCCGGCGACGTCGTCACCACGACGACGAGGAGCGGAGGGGGCATCAGTGGGGGCCTCTTCGTCGCCACCGTGCTGATGATTCTTTTCAGGCGGCGGTACCCCCGCTGGTGGTTCGAATTCGTCAGAGAGTTCGTCCGTTTCCAGGCGCGCGTGGGCGCCTACCTGTTCCTCTTGACCGATCGGTATCCCTCGACCGAGGAGGAGCAGTCGGTGCACCTGGAGATCGACTACCCCGACGTGCAGCGGGATCTCAACCGCTGGCTCCCCTTGGTGAAGTGGCTCATGGCGATCCCGCACTATATCGTGCTTGCTTTTCTCGCATTGGGCGGAATCGTCGTCTGGGTCATCGCCTGGGTCGCCATCTTGTTCACCGGCCGCTATCCACGCGCACTGTTCGACTACCTGGTGGGCGTAGGCCGGTGGGGTCTGCGCGTCCAGGCATACGCGTTCCTGTTGATCACAGATCGCTACCCACCGTTCAGCCTGCGATAACCCCAGGGCGGCAGAGACCGCGCAGTACGCGGCATGCACCGGCCACCCGGTCCCGGGAAAGGGAAGATCTCCTTGGCGCTGCCCGGAGGATCGGAGCTGATGTATGGCGAGACGGCCCACGATGCACCCGAGGAGCATCTGCATCACAGCATCGGCCGGTGGTCCTGGTATCGCCGGGAAAGGCGCTTGATCCACATCGCCGACCCGACGGCCGATACGGATCACACGCCCGTGCACCCACAGGACTGCCATGCGCGCACCCGTTGCACACCGGCTCCCATGGATGCGACACCGTTGCCCCGGGTGACCGGTCCAGCTGTGTCCAAACTCAACCCGATGCGGCATAGATCTGGACGGGGCATCGCGGTCGGCGGCTAGAAGAGCGCGTTCCGCCAGGTGGTCTTGGCCTACGTCTGGCCAGTCTGCGACGGTTGGTTTGTGGTCGTCTACTCGCTCCGGCCCGCGACCGGCGAGGATTCCGACGTTCTGTTCCGGCTCCATCGAGCATCCCTGGGCCCGTACGTCGAGGAGGTCTACGGACCGTGGGGCGACGAGGTCCAGAAGCTCCATCATGATCGATGGCTGGACACCGCCCGCCCCGAAGTGATCGAGACCAGCGATGGTGTGGTCGGGGTCGTCCACTTCACCATGACGGAGGATCACGCTGAATTGGGGCGGATTTCGATCCACCCCGGCCACCAGGGCCGCGGCCTGGGCACCGCCGTGCTCACCACACTCTTGACCGGCGCCGACGAGCGGGGTCTGCGAGTTCAGCTGGAAGTCTTCGACATCAACCCTGCTCGGCGGCTCTACGAGAGGCTGGAGTTCTGCGAAGTCTGGCGCCAGGGGCGCAAGGTAGGCATGATGCGGCCCGCCCAACCTCTCCGATGAACCAAAGACCGAGAACCCACGCCATCGAAGTGCAGCAGCAGCAGCAGCGCCGTCGCCGGCATGCTCGAGGGCTTCAACTGCAGGCGAACGACGTCCAAGCCCGGGTTCGCGGTGGACCGGCCGTCCGTGTGCAGGTGGATCGTTGCCGGTGCGGCCGTGCGGGAAGGCGGAGAGATCAGCGGCAGCTCCACAATCTGCCGTGTCGCCCCTTTTTCGCTCTGGAAGGCGCGGGGAGTCCTCGGGCCGGCTGTGGTGAATCGTTCTCGCTGCTCGTGCCTTGGCCGCCGTCGTGTGGTCGATGAGGGTTCGCCAGGCGTGCGTGCGGATTCAGGCCGGGCGGGTGCCAGTGTTCGGCGGTGACTCTGCGGCCTGTCGTACCGCGTCGGCGAGCCTTCGTACGCCACGGCGGAGCTGGTGGTCGGTGAGGTTGCCGAAGCCGAGGACGAGCGCGGGATCGCCGGTGGTCGGGGTGAGCCGGTACCGCCCGAGACCGCTGACGCCCACCGACAGCGACCGGGCAGATGTCACGACGGCGTCCTCGCTGACGTCGGGCGGGAGGCGCAGTAGGGCGTGGCAGCCGGCCGCGAGGCCCTGGAGCCGGTCGGCTCCGAGGGTGGCGCCGACCTCCTCCGCGAGCACGTCGCGGCGCTTGCGGTACACCTCACACATCCGCCGCAGATGACGGTCGAAGTGGCCGGACTCGATGAGCAGCGCGAGCGCTTCCTGGTCGAGCCCGGGGGCGCCGCCGCCGGCGAGGTGCTTCTCCTGGATGATGCCGGGCACGAAGCGGGACGGGGCGAGCACCCAGCCGATCCGCACGGCCGGGGCGAGGGTGTTGCTGACCGATCCCAGCGCGACGACCCGTTCGGGGTCGATGCCTTGCAGGGAGCCGACAGGCTGCCGGTCGTAGCGGAACTCGGCGTCGTAGTCGTCCTCGAGGATCACGCCGTCGACGTCGTCGGCCCAGTCGATCAGCTGGCGGCGTCGGGACGGGCTGAGCGCGACACCGGTCGGGCACTGGTGGGCCGGGGTGACCAGCACGGCCTGTGCCCGCGTCCGGCGGAGGTTGTTCACGTCCAGCCCTTCGGCGTCCACCGGGACCGGGACGGCGGCCAGGCCCGCGCGTCGGGCGATGCGGTCGTGCTCGCGCGGGCCCGGGTCCTCCAGCGCCACGGCGTCGATCCCGTGCTGAGCCAGCGTCGCGAACGTGAAGACCAGCCCTGGCGGAAGCCGCCCACGATCACCGCGTCGCCGGCGTCCGCGCAGCCTGCTCGCACGCGACGGTGGTAGGCGCGGACGACGTCCCGCAGGTGCCGTGACCCGCCGGGGTGCTCATCGCCGAGCTCGGCGGTCGGCAGGTGCGGGTGGCCTCGCCGATCGCCCGCGCCCAGTCGGTCAGCGGGACGGCACCGAGGTCGGGGATGCCGTGCGTGAAGTCGATCTCGGGCGTCGGGTCCGGCCTCGGGGCGCAGACCCCTGCCAGCCGGCGGCCGCGACCGGCGCTGGGGACGTCGGCCACCCGAGTGCCGGAGCCGACGACCGACTCGAGGTACCCCTCGGCGCGAAGCTGCTCGAAGCCCTCGACGACGGTGCCGCGGGAGACGCCGAGCTGCTCCGCCAGCCGCCGGGTGGACGGCAACCGCTCGCCCGCCGCGAGCCGCCCCTCGCGGATGGCGGCGCGGAGCTGCTCTTGCAGCTGGACAGCGAGCGGGGCACCGTCGCGCTCGAGCGCCACCAGCAGGTCCAGGCCGGCCCTTGGCGCTGATCAACGAATACCGCAAGGCGAGGACCCCACCTGACGCGATGATGTTCCTGGTGCACCCCGCCACCCGCGGCACAGCCTGCCGATGGGAAATCAGACGTCGGCTTCGAGGGCAAATGTATTGCCGTCAAAGTCCTGGAACCAAGCGATACGTCCACCGCCGGCCCGCGGAGCGATCCCCTTGACGTCGTGGTCGATCTGGTCGTAGCGGATGAACTCGACGCCGGAGGAGACGAGCTCGTCAACGATCTGGTCGATGTCGTCGACGTACCACGTCCCCAGGGTTGCCGAGGTCTTCCCGGCAGTGAGCGACTGGTACACATTCAACGCTGGGCCGCCACCAGAACCGTAGACGCGGCTGCCGTCAGCGATGTTGGCGCTGGGACCGGACTGCAGCACCTGCAGGCCCAGTTTGCCTTCGTAGAACGCGACCGCCGTCTGTATGTCGGACACGGCGACCGAAGGTCTCAGGTGATACGTGCTCAAGGGCATGAACCAGGCTCTCACAAGCGAGCAATGGGCCGGCTCAGCTGCCCGGGGGAGCACCTCTTCGAGGGCGGTGACGAGCCTGTTCGACCATCCGGCTACGGCACGACCGCCAGACAGTCGGCCTCCCGGGCTACGGCAACACGATCGCGCACAGTGACTGACCGATTGTCACCCGGCCGAGATCGGTGCAACACCACCAGAGTGGACCAGTGAGCGCGTGTTGCCTTGAGCAAGCTGGCTTCCTTGCTCCTGGCCCTCCGCTCACACTTCAGATGCCAACACGACATGACGACCAACAGCGACGTCGGCTACCCGTCGCCGCATCATCGCTCGGCGGGAGTAGCGGATGTTGCCTATGCGTCCCGACCGCGGAACTGTCATGCGCAGCGGCGATGTGGTTAGGGGCTTGCCCTGGGCCGCCGGTGGCAACAGCCCCACCCTAGTAAGCCAGTCCCGGCAAGTCCTGGCGGGTCCCGCGCCAGGCCGCGACGATGACCGCCAGCCTGCACTGGGGGCCGCTGAGCCCGGTCATCGCGATGCTGACGACCGTCCCCGCGCCGACTGCTGTCCGGCCAGAACCGCGACCGCCAGGTGGGCGATCACGCGCCCACGACCGGTACCAACGGTCGCTGCCCGGGCAGCCTGCAGACGTCAGTAGGGGGACTCCTGCATTATCGGCACCGACTCGCCGTTGGAAGCTGATCATCGTGTCTGCGCCATCGGTTTGCTGGCGTCAACACCGGCCGGCCCGGGCACTCGACCTGACCGTCTGGCGCACAGGTCGCCTATTCGTGGGGTTTGGTGCCCAAACACGACACGGTGGACACGCCAGGCGGTCGCGGTGAACGTACGGTGAGGCGGAAGGTTCGGCGCCTGCCCATATCCATCGACGGTGCAGTCGTGCCCCTGCGATCACGGCGCTCTGGCGCGGTCTTTTCGCCCTCCTGGTTGGGTGACGACGGCTTGCCCTTTGGACGGCGTGGCCGTCCGTCACGATCGGGAGAAGCCATGAACACGTCTCCAACGTCTGGGCAACTCATGGAAGATCCAGGCCTGATTTTGCCGAGGCGGGACCGCTCGCATTGGCTCTATATCGCCGTGATCACCGGGATGGTCGCCGGGATCATCGTCGGATTCGCCGCGCCTGAGGTGGCGAAGGAGTTCAAGCCGCTGGGCACCGGGTTCGTCAACATCGTCAAGATGATGATCCAACCAATCATCTTCTGCACGATCATTCTCGGCGTCGGGTCGGTCAAGAAGGCCGCGAGCGTGGGAAAGGTCGGCGGTCTGGCGCTGGTCTACTTCCCGACCATGTCGGTGGTGGCTCTGGGGATCGGTCTGATCGTGGGAAACATCATCCATCCCGGGGCGGGACTCAATCTGACCGCGGAGATGGCCAAGAGTGGCAAGGCCGTCGCCTCATCGGCACCCGCAGAATCGGTGTCGGACTTCGTCCTGAGCATCATCCCGACCTCCCTGGTCTCGGCGCTGACCTCAGGGGTCGTACTGCAGACGCTCTTCGTCGCGCTGATCGTCGGGTTCGCGATCCAAGGCCTCGGCACCCGGGGCGAGCCCGCTCTGCGCGCCATCGCCGTCATGCAGACGGTGGTCTTCAAGGTGCTCGCCATCGTGATGTGGGCCGCCCCGATCGGCGCCTTCGGCGCGATCGCCTCCCTGGTAGGCGCCACCGGGGTCAAGGCGCTGCAGAGCCTGCTCGAGGTGATGCTCGGCTTCTACACCACCTGCATCATCTTCGTCTTCGCCGTCCTCGGCACCATCCTGTGGCTGGTCGCTCGGGTATCGATCTTCAAGCTGTTCAGATACCTGGCCAAGGAGTTCCTGCTCATCCTGTCCACGTCGTCCTCCGAGGTCGCCCTGCCGCGGCTCATCGCCAAGATGGAACACCTGGGGGTGTCCCGATCGGTGGTGGGCATCTCGGTGCCGACCGGCTACTCGTTCAACCTCGACGGGACGATGATCTACCTGACGATGTCGTCCCTCTTCATCGCCGACGCGATGAACAAGCCCTTCTCGATCGGCGAGCAGATCTCACTGCTATTGATCATGATGCTGGTGTCGAAGGGTGCCGCCGGCGTCACCGGCGCCGGCCTGGCGGTGCTGGCCAGCGGCCTGTCCGCACACCGGCCCGACCTGGTGGACGGCGTCGGCCTGGTGGTCGGGATCGACCGGCCGATGTCCGAGGCCCGTGCCATGACCAACTTCGCCGGTAACGCGGTAGCGGCGGTGCTGGTCGGCACCTGGACACACGAGTTCGACCACAAGCGCTGTCACGCCGTCCTCGACGGGCACCAGCCGTTCGACGAATCCTTCGTGACCGCCCACGAGCATGTGGGTCCTCCGTCACCGGTCGCCGAGGTGAAGGTGGAGGCGGCCGTCTGACACTTCATGTCATGGATCCCGGCCCGCCGCTGCCCGGTAGGGGCGGCGGACCGGTGCGCTCCGGGCAGCCTCGTGTCGAGATCCGTCAACGGTAGGAGTCGACTACGGCAGGCGGGCGCCCGTCGGTGACCGACTCCAACTCCCCTGACGGACGCCGTCCCGACGAGCCACCGACCGAAGGTCGGCCTCCGACCGGCTGGTCGGCATCCGCTATCGGTTGGCTTGTCCACGTTGACCGCCCATGTCATCGAGCACCTCGCGCACCTACCCCGCTGGGACCGCGAGAAGCGACTCGTCGGCATCGCATACGCGCCTGATAGACCCGAAGCGATCGGTTGCAGACGTGGTAGATTTGGGCTGATATGCCCGACGCGCGTGAGCCCTCACCGGGCGAACGCGGCAAGTCCGAAGCCGGCCTTGGTGCCGGGAAGGATGGGTCCCGTGGCGGACGAAGAGCCGGCAAGCGGCCAGATCGGTCACAAGGCCAGTGAGATGGCCGGTCAGATCGAGTTGACCGCCCGTGATCTGGCCCGAGTCGCCCGGGAGGCCACTGCCTTGGCGGGTGCATTGGCACGCAAGGTGGCGAGTGCGGCCGGCAGCCATCCCGAGGCCGCCGCCGACGCTCCGGAGATCAGTCGGCAGGCTCACGACTTGGCCGGGGCGATTCAAGAGAGTACGAGTAACGCGCTACGGATCGCCGAGCGGGCGGTCGAGATGGCAAGCAAGCTCGCCCATGTGCCGTCTGTCGGGAGCGGAACGCCGCCCGGCGAGGACACCGCGAAATAGAGCCTGGAGAATCCCGAGCTCGGAGCCTGGCGACCCGGTTGACCGTTCCGACTGGTCGCGCTGCGTGCGAGACCTAGCCATGCCGATCCTAGCCATGCTTGCAGCACGCCAGGTGACGGTCAGTGTTCCCGCGCCGGCGTCACCGAAGGAACGGTCCGCGGCAGATCCGCGTGTTACCTGAGGACTCGGCATGCGATCGATTGAACCGCTTCGGATCCGGACAGCATCTGGCATCCTGTCGGGATGCGAGTACCCAGCTGGTGGAGCTCCGAAGAGTCGCATTGGCAGCGAACCGCCGTACTCGTATCACTCGTTCTT
>Ga0302321_100001538_pt1 | contig 19791 bp, 19 predicted proteins | sample Fen_T0_1_FD_202505 | JGI IMG/M metagenome (GOLD analysis project Ga0302321, IMG submission 202505) | Peat permafrost microbial communities from Stordalen Mire near Abisko, Sweden - Fen_T0_1 | ecosystem: Environmental > Terrestrial > Soil > Wetlands > Permafrost | place: Sweden: Abisko...
CGCGTTAAACTGCTCGAAGAGAATGATAAACACAGAATTTACGCTTGTAACGGTACTCCTACAGATAGTATTAAACTCGCTATTAATCAGCTTGTTGAGAGAAAGCCGGATCTTGTGGTATCAGGTATAAATCATGGATCTAATGCCTCTGTCAGCGTACTCTATTCCGGAACAATGGCAGCAGCGATCGAGGGTTGTCTCTACGGTATAAGTTCAGTCGGATTTTCGCTTAACAATTTTTCACCAACAGCTGATTTTTCAGCTTGTCGGAAATACATCAGGATTGTGATGAAGATGCTTGCTGCGGAGGCACTTCCCCAGGGCATATGTTTAAATGTCAATGTTCCTGCGATCAAGAAAAATGAGATAAAGGGAATAAAGGTATGCCGGCAATCGAAAGGGAACTGGCGGGAAGAATTTGAAAAAAGAAAGGATCCTATGGGCAAAACATACTACTGGCTTACAGGTATATTTCAGAATCATGAACCGGATGCAATTGATACAGATGAATGGGCCCTTGCAAATAATTTTGTTTCAGTTGTGCCTGTTACTGTCGATATGACTGCCCACGCCTTTATCAATGAACTAAAAGGCAAGTTCAAAAGATGAAATCAGGCGAAAAGTTGGACACTTTGTTGACAGGACTGATTTCAGGGCTCATCTTTCCTTTTTTAGTAGGGATACTTATTTATATCTTTTCCTCGGGGCACCAATCGCTTCACACATATTTAACAAGGCTGGCTGATTCGAATATTGTGACCCACTCAATAACTCTGTGTGTCTTTCCGAATATTATTATATTTCTGATATTTAACAGGTTAGACATGCTTAAAGCCACCAGGGGCGTTCTTGCAATTACCATAGTCTGGGCAATAGTAGTATTTGGTGTAAAGTTTTTAGGATGAAATACTTTATAATAGCTGGTGAACAATCCGGGGACCTTCATGGATCAAATTTGGTCAATGAATTACTGATTGCAGATAAAAATGCTAAGATCCAATGCTGGGGTGGTGATCTTATGGAGTCAGCCGGTGCAAAATTACTGGTTCATTACAAAAAGCTGGCATTTATGGGTTTTACTGCGGTACTCAAAAACCTGGGTGCAATTTCTAAAAACCTTAGCCTGTGTAAACAACAAATCATTGATTATAACCCTGATGTGGTAATTTTTATTGATTATCCGGGATTCAATCTGAGAATAGCGGAGTTTTCAAAAAATGCCGGGTATAAAACTTTTTACTACATATCTCCCAAGCTTTGGGCCTGGAATGAAGGGAGAGTCAGAAAAATAAAGAGGTTTATCGACAGAATGTTTATTATATTCCCGTTTGAGGTTGATTTTTATAAAAAATATGGTGTAGAAGTGGAATACATGGGAAATCCGCTGATCGATGAGACAGAAAAACGGATCTCAGCATTTCCCGCAAAAGAAAAAATGAGTGCTTACATTGGGATTGATGATAAACCGGTAATTGCTCTTCTGGCAGGAAGCCGGAAGCATGAAATTGCGCTCATTCTGCCTGAAATGCTGAAAATCGTGGATCATTTTCCTGAGTACCAGTTTGTCCTGGCCGGCGTTAAAAATATACCGGATGAGTTATATAAAAAAATCATCGGAATTAAACCTGTTAAATTAATTAAAGAAAAAACTTACGAGATTCTATATACTTCTGACGCTGCATTGGTCACTTCTGGTACAGCAACCCTTGAGGCCGCATTACATGGAGCTCCTCAGGTTGTATGCTACAAAGGAGATTTTTTCTCGATGCTGATCGCCTGGATGGTCATTAAAGTAAAATATATTTCGCTTGTAAACCTGATAATGAGTTCAGAGGTTGTTAAGGAATTAGTTCAATATGATCTTACAAGTAAGGCCCTGTTAAGCGAACTCACTGCTATATTGCCGGGAGGAGAAAAGAGAGAAAAAATTTTATCAGATTATAAGGAGCTTAAAAGTAAACTTGGATCAGCCGGAGCTTCAGCAAGAATAGCGCGTGAGATGGTTAAAGAATTAAAGAAGTGAGGGGGAGATTGGGAGCATGGTTAAGTTGAAATTATTATTTATTCTTTTTTTAGCAAGTTTCGCATTATTAGCTTCAGGACAAGCAAAAGTTAGATTATTCGCAAATCAGTTTCCTGAATCTGCGATATTCTCAGTTACAAAAGGAGAATACGAATTAAATCCCTTCAACAGACGGGTACTTAAAATAAACACAAGTGAACCCGTACTTGTATTGAAATATAATGGGAAGGTTGTTGTCAAAGTGAGGAATGAGGAAGCTTTCATTTGTGACTCTCTTATTTTAACAGGAAAAACCGGCAACGATTATTTCTCTTTGAAAATGAATCAGAAATATTCTTCAAAACAATATTATTCTGATGATCTTAAATGTCTTCCTGACTTTAATACATTGGTTTTTATTAATACCACTGATGTTGAAAAGTATATATCTGGAGTTGTATTAACCGAAGGCGGACCAGGGAAAAGTCTAGAGTTTTACAAAACTCAGGCTATAATTGCCAGGACTTATATGTACAAATATTTCGATAGACACTCGGATGACGGGTTCAATGTATGTGATAATACGCATTGTCAGGCGTTTAATGGCTTATCCTCCGATTCTTTAATTAATATCGCCGTGATGCAAACGAGCGGCCTTGTAATTATTGATAAAGATAGCATGTTAATCATGTCTGCGTTCCACTCTAATTGCGGAGGTGAAACTTCATCAGCCGGTGATGTTTGGTTAACTCATCAGCCATACCTGAAAAGTGTAACAGATCCGTACTGTACTTCGTCCAGAAATGCTACATGGCAAAAAAGCATACCCGTCAGCGAATGGCTGAATTATATCAGGAAATCAGGCGGTAATAATCTTACCGACGAGAAGCCTGCTCTGAATTTTGTTCAGACATCAAGAGTTCCGGATTATAAAACTGCATCTTTTACGGTACCTCTTAGGACTATAAGATCAGATTTTAATCTCAGATCAACATTCTTTTCCGTCTATGCAAATGGAGATTCTGTTATTCTGAAGGGAAAAGGTTATGGCCATGGTGTTGGTCTGTGCCAGGAGGGAGCTATGACAATGGCTTCAAGAGGCTTCAATTACAAACAGATTATTAATTTTTATTTTTCAGGCGTTTTTATTACCGATATTAAAAATGTGAAACTTTTACCCGCTTACCGATAGCTTTCGGGACTTTGTGTACTTTGTGGTTAATGGATTTAAATCTGACATAAATGTGGAATCTTTAAATAAATCTATTATGCAGAAAATGATTAGTTTTAAAGGATAAATAGAATCGGTTCATGTTCGCAATATTCAGAAAAGAAATAAGCGGTTTCTTCAGCAGTCTGACGGGATATATTGTCATAATTGTCTTTCTTCTGATCAACAGTTTGTTTATGTGGGTTTTTCCGGGAGAATGGAACGTTATCGACAGCGGCTATGCCGGCCTCGACACCCTCTTTTTCCTTTCGCCATGGGTATTCATGTTTCTTGTCCCTGCTGTGACCATGAGAATGATTGCAGAAGAGAAACGGCTTGGAACCATTGAGCTGATCTATTCCAGGCCAATCACTGAGCGAGGAATTATTTATGGAAAATACTTTGCCTCCATCTGTCTGGTATTACTTGCCCTTCTGCCAGGGGTTATTTATTATATTTCAGTGTATCATCTTGGAGAAACTCCTGGAAATCTTGATAAAGGTGGTACTCTGGGTGCATTCATTGGACTTTTCTTTCTTGCAGCCGTATATGCATCTGCAGGAATATTAGCCTCGTCGGTTACAGATAACCAGGTAATTGCGTTTATTATAGCCATGCTTTGTACTCTTTATGGGTTTTGATTCTATAGCATACCTGCCCGGATTGAAAAGGCTTGATGAATTTATTATCAGGCTGGGGATCAACGAACACTATAAGTCGATAAGCCGCGGAGTCATAGATATTAAGGACATTATATATTTTCTGGCAGTAATCATATTCTTTAATGAACTAACAAGGTTTCACTTGCTTTCGCGCAGATGGAAGGAAAAGAGTTGAATAACGAGATGAAGTCAGTGCATAGAAATGTTAAAATCAAAGGGTGGATCAGTTTCCTGACAATTATGGTTGGGATTATTCTGCTTGTACTCGCCGGTTCATTCTTAAGATTGAGGTATGATCTTACTGAAGATAAACGATTTACTCTTTCAGATCCTACAAGGAAAGTATTGCAGCATTTAAAGAATGACATTTTCATCCAGGTTTATCTTGACGGTGAAATACCTATTCCTTTAAAACGGTTAAAGAGATCCGTCAGAGAGATGTTGGATGAATTCAGAATCTCATCGGGAAGGAAAATTGATTATGAGTTTATCAATCCTTCGGCAGGAAAAGATGCCAAACAACGCGAAGCATTATACCAGTCGCTTGTTAACAAGGGACTAAGCCCTGTTAATCTGCAGGCCGCTGATGCTGAAGGCGGTTCAACCCGTAAGATCATATTCCCGGGAATGATAATAAATTATAACGGTATCGAAGTGCCGGTTAATTTTCTGAATAATTCAACTCCTTCATACGAACAGAATATTCTAAGATCGATTGAAGGTCTTGAATATGAGATGATACAAACAATCTCCACTCTAAGTTCTGAAACTGTAAATAAAGTTGCTTTTATAGAAGGACATGATGAGCTTTCTGAGATTGAAACTGCCGATATAACAATGAATCTGGCAAAGTTCTTTACTGTTGACAGGGGAACTATTGGAGGCAAACCTGGTATTCTTGATAAGTATTCAGCCGTTGTAATTGCGGGCCCAAAAAAATCATTCAGTGAGTCAGATAAACTGGTTCTTGACCAGTATATTATGAATGGGGGAAAGGTATTGTGGCTCATCGATGAGGTTGCGGTTAATGCCGACAGTCTTGTGCGAGGCTCAACGGTAGGAATTTACCGTCCCCTTAACATAGAGGACCAGTTGTTCAGATATGGAACAAGAATTAATCCTTTGATTATACAGGATATGGAGTGCGCAACAATAAGACTGATAGCAATGAGCGGGAGTGCGCGTGAGCAGGCTGTATCTCTTCCCTGGCTTTACTTTCCTTTGCTGAAACCTTCAGCTAATCACCCTGTTACAAGAAACCTGAACAGGGTTGAGGGACAATTTGCCAACTATATTGACACTGTAGGTCTTGATGGAGCGATAAAGAAAAAAATATTGTTGTCCACATCTGCTTTGACGCGTACGATATCTCCACCTGTAATTATTGCCCTGAAAGAGGCGGAGATTAAACCTTCGGAGAATGATTTTAATAAACCAAACCTTCCTGTTGCAGTTTTACTCGAAGGTATTTTCCCTTCGGCTTTTAAAAACAGGATGGTGTCGGCTCTGACCGATGATAAAAATTTCAGGATCAGAACTGAAAGCAGGGAAACCAGGATGATTGTTATTTCTGACGCAGATATAATCAGAAACGAAGTCACCAGAAACGGTCTGAATGAAAGTCCACTTCCACTAGGGCAGGATAAATATACCGGACAGGTATATGGAAACAGGGATTTTATTATCAATTGTCTTAACTGGCTGGTAGATAAAAATGGGATCATGGAGCTTCGATCGAGGGAGCTCAAGCTAAGATTGCTTAATACACAGAAGGTTAAAAGTGAAAAACTGAAGTGGCAATTGATAAATGTAGCAGGGCCTGTAGTGATCGTTATTCTTTCAGGGTTGCTTTATAGTTATTTCAGGAAAAGAAAATTTGCAAAATATTGATAATGAATAAGGTAATACTCAGGGTCCTTGTACTATTCCTGGTAATTGCAATAGTTTGCATTTTTCTTGTCATAAAAAGAACCCCATTTGGTAAGTCAAACAGCTCATTCTCCGTTGGGCCCGGAAAAGAGATAACCAGAATTGAACTTTCAAAAGGCGATGATAAAACAACTCTTGAGAAGAAGGGAGAAACATGGCTTATCAATGGAAAATCAGAGGCCAGGAAAAGCGGGATCAATTTTATAATCAGAATTTTAACAGAGATAAAGATTAAATCACCAGTGTCGGAAGAGTTATTTAAAATTGAAATAACTGATAAAAATCTGACCCCTGTGAAAGTAAGGGCTTATGAGAACAGGAGTCTCATCGGAACATTTCTTGTTTATAAAACACGGTCAAATGTGTACGGAAACATCATGAAAATTAAGGAGTCTTCAAAGCCTTTCATTGTCTATGTTCCGGGTTATGACGGAGATATAGGTTCAGCATTTATTCTTAACGAACTGTACTGGCAGCCATATACTGTTTTCAGCCTTCTGCCTTCAGAAATTGGCTCTGTAAATTTTGAGAATTTTTCTGATACTACATCTTCATTCTCAATTTTAAACAGGAACAGGCATTATTCTATTCTGGGCATGAATGGTGATCATTTGCGACCAGATTCATCGCTGGTTATCCGCTATATTTCCTATTTTGCCAGGGTCCCTTTTGAATCATGGGCTTTTGATACCGGTGATGCTGAGAGGAAATCAATAGAAGGGAGACAGCCTCTGTATCGTATTTCGGTCATTACAACAACGGGCAAAAAACAGGTTCTTACATTGTGGACAATACTTACAGGAGAAACTGAACAAAAGGAAATTGACAGTAACAGGTTAATAGGTAAAACTGATGACAGGGATCAGCTTTTCATTTTAAGGTATTTTGATATCGATCCGTTGATAAAGAAGCGATCTTATTTCTTTCCGCAATAAATTATTGTTTGAGGTAATAGTTTTTTTTCGTAATATTGGTAATTGAGAATTGGGCAATATTCATGGCTCAATCCACTCATTTTGACTTGAATAGTAATTTTTTGAAATCAATAAATCAACTAAAAACGATACCCGTATGAAATTTGTAGTATCCAGCTCGGAACTTCTTGGTCACCTGCAGGCCATAAGCAGGGTTATAAGTTCAAAGAATACGCTTCCCATACTTGATAATTTTCTTTTCAATCTTTCAGGGAACGATCTTGAGATAACTGCATCAGACCTTGAATCGACGCTGATAACAAAGATGAAGCTAGAGAATACTGACGGTGACGGCACAATTGCACTTCCTGCAAGAATTCTTCTCGATACGTTAAAAGAATTTTCTGTGCAACCACTCACTTTCGATATCAATATGGAAACGATGGCAGTGGTAATCAGTTCTGAAAATGGGAAGTTTAATGTCATAGGGCAGAATGGAATAGACTTTCCTGCTCTACCGGCAATCAAGAAAGATAAGAAGATAGTATTTAATATAAACGCAGATGTATTGCTGGCAGGCATAGCCAAAACACTTTTTGCTACTGCTGATGATGAGCTTCGTCCTGTTATGGGAGGTATCTTTGTTGAAGCATCTACCGATAAAATAACTTTTGTTGCTTCCGACGCTCATAAACTGGTCAGATACCAAAGGACTGATGCTCATGCTGATGATAATGCCTCATTCATTCTGCCAAAAAAACCTGCATCATTACTGAAGAATATCCTTCCAAAAGAGGAGGGTGCCGTTACGGTGGAATTTGATGATAAAAATGCGTTCTTCGTTCTTAATAACTATAAGGTTGTATGCCGGCTGGTTGAAGGAAATTATCCAAATTACAACTCCGTAATTCCTAAAAATAATCCTCGTAAAATAACTATTGACAGGGTGGAGTTTTTCAATACTCTTAAAAGAGTATCGGTATTTTCAAATCAGGCCAGCAATCTTGTTAAGCTTCAACTAAAGGGTAATCAGGTAATGGTTTCCGCGCAGGATATTGATTTTTCAATTTCCGCTTATGAAAGGATTAAGTGCCAGTACGAAGGGGAAGAGATAGAGATTGGTTTTAAATCCGTATTCCTCCTTGAAATTCTGTCAAATATTGGATCGCAGGATGTCATGATCGAGCTTGCTGATCCCACCCGAGCTGGACTGTTCCTGCCGGTAATTTCCGACAATGAATCAGAGGACCTTCTGATGCTTCTTATGCCAATGATGATAAATGCCTGACCTTGAATCTCAATCTTAAACGTCCGATCGCTTTTATCGATCTTGAAACCACAGGAATTACTGTTTCATCTGATCGTATAGTTGAAATTTCAATCTTAAAAATCCAGCCGAATGGCAAGGAGGAATGGCTCACTACGAGGCTAAATCCAGAAATGCCTATTCCACCCAAGACAACCGCAATTCATGGAATAAGAGATGAAGATGTGGTCGATTCTCCCACTTTCAGGGAGGTCGGTAAAAAAATTGTTGCTTTCCTTGAAGGATGTGACCTCGCAGGTTATAATGCAATCAAGTTTGATATACCTGTTCTAGCTGAGGAATTCCTGAGGGTCAATATAGACTTTAATTTCAGGAAACGGCGATATGTAGATGTTCAGGTTATATTTCATAAAAAGGAGCAACGTACACTCTCAGCAGCTTATATGTTCTATTGTAAAAAAGAACTGGAAGGAGCTCACGGAGCCAAAGCTGATACCGCTGCTACCTATGAGGTTTTAAAATCCCAGCTCGACAGGTATAAAGACCTTGAAAATGATGTTGAAAAACTCGCTGACTTCAGTTCCTTCAATAATAATGTAGATTTTGCCGGTAGGATCATCCTTGACGAGAATGGCGTTGAGGTCTTCAACTTCGGTAAACATAAGGGCAAACAGGTTGAAAAAGTTTTTGCAGATGAGCCTGCTTATTATTCCTGGATGATGAACGGAGAATTTCCGCTCTATACAAAAAAGATACTTACTGAAATAAAACTACGTTCATTCGGCAAAACACAAAGCTGACATGAAGATCATCTGCATCGGACTCAACTACAGGAAGCATGCCCTCGAGATGGGGTGGCCAATCCCGGAAGAACCTGTTGTTTTCCTGAAGCCCGATTCCTCACTTCTTAAGAATAATAAGCCGTTTTTTCTTCCCGGATTTTCGGATAATATTCATTATGAAGTTGAAGTTGTGATCAAAATAAGCAAACTCGGTAAAGGTATTTCAGCAAAATTTGCCCCCCGTTACTACGATGAACTTACACTTGGCATCGACATTACTGCCCGTGATATCCAGAGCCGTATGGCAAAAGCCGGCATGCCATGGGAGCTTTCAAAGTGTTTTGACGGAGCAGCACCAATCGGGACTTTTATTCCAGTCGCCAGTGTGAGCAATTTGAGAGACCTCGACTTCAGACTCGAAATAAACGGGAAAACAGTTCAGAAAAGCAACACTTCCGACATGATCTTTGGATTAAATGAGATTGTCGAATATGTCTCAAAATATTTTACTCTTAAAACCGGCGATCTAATATTCACAGGAACACCGCCCGGCGTTGGCCAACTTAAAAAAAATGATAACCTGGTTGCATACCTGGTTAATGATCCAGTACTTGATTTTCTGATAAAATAATCCTAACATTAAATTACCACCAGACAGGTTCAATCAGATCGTATTTAGCACACATGAATGTCATGTTACTCTGATTAATAAAATGACCGTTTCCTGTAATCTGAATGTAGATAACCGTCTGAACAATTGTAGACGACTTTCTGTTTACTATTATTTTAATAACAGATCTATAATAGTTTAAGCAATGAAAAAAATATTTATTTCTTTAGTATTCACAGGATTTCTGTGTATTCAATCAAATGCACAAAACAGCAATCAGTCACAAACATACAAAGTTCCTGATGCCTATCATTTTGATTATAAAGTTGTTTATGAAATGAACAGGGAGGACAATAAAGCTCCGGAAACCATGACTTATTATTTTACTAAAAACGGGGATTATATTAGTATGGAGACTCCGGATAAAGAGAGTAAAGACATGAAATCTATGATTTGGACAAAAGATGGCTTAATGATAACCTTTGGTGAAGAACCTGTCCCGAACAATTCGGGTAAAAACCGCAAGGTCTTAAAAGTAATGGATATGCGCAGCATGATGAAGGGTTCAGGTGATGCTATAGCTGCTATGGCAAAAAATATGCCTAAAAATGATAAGGAGGAAGCTGAAAAAAAGAAACCAAATCCGATGGATAATTTTGTGAAGACCGGTAGAACAAAACAGTTTTTCGGTTATACGGCAGATGAGTATTCCAAAGAATTCACTGCTGAAGAAAACGGAAAAATGCATTCCGGAACAGGGAGTGTATGGTATGCCAGCGTAGATTTCGACCCGTCTATGATGTTTTCATTTGGAATGGGAAGTATCGCCGGGGGAAGGTCGCGATCAGGAATGCAGGGGGAACAGAGCAAGAATATGTTTGGAATAGGACTTACAAAGAAAAATTATATGCTGATGGATATGGAATTCACTGAGAAGGGAGGTAAAACAGGAGTTGCCATGAAAGTGGTAAATATTGAAAAAACAAATATCAATAAGAGTACAGAAGGATATATTATTAAGAACTACGCTGGTCTGAGTATGAAGGAAATGATGCAAAAAGAGATGGAAGAAAAATAGCGATTTCAATTAAACCAATAGGACAATTTCAAAACAAGTCCACGGTTTTTTATACTTAAATTTCCAGGGAATGAATTCTCTGTATATACAATGAACAGGTCAGATACAGGCGCGAATCTCCACTGAAACCGAAAATTAAGGTTTAGATTATCTATCTGATTATTATATTGTACCAGACTTGTTAAGAATATTTTATCGGTGAATGTAAGGTCGAGTCTGGGACCAATCAGAAAAAATTTGGCGCTTTTATATGGATCGGGCATTGAGAGATCATTGTAGGATGAAATAATAGCAAGGCTTCCAAAAGGCTGTACACGGTAATATAATTCGGCATTTACAGTTCTCCTGGTGCCACTGAAATAGCCGCCATACCTGGTGCTTAAGAGAAAGTTAAACGTCTTGCGAATATCGGAAGTAAACGAAACACCCATCTCTTTCCAGTTAAATTTCTGGCCGGTCAGAAAGGGAACTCCTCCTGAGTTGGTAGGGTCGAATGGAGCCAGGAGTTTGATATATGTCTCTTTGGCATCAACAGTTAAAATGCTCTTGTTCATCCACTCCACCATGTACAGAAATTGAGTCTCCCTGTCTGTAACCTTCATTGAAGGATCGTAAAACATATCTAGCTTGACTGCGGGTCCGTGATCTGCAACTTTGCTGGATGCGGGGAAGAATTTGTACTGAATGGTAGGATTTGCTTCATAATAACCTTTTCTTCTTATATATCCTACTTCTGCGATATAATCTGCACCAACCTTGGATTGATTCAATGACACATTAAGTTTCTGGGTCAGATATGAAATATTTGCCGCAACCGCAGATGCACTGCTCTTTGCTCCCGGGTATAATGACTGATGATAGAAAGCCTTTCCAAGCCAGTGATTATCAGAGCTTGCAAGGTTGTATTCCAGGCCAGCGACTCGGTTATACCTGTTTATATTCATCAGATTTTCATTATTCAGGTTCATAAGTTGCTTATTGATGAAGAAAGCAGTTATGTTGGAATGGCCAAATACCTGTCGTTGTAAGGCAGCAACAGTGAAATTTCCGGCTTTAAGCGTATCCTTATCTCCGGTTTGAATATTCATGACTCCAATCCGCCAGTTATTTCCAATTTTCCCGCTGAGTCTGGCTCCTGCAAGTACAGGTGTTTCAAGGCCTATTCTTCTTGAAAAGAAAGGTCTGAGGTTATCTTTACCAAGGTTTGCGAAGAGATCGCTGTTCTCAAGGTAGAACTGTCTCTTTTCCGGGAAAAAAAGTTCAAATCTGTCGAGGTTGGTAACCTGTCTGTCAACCTCAACCTGTGAATAGTCAGGATTAACTGTCAGATCGAGATTCATCTTTGTGGAGAGAATCACCTTTGCGTCAATTCCAGCACTAGCCGATTGTTTAAATCCTTCGCCGGCTTCTTTGTTCTGTGTGGTCTTTGCGGATACGTAAGGTATTAAAGAAAACCTTAATCCTGCCGAGGGCAAAGGATTATCCCATATAAGCGACCCGGCGAACGCAAGAGTGGCTGTTGCAAACTGCCTCGGCATTGGAGCCCAACTCGATTTTTCATTTGTTTTAAGATCAAGCCTGCTGAAGTTTATTCCCCATTCTTTGTCTCCACCAGCATAACGAATGCTTCTAAAGGGAATTGCAAATTCGGCAACCCATCTGTCTTTATAGTTTTTTACAGCTGATCTCCACTTTATATCCCAGTCAAGATTGACAGCTCCCCCGTTAGCCTGCACTCCATCCCATTGCGCACCCGCAGCTGAAACACCAAATGCGAAGCCATTTGTCTGATCATTATAAGTATCAATGAATACAATAAAATTGTCGTTTTTAATGAAATTGAAGTCACGTCTCAATGACTCCACCGGACGTTTGCCCGGCGACGAGTCATGGCATACGATGCCTACAAAGAGTGTTGACTCGTTGTAGGTAACTTTTACCTCTGTCTGGGCTATGGCAAACCCGGTGTCTGTAGGCTGTACTCTCTGGAAATGTGTAGCCAGATCGGCAGTTGACCATACCGGTTCATCCAGTATACCATCGACATTAATAGTATTAGTTGTTGAAGCTATATTTATCCGGTACTTATCCTTGTTTATTCCTCCTGACTGACCGGAAAGGATTGTGGTATAACACAGAAGTATGGCGGTACTGATAAGGTAAGCAGGTCTGAACATCTGGGATTTTAAAATTTGCCACAAGGTAAAGAAAAGTTTAAATAAGTATCTTAAATAATAAATTACGAATTTGGAATTACGGATTTAGATAGACGAATTAAAGATTTTTAACATAATATTATAATTTTACTGACTCACGATTTCAATAATTATAAAAAATGATTATAAACATAAGTGCGGATGCAAACGAATTGGGATTGAGAGCAGCACAATTTGTTGCTGGCAAATTGAATGAAGCAATTTTTAAAAACGGAGAAGCCAGGCTTCTCGTTTCTACAGGTAGTTCCCAGTTTGAGACTTTCAAACATCTGATAGAAGAAAAGATCAATTGGGAAAAGGTTGAGGTCTTTCATCTCGACGAATATATTGGCATACCTGCTACTAATTTTGCAAGTTTCAGGAGATATCTTCACGAAAAGTTTTTAGATCATACGAACATAAAAAGGTTTCATGGTGTTGATGTGGAGGATAATATTATTGAGCGAATTATGTCACTTACAGATGAGATCAGGAAGAAGCCCATTGATCTGGGTTTGATTGGGATAGGCGTGAATGGACACATAGCATTTAATGACCCTCCCGCAGATTTTGATACAAGGGAAGCTTATAAGATTGTCAGACTTGATAATGAATGTAGGATGCAGCAGGTGAACGAAGGATGGTTCGCTTCTCTGGAAGATGTTCCGGCTGATGCTGTATCAATGACACCATGGCAGATAATGCAGTGTCTTACTATCATATCATGTGTTCCTCATAAAGTCAAGTCAGAGAGTGTCAGGAATACTCTTATAAATAAAACCACAAATATAGTCCCAGCTACTTTATTAAAAAAGCACTCTGATTTTCACCTTTATCTTGACTATAATTCAGCCTCCGGAATCATACCTATGTAATTTGGCTACATAAATAACTAATTCAATGGCGATTGATAATTCAAACAGTTTTAAGATTGAAGGTATTAATTATGGGACAGGAAAGCCTGTAAGTATTGAAGTTGTAAATGGTATAATAAGTCAGATTAATGAGATCACAACATTAAGTGTTGACTCGAGGGAGCAGTTTATATCACCAGGCTTAATTGATAATCAGATAAATGGCTATGCTGGTGTCGATTTTTCGTCAAAAAGTCTGACTGAAGATGATGTTATTAAGGCTGCCTTTGCTATTTGGAGCGGAGGGGTAACAACTTTTTTCCCGACACTTATTACAAACAGTGATGAGAACCTGGTCAGAAATTTCAGAGTACTGCGAAATGCACGGGAACATAACAAACAACTCATGGAATCAATTCCGGGATTTCATCTGGAAGGCCCATACATTTCGCCTGAGGAAGGTTACAGGGGGTGCCATCCTTTAAGACACATTCGTAAACCCTCATGGGATGAATTCCTTGGTTATCAGACTGCTGCCGGTGGAAAAATAATTGAGGTGACCGTTGCTCCGGAAGTTGAAGGTTCTATGGATTTTATAAGCAAATGTGCTGGGAAAGGCATAATTGTAGCATTGGGGCATACTGATGCATCAGCAGACCAGATCCTGGAAGCGATAAGGAATGGTGCACGGTTATCTACGCATTTGGGAAATGGGGCAGCCAATTTTATTCATCGCCATAAAAATCCTATCTGGCCGCAACTTGCGAACAGAATGCTGACACCTACTATTATTGCCGACGGTCATCATCTGTTACCGGAAGAGATCCAGGTATTTTATAAAGTGAAAGGTCCGGGAAATATTATTCTTACATCCGATGTAATGTTTCTTGCAGGGATGGAGCCGGGGAAATACACATTTATGGAGAATGAGGTGATCCTCAGGGAAGACGGGTTAATATTTGACCCTGTTCTGAATTGTCTTGCAGGAGCGTCTTTCCCGCTTAAGAAAGGTGTTGAAAACATGATGAATTTTACTTGTTGCTCACTTACCTTAGCTATCGACATGGCTTCCGGAAATATTGCCAGAATTTTTGCTCTCAGAAACAGGGGAGTATTAGTAAAAGGATCAAGGGCGGATATGATCCTTTTCGAAAGAGATGGAAATAAGATCTTAATAAACAGGACCTGGCTAAGCGGGAAGCTTGTTTATAGCAGCGATAAGTAGAGAACATAGCAGAGAGCCGGCATTTGAATAATAATTATTTATCGTTTGATTTATACATTTCATTTGGTATTAATTAATTCTATTAATAACTTTGGCCGTTAATCATAAAACTAGAAAAGATGGGAAATTTAGGCGCTACTGAGATTTTATTAATACTACTCGTTGTTGTGCTTCTTTTTGGTGGAAGGAAAATTCCTGAACTGATGAAAGGTATAGGCCAGGGTATGAAGGAATTCAAAAAAGCCTCCCGTTTGGATGACGAGAATGAAAAAACAGGCACTGAGCACAAAGAAGAAGAAAAAAAATAACAGCTGGCCTTATTAGTAATCAGGCCAGCCTCTGTTTCCTGAAAACCCGATAATCAGTCTGAGATTTTATATTTTGGTGCTTTCCTGTGTTTTGTCTCTTGCTCATAGCTGTATGCTATTCCAAGAAGAAGGGGTTCATCCCAGGCTTTACCAAAAAATGTTATTCCAACCGGAAGATCGTCAATATATCCCATAGGAACAGTTATTGCAGGATATCCCGATATTGCCGCAAGTGATGAACTACCCCCAACGAAATGATCCCCAAGGAGCAGATCAGTCTTCCATGCAGGCGAGCCCGTTGGAGCAATAATTGCATCCAGTTTATTGGAATCCATTACTTTATCTATTCCATCTTCTCTTGTTGCCCTGAGCATGGTTGCGAGTGCCTTTTTATATTCATCTGAATTCAAGTCACCTTTCTTATCAGCCTGCTCAAGAAGATTCTGGTCGAAATATCTCAACTCAATGCTGTCTGTTTTGTTGAAATTAATTAAGTCCCTGATGTTTTTTACATTTGAATTACTTCCGTTTAATGCGAGGTATTTATTAAGACCATCTTTAAACTCGTACAGCAAGACAGTGAATGAGGCATCATCATAGTTTTCAACTTTCGGGAACTCGATATCCACAATTTCCGCACCACCGGCTTTAAGATCTGCTACTGCCTTATTCATCAATGTGTCAACTTTATCTGAAAAACCCATTGATTTTTTCATCAGTCCAATCCTTTTACCGATGAGTGCATCTTTCTTTAGAAACCGGGTATAATCTGAAGAATATTTACCCTGTGAGGCTAATGTTTTTGAATCGGATGAATCTATGCCTGTTAATGGTCCGAGAGCCGTAGCAACGTCTTCGACAGTACGTCCCATCGGGCCAGGAGTATCCTGAGTGAATGAGATTGGTATAATGCCCGACCGGCTTATCAGACCGACAGTTGGTTTAATACCCACTATGCCATTATTGTTCGATGGGCATACAATTGAGCCATTTGTTTCTGTTCCGATAGCAAACATGCAGAGATTTGCTGATACTGCAACTCCTGAACCCGAACTCGACCCGCAGGGGTTACGATCGAGCACATAAGGGTTTATGGTTTGGCCTCCTACACCGCTCCATCCACTGGATGACATTTTCGCGCGGAAATTTGCCCACTCACTTAGATTTGATTTTGCTATAATAATTGCTCCCGCCTCTCTTAGTTTTCTGGCAACATAACTGTCAAAAGCGGGGTAAGAATTTCTCAGTGCAGTTGCACCACCTGTGGTTGCCATCCTGTCGTGTGTGTCAATATTATCTTTCAGAATAACGGGTATGCCGAATAAAGGTCCAGGTGATTTACCCTCAGCAATAAGCTTATCCATATCCTCCGCGATTTTTACAGCATCAGGATTTATTAAAATCAACGAATTTAGCTTTGGCCCGTTCCGATCAATTTTGTTGATCCGGTCGAGGTAGATTTTTACTACATCAGATATTGTGTATTTTTTATCTTTATACCCCTGCTGTAATTGCCCAATTGTCATTTCTTCAATCCAGCTTCCGTCTGGAATACTTTGAACAGATTTGTTAACTGGCGCCGTGCAGGTTATCAGGCAAAGCATACCGGCAATAAACAACAATGAAAATCTGGAGAATATTGGTTTCATAATTATATGGTATTTGGTTTTGAATTATTTATGGAAAGGTCGAGACAATTCCATAGATATATACAACAATTGCTTCAATATAAAATTATGAATATTAAATCAATTTGAATAAATTTGTTGTAACAATCCGGTGTCATAATCTAATTGTAGTTTGGATCATGAAAAATATTTACCTTCAAATTCTTGAATGCGGGCATGATATATCGGAATTGGTTCTCGCTACCGTTACCAGAACCCATGGTTCAACACCGCAGAAACCAGGAAGTTCAGCTCTGTTTGGAGAGACAGGTCTTTTAACCGGCACTGTTGGAGGCGGAGTTGTGGAAGGAAGAGTTCATAAACTTGCAGTTAAAGCCCTCACCACAAAGTTATCAGGACACTATAAATTCAATTTGGCGAACGATATTTCGAATAAAGAAGAGGCTATTTGCGGTGGTGAAATAAGTGTGTTGATCGACGCCAATTTAAAAAATCAATTAGCTGTGCTTGAACAGTTAAAAGTTTCAATGGATCAAAGACATTCGGGAGTTTTGATTACAATGGTGACCCCATATGCAGAAGATTGTGTTCTGATAAACAGGTACTGGATGAGTGAAACTTATACGCCGCCTTTACCAAAGGAATTTTTGGAGAAAATTGGACCTGAAGTACATAAAATCCTCTCGGGCGGAGATTCCTCAGATTACAGGGAACTCGAAATCGGAATTCCGGGAGAGGAGCCTTCGTCTGTATTTTTTCTTGAGCCTGTTTTCCCACCAGCTCATCTGATCATAGCCGGTGCCGGACATATTGGAAAATCCCTGTCCCACCTGGCTAATATGCTTGAATTTGAAGTTACGGTTATTGATGACAGAGAAGAATATGCATCTTCTGAAAATATCCCTGATGCAGATCATATTATTGTCAATGAGATTGGTAATGCAATGAAGAAAATAACCAAAACCCGGGATACTTATGTTGTGATCGTAACCAGGGGGCATAAAGACGATGCTGAGGCACTTAAATCATGCATTGGAACTGAACTGGCGTATATCGGAATGATAGGGAGTAAAAATAAAATAGCCGCTATGAGGAACAGCTTCATTAACAATGGCTGGGCCACAACTAAGCAATGGGAAGAAATTTTCGCACCTGTGGGAGTGAATATTAAATCAAGGACTGTTGAAGAGATTGCAGTAAGTGTTGCCGCGCAATTGGTGCTAGTCAGAAACAGCAGGTAGAAATTCAGAAATTATATTTCTGAATTGTCTTAATGGTCATTTATGGACCTGACTGCAAGAACGCATGACCGCATTACAACATGACTAATAATTATCATATGACAGATTTTTGGGCAATAATATTGGCGGCAGGTGAATCGAAGAGAATGGGTAAACCTAAGATGTTGCTGCCATTCAAAGGCTCTTCAATTATAGAAAATGTAATTGCCAATATTAAAGGATCAAGAGTCAGAGATATAATGATTGTTCTCGGGGCTGATTCAGAATTTTTAACCCCAATGATCCAAACAAAGGATGTAAATTATTGTTATAATGTAAATTATAGAGACGGAATGTTATCTTCTGTAATCTGTGGTTTAAATAGTATTCCGCCTGATCATGAGGCAATCATTGTTTTTCAGGGTGATCAGCCGTTAATATCGCCGGTCGTTACTGATGCTGTAATTGAATCTTATTTATCAACGCGAAAGGGGATAGTTATTCCTGTGTATAATAAAAAGAGAGGACACCCGATACTTATCGACAGGAAATACACTAATGATATCAGGGAACTCAATCCTATGGAAGGATTACGTTCGTTACTTTTTAAGTTTCCCGAAGATGTTCTTGAGGTAGAAACAGATGAGGCAGGCATTCTCAGGGATTTTGATACACCGGACGAGTATAGAAAAGGAGTAAATCAAATTCAATAGTTATGGAAGAGACAATTAAATTTCAATTAAATGGTAAGGCGACGGAAGCTCAGATTGACCCCACAGAGACTCTTCTATGGGTTTTGAGGAACCATTTTGGGCTGACCGGAACAAAATTTGGTTGTGGCATGGGCTTCTGCGGATCGTGTACTGTTCTTATTGATAATGAACCTGTCAGATCGTGTCAGGTATCGGTGGGCGATGCAGCGGGAAAGAGTATTGTTACAATCGAAGGTCTGGCAAAAGATGGTAAGCTGCACCCAGTTCAGAAAGCATTTGCTGAGCACGATGCTCTACAGTGTGGATTCTGCACCCCGGGAATGATTATGAATGCAACCGGGCTGTTAATTAAAAATCCTTCCCCAACACTGCGGGAGATAAAGGATGGTATGGAAAACAACCTTTGCCGCTGCGCAGCTCACCTTAGAATAGTCGAGGCTGTTCAAACTGCATCAAAAGAAATTAAAGGAGGGAAATAATCATGAATGAGGAAACAATTAACAATCTGGAGGAATTAAAATTCCAAAAAACTCATGGCATGGAAAGAAGAGATTTTTTCAAAATTCTGGGAGGCGGTATTCTTATCTTTTTCAGGCCCTGGAGTGCAATTGATGTTCTGGCATTACCGGCAGAACAGAACAGGAGTCTTCCCAAAGATTATAATGCCTTTTTAAGGATCGCTGAAGATGGTACCATTACCGGGTTTACGGGAAAAATAGAAATGGGCCAGGGCATTATCACATCATTGCCACAGATGATTGCTGATGAACTCGGAGTGTCTGTTGAAAAAATAAAAATGGTAATGGGCGATACTGATCTTTGTCCATTTGATCAGGGAACGTGGGGATCTCTGAGCACCAGGGTTTTTGGACAATTTATGAGGACTGCTGTTGCCGAAGCACGAGGAGTTCTTCTCGAACTGGCATCTGCTCAGCTTGGTGTGCCAGTTTCCCAGCTTTCTGTTCAGGATGGTATTATTACCGATACAAAGAATACAAAGAACACCATTAGCTATGCTCAACTGTCAAAAGGCAAAAAAATTGAAAAATTCCTTGATGTAAAACCTTCAATGGAAGATTCTACAAAGTTCAAATATATTGGGAAATCTTATAATCATAAAGACGCACTTCTTAAAGTTACAGGCGAAGCCAAGTATACAGGCGATCTGAAATTGCCGGGGATGGTTTTTGCCAG
>Ga0302321_100001540_pt1 | contig 19785 bp, 18 predicted proteins | sample Fen_T0_1_FD_202505 | JGI IMG/M metagenome (GOLD analysis project Ga0302321, IMG submission 202505) | Peat permafrost microbial communities from Stordalen Mire near Abisko, Sweden - Fen_T0_1 | ecosystem: Environmental > Terrestrial > Soil > Wetlands > Permafrost | place: Sweden: Abisko...
CGGGCTCGTCGGGGCTCTCCATGACCACCTTGGCCAGGTGTTCCAGGTTGACCTGGTGGATGATGCCCGAGTTCGGGGGGACGACCCGGAAATTCCGAAACGCCTTCTGGGCCCACTTGAGGAAGGTGTAGCGCTCCTGGTTGCGCTCGTACTCTTTGTCGACGTTCTTGGCCAGGGCCCCGGAGGTACCGTAAAAGTCCACCTGCACCGAGTGGTCTACCACCAGGTCCACGGGGACCATGGGGTTGATCTTCTGGGGGTCCTGGCCCACGGCGGCCACGGCGTCGCGCATGGCGGCCAAGTCGACCACCGCCGGCACCCCGGTGAAATCCTGCATCAGCACCCGGGCGGGGTAGAAAGGGATCTCGGCGTCGCCTCCGGGTTCGGTGAGACCCTTGTACACCGCAGGGTCGATGCCGGCCTCGTCGGCCTTCCTGAGCGCATTTTCCAGGAGCACCCTCAAGGAGAAGGGCAGCCGAGCCACCTTTTCCGCTCCGAAGTCGGTGATGTCATAAAAGGCGTACTGCTGGGCGCCCACCCGCAACACTTTGCGGAAGTCCGACTTCTTCATGCTCTCCTCCTCAAGGAAACCGTTCCCTAGAATATCGCGCCCATTCACCTTTGTTCAAGGAAGGTCTGGGCACAAAACTGACAAAAAAGGCCATTTTTCTCTGTTTTCTTGTTCTCCGGCAGTGAGAATTGCCCCGTATTCCGCAGCCTTGTGGAAACGTTTCTCCCGGACGATACTGAGTCCATGGTCCTGCGCTTCGGTCTTGTCCTTCTAGTCCTCGCCCTCCCCCCCCCCACATTCCTCCACGCCCAGACAGCCGAGGGTTGGGCGGGGGTGTTCCCCGACACCCAGGGGGGGCGGATCACCGCTTCGGGGGAACCTTACGACCCCGCAGCCCTGACCGCTGGCGCCCCGAATCTGAGGCTGGGGATGAGACTGGCGGTAACCAATCCCGCCAACGGCCAGGTAACGACGGTGAGGGTGAACGACGGGGGACCCTCCGCAGCCGGCCGGGTGGTGACATTGTCCAGAGCCGCCGCCGCGGCCCTGGATCTGCCCTCGGGCGGGCCGGTCCAGATCAGGGCCCTGAGGGTGGACGAACCCGAGGTCTCGACCCCGGTCCGGACCTTCGTTCCCACCCCGCCGGCTGTGAGCTTCCTTCAGATGGGCGCATTCCGGACCCCGGCCAACGCCAGGAAGCTGGCCCAGGCCCTGGCCGGGCTGGGTTATCAGCCGCGGCTGAGAAAGGAAGGCTGGTTGTTCCGGGTGTATTTGACCGTCGCGGAAAGCGACGCCTCGGCGTTGGTGGACAAACTGACAGCCCAAGGCCGCCGGGGCTTCTTTCAGCTTTCCAAAGAACCGGGGGGGGCCGCGCTGCCCCTGTCCACCGAGTAGACGTTGCCCTTGCGTTCGTAGCCATCGTGTTGTACACTTCCGTCCATGGCGAACCTAATGAAAATCGTAATCGTCGACGACGATGAAGTCAACCTGACCTTCTGTCAGCGGGTCCTTCAAGACTATGAGACCTTCCCTTACCGGGACCCCAAGAAGGCCCTGTCCTATTGTTTGCAGAATGATTTCGACCTCATTCTGTCGGATATGCGCATGCCTGCCATGACGGGCATCGCCCTGATCCAGGAGATCCGCAAGAAGAAGGACGACTTTGCGGCCCTGATCATCTCGGCCTACAGCGACTCCGAGTACCTGATGGAGGCCGTCAACGCGGCGAACATCTCCCAGTACCTGCTCAAGCCGGTGGAAGCCGCCGTCCTGAACACCAAGGTGGAGGACGCCCTCAAGCACCTCAACTGGGCCCGGCAGAAGAAGGCCGACGAGCAGCGCCTGGCCGAACAGGCCCAGAAGCTCCAGGAAGAAAACACTCAGCTGAGGTTCCACGCCTCCAGTCCCCTGGCCTCCATGGTGGGAACCAACCCCTCGGTGGTGAAAATCAAGGAGCAGGTCAAATCCTTCGCCCTGTCCGATTACCCCGTGCTCATTTCGGGGGAAGAAGGCACCGGGAAGAAACTCATCGCCCGGCTCCTCCACGAACTGTCCGACCGCAAGGAAGGCCCCTACGCCGCCATCAGCTCGTCCACCATCCCCGAGGAGCTTCTGGAATCGGAGATCTTCGGCGCAGCCAAGGGCCCCCAAACCGGCCTGAAGACGTCCCGGGACGGGTTCCTGGACAGGCTGGCCGGCGGAACCCTGTCGGTGGAAGGGGTGGAAGGCCTCCCCAAGACCCTCCAGAGCAAGCTGCTGAAGTTCCTGCAGTACGGAACCTACTACCCCGTCGGCGCCACCGAGGAAAAAGCCTCGGACGTGAGGGTGCTGTTCAGCACCCAGGCCAACCTCGCTGAGGAAGCCGAAGAGGGAAAATTCCGCAAGGACCTGTACTTCAAGATCGCCAACCTTCAGATCAAGACCCTTCCCCTCCGAGAGCGCAGGGAAGACATCATGGCCATCCTTGAGACCCTGGCCAAGAGGGAGAACCGCAAGGTCCCCGTCCTCGACCCCAAGCAGAGGGACGTGCTGGTGAAGTACTCCTTCCCCGGAAACATCCGGGAGCTTCAGGGCATTCTGGAAAAGCTCAACCTGGTGATGGACGCCTCGGGGGCCGTGGCCACCGAAGAGATCGAGCGCCTGCTCAAAGACAATGCCCAAATTTACGCCACTCTCCAGGGCAGCAACGCAGTGATCAAGACCGTCCAGCTTCCTCCGGGGCACGAACCCGTGGATATGCGGGCCTTTGTGGATGCCATCGAGAAGGACATCATCACCACAGCGCTGAAGTTCAACGACAACAACATCAGCCAGACCAGCCGGAACCTGATGATCAGCCGCCAGGGCTTGAAGAACAAGATCAAGCGGTACCAGATTCCCGTGGACCTCGACGACGAAGAAGAATAAGAGCGGGCGGCCTGGCCGAAAGGCCGGGTCGCCTTGACTCCGCCCCCCGGGTGCCTTAACTTTACTCTCCTCACAGGAGAGTGAATGAACCCTGCTCAAAACCGCGCCCACCGCATGGGCACCGAACCCATCCCCAAGCTTTTGCTGGAGTTTTCCATCCCCGCCATGACGGGGATGATCGTCCAGGCCGTATACAGCATCATCAACCGCGCCTTCATCGGCAACGTACCCGAGGCCGCCACCTTGGGCATGGCCGCGATCACCGTGGGCATGCCCATCCTGCTGGTGAACATGGCCTTCGGCATGCTCATAGGCTTCGGCGGCTCGGCGGCCCTCAGCCTGTACCTGGGTCAAAAGGACCAGGAAAAGGCCGAAAAGGTGTTGGGGAACGCCTTCTCATTGGTCACCATCCTCGGATTGGCCGTGACCATTTTGGGCATCGTGTTTCTGGACCCGCTGCTGAAGATGCTCGGCGCCACCGACGAGGTGATGCCTTACGCCCGGGAATACAACCTCATCATCCTCATCGCCACCATCCCCATGATGATAGGCTTCGGCCTGAACAACTTCATCCGGGCCGAGGGCAACCCCCGGGCCTCGATGAACTACATGGTCTGGAGCGCCGTGGTCAACATCGCCTTCGACGCCCTGTTCATCGTGGTCCTCCACTGGGGCGTCGCCGGGGCGGCCCTGGGCACCCTCTGCGCCCAAAGCTTCACAGCGGTACTGGTCCTCAGGTATTTCTTCTCGAAGAGGAGTCACGTCCACTTCCACGTCAAATCGCTGGCCATCGACTGGAAGATCGTGGGCAAGCTTTCGGCCATAGGCTCAAGCTCGTTCTTCATGCAGATCGGCGCCAGCCTCGTCCAGTTTGTCCTCAACAACCAGCTCATGGTCCACGGAGGCGACAAGGCCCTGGCCGCCTGGGGCATCATCACCACCCTGCTGATGTTCTTCTTCTTCTTCGTTTTTGGGCTCAACGGCGGCAGCCAGCCGCTGATCGGCTACAACTACGGTGCGAAAAACTTCCTCCGGGTGCGGACTACGGCCAAGTGGGCCATCCTGGCCGCCACCGCCATCGTCGTGGTCAGCTGGGCCCTGATCGAAGGCCTGGCGCCGTTCTTCGTCGGGTTGTTTTCGGGCCATGACCAAGCCCTCCACGAACTGGCCACCCGGGGATTGCGGCTCACCTCGCTGATGCTCCCGGTGCTAGGCTTCCAGATCATCGGGGCCGGTTACTTCAACTCCGTGGGCAAACCCGCCCACTCCATGTTCCTGGCCCTGAGCCGGCAGGTGCTGTTTTTACTGCCCCTGGCCTGGCTGCTCCCCGTATTCCTGGGCCTCGACGGCATCTTCTGGGCCACCCCCGTGGCCGATGCCCTGGCCGCCCTGGTGACCATGGTGTTCTTCGCCCGGGAATTCCAGCAGCTGGAAAAGAAGCACAACGCCGGCGTCATGGGTTCCGACCCGCCCTTCGTCCCCCCGCCGGAACCCGCCAGGGAATAGGTCCGCTAGTGTGGCGTCTCGCAAGTCCATTGGCATGAAAAGGTGCCCGACCGGGCAGGATCAACAAGGTTAGATCCGAGCCTATTGTCTCCTGTTCACAGCAAAAAACTTTTCCGGTGGCGAGCGAAGCGATGCCCACGTCATTCTGGGCGCTGGAGATCGGCGTTTTGGCAAAGCCGAAGGGGTGCGCCGCCCGCAGGCGTACTGGAAGTACGCCGAGGACCGAAGCACTCCTGAGGCGAAGCCAAAACGCCGAGATCCAAGCCCCAGGAGCTTTCACCCCACGGTGTAGGCGATTTCCTTCGCATACCGGCCGTTGACAAACACCTTGACCCGGTAGGGCCCCACGGGGTGGAACGCCCCTGGCTTGGTCAGCGTCCACGTGAAGAACACCGTCCCCGCCCCGGGCTTCTTCACCGCCACGCTGCCGTGGTCGAGGTATTTACCGTTCCAATACCTCACCACCTCGCACCGGGAGCCGGGGGGATAGCCCTGGAGGGTCACCCCCAGGACGATTTGCCGGTCCATCCGGGAGAAATCCCAGGTGAAATCGGCGGCTAGATTCTTTTGTGGGTCGTAGGCCCTGGAGCAGAGCACCGAGACCACCGACCCCAGAGACGCCGGGGCCGGAAGACCCGAGGCGCAGCCGACCAGCACCAAGAGAACCGCTCCCCACAGGCTATTCATTGCCATCACCGTAGAGCGGCACCTGCGGTGCCTTCAAGGGTTTGTCATCGGTGGGCGGAGGAGGAGGGGTTACGGCCGGGACCACTTCGGGGATGGGTTCGGTTTTCTCGAACTCGCCGTCCTGGTAGGCGCCGGCCTCTTCGTTTTCCTTAACCAGGGCCTGGACCCTCAGAGCTTCGGCGTCAGCGGCGGTGGCCTGCCGCCCCTGGTCCACCGTCTGGAGGTACTCGGAGTCCGGAGCCTCGTCCTGGCCTGACGCCAACCCGCCCAGAAACCAGAGGACCAACACCCAAGACCGGGTCTTCATCGGATAGCCTCCAACACCGCCACCTGTCCGTCGTGGTCGGCGGTGGTGCCGACCTCGTCGTTCCGGGTGTTTCCCAGGGGGAAATACCCCCTGAGGCGGTAGAATTCCCCCTGGGATAACCGTTGGACGAACCGGTCCCGGGCCAGGTTGAAAGAGACGAACTCGTGGTGAGGGCTGATCCACAGCTGGAACGATTCCCGGCTGAAGGCCCCGACGAACACCCAGCGGGGGCCTTCCTGCCACGGCCCGAAGATCCGCCCGTGGTTGTTCTCGAAAAATGTGTGGCCGTCGGAAATCGCCGTATCGTCCCGGCTGGAGATCTGGGGAAAAAGTTCCCCGCCGATGAAGGCCCAATACCCGGAGGAGTGCCCCCAGCTCTCGCCGAAGCCCCCGGCGTTGGTGGCCCGGAGCAACTTATCCAGGGCCTCGTCGGAAGACGCCGCAAAACCATCGACCACCGCCACGTTGATGGGCTCGATCAAAGGCCTCCCCTGGAAAAGAGCGCCCAGCCAGTGGGCGGGCAGACCTTCCTCGGTCATCAACCAGCTCCCGATGGCAGGGAGGGCCAGGTCCGAGGAAACATCCTGGGAGAAACCAAGAGAACCCACACCCCAAAGGACGAACAACCAGAACCTCATAGGTCTAGACTACACAATCGCCGCCAGAAATCAACAAGAGCCAGAAGACAAGGACGAATCCCACCGCTCAAACGATGCTACACTCGCCCAGGATAAAGGAGAGACCATGGACTATGAACTGATCCAAACCTCCCAGGGGCCGGTGGCCCAGGCGGTCTTTTCCCCTGAGGAGACCATCTCTGACTACTCCACCTTTTTTGACGCGGTGATGGGCGCCCCAGCCGGCACCCTGGCCGTCGCCCGGGAGAAAATCACCGACAGGTTCTTCGACCTCAAGACCGGACCGGCCGGAGAAATTCTGCAGAAGGTTTCCACCTACCGCAAGCGGCTGGTCATCCTGGGGGACTTTTCCAAAATCGATAGCAAGAGCCTGGGCGACTTTATCCGCGAAAGCAACCGGACGGGAAAGGTGTTATTTGTGAAGACCATCAAGGAGGCCCAAACACTGCTCCGGTGAGCCGGCCTCGGGAGAGGAAGTATGAAGATCGTGGTGATTGGAGAATCTTCCTGGAGGGGGTCGTCAAGAGTTCTAAGATCAGGGAGTGGAACGGCAACCCATCCCCGACTCGGACACTGTCCATTGCCAACGCACGACGACCAAAAGTCGAGAACCAAGCCGACTACTGGCTCAGGGGGAAAGAGTACAGTTCTCCGGCGTCCTGGTAACTCTGTGTGGAAGTGTCGAATATCAGTCTTCGGCAAGTGAAGTAAACACAATCGGATCCCAATGAAGGAGAGGATTCAATGTCCCGACCGTCTGAGCCGTCGGTGACTATGCTCTCCCACAATAAGGAAGACAAATCTGAGTCAATCGCTGCAAATCCATGCCGGAGCGAAAGGTAGATCCTGCCTGCAGCGTCGATGCTTGGCGAGGAATCCGATGGAAGTGACTCAGCGAAAATAAATTGGGACTTAAGACTTCCGTCGGCATTGACGGCGACGATCGTATTTGAAGGACTCACATTGACCAAAATTGTTCCATCGGCCTGCAGCGTTGGGATCGTACGCACACCGGAAGGCGACATATTCTGTCCAGAAAATAGCGGATAACGCCAAAGCTCTCCTCCCGAACTGTCTACAGCGAAAAGAAAAATTTGGTTTCCAGATGCACCAGGATCCATTGAATTATAGAAACCAATTGTATAGACGGTACCGTCGGCGGCGATAACAGGCGTAGACTCGAATCTCCATGGCGTTTGTTGTGGGAGCGTTGCGGGTTGAAAAGACCATTGAACACTACCGTCTAGGCTATTCAAACTGTAGAGTTTATCGACAGTAACATATACGGCGCCATTTAGCGCCACTCCCGGCGTTCCGTAGAAGCTGTATTGGTTCTGATAAGACCAAAGAAGATTGCCCTGCAAATCCAGGGCATAGAGATAACCAGCGATGGAACTGATGTAGATTCTCCCATCATCGGTAACAATCGGAGCACTGGTGAATCCCTGACCAGAATGACCGAAATTGTGACTCCAAATCAGGTGACCATCAGAAGAATCAAGGCAGTAAAAAACCTCCTTGTAGTCGCCTACATAGATGCGTCCATCGGGGCCAATTGAAGGTGCTACAAAGGAAATGCTATTCGGGTTCAATAGTTTCCACTTCAGACTGCCGTCTTTTTTCACGGCGTAAAGGTAGGTATCCGTCCCTTGGTAATACACAGTGTCTTCGGAATCAACAACGGCAAATGAACCATTGGCGCTGGCACTGGCAACATAAATCCAGGAGACATCGGCTGTCACGCTCCTTGACTTCACCGACCTCGCTACGCTCGCGGACAAAGCTCGACCGGTATTTTGTGGGTTTCCACGTCCATTGCCCCAATAATGAGGCTTGTCCAAAGAAGCTGGTATTTGAGACCGTGTCGCCATGGGTACGGTACAAGAACAAACCAATAAACTGAGGCCGATAGAAATCTTAAAAAAAACCCCGCTGCATTTCATCCCTTCCTCCTCCGTGAGTACCGCTCCTCAGACACCTCAGTACTATGAGGCACCCTTCCTCGTTCGGCCCAGGCCGGTCTTGGGGTTTCGACCAAAAACTGAAACTCAAATAACTGTATGAAATCGTTATGTCGATAGTATATATGTCGTTTCAGATGTTTGCGAAGTGAATTCTGGTACCTCAAAAACCATGATATGTGAGTATTCCGCAAGGAATAGACTGAAATATACTGCTTTGCCGGTGGAAAGGATATCCTGTACTCGACCCTTCATCCCTTGAGAACTCTCTTGACTTTCAATTTTACAGAAAGTGACAAGTTCAGGTAAAGCTAGCCATCTCATCCGCCAGCAAATTCTAACCATCTTCTGACGTGTTCTTTGGGAGATCGGCAAGGCGCTCAGGAACTTTTTGTCAGTGAGGCCTACAAGCCACCAAAATAGAAAAAACCACCACCCGGGATCAAAATAAACACCGCTGCCAAGGGAGAAGGCTGTGGATGATTGGGACGTGGGTTGGGCCAAGGACGGGTTCTTCCCTCATCAAGGCCTGGGCGATCTCTTCTTCCAGAAGAACGCCGAGGCAACAGCCCCCAGCCCCACGATCAACGCGACCGAGCCAATGGGAATCCACTCGGAATGGCCCACCATCATGGCCCCCCCCGAGGTCAGAATGCTGGCGCCCTGCAGCACCCAGCGAACACCAAAAAACACCAGTGCGACGCCCAGAAGGGCGATGACCATCCTACCGATTTTCATAAGGTTCCTCCGGTTCTCCCGGGTTCTGTCCCGGGGTTTTGCCGCAATGAATACTCAAACGGGAGAATGATGTCAAGTTTTCTTTACAGGTATCAGTGCACCGAGTTATAACGCTGTTTTAGATATTCATCGGTGGCCATTGCTGGTTGCGGCCAGGAATTCTCGGTCTCGCCGCCTTTGGGCAAGAAGCGGCCTTCCCCAACCCCTCAACCATCTCGGCCAGGAACATCGCCTACCGGCCCATCGCCGATGCCAGGTCCAACGCCTTCGAATACTTCGAGGCTTTCTACCACAGGAAGCGGCGCCACCGCACCTTAGGTCAGTTCGGCCCGCTTGAATAGGAAACGGGAAACCAGACAGTCTGAACTGCCTGCAGAATCGGGGGAGGTCCATGAAGCCATTGGTGTCGACCATCCATCTACCGCCGCCAGGCCTTGAGGCCGTCGTGGACTGTTTTCGTATCATCAGGAAACAGGGCCTTGACAAGTTGTCGGTCAGTGTCTGTCCAACGGGGAAACCAGGAATCGTCTTCCAAGGTCATCGGGGAGAAACCTCCTTGGAATCGATCAGAACGAGCGAAGGGCGGGTGGTGCAGCTTCCGATCCTGTCGGTGACCGGCCAAATCACCAAACAAAGCACCTTGTTCCTTCGCGAATCGGGCTCGACGATTCACGCCGTCCTCAGACCCTCGGCCATCCATACGCTCTTCGAAATCGACGCCAGAACGTTGTCCAACAAGGCAGCACCCCTCAGTTCCCTTTGCCCCGACCATCGCGCGGCGTTGGATCTGGAGTCGGCACTGCTGGCCACAGAGGATAATGAGGAACGGCTTGCCTTGCTGACGGAGTTTCTCGTGAGCCACTGGGAGAATCGGAGACCTTCGGATCCCATGGTGGAAAAATGCCTGGCCATCATCGACCGGGAAATTCGTCACATCCGTCTGACGTCGCTTCTGGAAAGACTCGGCATCTCGGAAAGACAATTGGAGCGGCGATTTCTCCGCACAGTTGGCATTGCCCCCAAACAGTACATCCGCATCCGAAGGGTCAACGAGGCCCTGCGAATGATGGAAACGGGGAGCTTTGACTCGCTGACCGACGTGGCGTTCGCTTTGAACTATTTCGACCAATCCCACTTCATCCGAGACATCCGAGAGTTTTCTGGGACGAATCCCCGGAGCCTCACGCAAAAGGTTCGTGACTTTCAACATGACCGCGTCGGAACCTCTTTTTTGCTGGAATGACGGAATTTTACAAGTTCCACCCGCAACAGCTGCCTAAACTCCCTTTAGCATTCGAAAGGACAGGTCAATGAATCACACTTCCAAACCGCAGAAACTGCTGACGGGCCTTGCCATCGGTGAATCACCACGTTGGCACGATGGCCGCCTTTGGTTCGCCAATTGGACAACACCGGAAATCATCGCCGTTGATACCGAAGGCAAGAGTGAGGTCGTTGTCCATTTGGGGTCCAATTCGTTTCCCGTCTCCATTGACTGGCTTCCCGACGGCCGTCTCGTCGTATCAGGAAGAGAGGGGCTTTTCGTCCAGGAAACCGATGGGTCCCTCAAACCCTACGGTGATCCTACCTCTCTGGCCGGCAAAGGCTGGAATGAAATCGTCGTCGATGGACGGGGCAACACCTACATCAACGGAGCCACTTTCGACCCGACAACGGCAGCGTTCGGACCTGGCCATATTGCCCTAGTCACTCCCGATGGCAGGTTTCGACAAGTAGCCGATGACATTCGTTTCCCCAACGGTATGGCCGTGACACCGGACAACTCCACTCTGGTGATCGCAGAATCTCACGGGAACAAGCTTACCGCCTTTGATATTGCCGCAGACGGAGGCCTATTCCATCGCCGTGTGTGGGCGGACGCTGGCGTGGATTCACCCGACGGGATTTGCTTTGATGCCGAAGGTGCGATCTGGTACGCCGATGTCGCAAGCAGCCGCTGCGTACGCATTCAGGAAAGTGGCAAAGTCTTGCAAGACGTCCAAGTTGACCGCGGCTGCTTTGCTTGTATGTTGGGTGGGCCGGATCATAAGACTCTGTTTATCCTGGCTGCCGAGTGGCACGGATTCAACAAGATGGTTGGTGCGCCGAAAACCGGCCAAGTTCTCACTGTCAATGTCTCTTCCGCTGGCGCTGGTTGGCCGGCGAGGACAAACAAAATCAAGCAGTCTGAAGAATGAGCGGTGTTGCCGGGACCGGAGTCGCTCCTCGTAAACGCAAAGTCAATTTGCAGGAGTCTACCGTCACCTTCGCCGGTACCTTCTTTTCTCCCAGCGACCCCGGGTGCCCCCCTCTTCCTCCCCCAAGCTCGGAACTTCCCCAAAAAAGCCTCGACTTTCTCCCGGGGGATGGAAAATTCCATGAAAAACACTCGACGTTCCTTCGAAAAGAAGGAACGTCCCATCAAAAAGACTCGACTTTCTCCTGGGGGATAGAAAATTCCATCAAAAAGACCCGACGTTCCTAGGAAAGGGTGGGAAGTTCCTAGAAAACGATGGGATTTTCACCCTTTTTGGTAGAAAATCCTGCCCCCCGATTCGACGTCCAGGCTCCGCGATAGAAAATCCTGGCTCCGAGGACCAACGTCGACTCGTAGGGAACAGGCAACGGCCGCCGTGGCTCGACTTCGAGAGAATTCGAGCCAACGGCGGCGCTTTACGAAGGACCAGCCGGCCCCATCGGGTCACTGACTGGCCGCTTTCTTCGAACCTCGCCCGGGAAACCGCTCCGACAGATCGTCGTAGACCACCTGGGCGTGGGGGGCGTGGGCCTTGGCCGCTTCCCGGTTGTGAATGTAGAACGTCAGCATCGAGGTGAAGGCCTCGCTCCCGGCCTGGGTGACGGTGTCATCCAACCCCTGCTGGAGGGATTCCACCATCTGCAAGAGGGGCCTCAGGTTGGTCACCACCCCCAGGTCGATCAGAAAATCGTCGTAGTCCATAAACACGGGTCGGAGGGCGGGGAACTGGGCGGCGTAGTCCCCGCCCTTGATCACGAACGAGAGACCCTTCTCACCAACCTTGGCCAGGCTGCGCCTGTCGTCGGGAGTCAGGTGGACCAGGTAAGGTTCCAACTTGGCCAGAGCGTCGGACAACGCCGCCTTGACCTCTGCGAGCACCGACGCCGGAATCGGCGTGCGGACAAGATTCGTCTTGGGCATATTAGCCCTCCTTAAGGAAAAGATAAGATGAATCTAATACGCCCTTGAAAACTTCACAACAAGGAAAAAAAGATTTATTGGATCGACCAAAAAGTATATTCCCAGACCCCGAGACGACACCAATTCCCGGAAACGGGGACCAAGCAAACACCCATCGCCGCCAAGAATGAGGTGCCGCTTTCTCCCCGGGTGCCGAAACCAACGGTTAAGCGAAGCGAAAGCCGCGAAAGCGACACGACCAGCAAGGTTTCACCGCGTACAGCACCCCTGCCGCTAAAAACACTATCAGCCATCGAGCGCAGCGAAGACCGCTTAGAATTGGGCGACGGAGATCGGGCTTTTGGCTAAACCGAGGGTCGCCGAGACCCGCAGGCGTACTGGAAGTACGCCGAGGACTCGAGGTGACCCGAGGTAACGCCAAAAGCCCGAGATCCTAGCCCTAGTCCATGTGGAAGACTTCGGTTAGGTCTACCGTTACCGGCGAATGATCAGGGTTGGTCTCCATGAGGTCGCCCATGTATTTCCACCACTTCTTGACAATAGCCGTTTGGGGCAGGTGGGCCGCGGTGTCGTGGTCCTTCACCTTCTGGAAGGCGAACAGAACCAGGGTCTGGGGGTCGAGGTAGATGGAGTAATCGCTCACCCCGGCGTCCTCGAGCTCCTTGACCAGCTCGGGCCAGATCTCGTCGTGTCGCTTTTTGTACTCGGCCTCGTGGCCGGGTTTGAGCTTCATCGTAAACGCGGCGCGTCTCATGGCAGCCTCCTTTTCAGTTCGTCCAGCCGCCGGGCGGCCTGGGTCCATTCGTCCTTGGTTCCCCGGGGGTGGTACTCCACCAGGGGGAACGACTTCGCCACCAGTTCCCGGGCTTGGGCCTGGTCGGCAACCCGGCCCAGGGCCCGGGCCTGGACCACCAAGTTGCCCAGGGCGCTGGCCTCCACGGGACCGGCCCACACCGGCAACCCCGTGGCGTCGGCGGTGAGCTGGCACAGCAGGGTGTTCTGGCATCCGCCTCCCACCAGGTGGACCCCCTCCAGCCTCACGCCCCGGATGGCCTCGATCTGCTCCAAGGTGCGGCGGAACGCGAGGACGAGGCTTTCCAGGCAGCTCCGGGCGTAGCCTCCCGGGCCATCGGGCCACGGCTGGCCAGTCTTCGTCCACCAGTCCTCCAGGGCCCGTTTCATCGAATCGGGTTGGAAGAACGAGGGGTCGTCGGCGTCGACCAGGGCCTGGAACGCCGGCGCGGCCGCGGCAGCCTGGGTTAGGGGTCCGAAATCGGGGCACTGGCTCCACGAGGCCTTGAGCTGCTGGATCAGCCACAACCCCATGCAGTTCTTCAAGAAGCGGTAGGTACCGTCCACCCCGGCCTCGTTGGTGAAGTTCGCCTGCCGGGCGGCTTCCCCGGTTTCGGGCTGGGTCGACTCGATGCCGATGAGGCACCAGGTGCCGGTGGCGATGTACGCCGCCCCTGGTTTCAAGGGGATGGCGGCCACCGCCGACCCTGTGTCGTGGGTGGCCGGGGCCACCAGGGCGGGTCGGTGGGCACCCAGGGTCACCGGGGCCAGGACGGTGCCGGGGGCCACGGGCTTGGTGAACCAACCGGGGGACAGGCCCAGCGCGTCGAGGGTGGTCTGATCCCAGTCCCGGGTCCGGGCGTCGAGCATCTGGGTGCTGCTGGCGTTGGTGGTCTCGTTCACCAGCGGCGCCCCCAGCCTGTGGGCCAGCCAGTCGGGGATCATGGCGAACCGCCGGGCCTGGGCCAGGGTGGTGGGGGACGACTGCTTCCAGGCGGCCAGTTGGAACAGGGTGTTGAAGTGGAGGGTCTGGATGCCGGTGCGCCTGTACACCTCGGCCTCGCCCAAAAGGGCCAGGGTGGGTGCCACCAGGGCCCGGGTGTGTTCGTTCCGGTAGCATCGGGCCGGCTCCAGAGGCTTTCCGTCGGCGCCGACCAGGACGAAGTCCACGGCCCAGGTGTCGATGCCCACGCTGACCACGTTCTCGTGGGAGCCAAGCTTGGCGACGCCTTCCCGGATTGAGGCTTCGAGGAAATCCACGTCCCACCGCAACAGGCCGTCGAAGGTTTTCGGGGCCCTGGAAAACCGGTGGACCTCCTGCAACTCCAGCGAACCGCCGGTCAGGCGCCCGGTCATCACCCGCCCGCTCCCAGCCCCCAGGTCGATGGCCACCATCACTTCCGACGCTTTGCCCATGGCATCCTCCGAGTGTCATTCGACCATGGGAATGGCCGAACGTCCATGGACGTTTCTTTTCCCGGCCATGGACTTTTGCCCACAGGCAGGATGTCCCACAAAGAGCTGGGGCTTGGATCTCGCTGTTTTGGCTGCGCCTCGGTCCCGTGCGGTGCTCGTCGTGCACACAGCACGCCTGCGCTCCGTGCGCTCCCTCGGCTTGGCCAAAACAGCGATCTCCCGCGCCCAGGCGATAGCGGGCGTCGCTTCGCTCGCCACCGAAAAGATGCGGGCGTCAACCGTAGGAGTTCAAATCAGATCGGGTCGAAAGGCATTCGGTGTCCTTGGACTTGTGCCATGATAGAATGACCACCATGCGTTTCCAGACCAGGCTGCTGATCACCTATTCGCTGCTCATCTTCCTCTTGGTCGTGGCCCTGGGCATAGGGTTCTTTCTCTACTCGGCCCGGCTGTTCGAGGAGAACGCCCGGTCGAATTACAGCCTGGTGGCCGACAAGGTTCTCGAGCAATTCGACAACCAGTTCCGGTCCATGGAATTCCTCGAGACCAAGCTGATCTCGGACCAGGCGTTCAAGACCTCCCTGGACGTGCTGGGCAGCCTCGACCGGAACAACCCTCTGAACGATTTCGACATCAACGACGCCCGGAGGACCCTCAGTTTCTCGCTGATCGACTATTCGACCATCAAGAACTTCTACGCGGTCAACGTCTTCAACCATCAGGGGGACTTCTTCTCAAGCAACTACCTGGACCACTCCATGGTCCCAGGGGTGGTCGACATCGTGAAGTCCCTGTCCTGGGGGCCCCGGGCCCAGGCGCTGTCGGGAAAGCGGCTCCTCGTACCCCCGTACCTCGACCCGTGGAACCCCCGGTCACCCCGGAGGGTGTACGGTTTGGTGAGGTACATGCCCGGGTCCCGGGGAGATTTGGGGTTCATCGAGGTGCAAAACGACGCCACCACCCTCGACCACCTGTTCCAAGTACCCGACCCCACGTTCACCCGGGTGGGAGCCTGGACCGCCTCGGGGGAGCTGTTCTATGCCAGCGTTCCCCTGAACGAGGCCGAGGTGAGGGCCTACCGCGACGGCCAAGGCGTCGGGGCCCAAGGGCCGGCGTTCCCCCACAACAGGCTCACCGGCCGGGACGAACTGGTGCTCAGGCGGACTTCGGTGGAGACGGGGGTCACCCTGGTGCTGGCCCTGGACAGGGCGGTGCTCCTCAGCCCGCTGTGGGTCACAGCGGGGCTGACGGGGTGGATGGGGCTGATCATCTTGCTGGTGTCCATGGCGTACAACTGGTACTCGTCCCGGCAGCTGACCCAACCGCTGAGGCTGATCACCCGGCGGATGGAGTCCACCGAGCTGGAAAACCTGCCTCATTCCCAACCGCTCGACCACCCCAACGACGAGATCATGGCCTTGAACGACACGTTCCAAAGGCTCAAGGGCCGGCTGGACGACGCCATCCACGACGAGATCCGCACCAGGACCTTGGGGGTCCAGACCCAGCTCGACTCCCTCCAGGCCCAGGTGAACCCCCACTTCCTCTACAACATCCTGACGGTGCTGGCGAACAAGGGGCTCGAGGTGGGCGACAAGGAAATCGGCGAGATCTGCGGGGGCATCGCCTCGATGCTGAGGTATTCCACCTCCACCGTGGACCGCACCGCCACCCTGGGGGAAGAGGTGGGCCATATGGAAACCTACCTGGGCCTGATGAAGAAGCGCTTCGAAGATCGGCTGACCTACTCGGTGGAGGTGGACCCCGGTCTGTTCGAGGCCACCCTGCCCCGGATCGTCCTTCAGCAGGTCGTCGAAAATTCCATCAACCACGGGTTCCGGACCGTTTCCCGGCCCATGGTCCTGTCCCTGAGGGGCTGGAGGGACGGCCCCCGGTGGGTGCTCGAGTTCCTGGACAACGGCCAGGGGTTCGAACCGGCGGAGCTCGACAGGCAGACGGCCGCCCTGGCCGAAACCGCCCGGCGCCTGGACGAGGGCGCCTGGAGCGAGGGCCTGAGCATAGGCGGCCTGGGGCTGAGGAACACCTACGGAAGGCTCCACCTCTTCTTCGGCGGGAAGGTGGAGTGGACCATGGCCAACCGTCCCGAAGGAGGCGCCCGGGTGACCATCGCCGCTCCGGTGCTGATCCCGGGGGCTCAAAGTGCCTAGAGTCGTCATCGCCGAGGACGAACCGGCGGCGGCCCGGTACCTGAAGTCGCTGGTGGAGGACCGCGGGGCCTTCCAGGTGGTGGCCCTGGCCGGCCACGGGGAAGAGGCCCTGGCCCTGGTCAGGGACCACAGTCCCGACCTGGTGTTCACCGACGTCAGGATGCCCGTCCTCGACGGCCTGGGGCTGGCCCGGCGCCTGCGGGAGGAATTTCCCGGCCTGCCCCTGGTCATCGTCAGCGGCCACCAGGAATTCGACTACGCCCGGCAGGCCGTGGCCCTGGGGGTGGTCGACTACCTGCTCAAACCCGTGGACCCGGCCCAGCTGGACCAGCTTCTGGACGACATGCACCAACGGATCCGGTCCCACGGAGACCTGGCGGTGCTCGGGGCGCTGGCGGCGCTGCTGTCGGGTTCGTCCCCGGTACCGGGTCCCGGGGTGCCGGGACGGTTCCTCGGGGTGCTGATCCGATGGGGCGGCCCCCTCACCCGGCCGACGGCCCTGGCCTCCCAGGGGTCCAGCCCCGAACCAGGCTTCTGGACCCTCCCGGGCCGGGACGCCGGAGAATTCCTGGTCCTGGCCGACGCCGACCAGATTCCCCGGGACGTGTTCGAGGCCCGGATCCGCCGGTTCCCACCACCCGCCGGGGTGGCCACCGCCACCCTGGTGTTCACAGAAAGGCCAGTGGCTTCCCAGGAGCTGGCCGAAGCGGCGGGGTCCCTGGGCCCCCTCCTCGACCGCCTTCTGGTCCTGGGCCGCACCCGCAGCCACTGGGGTTCCTTGAAAGACGTCCCTTCGGCCACCCTCGACCCGGTGTGGATCCAGCAGGTGCGCCTGGGCCTTCGGGAATCGGCCTACCACAAGCTCGAAACCCTGGTCCGAGGGTTGGTGGCCGGATGGGAAAGGGACGAAAGGCCCGTTCGCCAGGCGGCGGCCCTTTTGCGTCAGGTTCTCCTCCTGGCCGAGCAGGAGGCCCTGAGCCAGGGCCTGAGGGATTGGGACTTTCTCCTCGAGGAGGCCCTGGGCAAGGCCGACAGCTTCGCCGACCTGGCGGACCTGGCCTGGAAGCTGTTCGCCGGGGTGGCGGGCCTGGGGACGGGGCCTTCGGGGTCGGTGGACGCCCCCGAATCCCACCAGAGGATACGGCGCTTCCTCCAGACCCACTACGCCGAGCCCCTTTCCATCCCTGTGGTCTGCGAGCGGTTCCAGATCAGCCAGACGTCGTTGAGCAAGCTCTTCCGCAGGTACGAGGGGTGCACCTTCCACGAGTACCTCACCCGGCTCAGGCTGGACGCGGCCGAACAGCTGCTGGCCGACAGCCCGGGTCTGCCCCTGAAGACGGTGGCCGCCTGCGTGGGGTATCAGGACCCCTTCCACTTCAGCCGGGCGTTCAAGGCCGCCAAGGGACGCCCCCCTTCCCAGCGATGAAAACTGGATTTTCCAGGTTGTCGTGCTGGATTCGTCATGGGCCGGATCAAAAAACCGGGTCCAGACTGGCCCCCGAAGTTCCAGTTAACCCAAGGAGGTACTTCATGAAAAGATCCCTCGCCCTGCTGGCGGCCGCGGCCGTCCTGACCCTCGGACTCACGGCCCCGGTGGCGGCCCAATCGCTGTCGCTGTTGATCGACAACCAGACCAACATCACCGGCCTCAAGGCCGTGGCCGAATCCTTCACCGCGAAGACCGGCATCAAGATCACCTTCGACCTTCGTCCCGGCGGTCCCGAAGGCGAGAATCTGGTCAAAACCCGACTGGCCACCGGCGACATGGACGACCTGAGCTACTTCAACTCGGGGTCGCTGTTCCTCACCCTCAACCCCGCGAAAAACTTCATCGATGTGACCAACGAACCCTTCATGGTCAACGTCATCGACTCGTTCAAATCCACGGTGAGCACCGGCGGCAAGGTCTACGCCGCGCCCCAGGGTTCCATCATGGGCGGCGGTTGGTACTACAACAAGAAGATCTACGCCAAGCTGGGCCTGAAGGTTCCCAAGACCTGGGCCGAGTTGCTGTCGAACCTCGAGAAGATCAAGGCGGCGAAGATCACCCCCGTCATCGCCTCGTACAAGGATTCGTGGAGTTCCCAGCTCATCGTCCTGGCCGACTACTACAACGTCCAGGCCAAGAACCCGAAATTCGCCGACGACTACACGGCCAACAAGGCCCACTTCGCCGACACCCCGGCGGCCCTCCGAGGGTTTGAGAAGCTGCAGGAACTGTTCAAGAAGGGCTACTACAACAAAGACGCGTCGGCCACCACCTTCGACCTGGCCATGAAGATGCTGTTGGATGGCAAGGGCGCCAACTACCCCATGCTGACCTTCGCCACGGCCACCATGGCCGGCATCGACCCGGTAAAGATCAACGACATCGGCTTCTTTGCCCAGCCCGGGGACAGCGCCGACAGCAACGGGCTGACCATCTGGATGCCCAACGGCCTGTCCATCTACACCGGCAGCAAGAACATCGAAGCGGCCAAGAAGTTCCTGGCGTACACCGTGTCGCCCGAGGCCTTCGCCGTGAGCATGGCGGCCATGAAGCCCGACGGACCGTTTGCCGTGAAGGGAATCGCCCTGCCCGCAGGCCTGTACCCGGCCGTGTCCGACATGATCCCCTACGTCGAGTCGGGGAAGACCGCCCCGGCCCTGGAGTTCCTGTCGCCCATCAAGGGGCCCAACCTTCCCCAGATCTGCGTGCAAGACGGTCTGGGTCTGAAGAGCCCCCTGGAGAATGCCAAGGAGTACGACAAGGACGTGGTCAAGCAGGCCAAACAGCTGGGCCTTGCGGGCTGGTAGTACCCTTTTTCCACGCGGGGACGCGAAGGGAGCGGGGTCGCGGAGAAGGTAGGAATGGGTAGGAGGATGACCTCGGGGTTCGAGGTGCGCTTCGAACCCGAAGCAAACCCCCCCCTTCCTTTTCCCCCGCGGCTCCGCCACCCCTGCGGCCCCGCGTGGAACCTCTTCCTCCCCTGGAGTTTTCCATGACCATGAACCGTTCCTACCTGAAAACCTACTCCTCTTGGTTCCTTCTCCCCGCCGCCTTCATCTACGGTCTGTTCTTCCTGGTGCCCACCCTGGCGTCGTTTTTTTTCAGCATGACCAGGTGGACGCTCACCGAATGGAACTTCGTCGGTTGGGACAACTTCGTCACCTTCTTTTCCGAGTCGTCTCTGAACATCGGCCTGGTGAACACCCTGGTCTACGCCGTGGTCACCTGCGGCCTCAAGGTGGTGGTGGGCTTCCTCCTGGCGGTGCTCCTCACCTCAGAACTGCGGACCAAGCACATCCTCCGGTCCATCATCTTTTTCCCCACGTTGATCAGCACCATTGCGGTGGGCATCACGTTCAGCAACCTCTTCCACCCGACCATGGGGGCCATCAACACGGCCCTGGCCCAGGTGGGCGTCGAAGGCCCCGACTGGCTGGGCGACGTCAACCTGGCCCTGCTTTCGGTGGCCTTCGTCGACGTCTGGAAGG
>Ga0302321_100001541_pt1 | contig 19778 bp, 20 predicted proteins | sample Fen_T0_1_FD_202505 | JGI IMG/M metagenome (GOLD analysis project Ga0302321, IMG submission 202505) | Peat permafrost microbial communities from Stordalen Mire near Abisko, Sweden - Fen_T0_1 | ecosystem: Environmental > Terrestrial > Soil > Wetlands > Permafrost | place: Sweden: Abisko...
AATTTCTGCGCCGGTGGCCGCGCTGAACGACAAATCTGAAGTCCTTGGATCAGAACGCGTCGCCGAGGCGCTGCGTAAGTCTGGCCTTTCGGCTCAGTCTAGCGACGTCGAATTCGTTTCGTCGGTTCCGGTATCCGCCTCCGCCCACAAGCTTCGGGTTGAGAACTGGAGACGGATGGACGATTCGACAGCCTGGGTCCAATTGCGTTGCGAACACAGCGGAGACTGCGTTCCATTTTTCGTCATTCTCCACGGCTCGGAAAACAACTTCCCCACAAAGCGATTACAAAATGATGAAGACTACGTGAAACCCGGGGTCGTACGGCGGGTCGCACCGTTGGTCCGGACGGGAACGCGGGCCACGCTATTCCTGCAGAGCGCAACCAGTCGCATCACTACAGTGGTCGTTTGCCTCGAGAACGGAGTACTCGGTAGTCAAGTTCGCGTTAAGAATCCCGTAACCAAGCAAATCTTGACGGCTGAGGTCATCGACAAAGGAGTCGTGAAGTCCACATTCTGATATGAAGATTCGCGCTCAAATCGTCGGAATCGCCGCAGCACTCGCATTCGTGTTTCTGTGCCCGTGTAACACTGGCGCCAAAGTGGTCAAGAACGCGCAACAACTACGCGAGGAATATCTGGCCCGCGTTACGCAGTCGTCCACTCCGCCCGACCAGGCCGTCACGGGCAGTCTCTGGATACCAGGCGGCGCCTTGACCAACCTGGCTGGCGACTACAAGGCCGCGCACGTTCACGACACCATCATCATTCACATCGTGCACCAAACCACGGCAACCGCCACTGGCACGACTGACACCCAACGCGCTTACAACATGACCTCGGCTATTACGGGCCTGCCGGGCGGAGTCGGGACGTCCGGCGTGAATCCCCTCTACGCTTCGAATTCGGGGACAAAACTAAAGGGACAAGGATCAGTCTCAAACAATTCGACACTGCAGACAAGCCTATCCGGTCAGGTGATCGCCGTTCTTCCGAATGGAAATCTCGTAGTTGAAGCGCAGCGCGAAGTATTGCTGAATCATGAGCGCGAAACCGCGGTCGTTCGTGGAATCGCGCGTCCGGGAGATGTCGGGCCAGATAACACCGTTCAGTCGACCGCTCTTTCCGATCTGGAAGTGGAACTAAAAGGTAAAGGCGTAATCACCGATGTGACGCGGCAGCCCAATCGTTTCGTAAGGACTATGGAATGGCTTTTCAGTTTTTAGCACGAGCGTTAGGTTTCCCCTCTCGACAACGAGTCCCTGTTCTCGTTGCGTGCCTGCTCTCGTGCATCCTGGCGAGCGCAGCGGATACTCCCCCCAGCCCTCAGGCTCCCCCCCAGGCTGATCCGCCGCGCATCACCAAGGAGAATCCGAACGACCGTGTCTTGATCCGTGACATCACCAGTGTTTCCGGGATCCGTTCCAATCCATTGATCGGGTATGGATTGGTCGTCGGACTGAACGGTACCGGAGATCGCCGCCAGACCTTCTTCACCACGCAGACACTTGCCAACGTGATGCAGCGGATGGGCGTTCAGATTTCCCCTTCGGCTGTGCGCGTCAACAACGTGGCCGCTGTTTTCGTCATCGCGACATTACCTCCATTCTCGCGTCCCGGAACAACCATTGATGTCACCGTGTCCTCCATCGGCGATGCCAAGAGTCTTGAGGGTGGCATTCTCTTGATGACTCCGATGCAAGGTCCCGATGGGAAAGTCTACGCGGCCGCGCAAGGTCCACTGGCGTTGGGCGGATATTCTGCCGGAGGTCAGGCGGGCAACGGAAAACAGGTGAATCATCCGACGGTTGCGCAAATCTCGAATGGTGCCACGGTCGAGCACGACACTTCGATTGACTTGACGCGGATGACTACTGTCTCGTTTATGCTGCGCGATGCCGACTTCACCGCCAGTCGGAATGTGGCTGCATCGATTAACGGCGAATTTGGGAAAATTCTCGCGACCGCAGTGGACAGCCGGCGCGTGGATGTTGATGTCAGCGAAGCCGGCGCACTCGCAGTCCCGGAACTAATCTCTAAGATTCAGAATCTAGCGATCGCGTTTCATCCCCCTGCCAAAATCGTGATCAACGAGCGCACCGGCACCATCGTGATGGGCGGGGATGTAAAACTCTCCGCGGTTTCCGTCTTACACGGCAATCTCACGATCGATGTGACAACCAGTTTTCTGGTGTCCCAACCGTTGCCGCTTGCGAAGGGAGATACAACCGTCGTTCCTGACATCGGCGTGCAAGCGAAAGAAGGTCCTCTCGGCAAGATCCAACTTCCCGAGGGCTCAAAGGTGGAGGATCTGGTCAGTGGACTCCATGGGATGGGGGCAACCGCACGGGACGTCGTAGCGATCCTTGAAGCAATCAAGGCTGCCGGCGGGTTGCGCGCAGAACTGGAGGTCCAATAAATGGGGGACATATTCAACATTGCCGCCGGACTGAATGCTCAAGACTGGCAACGCGGCCAAGAGCAAAAGGCCGTCGCCGGTCTCAAGAACCCGGGCCCCACGAGCCAGAAACGTATCTCCGAGTCAGCTCGGGCATTCGAGTCCTTATTAGTGTCGAAATGGCTGGAAGCGGCGGAGAGTTCCCTGGCTACGGTTCCTGGCGGAGGCGGCGAAGAGGAAGACGAGGCCACCAAGCAGTATTCGGGCATTGCGATCCAGACTCTGGGGCAAAATATCAGCGCCAATGGAGGGATTGGTATCGCCCAATTGATTGAAAAAGCGCTAAGTAAAAGCGCCGCCATTGATTCTAAATGACTTAGCGACTAATGCAGCGGGAAGTACATTGGCCTGATTTACGAAAAAAAGCACTAAAGTGCTGGACCTAAGTGACCGATAAGGAATCCGGCGAGAGGAATAGAACCAAATGAGAATCGATATTAACAACCTGGCAGCACAACAACTGGCAGCAGAACGGGCCTCCAAAACTGGCGAGAAGTCGGGCAACGCTTCCGTTTCGAAAGCGGAAGACCATGCAACCTTCTCGGAAAGCAGTCTGTCGCAGGCAGCCCTGATTCAAGGCGCGCTGGCGACTCCTCCGGCACGTGCTGAACGCGTGGCGGCGCTGCGCGATGCGATTCATAGTGGCACCTACAAGCTCAATCCGGACGCCATGGCCCATGCCATGCTCAAAGAGGCGGGCCAATAGACTTTTCCAAAAGCGAACTCCCCCCAATGAACAACGATTCCATCGCCGAAACACCATCGTGGCAAGAAATGTTACCTGTCCTTCGACAGCTCTCAGCAGAGCTGGACGGGGGCATTCGCGCCCTTGCCCATGAGGATCTGAACAAGTTTGAAAAGCACGTTGCAGCCCAGGGAAAGATCTGCGACCTCCTTCTTCAAACGAGTCTCTTTACAGCGCCTGCTTCAGGCACAAAGCCAACTGCGCTAGCGATATCCGCCAAGAAGGCTCCTGCTGCGGTCCAACAGATCGCGGCCAACATCGATCATCAGCGACGAGTTTTCAACTCGCTGCTTGCGCGCGGAAAACGCTTTGTTGAAATCATGCTCGCCTTCCAGCGATCCCACCAGGGCTACTCCGCAAAGGGGCCGCTCCCTCTCGAAGGCAATACTTGGTCGAGTGAGGTCTAGTCATGGGTGGCCTTACCAGCGCATTGATTATGAGTGCCCAGGCTCTCCTCGCGGATCAGGGAGCTTTGGAAGTAACTTCTAACAATATTGCGAACGTCAACACGCCAGGCTACTCGCGCGAAGTGCCCATCTATAACGAAGCCACGCCCGTGCAATTGGGGAGTTTACTGGTTGGCCAGGGCGTGACTCTAAAGAGCATTGATAGTATTCGCGACCGACTGCTTGAGCTTCGCGTGATTGACGAGCAGCAACAGAACAGTAACGCAGAGACGCAACTCGGTTTTCTCAACCAGGTGCAGGCGCTTTTCAGCAACACATCGCAGGGTATTGGTGCCGACATTACAGCGTTCTTCAATAAACTGAACCAGCTGTCGACGGACCCAACCAGCATCCCCTCGCGGCAGGCGGTTCTGACGGCAGCCAACAATCTGGCCAACGACTTCCACAGCACTGTGGCCCAATTGGCGTCAATCCAAACGAATTTGAACCAGACGGTCGTGCAGTCCGTCAGCGCCATCAATGAACTGACGACGCAGATTGCAAGCTTGAATCTCCAGGTCGGCACATTTAAGTCACTCGGTAAAGATGCCGGGGCTTTGGAAGACCAGCGCAATCAACTCATCAATCAGTTATCACAGCTCACTGACGTTCACGTCACGACCACCGAGCAAGGCGTGTCTCTTACAACCGGCAACGGAACGGCGCTGGTTGTGGGCGGCCAAGCCTTCGCTCTCCAGACGAGCGTGAATTCGGCGGGCGCCCAAGAGGTTTTTTCTCTGGGTCAGGACATCACCAGTTCCATCACCGGCGGCCAGTTGGGCGGCGCCATCGCCGTTCGCGATACAACGATTCCTAGCGTCGTCTCACAACTCGACGACCTGGCTGGCGGTATCGCGACTAATTTCAACGCGGCCCATCATGCCGGCATCGACCTCAATGGCGCGGCCGGACAGGACTTCTTCTCACCTTTGGTTGCCGGACCGGGCTCGGCGAAGAACTTCGCGGTTCTGATTTCCGATCCCAAGGCCATTGCGGCCAGTTCGGACGGCTCGCCCGGAAGCAACGGCAACATCGCGAATTTGCTAGCGGTTCAAGACCAAAATCTTCCTTCCGGGGACACACCCGGTGACGCCTATGCGGGGCTGATTTCAGATGTAGGAAACGCCGCCGCGCAGGCCCAGGCTGAGTCCCAAGCTTCTTCTCTGTCTCTGCAGCAACTCAAAGATCAGCGGCAGTCCATCTCAGGAGTATCCGTGGATGAGGAAGCAACCAATCTCATCCGTTACCAGCATGCGTTCGCCGCCGCGGCGCGTGTGATCACGGTTGTGGACCAGCTAACTCAGACTGTTATTTCCATGGGCAGCCCATAGGCTAAAGGAAATTTTATGCGCGTGAATCCCAATCCAACCGATGATATCCTAGCGACGCTCTTCCAAACTCAACAGGCGGAGCAGACCGCTCTCCAACAGATCTCAACGGGCAAGCGCGTAAACCAACCCTCGGACGATCCGGCCGCCGCCGCGCTGTATGCCGGCGACGTCGCCACCGAGGCACGAATCGATCAATACCTGCAAAGCGTCAGCAGCCTCCGCGCCCAGTACCAGACTGGAGACTCAACGCTTGCCTCCGTCGTGACGGCCCTGAACCAGGCAATCACACTTGGGACGCAAGCCGCGAATGGTCCCAACAGCGCGGGCAATCTACAGCAACTTCTCCAGGGCGTTCAGGCAGTACTGAGCCAGGTCGTGCAGCTTGCGAACACTTCGTTCCACGGAAGCTTCATCTTCGCCGGAACTGCAACCACTGCGCCCCCATTCACGCTGGCAAACGGCGTTGTGACATACAACGGCAACTCGGGCATCAACTACTCGGAGATCGGTGACGGGACGAGCGTTCAGGTGAATGTGCCGGGGGATCAGATCTTTCAGCAAGCCAGTGGGAATGTCTTTGGCGCCCTGCAACAACTGGTGACGGCGCTACAGAATGGTGACAAAACCGCGATCGGCACCGCGACCACCGCGGTCGGAGCCTCCCTCCAAGAGCTCAGCGTGCAACGCTCTTTCTATGGCAACAGTATGAACCAATTGACCGGAGATGAAGGAGCTCTCAACCAGTTGAACCTGAACCTGAAGACCCAAGATACAACCTTGGTTGGCGTTGATCTGTCGAAAGCCGCGACGGACCTCTCGATGGCTCAACTCGCCCATCAGGCGACCCTTGCCGCTTCCGCCAAAGTAATCCAGCCAACTCTGCTGGATTATCTCCGGTAGAAGCTATACGGGCAGAGCGTAGGCTCTATGACTGCATCCGTCTGCTTGAGGATTACCTGCGAAATTGGCCGGGGCGCCGTTACGTGTGCACCACCTTCCAAGCGGAGCATCTCACCGACTTGGAGAGTGAACTTCTGGGGATCGTGCGCGGGGCGGAGTGGTGCAAGCCCTGACGGGGATGGGGTGTCCCCGATAAGCTTTCGGCAGACCAAAAGCCCTATGCTGCGGCCGTCCGCCTGAGTATGGAATGCAAAATCAGCAGGGCTCCCGTACGTCTCCCACCTACTAGACGGAACAACTCAACGACTGGCGGCGATTGGAACTCTCGGAGTCGTCTACCGTACGCACCGGTGCGGGCTCTGAAGGTTCGGCGGCCCGCACGTTGGCCTGCTCCCAAGCTGAACGTACGTCTAGAAACAGCGCAATCTGCTTTTGGAACAGGGACGCATCAATCTTCCCTTGCCCCTGCATAATCATGGCTCGAGAGATGGCATAAAAGCGGCTGAGATTGACAGCCGCTTCGCCGCCATTCTCCATGTCGAGAAACGCCTCCAACTGCTGCAGAACCAGCAAGGCGTGCTTAACTTCGGATGTGCGAGCTTCCACGTCTCCAGTTTCGATGGCCTTGATCGCGCGGGTAAGGTCGCGGACTACGGTGTCGTACAACATGCACACCAACTGCACAGAGTTGGCGGAAGGTACCGCTGCGAGTTGATATTCCAATGATTGGGGAGTCATCGCTATTTGCCCGTGGAGGAGTAGAAGCCCAGTTGCACCTGAATCTGCTTTTCCAGTTGTGGTAACTGCTGGAGCAGGATGTTCGCGCGCTCGTATTGGGTCTTCCACTGCTGCTGTTCGGTTGAAATGTAAGTTTCCATATCGTCGATTTGCGTTTGTAGACTCTGGCTCGTCGCCTGAAAGCTCTTCAGATCAATCGAGAGTGCACCCTGAGTTGGATCCGTCATCTGCGTCAACTGCTTGGTGAAGAAGGTCCCAAGGCCTGACGTACCTTGGAAGAACTTCTGGAAACTCTGGAAGTCGCTCGTAACGGCATTGCTGAGCGCTGCGCTATCCACGGTCAGGGTTCCGTCGTTTGCGGTTGAGATGCCGAGAGAAGCCAGACTGGTAAAGTTACCGGCGCCCGCCACGGAGTAAGTGCTCATGTCCAGCAACTGTTGCTGCACGATTGCCCCCGTGCTATCCCCAATCAATGGTCCCGCCGTTCCCGCAGTCTGGTCAATGGCGTAACCGGCATTCACCTCTTGGATGACGGTGTTGTAATCTTTGACAAACGTGTTTACGGCGGCAAGGACGGCTTCAGTATCTGGCGCCACATTAACCGTGACCTGAGTATTCGGGGATGCTCCGTTCAGATTGAAAGTCACGTTGGGCACCACGCCCTTCACGGTATTGCTGGCGCTACTAATCGGAACTCCGTCCACAGTCAGAGAAGCGTCCTTCCCGCTGCTCGCCTTTGTTAAAGCGAGCCCCGTAGTGTTATTGCTGATCGTGACGTCGCTCGCTGTCCCCGAATTATTGGCCACGATGGACAACCTGGCGCCGTTGGAATCCGTGACTACATTCGCAGTCACCCCAAGTTTCGCGTTGTTAATCGTGGCAGCGAGCTGGTCCATCGTGTTATTCGTGTTGTCGATCGTAATGGTAGAAGGAGCATTGGAACCCACTTGGATCGAGAAGCTTCCCGCGGCCAGCGGCGTCGTCGAAGTTGCAACCGGGTCGCTGTAGTACGAGGCAGTGGAGGCAAGGTTGCTGACGACTAGCACGTGACTGCCCAAGGCTGCGCCCGCCGAAGCGGTAGCCGACACCAGGCTCGTGTCCGACGAATTGGCGGTGACCGCCCCGATGGCCCCTGTGATGTCCGTCAGGTTCTGCAGATCGGTCAGGAGGGTTGCGATGCCAGTATTGATTTGCGTCAATGCAGATGTCCGCACCTGCAATACACGTTGCTGCGACTGCCAGATCCTTTCCGGTGCCTGTGCCGCGTAGGTCAGTTGCTGGATGATCGCGCTGACGTCGAGTCCCTGCGTGCTGCCCGTCAAGGATTGAAGATTTACTCCAAGCGTGCTCATTTTTCTGTGCTCCTCTATCCTTTTAGACGCCGCTCGCTTTGACTGGCGATTTGCTGGGCAATTGCCTGGGCCATTCGCAACATTTCTTCCGAAGGTATCTGCCGAATCACTTGGCCCGTGTTTGCATCTACGACCCGGATGACAATCTCCTTCGTGACGGGATCAGCCTGGACGTCGAAGTGATTGCTGGCTAATCCCTGATGCTGCACGAGTTGAGGTCTGGGTGCAGTTGTTTTCTGCGCAGCAGGCGCACTTACGCGACGAACCGGGCGAGGGTTAACCGGCTCGACCTGTTGAGTACTGATTGCGGCCGTATTGAGTTCAATGCGCACTAGAGTCACCAAGTGCCTGGTGGGGTCTCGCGACCCCACCAGCTTGAGCTAGTAAAACCGCTCCGTTACTGCAGGAGACGGAGTACAGCCTGCTGCATCTGGTTGGATTGCTGCAGTGCTGCTACGCCAGTCTGTTGCAGAATGTTGTACTTCGACATATTCGCAACTTCTTGCGAGATGTCAGCCGACCGAATGGAACTCTCGGCCTGCGTCAGGTTCTGCGTCTGGTTGGCGATAACGTTGCCAGCGCTCTGTAGCCGGTTCATCACAGCGCCGAGGGAGCCGCGATCCGCAGCCACGTTGGCAATGGCACTATCGATGCTTGTCAGTGCCGCCTGTGCGTTCGTGGCGGTCGTCAGATCGTTGCCACTCAAGTCAACAGGTGTAACGCCAGTGCTGAAGCCAATGCTGTTCGCGGCCAGTTTTCCGACCGTGATGTCGATGGAGCTGCTGCCAGTCGCTGTTGCGTCAGTGAGGTACACAGCCGAGGATGTTCCGCTGAACACCTGTGCGCTGTTGTAAGTGGTGTTGGCGCCGATGCGGTCGATTTCAGACTTGATCGCGGTGAATTCGGCGTCGAGTGCCGTGCGCTGCGTGTCGCTGACCGTACCGGTCGAAGATTCGGTAGCCAGTGTAACCGCGCGATTCAGCAGCGTGGTGACCTGCGCCAGAGAACCGTCGGCAACCTGCAAGGCGCCCAGGCCGTCGCTCGCGTTGCGAGCAGACTGCGTAAGAGCCGTGACGTTCGCTTGCAAACCATCGGCGATAGCCAGGCCGGCGGCATCATCGGCGCCGGAGTTAATCCGCGAGCCTGACGACAAGCGGAACAGAGTCTGTTGCAGCGACGCGCTAGTCATGTTCATTTGATTCTGCGCCGCCAGAGACGGAACGTTGTACAGAATGTTAAACGCCATTTGTGTAGCTCCTTAATCAGGTTAATTCGGCCTTGCCTTAGCCTCGTTGGTTAGCGCATCGCGGGAACCGTGCAGTGCAGAAGGCCGTTTTTTTGTGTCGCCCCCCTTATCGGTACAATTTCGCATCGCACCTTCAGCGGTGCAGCAAAACGCCTGTAACTAAGGGGTGCCTTACTTAACGGAACTCTCATTTTTGGGACATGTACTTTAGTCACTACCCGGATCAGGCTCTTTCTGGGTCCGCTGCCACCTCGCAGACCGGCATCTTTCTTAATAAGCCTCTCGAAAAGTACCGATCTAGCTGCACGCGAGCCGTTTAACAAGCAATCCTCGCCGATCCCAGGGCAGCCCTGGGCCAGAGCCAGCCATGATCCAATTGACCAGACTGAATAACCAGCCCATCGTGGTGAATTCCGACATGATCAAGTTCGTCGAGAATGCGCACGATACCGTACTCACATTGATCAATGGCGAAAAGATGATCGTGCGCGAGCCAACGGAGGATGTGATCGCTCGAATCATCGAATTCCGACGCGCTGTACTGGCAGGAATGCCGAACCCCGGCGTGCAGCCTCTTCCCACGTCGCCCACCACAACCAGCGGGCGTACTACGTCCCACCAAACGGAGTAAGGCTTGTGGACAAAAGCACACTAACTGGAATCATCCTCGCAGTAGTTGGCATTCTGGCTGGCCTAGTTCTGGAAGGTGGGCGTCTTGGCCAGATTCTCCAACCGACTGCGGCCATGATTGTGATCGGCGGAACGATCGGCGCCGTTATGGTGCAATTCCCCCTCCCCACGGTCTTGCGGGCTGGCAAGTCTCTATCGCAGGTTTTTGTCGAGAAGGCAAACGGTTCCGACAAACTCGTTAAGACCTTAGTGGATTTCGCACAGAAGGCCCGCAAGGAAGGCATCGTTTCTCTGGACGCGGATCTCCCAAATATCCAGGAAGGCTTTCTGAAGAAGTCACTCATGTTGGCGGTCGATGGAACCGAACCTGAGGAACTCCGAAAGATGATGGAGATTGATCTCGACGTGGTGGCTGAGGACGAGGAAAAGATATCCCAGGTCTTCGAGGCTGCCGGGGGATTCGCGCCCACCATCGGCATCATCGGCGCCATCCTTGGACTCATCCAGGTGATGCAGCATCTTGAAAACATCGATGAGGTCGGAAAAGGAATCGCCGTAGCATTCGTGGCAACGATCTATGGGGTGGGTTCCGCCAACGTCTTCTTTCTGCCCGCCGCAGGCAAATTAAAGATCCGCCATCGCAAAGAGCAACTGCTCCGCGAGATGGCCGTCGAGGGAGTCGTTTCCATCCTGGAAGGGATTAATCCCAGAATGCTCGAGACGAAACTCCGGGGCTTCTTTGCGGACCAACCCGGGCGAAGTCCAGAAGCAGCAAAATCATGAGCCGTCGCAAGCGAGCCAAGGGCCACGTCAACCACGAGCGATGGCTTGTCTCGTATGCAGATTTCATCACTCTGCTTTTTGCATTCTTCGTAGTCCTCTACGCATCATCGCAGGTGGATACCAAAAAGGCGGCGCGGGTGGGAGTGGCAATCCAGGGAGGCTTCTCCGAGCTTGGTGTGTTTGGTTCCGGGCCTCCGCAACCGCCCCTGCGCGTCGAGGCTGCCACAATTGTGACCGACTCGACGCAACCAAGTTTTCCGCAACTTGGCCACCTGGTAAATGACATGCCCGGCAAGCAATCCCTGTCGCAACGCGAGGTTCCGGTTTCTGTCGTGAAGCGTCAGCTGGAAAAGGCCTTTCAGGAAGAAATCCGCAAAAATCAGGTGGAGATGCGCGTTGTACCCGACGGCCTCGTGGTAAGCCTGCGCGAGGTTGGTATGTTCAATAGCGGCGAGGCCCGACTGTTGCCGGGTGCGGAACCGGTTCTCGCGCACATCGGAAAGATGCTGGCCGACCGTGGATTCGATTTTCGGGTGGAAGGCCACACGGATGACAAACCGATCCACCACCCGCCCTTCCGCTCTAACTGGGAACTCTCAACCGCCCGCGCCACCGAAGTTGTATCCGTGCTCGTTTCCAAATACCACTTCGATCCGGTGAAGATCTCGGTCGCCGGCTATGCGGAATATCGTCCCATCGCCAGTAACGATACTGAGGAAGGCAGACGGAAGAATCGCCGCATTGACCTGGTCATCCTCGCGAGTCCCGCCCCGGTCTACAACTAACGAAGGGGCCGTTTAGATGTACACGTGCTGATCATCCCAATCGGGCCCGCGATAATCGAAATCCATGTAACGGTCGGTGACACCGAAAGTATTCATGTCACCTGGCTCCGTCGTCTTCCAGATGGTCACTTGACCGCACTTTCTTTCTTTCATCTCGCGATAAAGCGATGAGCTGATGAATTTCAGGTAGTCACGCGCGGCCCGGGGCCGGCAGAGATAGGCCTTGGAGAACCCGCACATTACCAGTGCGAGACGCCCCGGTTGCGCATTGAGGAATTGAAATACTGCTTGCGTGACCTGCGGATATCCTGCGTTGAAGAAGTCATCCATGATGATCATGCCGCGATCGCTCAGCAACAACTCGGCGATCGCCAGGTCATTGCTGACCGCTTGCGCGGTGTGCTCGCCGTCTATGTGGATCCAGCGAAATGCGCGCGCCCCTTCACTTAGAAAGGGATGTCGCGGCAAAAACTGTGAGAATTCCTTCAGGTAATGACAGCGAGTCGAAGGCACGACCGCGCTGATGCAATTTCGCACTTCATCCAGCGGCATCGGATCCACAAAAACGCACTGTTCTTCCGGCTTGCAGTGGAGCGCCATCAGAGTGGCTGACTTGCCCTTCCAGACGCCGATTTCCATCAGGTTGCCCGTTATGTGATCTTGATCCTGATAGTTCAATAGGGCATCCCATGTTGCGATGGCCGGCAGTTGAAACCAACCTTGCAGGTTGGAGTAGTACTTCATATAGTCGTCAAATTTACGCATAAGCTCCTCAAAGACATCTGCAATTCACGATTGGTCAGCAGCGGACCTGGCAGTTCCCAAACCGGTGAGCGCATCCTGCAACTCCGGAACGTTGGGCAAGCGTTCGATCGCGCGCCTTAGGATTTCTTTCGCACGGTCAACCTGCTTCAGTTTCAGCCGCACACTGGCTGCTCGCAAGAACCACTTCGGCGTGTTCTCCAAGGCGGCAACGATTTCGGCATGTTCCGCCGCCTGGGGTAGATTGTCGATCACGATGTAAGCCTTCATCAGCCGCTCTTGAATTTCGGCGACATCGGGCGCCGACACGCAAGCTCGACGAAGTCGATCGAGGCCCGTTTGCACCCGGTTGGCGCGCACTTCTGTGAAGCCTAGCTTGCTCATCAAAATCGGATCGTCGGGAATCAGATCCAGAGCCCGCAGATAAGCCGTGCGCGCTTCATCGAGTTGTCCGAGATTGTGCAGCGCGTCTCCTCGCAGATGTGCCAGCATTGCGCGGTTGTTATCATCACCGCGCGCGCGGTCGAAAGCAGACAGCGCAGCTTTGTAATCGCCGAGCTCAAGTTGAATCATGCCTGTAAAAAACCACGCCTGCGCCGCACGCGGTTCCAGCGCCAGGGCTTTCTGAAAGCACAGTAGCGCCTGCTGGGCGTCTTTGCGGCCCTCATATTCTTCGAGGCCCAGTTGCACCCAGGCTGCCGGATCGTTCGGTTGGTCCTCAACCTTCAGTTGCAGCAGACGGTGATATCTCGCGGCCTTGTGCTTCTTGAATTCTTCTTCAGATAACTGTCCGAAATGATGGATGCAGAATTCTGACGGGCGAAGTTTAAGTCCGAGTTCGTGGACGCGATATTCGACAAGCTCGTGAACGCGGCTCACAAAGTAGATTTCGGGATTACGCCGGAACAGACGGCAGTTTTCATGAGTAAAGAACGCAGGCGACTTCTCGGCTCGGGGGTGGCGATGGTCGTTGGGGACGGCAGCGCGATCCCAACCGCGCCCAAATCGTGTCGAGACGTAGTTCCGGATGGGCGTGAGATACCCCCCGACGTCACCTCCTGCCTGGAGCATGCGTGGTAGCTTCTCGCGAGCACTTGCATCCACTTCTTCATCCGCATCCAGCACGAGCACCCAATCGCTAGTGATCGGGGCAAGCGCCGCGTTTCTCGCCTTGGCGAAATGATCTTCCCACGGTATCGAAAGGACTGTCGCGCCGAATGACTTCGCGATTTCGCGAGTACCGTCACTTGATCCCGTATCCGCGATGACCATCTGCTGCACGATCCCAGACACGCTTTCCAGACACTGTCGGAGCGACCGCTCCTCGTTCCTGACGATCATCGAGAGTCCAAGAGTCGGCATGCGTCATCTCACCGGAGACTAATCTTGCGTTCGTCTCAGGCATTCTGAAACTTCTGTGCAAGTTCTTCTCCATCAGTGATTCGGACACCGTGTAGACTCGCGATCCGGGAACAATTTTGCGGGTTCCCCCGCCAACCCAGCTAAATCGCCGCAAATATTCCGTTTCCGTAGAGTTTTGCGCTTCAGTTTGTCTTCCCTCGATACGTGCCTGACCAAATTCTGCGCGAGGATTCTGAGAGCAAAATGAGGCTACACAATTGCAATGTTTTGCTGGGGTCAACGTGTCTGCCGGCACGACCTAAGACAAAAATGGACAAGCGCGCAGAAGCAACAAAAGCATTCGCCGAAGGACGAACCAACGAAGCTCTCTCACTATTGGAGCAACTCCTCGCCGAAGATAGCACAAGCGAACTGTGGAACGACTGGGCAACGGTACAATTCGTCCGCGGCGATGCCAAGGAAGCGGAACGTGGATTCAACCGCTCAATCGAGCTGGATCGCAACAACTATCAGGCGCGGCTCAATCTGGGCTTGATGCACTGGAGTCTGGGCAATCGCGAAGTGGCCAAGCCGCAACTGGAGGCTGTTCTTCCTCACTGTGGACCAAAGGAGCGACAGATCGTCCTCGATCTATTTGCCCAGCAGGCGTTGGCCTCGACACCTCCCGCGCAAACTTGCGCCGAATTGAGTGGCGATCAAGTCGTAACACAAAACGCGGGCCCAGCTCTCCCGAGTGCTTCGGCAGACCTAAAGATACTGGTCGTCCACGACACCTTACCGCACTATCGAACGCTGGCCTCCGACCAACGTCTGATGCATTTTTTGCTGGGACTCTCTGAAGCCGGACACAAGGTAACATTTATTGCTCGGGACGCCGTAAACAAAAATACTTATGAAAACGCGCTTCGGGAACTCAACATTGAGTCTTATTCGGGCGACGCTGCCCGCATGCGTTCTCTGGGAACAGAATGCGCTCCCTCTAATTGGTCATTCCAGCAACTTCTGCAGGAGAGAAACTTCGACGTAGCCTTCCTCACCCAATCTTTCGGCCGCGCTTTTTCCATCCCCGAGCACTATCTCGACGATATTCGCCAATACTCGCCAAAGACCCGCATCGCGATTTTTGCAGAAAGCCTGCGCGGCCGCTCCGTGCTTCGACAGGCTGAAATTACCGGCAAGATCGAAGATCTGGAATTGGGAAACGACTTGACCCAACGCGAAAGAGAGGGTTTCGAGAGGGCAGATCTCGTAGTCGCCTCGACTCCGGGTGATGTGCAGTGGCTGGAAAGCCTTCACAAGGGCGGAAGAGTAGCTCTACTGGGTTCCGTCGCTACACCAAACGTGACTCGGAAATCTTCCGCGGAGCAACACGGAGTCCTTCTTGCAGGTGATCTCAAAAGTCCTGGGAACCTTGATGGGCTAAAGTGGTTTCTGCAATCCGTATGGCCGATCGTGCGTCGCAAATCGCCCAAAATAGATCTTCTCCTGGCAGTCGAAAATGTCCCTGAAGAGATGGAAAGCCTCTTGGCCGGGGTAACCTGGTCAGGCGGCAGAGATCTTCCCCGGTTCATGGAATTAGCCCGTATCTTCATATCCCCCCTCCGCTTCGGCGTCCATGCTGAAAGCATATTGGGAATTGTGGCCAACGGTGTCCCCGGCATCATCACTCCGATTGGTTCGGAGGCGACTGGCCTGGTCCCTGGAGCAGGAATCATTCAAGCGGATACTGCCGAAGAATTTGCGGCTGCAATCCTGAAAGTCTATGGTGACCGGCAACTCCGGGAGGAACTCACTGAAAAGGGCACTCGACAAATCGATCAGTTCCACTCCCTGAAGACACATCGACTACAGCAAGCGCAAGCCCTCGATCTACTAATGCGCCTGGAAACTAAGCCTCCAGCCAACGCTCTTTGGTCCTTTACCCTCATCCAGACGCACTATGAGAATCTGCTAAAGCGGAAGACTGCCGATGAGCAACTGCTGGCACAACTCGATTGTTATGTCCGACTCGGCGAAAACTTGCTTCGTGAACGAAAACCGCAGGAAGCGCTCGAACAGCTACGGCATGTATTTGGCAGGCTGACGGGCACAATTCACCGAGGAGTCTTTCTTTCGCAAGTTCTCACATTGTTAAAACGTTGCTATCGAGAACTCGGTCAGTCTGAACTAGAAGAGCGTTGCGCTGCCGAGGCCCGTTCGTGCGCTGCAGACCAAGCTGCCGCAACCGCCAAGAACAAGGCTGCCAGAATCGCCAAGCCGAACTCCAGAATGTTCTCGCTGATTGTTCCGACCTATAATCGCCTTCCAATTCTGAAGAAATGTCTCGCTGCGCTGGAAACTCAGACTCTTCCCGCCAAGGACTTCGAAGTCATCGTGATCGACGACGGCTCCTCCGACGGCACCGAGGAGGCGATTCGCTCCTACAATCCCAAATTTGCCTTCCGCTACCTACGACAGAAGAATTCGGGGACCGGAATGGCCCGGTGCAACGGAGTCAATCACGCCACTGGCGAATATCTGCTTCTGATGAACGACGATACGATTTTTGAGAAAGATACACTCCAGCGCCACATGCAGGCGCATCGCAGCTACTCGTCGGGCAAATGGGCGGTACTCGGCAACTTTCAATATCCACCGGCAGAAGCCCGCAAACGTGCCCTAACCCACTTCTTCTGTATCGAACCGTTCATGTTTCCGCAGGTAATGATGGAAGAAGGATGTCCCTACGGCTACTCTCACTTCATTACCTGCAATCTGAGCGTGCTACGATCTGCGGTTGTCGATGCCGGATCCTTTGATCCAACGTACAAACTGAGTGAAGATACCGAACTTGGCATCCGGCTTTACGAACGTGGCTTTCGTGTCTTGTTTCAACCGGCTGCCCATGCCTGGCACGATCACCTCCCCTACGCTATTCCCAACCTCATCCGCCGCGCGCGTGTCTATGGTGCCGACTATTTCTACATGTTCCAAAGGCATCCACGCGTCCTGAAAGAGTGGGCTCTCCCTCTCAATCTCACGGCGATGGACGAAGAAAACGCGTATCGGATTCTCGACTACGTTGAACGCAATCGAAAGGACGTTGAGAACTCGGTGGCCGCCCTCGAACGCTGGGACAGCGTAGAATTCGTGCCCATCCTCGAGAAAGACCCCGGCATGTCGGCGCTGGTCATGCAATTATTCCGGCAAGCTCTCCCCGCCGTGCACTGGTTCTATTTGCTCGAAACCATGCTGAACACAATGAAAGCCCAACTAGGATTGGCGGATCTGGAAGCAAAGCGCAAGATTCAGTCGCCCGAAGGATTGAGCTTCGCTGTGCAGGCGGGAAAGGGTTAAGCAATGCCTGTCTTTGAAATTGAGGAAGGAACCATCGAGCACGGAGGCGCGAAATCGCCGATTCGGCTTTTCAAAAACGATGTCTCTCTGAAGATCGCCGGCGACATCCTTGCGGGAAAGACCTACCCCCATGTGCATTTCGTCGAGAATGTTCACACCGTTCTTGATATTGGTGCGAACGTGGGTGCCGCAACCATCTTCTTCTCACTGCTGTACCCGCACGCGAGGGTGTTCGCCCTGGAGCCAGCAAGTGCCCCATTCTCCCTTCTAAGCCACAACGTTGCAGCATTTCCGAACGTCAAAGCTTTTCCCATCGGCCTCTTCGCATGCGACAAAGTAGTGCCCTTGTATCCGGGACAAAATGATAGCGTTGAGTCTTCCGTGTCGCGCAGCCCACGCACGGGAACGGAACCGGAGGAAGTGCGCCTTCGCTGTGCGGATCAATTCATGGTTGAGCAGGGGATTCGTTCGATCGACATTCTGAAGATTGACACCGAGGGGTGCGAGGTCCACATCCTGCGCTCGCTCCACCGTTTTTTGTCGGGCGTCAAACTGATCTACATCGAATACCACAGCGATCGCGATCGCCGGTTGATTGATCTGCTTCTTGCCGACACCCACAGCCTCTGGCGAGGCCACGCTGACCTCATTTATCGGGGAGAGCTCTGTTATCTAAATCGCACTCTGGTGCCCGGCCCCAGCGTGACCTACAGTACGGAAATCATTCTTCCCTTGGACTAGCCGCCTTAGTGACTTGGCCCTCGATGCCGGGTCCCAGTCACTCCTACGTTCCGGTGTGATAAGACACATCGCTCTTGGGAACCATTTGGCGCACCCGTCGCGCCAGCATGTCGTAAATCGTGGCCCGACTGATTCCAAGTATCTCAGCCGCCCGCGCCTTGTTGCCATCCACCATCTTCAGAACATTTTCCATGTGCCGGTATTGCAACTCTTCGAGCGTAACGAATCTGTCTCCCCCGGGTTTCACCGCATCCATTCGCAGGGCATCAGGCAAATCCAAGTCGCGAATCAGTTCTCCGTCCGCCATCATGCAAGCAGTCCCGATCACATTTTCGAGTTCGCGCACATTTCCGGGCCAGGGATATCGATTCATCAGGATCTGAGCGCGCCGGGAAATTCCTTTGATCGCTTTTCCGTACCTCGTCGCAAACTGCTGCAGAAAATGGCGTTCCAGTAACGGAAGATCTTCCTTCCGGTCAGCCAGAGACGGCAGGTCGATTTCTATCATGCAAAGGCGATAGTACAAATCCTCCCGGAACTTTCCTTTCGCCGCCAGTTCGCGGAGATTCCGGTTTGTCGCCGCAATCACGTTCACATCAATCGTCAGCGTGGCTGGGGAACCGACTCGCTGCAATTCCCGGCTTTGAAGGATTCGCAAGAGCTTGGCCTGAGCCGCCAACGGCAGTTCTCCAATTTCATCCAGGAAGATCGTGCCGTGATTTGCATATTCGAACAAGCCAGTCTTGTCGTGAGTTGCGCCCGTGAATGCCCCTTTCACATGACCAAATAGTTGGCTCTCGAGCAGGGTCTCAACCAGCGCTGAACAGTTACAGATCACGAGCTTGCCGTGTGAGCGCGCGCTTAGATTGTGCAACGCGCGCGCCACCAACTCTTTCCCGGTTCCCGTCGGGCCAGTGATCAGGGCCGTCTGAAACAGAGGCGCCACGCGGCGGATGATCGAAAACACCTGGAGCATGCTCGGGCTGCGACCGACAATGCCCTGAAACTGGTAGGCCTTCAGTAGTTCGCCATCAAGCTCGTGGGTATGGCGTCGCGTCTGCGCTTGTTCAATCAGGCCGGCAACCAATTGCCGGACCTTGTTGCGGTCCAGCGGTTTGGCAAGCAGGTCGGTCGCGCCTCTTTCCAAGGCATGCGCGACGCCCTCATGACTCCATCGGTCTGTCATGAGGACCACTTCAAGGGCTACATCCCCTGCGAACAGAGTTTGCAGTGGGACACCAGGGTCGTCCGCGGCCGCGTCCATAAAAATCAACTGCGGCAACGAACCTCGATAGAAGCTTATGCCTTCGGCCCTTGACCCAGCTCTCAAAACCGCAACCGGCAAACCAGCTAGCGCACGGCTAATTTCCTCAGCGACAGTAGCATTTTGATCGATTACCAAGACGAAGTGAACGGATTCCGACATAGGGGATAGAAACCTCAGCTTGCTCGCAAGCAGGCTGTTCGCTCGTCACCAACGTTAGAAATAACACGCTGATCCGGCGACTCAGACTGATCCACAAACACACTTTCTTTAAAATCAACGCCTGCAAATAAATTGTGTAACGCCGGGCTTGATTCGCCCAGCTGGCTTCGGAGGAAAAGCATCTCCTCTTCAAGCCGTTGTATATAGCGCCATGCTCCAAAGGCAGCCGCGCAATTAAACGTAAATGCAGCAACAAGAAGATACTTCGCGACAACCATGAGTTTCTCCCGATTGTCTTGTACGAGAAACGCAGACGTTCTAGTCGAGCATTCATCCGCGATTCCTTATTTACTGTATGGGCAGTCTTTAAGCAGTTTGGTGCCCATTTTCGAGGAGCGTGGGTTTTAGATGGGTGTCTTAACGCTAGGGTTGGGATGAAAGTGGAACGAGTTACTGATAATCGTGGGAAAGTACTTGTAGCGGGAAATGACTCTAAACGAGAGCCAAATTGACTTTCGTAGCAACCTTCGGGCTCTTTCCACCAGGGGCGCACTGGCATCTCGCAATCTTTTGAGAGATTTTCATGGCGTCCCCCTCGACGCTTGCAACTTTGCTAATACTTTTGTGATGCTCTTGGGTCACTTGTACATCTCTGCAAATCCGTTTGTCAACAATTTGTGTGAGACGACTGTCGCTTTTTTTGTTTGTTCTCCTAGAGTATGGGAGTTACAAGGCTC
>Ga0302321_100001543_pt1 | contig 19773 bp, 17 predicted proteins | sample Fen_T0_1_FD_202505 | JGI IMG/M metagenome (GOLD analysis project Ga0302321, IMG submission 202505) | Peat permafrost microbial communities from Stordalen Mire near Abisko, Sweden - Fen_T0_1 | ecosystem: Environmental > Terrestrial > Soil > Wetlands > Permafrost | place: Sweden: Abisko...
GCAAGTTGACGTGGTAAAGTTCAAAGCCCTGGCCGGTGCGGCCAAGTTCTTCGAGGAAGAGGCGAACCATCGCGCTCTGTCCGTGGTGGGGGGGTGGGGTCTGGGCAAATACGAGCAGTTTCATTGCAGGCTTGGGAAAACGCTGCCACTAAATCGGTACTGTTCGTAGGTGATGCCCACACAAATCGCAAGAAACCAGTTTGTTTTTCGTCCAATCAACTTGGTCGTGCCACTGGTGTGCGCCTTGGCGGGGGCGATCGTTTATCAATTTTTTGGCAATTCGACGCAGGGGTATATTCATTCGCGGTCGCTGTTTTATTGGTGGGGATCACAGTGGTTCGACCCGGCGGCGGAGACGCAGCACGGTCTGCTGATCCTGCTGGGGGCGGTGTGGTTGTTCTGGCGGAATCTGCGTATCCACGTGAGCACGACAGCGCCGGCGGACGGTGCGGCGCTGGCGGCGTTGGTGGGTGGACTGGCGTTGCATCTGGCCGGGTACGCGATGCAGCAGGCGCGGGTTTCGATTGGTGGTTTGCTGTTGTTTGTCTGGGGCGTGTTGGTGCTGACGGGCGGGCGGCGTTGGGGGCGGGCGTCGGTGTTTCCGCTGGTGTTTCTGCTGCTGGCGGTGCCGGTGAGCTTTGTGGATACGTTGGGGTTCAGGTTACGCATGGAGGTGACGGACTGGACGTTTGCGATCGCGCAGAGTTGTGGGGTTAAGTTGTTGCGCAACGGCACACAGTTGTTTTCGCCGGACGGGCGTTTTCAGTACGATGTGGCGGCGGCCTGTTCGGGGGTGCGTTCGCTGGTGGCGTTGCTGGCGTTGGCGTTGTTGGTGGGTTATTTGAATTTCCGGTCGCGGTGGGCGTGGCTGGTGTTGGTGGCGGCGGGTCTGCCGTATGTCGTGGCGGGGAATATCGGCCGCGTGCTGGCGGTGGTGTTGGCTGGCGAACGGTTCGGTCAACGCGGTGGCGAACGGTTGCACGACTGGTTGGGCGCGCTGGTATTTCTGGCGGTGACGGTGATGTTGTTGGCCACGGTGTCGCTGTTGCGGCGCGTGGGTTTCAAGCCGGCGAGGGAGATCATTGGACCGTTTGAAAGGGATGTTGAGTCGGCTGGCCGGGCGCGGGTTGGCCTGTGGCGGGTGGCGGCGTTGACGGTGGCGGCCGCGGTCGTGGTTGGCCTGGTGGCGGTGCGGCTGGATGCGCGGCCGGCGCAGGTGGTGGCGGGGGTGAAGTTGCAGGACGACGGCGTTTCGCCGGTGGGTCTGCCGGAATTTATCGGAACGGAATGGATCGGCCAACGGGTCGACGTGACAGCGGTGGAACGCACGGTGTTGCCGGCGGACACGGGGTATGCGCGCCGCAACTACGTCGCGTTCCGCGACCGGCGGGAGCAGGTGTTTATCTCGGTGGTGTTGAGCGGGCGCGACCGGAGTTCGATTCACCGGCCGGAGCTTTGCCTGGTGGGGCAGGGCTGGACGATCGCTGGGCGGGCGAGGCATGAATTTGCGGTGGGTGGCGGGGCGTTGCCGGCGACGATGCTCCGCGTGGAGCACGCGGTGGTCGGGCCGCAGGCGGGCGCGGGCGTCGGGCCGGTACGGTCGCTGTTCGCGTATTGGTTTGTGGGCGGCGAGGGGCTGGAGCCGACGCATTTTGGTATGCAGATGCGCGATGCCTATGATCGGCTGCGGTACCTGCGGGCGGACCGTTGGGCTTACGTGGTCGTGCAGACGGTGGTGGTCAATGGTGACGAGGCGGCAGCATTGGCCCGCATGCAGGAAGTGTTGGCCAGCGTGTGGCCGGAGATTCGGAGCGAAGTACCGAAACCTTAGGCTTTACCGGGGCTTAGCGGGGCGTTTCCCGGGGCCTAGGAAGAAAGAATTGAACTTTGTTGGGGGGGACCTACGTTGCAAACCTCTTGAAATCAGCCGGCGCATTCGACCTTGCGTATCTGATTGCCCAAGGCGACCCGCTCGGGCGGTCGCTAACGGGCGCTCTTGTCGTGGGCATAGGGTTCGGTTTTATATTCGTTTGGCTGTCGGCGCGGAGTCGGCGGCGTCAGGCCAAGCAGACTGCCTCCCAGCTCATCGAGGTCGCCAAGCGCGAAGCCGCCGTGGCGGCTCAAGAGGCAAAACAGAAGGCCGAAGAAGAGATTCAAAATCGACGCGCCGAGTTTAATCGCGAGTTTGACCGCCGCGAGATCGAGACCGACATCAAGCTCCGCGAAATCCGCGCGCACGAGGAATCACTCGGTTTGCTTGACCATCAGCTGGAGCAAAAACAGGAACGCCTCGCCCGCGAAAACTCCGCCGTCAAGCAGGCCCGCGACGCGATCCGCGCCCTTTCGAAAAGTCTGCGTCACCGTCTCGAAGGCGTCTCGTTAATGGATGCCGAGGAGATTCGCCGCGCCCTCCGCGACGAGGTGGCGATCGAGTGTCAGGACGAGTTGCGCGCCCTCCGTCGCCAGACGATGGAGAAGTCCGAACAGGAGCTCCAGCGTGATGCTCAACGCATCCTCATCACGACGATGCAGCGCATGGCTTCACGGCCCAATAACGACATTACTGCAACCATTGTTCATCTACCCAGCGAGGAGATGAAAGGCCGCATTATCGGACGTGAAGGCCGCAACATTAAGTCCTTCGAGTCGACCACCTGCGTGACGCTCCTGATCGATGAGACGCCGCAGATGGTGTTGATTTCCTCCTTTGATCCGGTACGGCGCGAGATCGCCCGGCTTGCCCTCGAAGCGTTGGTTAAGGACGGCCGCATTCACCCGGCCAGCATTGAAGAATTTGTGGCGCGGGCGCGGACTGAGGTGGAAACCAACGTTGTTCAAGCCGGTGAAGACGCGGTGCAACGTCTCGGCATCAACGGCCTTCATCCCGAGATCATCAAGCTGCTCGGCCGTTTGAAATATCGTTTCGCTTACACGCAAAACGCGCTCGATCACTCCGTCGAGGTGGGACTGCTCTGTTCGCTCATCGCCAGCGAAACCGGTCTCGATCCGGGCATCGCCAAACGCGCCGGCCTGCTCCACGACATCGGCAAAGGCGTCGAGGGTGAATACGAAGGCAGCCACGCCATTATCGGTGCGGATTTTGTGAGGCGTCACGGTGAGACGCCGATCGTGGTCAACGCGGTTGCCGCGCATCACGAAGAAGTGAAACCCGAGACGGTATATGCTGGTTTGGTCATTTTGGCCGACACGATTTCCGCCGTGCGCCCCGGTGCGCGCGCCGAGGCGATGACGAGTTACATCCAGCGATTGGATCGGTTGGAGAAACTCGCGCTCTCGCTCGAAGGCGTGCAACAAGCTTATGCGATTCAGGCCGGCCGCGAGATCCGTGTCGTTGTGGCGCCGCAGCAGGTGACCGACGAAAGAGCGGCGGAGATCGCCAAGACCCTGCGCCAACGGATCGAGAGCGAGCTTCAATATCCCAGCACGATCAAGATCACCGTGATCCGAGAAAGCCGTTTCACCGAAACAGCGACTTAAGTTGTAAGGGGTAAGAGCGTAAGGGATAAGGCGGATATTTGCTTCGACTTACCCTTTTCCCCTTATCACTTATCCCTTAAACCTTACCACCTACTTCCATGGCCGACCCGAAAATCATCGAAACGTTTCCCAATCCCGCGCCTTACCGGGATTTCCTGATCGAACACACGCACCACGAGTTCACGTCGGTTTGCCCGATGACGGGCCATCCTGATTTCGCTGAAATCACGGTGCGTTACGTCGCCGACAAAACCTGCGTCGAGCTGAAGTCGCTCAAGCTGTATTTCCACGCTTATCGCAACGAAGGTATCTTCTTCGAAGCCGCCACCAACAAAATCTGCGACGATCTCGGCACCATGTTGAAACCGCGTAGCCTCGCCATCATCGCCAAGTGGAAAGCTCGTGGCGGTTTTTCGTCGGTCATCACCGCCGAGTGGAAGCCGGCGAAGAAAAAGCGCTGAGTTGGGAGTTGTCCCGGGGGCGATGCGGGCCGCCCTGGACACCGTAAGTTGTGTCTTGAGTGCTAAACAGGAACAGCTCATTAGAAACAAGACTCAGTTTTGTAACGATGGCGGACTTGTAACTAGCGGACCAATTTCTCTTCCTTTCGTTTTATCCCATGAAAATCAAAATCCTGTCAGTGGCTTTGCTCGCACTCGGAACGGCTTTCGCCGCCGAAACTGCTCCCTTGCAACTCAAGGGCGTCCTGAACACCGGTAAGGAAAAACTTTTTGGCCTCTCGACGCCGACTGGCGATGCCAGTGCGTGGGTGGCGCTCGGGAAGGGGTTTCAAGGTTATACTTTGAAGTCCTACGACGACGCCAAGGCACTCCTGCTTTTTGAGCGTGACGGGAATACCTACGAACTCACGCTTGCCACCGCCACGATCGCAACAGCCGATACCGCCAAAGGCACACCGGCGACGATCGCCGATGCGGCTGCGGTGATCAACCGGCTGCGCTTCGAAGAGATGATTGAGAAAACCATGGAAGGTCAGAAGAAGGCTATGGCGGGTATGTCGCAAAAGATGGCCAAGCAGATGGGCGCCAATGTTGACCCCAAGGATTTCGAGGCACATCAGGCCAAGGTCATGGATGCCATGTTGGAGGCGATGAATATACCGCAGATGAAGCAGGACATGACCCAGATTTATGCCGACACCTTTTCAAAGGAGGAATTGACGGCGATGGGCGATTTCTATTCGACGCCCGCGGGGCAGGCCATGATTGATAAACAACCGGTGGTTCAGGAAAAACTTCAGGCGCTCATGATGCCGCGCATCATGTCGGCCATGCCGAAAATCCAGCAGCTCAGTATGGAGTTTGGCAAACAGCAGAAGGCCAAGGCGGACGCCGCCAAAGCTGCGGCGAATCCGACTCCGGCAGCAGCTCCTGCGCCCGTGACTGCTCCTGCGGCGAAATAAACTCGCTCTGTTTTAAAACCAAGCCCCGGTCATCATGCCGGGGCTTTTTAGCGACTGGCGTTCAGTTGCGGCGGTGGAGGCAGGTCGGAATCCTTTAACGCCACGCCGCTCAAGCTGAGACGTGCGGATTCAGTCAGCAGGCGTGCGAGTTTGTCGGCGGCTGCGGCGGGAGGCAGCCCTTCGGGACGGATATTCGAAATGCAGTTCCGATCGGCATCGGTGCATGCGGCGCGAGGATTGAACGTGAAGTAGCCTCCGAGGCTGTCGGGCGAGCCAAGTCCGGGGCGTTCGCCGAGCAGCATGAGCGTGAGGCGGGCGCCGAGGAGTTCGCCGATCTCGTCTTGTAGTTTTACTCGGGCGTACGGAACTATGAAAATAGGATAAATCGTCCAGCCGTTCGCGATCAGTGTGCCGACAAGCGGCAGAAGTAAAGCGATGGCATGTTGTTCGGCTGCCTGAGCGGCCAGGCCGTCAGAGACGATAATCGCGAGGTCGCGGCGGCCCCAGGGGCCCGCGTTGGCGAAAAGCAGCTGCCGCGAAAGATCGTCGAGGCTGCGTCCGAGATCGGGACGGATGAGAAAGGTGCGACGGTCGTTCGCGGCCGTGGAGAGCCGAAAGGTGGATAATTCTCGCTGGCGCATGGTTTGCTCAAGCGCGTCGGCATCGAAAGGCGAATGCACTGCGTCGCGGGCTCGGGCGTGCGAGAGACGGAAATTGAGGATCGACTCGGTGCGCTGGCTGCCACCGGTGCGGCCGAGGGCGATGCGGGCCGCGGTGAACTGGCGGAGATGCTGCCAGGAATCAGCCGCCGCAGACGACGGAACGCTCAACGCGGAACGCTCAACGTTTAACGCTAAAGTGTCGGCGGTTTGGATCATTGAACGTTAAGCGTTGAAGGTTGAGCGTTGAACGTTTGTTCGCTTCCGTCGGCGAGCAGTGCGTGTTTGGCGCCGACTTCGTGCAGGCGGCCTTCGGTGGCGATCCGCATTTTATCCAGCCAGGCCTCGAACTCGGGCGCAGGTTTTAGGTCTAGCACCTGTCTCAGGTAATGACTGTCGTGAAAGGAGGTCGACTGGTAGCCGAGCATGATGTCGTCGGCACCGGGTACGCCCATGACATAGTTGCAGCCGGCGACGCCGAGGAGCGTGAGCAGGTTGTCCATGTCATCTTGATCGGCTTCGGCGTGATTTGTATAGCAAACGTCGACGCCCATGGGCAGGCCAAGAAGTTTGCCGCAAAAATGGTCTTCGAGCCCGGCGCGGATGATCTGTTTACCGTCGTGGAGATATTCCGGGCCGATGAAGCCGACGACGGTGTTGACGAGCAAGGGTTCGAAGGCGCGTGCGACGGCGTAAGCGCGGACTTCGCAGGTCTGTTGATCGACGCCGTGGTGGGCGTTGGCCGAGAGCGCGGAGCCCTGGCCGGTTTCAAAATACATCACGTTGTTACCGACAGTGCCGCGGCCAAGCGCGAGGGCGGCTTCGCGGGCTTCGGCGAGCAGCGCGAGGTTGACGCCGAAACTTTTGTTAGCGGCTTCGGTGCCGGCGATGGATTGGAAAACGAGATCAACCGGCGCGCCGCGCTTGATTGCCTCCAGTTGCGTCGTGACGTGGGCGAGCACGCAGGACTGCGTGGGGATTTCGTAGCGGCGGATGAGTTCGTCGAGCATGCGCAGCAACGTTTCGATCGCGGGCACGCTGTCGGTGGCGGGATTGATTCCGATCACGGCGTCGCCGCAACCATAGAGCAGGCCATCGAGCGTTGAAGCGGCAATGCCTTTTGGATCGTCGGTCGGATGGTTCGGTTGCAGGCGAACCGCGAGGCGGCCGGGCAGACCGATGGTGGAACGAAAGGCGGTGACGACGTGGCGTTTTTTTGCCGCAAGGATCAGATCCTGATTGCTCATCAACTTCGAGACGGCAGCCACCATCTCGGGTGTGAGGCCGGGTGCGAGCGCGACCAGCGTATCCTGATCCGTTTCGTAACGCAGGAGCCAGTTGCGAAACTCGCCGACACTCAGGGATGCAACGGGTGCGAAAGCATCGGTATTGTGCGTATCGACAATGAGCCGCGTGACCTCGTCGGTTTCGTAGGGAATGAGCGGTTCGTCAAGAAATTGGCGCAGCGGAACATCAGCGAGGCAATGTTGCGCTGCGACCCGTTCCTCGGCTGAGGCGGCGGCGAGGCCGGCCAACGCGTCACCGGAGCGGAGCGGTGTGGTTTTGGCCATGAGCTCGCGTAGAGACTCGAACGAGTGGCGGCGCGAGCCGACGTTGCAGGACCAGCGTGACATTGAGGAGTTGTTATCGCTTTGAGCCTGAACAAGCCACCGTTCACGTGTAACATCGAAGTGACGGTGAAACGGTGGCCAAGCTGGCTATTTTCCGGCGAACTGTGGTTCGGCAAAGATAGCGGGTTTTGTCGTGAGGGCGATGGTCGACATGACGGGCGGGCCGCGGAAGGATTTGCGCACTCCCAGCCACCAGGTCGCGACGAGCAGGCCGACGGTTACCAGCGTGACGGTCAGGGCTTTGTCGTTCGGCGGCTGGATGCCGATCCAAACGAGTGCGAGTACACCGAGCACTGACACGATGGCGAGAGCCTTGAAGGCGGTGGCGCCGATGTTGAACGGCCCCATCTTGGTCCAGGATTTACCGAACGTGAAGAAACCGGCAGCAGTTGGCATGACGTAGGAAATGTAGAGAAAAATCACGCAGGCCGTGGTGAGCGTCGAGTAGGCTGGCGCGTAAACCGTGGACGCGAGGGCGAGCGCGGCGGTGGTCCAGATCGCGGCGACGGGAGTTTTCCATTTCGAGGAAACTTTGCGCAAGGAACCGGAGGCTGGTAGTCCGCCATCACGGGCAAAGGCGTAGATCATGCGAGAGGTTGAGGTCACGCAGGCGAGGCCACAGAGGAAGTTGGAGACGACGATGCCGATCCAGAGAACCTTGCCAAATGTGCCGGGCAGAACCTGCTCCATGAGCCAAGGAAAGATGTTGCCGCCCTGTTTGGCGCCATCGGCGATGCTGGGGAGCGCGATCACGAAAGCCGAAACCATAACCCAGCCGAAGAGGCCAGAGAGATAGACGGAGCGCAGGATGCCCTTCGGAACGTTGCGCGCGGCATCGACGGTTTCTTCTGACGTATGTGCCGAGGCGTCGTAGCCGGTGATCGTGTAAATCGGCCACATCAGGGCTAAGAGGAACATCGTGGTGCTGCTGGTGTTTTCCGGCCAGGTATCGCCACCGGCGGCACCGCTGAAATTCGCAAAGGTGAACAGCCGGCCGATATCGTGGGTGGGCGCGGCAATCAGCATCGCGACCGTAAGAATAATCGCCACGGCGAAGATCAGGTAGCCGCTGAAATCCGTTAGCAACGTGACGGCGCGAATGCCGAAGTGGTTGAGGGCCGCCTGGGATATCAGAATCGCGGATACGCCGATGAATTGGTGCACCATGGTGAGTTTTGCTGGATCAATGCCGATCATGGGACCGACAAAATTAACGAACAGGCTGTAAACACCAACATCCACTGCCGCCGTGACAAAAACCAGTCCGCCGAGGTTAAACCACGCCGTGGACCAACCCCAGCCTTTGCCACCTAAAATCGAGCTCCAATGATATAAGCCACCGGCTGTCGGGAAGGCTGAGGCGATTTGCGCCATACAAAGTGCCACGAGAAAACAGAAACCAACACCAATCGGCCAGACGATGCCAGCTGCCGCACCGCCCACGGCACTGGTGCCCAGTTGAAGCGAGGTGATGCCACCTGCGAGGATGCAGATGATCGAAAATGAAATCGCGAAGTTCGAAAAGCTGCTCATGCGGCGTAGAAGCTCCTGCTTGTAGCCCATGCTATGAAGGAGTTTCTCATCATCAGAGGCGAGGCTGGCTAGCCCGGTGGCGATACCTGAAGGTTTATTGGCGGACATGGTAGGTGGACTCGAATTCTCCGGGATACGCCCGGCGCGTGGGATAGGCCCATTTAGCATGGCCGATGCCAGAACGCGGCGGCGTGTAGCTAACAGTTCCACCAATTCAATGCATTAGATCCAATTTATGAATACAATGCATGCGATGTCGCATGACTCCTGCTCTAGGCAGGTCTAGGAAACATAAAAGCAACCCAGTCTGTTTGTCATCCAGAGCGCAGCGAAGGATGCATTTGGACTTTAGCTAGCCGTACATGCGACGGCTTACTGGATCCTTCGTTGCGCTCAGGGTGGCAGCGGGGCCGAAACCCTCAGCCGGCGTTCAACGCCGCGATCACCTGCGGGTGCAGCGTGGCGTTGGCGGCGACGATTGATTCGGCCTTGACCGGATCGCGGCCTTGCCAGTCGGTGATGACACCGCCGGCTCCACGGATAATTGGAATCAGAGCCTGGATGTCCCACGGATTCATGATCGGATCGCACATGACATCGGCCCAGCCGGCCGCGAGGAGAAGGTAACCGTAACAATCGCCCCAGGTGCGCACGAGGCGCGTGCGACGGGTGAGGGCTTCGTAGGCGGTGCCATTTTGATACTTGGCGGGGTTGAGTGGATCGCTGGTCAGGAAAGTCGCTTCTTCGATCCGGGCGGTCGGGCGGACGCGGACAGTGCGGTCGTTGAGCGTGGTGGTGGCGTTGTCGCCCAGCATGAGTTGGCGCAGGATGGGTTGGTGGATGGCGCCGAGCATGGGCTGACCGTTGTGCATGAGCGCGATCAAGGTGCCGAAGAGCGGCACGCCGGTGATGAAGGATTTGGTTCCGTCGATCGGGTCGAGCACCCAGACAAACTCCGCGTCGGGTCGGTCGTTGCCAAATTCTTCGCCAATGATGCCGTGGGTCGGGAATTTCTTTTCGATGAGCGAACGAATGAGTTTTTCCGCGCCTTTGTCGGCGGCAGTCACGGGCGATTCGTCGGCCTTGAATTCGATTTCCAGCCCGGGGCTGGCAAACAACGGACGGATGAAGTCGCCGCTCTTTTCGGCGAGTTCGATCATGAAGGCGCGGTAGGGCTCGAGGTTCATCGAGCCAGAGTGAACAGAATTATCTGAATAGAACTCGAACCTATTTTGCTAATTCGGTTCATTCTGTCGGAATCTTCACCATGCGCTGGACCGACGTACCACTTCATTTCATCGACTTCGAGGGCGGAGCTTCGTCGGGTATCATTGAGTTCGGCGTGGTGACGTTGCGCGGTGGGCAGATTGCGGCAACGCGCACGCGGCTTTGTCGTGTGGTCGGGCGTATTCGCGCCGAGGATTCCGCGGTGCATCATTTGAACGCGCAGGATGTCGCTACGCAGGCGCCGTTTGCCGACGAGTTTGCTTTCTTCGCCGGGTTGCGTGAAAGCGGGCCGCTGGCGGCGCATTTTGCCGGTACGGAGAATGCGTTGCTCAAAGCCGTGTGGCCGTATCCGCGCACGTCGCCGGATTTTGCACGGCCGGGTGGTGCGCTGGCGGACTGGGGGCCGTGGCTTGATTCAGGACGTTTGTATGCGGAGTTGTATCCAAATAACGGATCCAACCAGCTCGAAGCGTTGGTGAACGTATTCGGATTGCAGGACGAGCTTGATGCGTTGGCGGTGGCGCATTGTCCGGTAGCGCGGCGGTTTTATCACGCGGCGTTGTATGATGCGCTGGCTGGCTCTTTGTTGTTGTTGGCGTTGTTGCGACGACCGGAAATGGCCGGGGCCACGCTTCCGTGGTTGTTACGGATGAGCACGGGAAACGCCGAGAAACGTGAAGGCTTGCAGCAGGGCGATTTGTTTTAACTTCGGTCGTGGTGCAGCGGCTGGCCGCTGATTATGATTTCAGCGAGCGTAGCATTTCCTTTACCGGCTCGTGTAACTCGTCCGGCGGAATCCGCACCAGCAATTCACGCATTTTTTCGTGCAACTCCAACGGGCAGGCGGCGCCTTCCTCCACGGAGACCGAAAGCATGACCTGCAATGCGAGTTGAAAACAACCGGTCGCCAGCGGCAGGCGACCCATTGCTTCGTAGGTGAGGCCGGTTTCTTTGAGCAGCGAGGCATAGCCCAGTACTTTTTCACGGGCTGCCGCTTTGTTTTCATCCAACCGGAGCAGTTGGAGGAGTTCGTCGAGGCTCAGCTTTGAGAGCTCGGCGGTGGTTCGGCTAAAGAGTTTTTCCTGGGCAGCGAAGGCGGCGTGTAACGACGCCTCGTAACGGCCCATTTTGCGAAACGCCAAGATCTCCGCCAGTGCCTGGCTGAGCAGCGCGATGAAGCGCAGAAGATAATCGTCACGTACGGCCATGGTGAAGGTGTGTTTTAAGCAGTGAGTGGGGGCGACGCGGGCGGGATTGATCTATCTTGGTTTAAGGTTTCTTCGTTTCCCCGGGGGCCGGCTGGGCGGTTGGGGAAGGTTCGGTGTGCGTGGTCGGTGCGATGGGCCAGGGTGGCCGGGTGGAGGCTTCGATGAATTTGGACCAAAGCGCTCGGTAGGAAAGGAGCACCACGAGCAAACCGAGAACAGCGCCCGTGGCCGCGATCCAAAAGCGAAGCGGATTGATTTCAGTTTCGAGCCCTGCTCGCAGCGCCAGACAGGAACAAAATACTGTCGCCGAAAGATGCGAGATGAAGAGGATAGGGTGGACGGCCCGGATCGGCACGGGCCGTTTTCGGCGGAATAGAAACAAGACAAGGCCGAGCGCCGTGACTGCGATGGCGACGTGCTGGATCTGAGTGAGGAGTAGGATCGTGTTCATGGGGCAGGAAAGCCTGACGGGGTTTGCTGACGCGTTGAAACGGTGACGGGTTTTCACTGGGGGAGCAAGGTCGCGAACAATGACGCGAGTCCGGCACCCATTCTGCTCTTTATTTCGGGTGAACACTTCTTCCGCGATCCCCTCGAACCTCCCTAAGGAAGCCTATCGCCTCACCAAAATCATTTTCACGCTAGGCCCCGCGTCGGCGGAGGAAAGTATGTTGGAGCAACTCATCCTCGCCGGGGTTGACGTCTGTCGTCTCAACATGGCCCATGCCGACCACGTGTGGACGCGCACGATGATCCGCCGCGTGCGCGATGTTTGCCAGCGAACGGGCCGTCACATCGCACTCCTCATGGACGTGAAGGGTCCCGAAATCCGTACCGGCGATCTGCCCTCACCGGTCGACCTCGTCGCAGGTCAACTCATCGACCTTCTCCCGCAAGGAGGTGAAGCGCTCGACGGCGTGCTGGCTGTGTCGGTTAATTATCCCGGTTTCGGCCGCGACGTCCCTGTCGGGTCAACCGTACTGGTCGACAGCGGCCTCATTCATCTCGAGGTCATCGAGGCCGCGCCCACTCGCGTGCGTTGTCGAGTCACTGTGCCGGCCCGGCTCGGTAGCCGACGCCATATCAATTTACCCGGTGTGAAGGTTCGTCTGCCCGCGCTCACCGCCAAAGATCGCGCGGATATCGCCGTGGGTGTGGAGGAGCAGGTGGATTTCTTCGCGCTGTCTTTCGTGCGCGAAGTGGACGACATCGACATCCTCCGGCGCCTGCTTTCCGAACTGAAAAGCCCTGCGCGCATTATTGCGAAGATTGAGGATCAATCAGCCATCGCCAACCTCGACGAAATCGTGGTCGCGACCGATGCGGTCATGGTCGCTCGCGGTGATCTTGGCATCGAAGTGCCAATGGAAGATCTGCCTTTGATCCAGAGGCGTGTGATTGATGCCTGCATTCGTCTGCGTAAACCCGTCATCGTTGCCACCCATCTGCTCGAATCGATGATCTCGTCGCCCGTCCCAACTCGCGCCGAGGTAAGCGACATCGCCAGCGCGGTCTGGTCATCGGCCGACGCCGTGATGCTTTCAGGGGAAACCACGACGGGCCGGTATCCACTCGAATGCGTGCAATTCATGAAACGCGTTGCCGGCCGGATCGAGAACTCCGCCACCAAGAGCTACAACACCGAACTTCCGCTCAAGACCAATAAAGACCGGCTGCTCCGCTCTGCGATCGTGCTCGCGCAGGAACTGGGCGACGCTGGCGTCGTGGTTTTCACGCACAACGGTATTCTGCCGCAAACGCTCTCGGCTCTGCGCGCCTGGCGTTGCCCCATTTATGCGTTTACGAACGATCCGCAGGTCTTTCGTCACCTGTTGCTTGTGTGGGGTGTCGAACCATTCCTTATGGAGTTTACCGCCCAGCCCGAGCAAACGATCCTCGATGCCTTCGCGTACCTTTCGCGGCGTGGGTGGGTGAAACGAGGCGACTGGATGGTTGTGGTCACCAACGTCCTGGCCGGCGCAAAAATCATCGACACGATCCAGATGCGCCCGGTGGAGTGAAGGCGGAGCCAGGCAAAAATCTGTTTTTGCCCGAGCTTCAAAGGTCGCCTCGACTTGGTCTGCCTGCAGAACCGAGGAATGAGGAATCGCAGCGCAAGGCCGGTCCGCTCGTTGTAGCAGTGCTCCCGAGGCCTTGTTTCGGAATACCCGAATTAACACAAAACGATCAGCGGATTGCCGGCCATTTTATAGCTTTTGGGCCGCGTTGCGCAGTTCCGCGATAAACACCATCAGCGCCTTGTCACTACTTCGGCTGGTTCGGTAGCCAGCGTGAATGCAGACCGGCGGCGGTGGCGTGACCAGTGGCTTTAGGCAGGCGCGATCCGGATACAGCCGTCCGATGCTGGTCGAAACGAGTGCCACCCCGAGGCCCGATTCCACGGCAGCCATGAGGCTTTCCGCGCCGTCATATTCGCCAGCGATCCTTGGCCGCTGTTTCGCACCGCGCAGCCACGCGGCCACCATGTCCCAATATTCTGGATACTCACTGCGCCGAAAAATCACGAGCGGCTCTTTGGCCACGTCTGCGGGGGTCACGCGCTTCAGCTTGGACAGCGCGTGCTGGCGATTAACCGCCAAGCTCCAAGTTGTTTTCTGAATCGGCGTCCAGCTTAGCCCGCGCGCCTCATCCTCGCGGCGGAGTGTGATCGCGATGTCGAGTTTGTCGTCTTCGAGGCCCGCCAACATTTCCTTGGTCGAATAATCAAACAGCTCCACGTGGGAGCCTGGATGCGTCTGGGTGAAGCTGCTCACCGCGATCGCGAGGATTCCCGCGGCAAACGACGGCGCGTAACCCACGCGCAGACGCAGGCCTTTTCCCGTGGCCCGCACGCGTTCCAGCAACAGATCGGCATGCTCTAAAAGTTCGCGTGCTTCGTGCAAAAGGATTTCTCCGGCCGGTGTCAGGCGGATGGAGTGCGCCTGGCGTTCGAGTAGGCATTGCCCGAGTTCTTCCTCCAACGCCTTGATCTGCCTGCTTAACGCCGGTTGTGTCAGGAAAATTTTCTGGGCGGCCCGGCTAATGTTGCCTTCCTCGGCCACCGCCACGAAGTAGCGCAGTTGTCGGAGTTCCATGCACCCCAACCTACGCACAGTTGGCGCATTGGCGAGGCCAACTCAACCGCATGCTCAGACTAAGATCATAGCATTGGCCGAAAATGCGCTCTGCGGATAGACTGCGGCCATGAAAACAACCCACACCGCAAAGCTCACGATCCGCCGCGCCAATGAACGAGGCCACGCCGACCATGGATGGCTCAATTCCCACCACACCTTCTCGTTTGCCGACTACTATGATCCCGCCCACATGGGCTTCCGCACCCTGCGAGTCATCAACGACGACCGCGTTGCCGCTGGCAAAGGATTCGGTGCGCATCCCCACCGCGATATGGAGATTTTCAGCTACGTGCTCGAAGGCTCCCTCGCGCACAAGGACAGTCTGGGCAACGGCCGCGAGCTGAAGCCCGGCCAGATCCAGCTGATGAGCGCAGGCCGGGGCGTGACCCACAGCGAGTTCAATCCTTCCGACCGCGAGCTGGCTCATTTTCTGCAAATCTGGATCGAGCCTCGTGAACGCGGTCTGAAGCCCAGTTACACTGAATGGCATCCCAAAGCCGAACATGACAACGCGCCCAAAGTTCTCGTGATCTCGTCTGATGGTCGCGACAACTCCGCCATGATTCATCAGGATGCCGACATCTATCGTCTTCGTCTCGCGTCCGGACAAACGGTCACGCACGAGCTCGCTCCCGGTCGCGGTGCCTGGTTGCACGTCGCGGAAGGCGAACTTACTTTCAACGGTGAAAAGCTCTCCACGGGTGACGCTGCCAGCACCGAAGAATCCGGCCTGCTCACCCTTACCGCCACGAGACCTAGTGAAGCCTTGCTCTTCGACCTGCGCTAAAAAGAACCCAATCGCATAACCCAAAAATCAAATCCATCATGACCAAACTACTCGTCCTCTACTATTCCACCTACGGCCACGTTGAAACGCTGTCCTCAGCCATCGCTGAAGGCGCTCGCTCTGTGCCCAATGTCGAAGTCACCGTCAAACGCGTGCCCGAAACGATGTCGCCTGAGGTGGCGAAACAATACGGTGCAAAGCTCGATCAGTCCGCGTCCGTGGCCGATCCCAAGGAACTAGGCAACTACGACGCCATTGTTTTTGGTACGCCCACCCGGTTCGGTAATATGGCCGCGCAAATGCGCAACTTCCTCGACCAGACTGGCAGCCTCTGGGCTAAAGGAGCGCTCATCGGCAAGGTTGGCAGCGTGTTCACCAGCACGGGCACGGGTGGCGGCAACGAGAGTACTATCATGAGTTTCGTCAACACGCTCATGCACCATGGTATGGTCTACGTTGGCTTGCCTTACGCCTGTCCAGAGCTCGCAGACGTTAGCGAAGTCAAAGGCGGATCACCGTGGGGTGCAGCGACGATTGCCGGTGCCGATGGTTCGCGCAAACCCAGTGCCAAGGAACTTGCTCAAGCCCGGTTCCAGGGTCAACACGTCGCCAAGCTCGCGGCAAAGCTGACCAGCTGAAACGACCTAAAATAACGCTTCTCCGTCATTCAGAGCGTAGCGAAGGATCCACTTGGTTCCGGGCAAAATCAGTACCGACAGCTCCTCAATAGATCTGTCAGATCGGGCCGGCGGTCACGCGACGAATAAGATGATAGGGGAAAATAGGTTCGATGTTGAGCTGGCTGGCGAGCGGAAGAAGTGCATCGCGGTGCTCGGGGTGGCGCAGGGCCAACACGACCAGCAATAGGGATTTTTCTCGCGGATTTATTTTGAGGTCGAGCGCTGTGGCTACCACCAACGGTTTGGCGGGGTCCAAAAGGATCGCGGCCGGGATGGAATCTTCGTCACCCGCTGCGAAAAGGACACGGGCGGCGGCAAGCGCCTTGTCGCATTCTTCGGTTTTGCCCGCGAGTTGCCAAACGGCGGCGAGCGCGAGTTGATTGATCGGCTGGTCGTCGGGAACCAGCTTCAATGTTTTGACCGCCTCGGCCGTTTTCCCCTGTTCAATGGTGGCGGCAAAGAGCGAAGCGGATTGAGAACGTCCGGCTTGAGTGGCGACTTTTTCCAACGCGCTAAAATCGCCGGTGGCGTAGAGTGAAAAGAGCGCCATTGATTTGATGGACTCGGTGGAGCGGTCGCCGAATTTTGCGCGGAGCACTCGGCCATAAGCTTCATTGGCTTTATTGGCATCGGCCTTTTTGTCCTGCAGGGCGAGGGCTTCGATGAGACGATAGGTGGCGCTGGAATCCGTGGCGTCACGCGCAATACGGGAACTCGCCTCTTCTTCGACCTGGGCGAAATCGCCAGCGCCCAAGCGCGTGTACATCAGGCGTTCTTGAAAGCCGTCGTTGTCGGGGGCGAGCGTGACCACTCGCTCCATCAGATCGCGGGCTGCCGACCATTCGCCCTGGGTGATGTGATCCCAGGCGAGTCCATAGAGTGGATACGGCAGTTTTGCATCCGCTTTGATTGAGCGGTTGAAAAAATCGCGGTTGGCGGTGCGATCTGTTTCGATGCGGCCACGCAGGTAGAGAAGCGACGCGTTTTCCGGCTCGGCCGCAAGGGTTGCATCATATTCGGCCGTGAGTGCCGGGAGGTCGGCCGCCACCGCGTGCAGGTGTTGGTAGGCGCGATGCCAATCGATGAGGACAGGACGCTGCGCGAGGCGGGGACGCAGGTAGGCGTTGACGCGCGTCTTGAGGTTTTTTTGTCCGGCCAAGGAGAGATAGGCGCCGAGCAGATCATCGTCCTGCGGATGGGAGCGCAACCAGGCCTCGGCGAAATCCAGTGTATTAGTGGCGTTGTTGTGTTCGGCAAGGTAGCCAAAGATCTCCATGCCGCCGCCGTGGTGCACTTGGAGCTCGACGAGTGTCTTGGTCTCGTACGATTTCAGCTGCACGGTGGCGGGAAGCGCCGTGAAGGGATTCGTGATGCCATCGAAGGCCTCGAAGGTTTTGCCAAAATGAAATGTGTAGCGGGCCGGGGGCGGTGTGGTTCCGTAAGTCGCTTCCTGGCGGACGAGAATCGCGGCACCGCCCACATTGATGACCCAGGCGGGATCGTCGCCCCAACGGTCGAAGTAGTCGGCGCTGACCTCGAAATCCAACTCCTCCTGCACCGGGCCGCTGATAGTGGCGTGATAGCGGCCTTCACTCAGCGGAACGGCTAGGACGTCGCGCACGCCGGGGAACTCGCCGACACCGGCAATGCTGACTTTGGCCGGTTGAGCGTAGTTGTTGACGATGTGCAGGGTTCGATGTTGGCGAACGTATTCGTTGCTAAAGACGAACCCGAGGATAACGCAGGCGGCCACGAGGCCGACGATGAGCAGGTTGCGCGTTGTGGGTTGTGCGCTCGAGCCGAAGAAACGTTTCCAGCCAAACGGAAGTGGGGGCAGCAGTGACTCGCGCTGATGCAACGCCTTCTCGGAGCGTTTAACATATTTCCGGAAACCGGGATGGTCGGTGATCTTGGGGAACTCGGTTTTCAGGATCTTGCACAGCACGAGCGCTTCCTCGTGGCGTTTGCTTTTCTGCAAGGCGAGAACCAATCGTTCTACCACTTCAAGTGAATGGATTTTTCCCGCGCCGGGTTTCTCCAGGAAGTCCAACAGCGGGCGCGCTTGATCGAGTCGGCCGGCGCGGATGTGGGCGTCGGCCAGACCGATCCGGGCTTCGGGCAGATCAGGCTGCAACGTGTACGCGCGCTGGTAGAATGGTTCGGCCTCCTTGAGGCGTCCGAAGAAGGTGAGCGAATCGCCAAAGAAGGCTTGGAGCTTTGCGTTTTCAGGGAAGTAACCGGTGGCATCGTTTCTGAAAACGGCGGCTTGGGCGAACTGGCGAAAGGTCATCATCTGCTGGTGGACCTTAATGGCGTTCTCCGGAGTGGGATCTTCACGAAATTTTTCTTCTGAGCCAGAGATTTCCTTTTTTCGGATCTGATCCCATTTATCGGCATCGATCGCGAAATGCTTTCGGCACGACGAGCAGTCGTCGACGATGCGTTTGCGGGCGAGCGGGATGATCGGGACGTAGACAATAACGAACCACAATCGGGTGTCGTAGGATTTGAGCGTGGCTTGCCGGTTGCAGTGGGGGCAAGTGGCGACATGCGACTCAAGATTCTTCTCACCGTAGTAGTGAGTTCCGATTCCATTAATCGTGACGGGCATCGAGGGAGTAGGGTTGGCGGAGAATTGCGAGGAGAACGCAACGGGGCGAGCCGGAAATGGAACAAGTCGCAAAGAACTAAAAGACAGATCAGCCTTGCCGCGCTGGAGCAGACGCATAGGTTCGGCGGACCCCGATGGCGGGAAATCCCTCAACTTCAATCCAACGAAGATCTGCACAGAATGTGGGTGAATGATACCGTAGCACGAAAATGAAGATTGATCATCCAGATGTTTGGTTGAAAGGTGCGCTTTTCGCTTCGGTGTTATCGCTCGTGACGACGGCTGTGTGCTGTGCGATATTGGCAAGGGTTGGCCACGCTGAGAGTCCGGGTTTGGTTCTTCTGTGGGGCTTTCGCCTTCAAAGCTTTTGCGCGGTGCCGCTTACGCTGTTCGCATTCATCGGAACCGCGCTCGGTCGTCGCGGATCGGATAGGCTTTTCACTTGGAGCTTAGTTGCAGCTTTGGTATCGGTACTCGCTGTTTCAGCTCCTGGGATTGCGCTCTTTTATGCTTTCCCCGGGCCTTTATGATCAAACGGAAACGGAGCCGAATCAGTTGCGAAAGCGCAACGCCGAACCAGAGCCTTTGCCTATCTCAAACCGTCACTTAAAACGTAAAACCCGCCCGCTTTCCCTATGAAACTTAGAACTTTCGCTTGGTTTGTGCTCACAAGTGTGTTGGTTGGTTGTCATCCCGTTAAACCGCTCGATCAAACGATACCGGCAGGTTCGTCGAATGAGTTCACGCTTTGGCGAAAGCACGTCAGGCAGAGTCTTGATGCTGCGCAATGGGCCGACTTCGACGTCGCGGTCCAGGAAATCAAAATCCGGATGATGATCGATCGCATCGCGTCCGGCGGTGAGGCGGTTGACGAGGCCATGCGGGCGAGGATTAACGGTAGTTCGGTGCGCGAGGTCCTGAAAATCGGCTTTCGGTCCAAGTACGATCGGTTGAATGGCGAACGTTCCGAGCTCGAGGACGTGATTAAGATCAACGCCAAGATGCGCACGATTCCCGGTCATACGGACTCGGAAGATTTCCTGCGCGAAAAGCGGAGACTGCAAGCCGAGGACCTTGAAACGATCATGGAAAAAATTCGGCAGGTTGAGGCCAAGTTAAAAATATATTATCCCGAATATTTAGAGAAAGCCCCGATCCAGGCGCCAGCGGCCAACGCACCGGCTGCTCCGGTCACAGGCGATTAGGCTTCGGCTAGGCGATCCATTTTAAAGGAGGAATCGAAGCACAGAGTTGCGGAGCGTTGGCCACAAAAAGGCCCTGCATGGTTTAGGTGCGGGGCTTTGTGGAGAAAGAGAAAGATAACGATAAAGAGGAAAGACTATGAAGGCGCGTCTGGTGGTCGCGCCGTGCCCTTTCGG
>Ga0302321_100001544_pt1 | contig 19769 bp, 11 predicted proteins | sample Fen_T0_1_FD_202505 | JGI IMG/M metagenome (GOLD analysis project Ga0302321, IMG submission 202505) | Peat permafrost microbial communities from Stordalen Mire near Abisko, Sweden - Fen_T0_1 | ecosystem: Environmental > Terrestrial > Soil > Wetlands > Permafrost | place: Sweden: Abisko...
GGTCGAGGGCGAGAATTCGCATGGGAGACAGTCTGGCGGGGAAACCGCTAAGTGGCGAGCGCATTTCCAGCGTCTGGGCGGCCATCGTTGCCGCCCCGGACTCCGGCGAAGTCCGCCGGGCGGCAAGTGGAATAAACGTACGATGCCACCGGTTTTCCAAAGAAAACTATAAATTGGGCGTTGAAAAATTATTTGAGAAATAATTTTCACCGGGACCGCTGGTGTCCTACTGCCACTGATAGACTGCTGGGAAAAAATGAATTTGGCCGTGCCCTTAATCCTGTCTGCCAACGCCGCCGCCCGCGCCTCGGCCACCACCCGCATGAATAAAATATTACACCCCGTGAAAACCACGCGTTACCAGCGTTGCTGTCCACCCAGACACAATCTGAGCCCAAACCATCCAACCGCGACCTGCCACCCAAGCCAAAGCTGGGGCCATCCTTCACCTTCGCCAGCCTTTGCACACCTCCGCACAGATAGGTGTTTTCACCACCGCCAAAAATATTACGTTAAAGCTGAAAAAATTCGCCTTCCCAGCACATTCGCCCCTGACTCACTCCAAGGCGTCGGCAAGCACGCAGGCGAGATGGCGCGTCCAGTAGTTGGAGAGATGTTGGATTTGGTGGCGGCAACTGGTGCCCGAGGCGATGACGACCGTGCCGTAGGGCTGCTGTTGGATCTGCGCGATGAGCGGGGCGGCGATCTTGAGCGAGAGTTCGTATTTCGATTCCATCATGCCGAACGCCCCCGCCATGCCGCAGCACCCTGTGTCCAGCAGGGTGACGATGCGGTTGGGCAGCCGTGCAATGAGGCGTTGCGCGCGGCGGGCATCCGTCGTGGCCTGGGCATGGCAATGGGTGTGGATGACGATTCGCGCGGAGTCGTGGTTAAACAGCAGCGCACCGGGTTCCTGCTGGAGGAGATCCTCGATAAATTGCTCAAACAGGAAACAGCGGTCGGCTATGGTTTCAGCGTCGGCCAGCTTCAATTCCCGGTAATCTTCCTTGAACATGGTGTAACAGGACGGTTCCAGAAAAATGACGGGCAGATCATGCTCCGCCGCGAGCACGGCCAGATTATGCCGCCCCAGCCGGGCGGCTTCGTTGAGATTCCCCTGGCTGAAGGCGGGGCGGCCACAGCACTGGCGCTGGTGGGGCAGCACCACTTCGTAGCCCGCCGCCTCGAGCACTCCCACGGCGGCGATGCCGATGTGCGGCTCATGATAGCGTGCAAACGTGTCGTCCCAGAGCATCACGCGACCGCGCCGGGCGGGCTTGCCGGGGGGGCGGCGCGCAAACCATTTATCGAAACGCTGGTGCGCGTAGGCCGGCGTAGCCCGGTCGCCGGCGATGCCGAAAAACCTGCCAAACACATGCCGCACCGAGCGGGAACCGAAGATGAAATTCATCGTTCCCGGCGCCAGGCAGCCCAGGCGCCCGAGCCGGTCCACGTTGCTGATGAGCTTCTGCTGCCAGGTCAAACCATCCCGCTGGCTGCGGGCGTGCATCAGTTCGGCCTTGAGCAGGGGAAGGTTCACGTTGGAGGGGCATTCGCTGACACAGGCACGGCAGCCGAGGCAGTTCTCGAGGGCGAATTCCAGCTCGCGGGATTTCAGCGGGTCGGCGATCTCGCGCAGTTCCAGCGCGGCGCGGATCAAATTGCTGCGCCCGCGGGGCGACATGCCTTCCTCCCCGGTGGCCAGATAGGTCGGGCACATGCTCGGCGTCTGCTTGAGGCAGCCGCCGCAGCCGTTGCATTGTTCGAGATTGGCGAGGAAGGCGCCGTCGCGCGCGGCGAACGCCAGTTGCGGTTCAAACGGCAGCGCCACCGCGCTTTCCAGCCGGAGCAGTTGGTCAATCTGGTAACGCCCGTCGCCGATGATCTTGCCCGGGTTGAACAGGTTGTTCGGGTCAAACGCGTGCTTGATCTCGCGCATGATCTGGTAAATTTCCCCGCCCACCTGGGCTTTGAGAAATTCCGTGCGGGCGATGCCCACGCCGTGTTCCGCCGCCAGGGAGCCTTTAAACTGGGTCACCAGCGCCGCAACTTCGTTGGCGATCTGCCGGAACTTTTTCAGATCCTCCGCCGAATGCAAATCCAGCACCGGACGAATGTGCAGCAGCCCCGCCGCCGCATGACCGTAGAACGACGCCTCCACGCCGACGCGCTGCATCAATTCTTGCAGCCCGGCGTGGTAGGCGGGCAGATCCTGCGGCCGTACGGCGGTGTCCTCGACAAAGCACGCGGGTTTGGCCGCGCCCGCCCGGCTGGTGAGCAGCGACAATCCGGCCTTGCGCATCGCCCACACCAGACCGCGTTCCTGGGGCGACTTCAAGATCAACTGGCGCGTGCCCAGCCGGCGTTTTTGCACCTGCGCCAGCTTGTCGGCGGCGTGCTCGAAAAATTCCACGATGAGAATCGCGGCGCACGGCCGCGCGTCCAGGTCGAGCAGGCGGCGGACCGCTTGAAATTCGCGCTGGCCGCGGGTCTGGTCAAAGAGCGGGCGGTCAATGTGCTCGATCGCCGCCGGCTCGAGGTCGAGCAAGGCTTCCGTGGCGGACAGGGCGGTGGCCACCGAATCAAAAAAGATCAGGACCACGCCGCGTTCGGCGGGCAGGGGCACGAGCTTCAGTTCCGCCGAGAAAATGCCGGCCAGCGTACCCTCGCTGCCGCACAGGATCGGGATCAGATTGCCCGGCTGTTCCGTGGCCCGGGCCAGGCCGTAGCCGGGCCAGCGCTTCAGCAGGCCGGCCGGGAACTGCTCGGAGATCTGCAGTGAGTTCAGGGAAACCAGATCCTCCACCAGGTTCCGCTGCTTGAGCAGCGAAGGCAGATCGGGGCCGATCCGCGTGATCTTGCCATCCGCCATGATGATTTCGATCTCATGGACATGCTGGCCGGTGGTGCCGTAAACCGGCGTGTATGACCCGGAGGAATCATTGGCGATCATGCCGCCCAGCGTGGCCCGGGAACTGGTGGCCACGTCGGGTCCGAAACACAGGCCGGCCGGTTTCAGAAACGAATTCAACTGGTCCAGCACCACGCCGGCGCCGACGCGAACCGTGCGGCGCTCGGGATTGAAATCCCAGATCTGCCGGTTGTACCGGGCAAAGTCCACGATGAGCCCATCCCCCAGCGCCCCGCCGGAAAGACCGGTGCCCGCGCCCCGGGGCGCAACGGAAATGCCCGCAACCAGCGCGGCCTGAAGAATATGTGCGGCCTGATTGGGATTTTTCGGAAACGCCACCGCCGCCGGAACGATTTGATAGCACGAGGCGTCCGTGGCATAGAGCTGACGCGTGGTGTTGTCGAACGCAACTTCGCAGGTGGCTGCGTTCAGCGTGGCCATTTGTTGAGTGGACAGCATGCGGCCTAAGCTATCGGCGTGACACCCGGTTGGCAATTTCATTAACTCAAGGAATGAGCGAGACTTCCCAGGCGCGATCGGAGGAGTTTTTGAGAATCAGCGACCAGTTCCGGCTGGGAACGCTGGTTACCGAAGCATCCCATCCGGTCACCGCCCGGCTGAGCGAGGTGGCGAAAAAGGATCTGCCGGCGGCACTGGGATTATTGTTTCAGGCCGACCGCGATGTGTTGGAGAAATTTCGTGAATTCGCCGCGTCCGGGCGGGCCGGACAGATCGCGGCCACGGTGCGCTCGGCGGTGCAGGGCGGGGGACGGGTGTTCTTCACGGGCTGCGGCTCGTCGGGACGCTTGAGCATTTTGCTGGATTCCATTTGGCGGGATTTCTGGAGCCGCCAGGGCGGCGCCGCGGCCGGCTTGGCGGACCGCACCGTCAGCGTGATGGCCGGCGGCGATCATGCGCTGATCAAGGAAGTGGAAGGCTTCGAAGATTTCGCGTCGTTCGGCCAAAAGCAGCTTGCCGATCTGGACGTAACCGCCAAAGACGTGGTTTTTGCCATCACCGAGGGCGGCGAAACCCCGTTCGTCATTGGCACCGCCTGGGCCGGGGTGGCGGCGGGGGCGAAAGTCTATTTCGTTTACAACAATCCGGACGAAGTCTTGTGCGCCGCACTGGAGCGCAGCCGCGAAGTGATCCAGGATCCGCGCATCGAAAAACTCAACCTCACCACCGGGCCGATGAGCCTGACCGGCTCCACCCGCATGCAGGCAACCTCCATCCAGTTGTGCGTGCTGCTGACCATCTTGGAACTGGTGACGGAGGGGCTGTGCCAGGACCAATCATCCCCGCCGGTCAGCCCCGCTGGTTCGATTCCGGCGCGGTTTCTGGCCGGACTGGAGGAGCTGTTCGCATTTTTGTCCTCCCCGGAGTTTCTCGCGGCGCTCGCCCGGCTCGTGGCCTTGGAGGAGTCGGTTTACCGGGCGCGGGGCCGTAACAGTTATTTTGCCGGCCGCTTTGGCCTGGATGTTTTGACTGACACCACCGAGCGTTCGCCGGCCTTTGGCACGCCGCCGTTCCGAAAGTTTGATGATGACCAGGCGGCGGAGTCATGGTCGTACCTGTTTGTTCCGGACAACTGGACGGACAACGCCTGGGCGAACCTGCTCAAGCGCCCGCCCCGTTGTTTGGAGTGGCGGGAGCAGGAACTCCGCGCGCTGGTTCCACCGGACCGGTTGGAACTCGCGCGGGAAATCATCGGTCGCATCGGCCCGAACGAGCTGATGCGCTACAAAATCGGCAGCAACGGGTTGAAGTACCGGCCGCTGGTCGTTCAGGACAGCGCCATTGCCGTGGTCTCGGCGGCCGAACGGGAAACCACCTTGAAATTTCAGCTCCAGCAACTGACCGGGGCCGCGGCCAACTTCGTACATACCGGGGTCATCTATTTTGGGGCGGAACGGCGGGAGGAAATTTTGCCGGTCGCCGGCACTGCGGTTTTTGTCCGGCTGCCGAACCCTGGCCTGCGGTTGGACGGGGTGACGCGCGTGGCCGTCAAATTGGTGATGAACGCCCTGTCCACCGCCACCCTCGTGCGCTTGGGCCGCGTGCAGGGCAACTTGATGGTCTCGGTGGGGCCTGGCAATCTTAAGCTGATCGACCGGCTTACACGCTATCTAAAGCAATTAACTGGAATGAGTTATGAAACAGCCAACGCGCTTGTTTTTGAGTGCGTCGAGCATGTTGAGTCGCGGCTCAACCAGAACCAGATCCATCCACCGGTGGTCGCCCTGGCCATGACCCGCTTGAAATTTAATTTTACCAACGAGCAGGCGGAAAAATATCTGGGCGGGAACGGCATTTCCTTTGGCCCCGCCTGAAGCGGGTGGCCTGCTCCGTTTGATTGCCGCAGTAGTTGATGCCATGCCATGCCGCCGGCAATTCAGCGCGCTTTTCGCAATGGCTTTCCTTGGTCACCTTTATCAAAACTTACAGTGTGTCTTAATTAACCTATTGACTGTAGGATGTAATGTGCAACTTTAAGGCAATCTAGGGCTGGCGGCTCAACCGGCAAGGCAAGCGCTGTTTGGGGTGTGATTGACCGGGTTTAAATGGGTCACTTATAGTCTGTTGTGCCGCATGGTAGTGTCAGCATATAAGACAATTTTTTAATAAACTTCCGGCTTGTGCAAAAGAACGACGTAATAATTGAATTCGGAGCTTCGGTCAGGGCTTGGAGAAAGCGTTTGGGCCTTTCACAGGAAGTCTTGGCGGAACGCGCGGAACTGCATCGCACCTATATTTCCGATGTGGAGCGTGGGGCTCGCAACCTGTCATTGGAAAGCATCTCGCGACTGGCCAAGGCGTTGAATATTCCGGTCGCGGAACTGTTCCGGCAGAAGTTGCCAAACGACCAGCCCCCCGAAAAATCATCCAGCGATTGTGTGAATATTCTGCTGGTGGAGGACAATGCCGATGATGTGGCGCTCACCTTGCGCGCCTTTAAGCAGGCGCGTTTCACGAATCAGGTGGCGGTGGCTAAGGATGGCGAGGAAGCCTTGGAGTATATTTTCTGCCAGGGCCAATACGCTGGCCGGCAGCCGGCCGAGCGCCCGCACATGATCCTGTTAGACTTGAATTTGCCCAAAATCAGCGGCTTGGAGGTCTTGCGGCGGCTCAAGGGCGAAAAAACGACGCGCACGATCCCGGTGGTGATCCTGAGCGTTTCCCAGATGTTTGCCGACATGGAAGAATGTCAGCGGCTTGGGGCGGAGACATACCTTGTCAAGCCGGTTAACTTTCAGCGGTTGAGCTTGGTGACGCCGCAATTAAATCTGGACTGGGTGTTGTTCAAGCCCGAAAAACCTCAGCTGGTGGAAGTTCGGGCCGTGATTACGGGAGGTGCTTGACTTGGCCGCAACCAAACCGGTGGCATATGTCGGCAGACCAACCAATCAAAGCTTGGGTGCGCGAAATGAATCATCTTCAGCCGGCCGTGGACGACCTTGCCATAGTGCCGCTCACCGATTCAGCGGCGAAGCTTACCAACGCCCAACTGGCCGAACTGGGGCACGCCCAATTCGCCGCCCTCGTTGAATGCTCCGACGACGCCATCATCAGCAAGACCCTCGCCGGCGAGATCACCAGTTGGAATCCTGGCGCGGAAAAGCTGTTTGGATATACGGCCCACGAGGCCGTTGGCCAAACCATGCTCAGGTTCATTCCACCGGAACGCCGGCATGAGGAGGTGGACATCCTGGCCCGGATTGCCCGTGGCGAAACCCTCCGGCATTTTGAAACCGTGCGGCTGAGAAAGGATGGGGAACGGATTGACGTTTCGGTCACCATTTCCCCCATCAAAGACCCGCGCGGCAAAATCATCGGGGTCTCCAAAATCGCCCGGGACATCAGCGAGCGCAAACTCGCCGACCACAATTTCCAACTCTTGCTGAAAGAAGTCACCGACTTGAAGGCGGCGCTGGACGAGCATGCCATTGTGGCGATCACTGACCCAAAAGGGAAAATTAACTACGTCAACGACAAGTTCTGCGCCATTTCCCAATTCGCACGCGCGGAACTGCTCGGCCAGGATCACCGCCTCATCAATTCCGGCCACCACCCCAAGGAATTCTTCCGCGAGCTGTGGGCCACCATTGCGCGCGGCAAAGTCTGGCGCGGCGAAATTAAGAACCGCGCCAGGGACGGTTCATTTTATTGGGTCGATACCACCATCGTGCCCTTTCTCCACGCCGATGGCCGGCCGCGCCAATATGTGGCCATCCGGGCCGACATCACCGAACGCAAAAAAGCGGAGGAGGCCGTGCGCCAGCTCAACGCGGAGTTGGAATCGCGCGTCGCCCAACGCACGGCCGAACTGGAAGCCGCCAACCACGAACTCGAGGCGTTCTCCTATTCCGTTTCGCACGACCTGCGCGCTCCGCTGCGCGCGGTGAATGGCTTCACCCGGATTTTGTTGGAAGATTTTAGCGCTGATTTGCCGCCCGCCGCCCGCCATTATCTGGAACGGGCGAATCTCGGCAGCCAGCGGATGGGGGAATTGATTGATGACTTGCTGGCCTTCTCGCGCTTGAGCCGGCAGCCCGTAACCCGGAAACAGGTGCCGCCCGCCGCCTTGGTCAAAACGATCTGGGAGGAACTGAAACCCCAGTGGGAGAGCCGCCACGTGGAACTCCGGGTGGACCCGTTGCCGGACTGTCTGGCGGACCCCGCGTTGCTGAAGCAGGTCTGGGTCAACCTGCTCGCCAACGCGATCAAATACACCCGCCCCCGGGAACTCGCGCAGGTTACGGTGGGCTGCACCCAGGCATCCGGGCAGACGGTCTATTTCGTGCGAGATAACGGTGTGGGCTTTGACATGCAGTATGTGGACAAGCTGTTTGGCGTGTTCCAGCGCCTTCACCGCATGGAAGAATTTGAGGGCACCGGCGTCGGCCTCGCCATCGTGCAGCGGATTATTCATCGCCACGGCGGCCGGATCTGGGCGACGGCACAAGTGGGCCAGGGCGCGACCTTTTATTTTTCCCTCGCCGGAGACAACCCCGTATGAATGAATCCACCGAAGTCGAAATCCTGCTCGTGGAGGACAATCCCGACGATTTGGAAATGACCCTGCGCGCCCTGCGCAAGGCGAATCTGGCCAATCATATCCTGGTTGCCCGCGATGGCGCCGAGGCCCTTGACTACATTTTTGGCCAGGGGGCACACGCCGGACGCAAGGTGGAGAACGCCCCCAAACTGATTTTGCTCGACCTCAAACTGCCCAAAATTGACGGCAAGGAAGTGTTGAAACGCATCAAATCCGACCCGCGCGTCAAGTCGATCCCGGTGGTGGTGCTCACCTCATCCAATGAGCAGAGCGATGTGCTGGAAAGTTACCACCTCGGCGTCAACAGCTACATCGTCAAACCGGTAAACTTCGAAGGCTTCGCCGCCGCCGTGCAAAAACTGGGGTTCTATTGGCTCCTTCTCAACCAGCCGCCGCAATCCTGAGCGACATGGGCACGCCGCTGAACATCTTGATCGCCGAGGATTCGAGCGATGACGTGGAACTCATCCTGGCCCAGCTGCGCCGCGATGGGTTCGACCCTGTCTGGCAGCGGGTGGAAACCGAGGCGGATTTTCTGGCCGGCCTCAAAAAACTGCCCGACATTGTGCTTTCCGATTATGCCATGCCGCAGTTCAGCGGGTTGCGGGCTGCGGAACTCACCCAGGAACACGGCCGAAATATTCCGTTCATTCTGATTTCCGGCACCGTCGGCGAAGAGGCGGCAGTGGAGGCCATGAAACGCGGAGCCACGGATTATCTCCTCAAAGACCGCGTGGCCCGCCTGGGAAACGCCGTCCGTCGCGCGCTCGAGCAAAAGCACTTGCTGGATGAGCGCCAAAAGACCGAGGAAGAATTGCGCTGGAAAACCGTGCTGCTTGAGGCCCAGTTGGAATCCTCGATTGATGGCATCCTGGTGGTGGATAATCAGGGGAAAACAGTGTTGCAAAACCGGCGGATGAGCGAATTGTGGAAGCTGCCTGAATCAGCCACTGAAAACGAGTCTGCCTTGATGGAATTCGCTCCCAGCCAGACCAAAAACGCCCGGCAATTCATTGAGAAAACCGTTTATCTTTTCGCCCATCCGGACGAAGTCGGTCATGATGAGATTGAACTGCTGGATGGCACGGTTTTGGACCGTTACTCCTCTCCGGTTCGCGATCAGGCCGGAAAACTTTACGGCCGGATCTGGTCTTTCCGGGACATCACCGAGCGCCGGAAACTTGAGGCCCAGTTCCGGCAGGCGCAAAAAATGGAGTCCATCGGCCAGCTTGCGGGCGGTATTGCCCACGATTTTAACAACATTTTGGCCGCCATCATTGGCAACATTTATTTGGCGAAAGTTGAGGCCGAAGCCCACCCCGTCATCATGGAATATTTGGAAAGCATTTCGGCCGCCAGCCAGCGGGCGACTGATCTGGTCAATCAAATCCTGACCTTCAGCCGCCAGAACAAACCGGATCGCCAGCCGGTCAAACTCAACCACGTGGTGTTGGAGGCGCTCAAATTGTTGCGCGCCAGTGTGCCGGCCACCATCCGCATCCAGACCGAACTGGCCAAAACCAATACTGTCCTCGCCAATGCCACCTCCATTCACCAGGTCATGATGAACCTTGGGACCAATGCCTGGCATGCCATGCGCGACCAGCCGGGCACGCTCAAGGTCGAAATGGAAAACATCGAAGTGGATGCCAGCTTTGTCAAAGTCCATCCCGATTTGCATCTCGGAAAATATGTGCGCTTATCCGTGAGCGACACGGGTTGCGGCATGGATTACGCCACCACGGAACGCATCTACGACCCGTTCTTCACCACCAAACCCGTCGGGGAGGGGACCGGTCTGGGTTTGGCCGTGGTTCACGGCATCATGAAAAGCCACGACGGCGCGATTTCGGTTTATAGCGAGCCCGGCAAAGGCACCACGTTTCATCTCTATTTCCCCATCTTTGAAACGGAATTCACGTTGCGGGAGACTGATTCCACCCCCATCCCGCATGGCAACGGTGAACACATCCTGCTCGTGGACGACGAGGAAGCCCTGGTGTTGATCGGGAAAAAAATGCTGGAACGGCTGGGGTATTCGGTTACCACCCTCACCAGCGCGGCCGAAGCGGTGGCTGCCGTCCGCCGCCAGCCGGACAAGTTTGACCTCGTCATCACCGATCTCACCATGCCTGGCATGGACGGGGCCAAACTCGGCAGCCAACTGCTGCGGATACAGCCACGTCTACGGCTCATCCTGGCCACCGGTTATAGCGGGGTGATGACGGACGAGAAACTGCGGGAACTCGGTTTTTTGGAATTGCTCGGCAAACCGACTTCCACGCGTGCATTGGGGGAAGCCGTTTATCGCGCCTTGCGTCAGCCGGTTCCCGTCCGGGTTGGCAAACCCCCGAAGCCGTCTCTGTAGGCGTCCGCGCGGGTGCCGGCTCTAACCGGATTATGGCAATTGCACGCGGTAGAACCGCTGTGGCACATCAGGAATGATCAGGCAAGGCGAGGGGGAGGCATTCGTTGTCCAGGGCCCGGTCACCTGATCCGCCTGCAACAACATGCCTTGGGACCAGGTCAATTGGACACTACCGCCGATCCGTTGCGCCCCCAGCAGATTGCTGACCGCAGTCACGGTGCCCATGACTCCCACATCCAGATTGTTACCGCTGACCTGTCCCAGACCCTTGTCTTCGTACGTGGCAAAGCCGTAACCCCAGAGCCGGAAGGTGAGCGGGTTCGCCACCTGCTGCAAACCGCTGATTGCCGAAAGGTCAACGTGATTGGTCCTGCCGCTCCAAGCACTCGAAATGGAACTGTTCGTGGCCACCGGCACGCCGCCGGTAAGGAAGCTATTGGTGCTGTATTCCACCACAAAGGTCGCGGCTGCGCCGGTACCTTGCTGGTAGGTGCAATAATTTAAGGCGCTCAACGAAAGCAGATGGCCCGCCACGGGCGCGACGGTGAACTGAAAATAACCGCCCGCAGTCTTGGCGGCCGCGAGCGTGGTCTCGGATAAATGGGTCGTGTTCATCGCTCCGCCAATGGGAATATAGCCCACTGCTTGCACAACCGTGCTCGCCGCGCCGCTCCCCCGGGTCAGCTGGCTGGGCTGCACCCCGCTGGCGTTGTAGGTCGAATCCACCTGGACCGCGTTGCCGTTGGTGGCGGCCGGGCCGCCGGCACCGGTAAAATCCCAACCCACGAGGGTCCCGTAGTTAATGTTGTTGATCGTAAAACTGGCCGAACTGACCGGGCTGTTGGTAAATCCGCCCGCGACGGCCATGGCCTTGATCGTGGTCGAGGTGAAGAGTTCGACGGGCGCCGTATACAGCGTGCCGTTGGTCGGCGAGGGGGTGCTGCCATTGATCGTGTAATAGATGCTGGCATTGGGGGTGGTGGAGGAAAGGGTGACGGTCTGGCTGATGTTATACGTGCCGCCATTCGGGGAGAAAGTGGGCGCGTCCGCCGTAAAATTGTCCAGCACCGTGAAATCATGAATGGCAATTCCGCCCGTCAGCACCCGGACCCGGGCAACGGTTGAACCGGCCGTCAGATTGGTGATGATCCGGGCGGAGGCGATGAGACTGCCTGCCGGCGCCAGCGTCCAAATTCCGACGGATTGGCCGTTGAGCAACAGTTCGACCGTGGCGGCGGCTGCGCTTTTATAACCGAGTTGAAATTTATAGGTGCCGCTCACCGTCGTATGAATGGGAATCAGCAGGGCACCACTTTTGACCGGGTCGGCATTCGCGTTGATATTAAAGGTGCCGGCGCTGGCATCCGTGTAGCCGCCGAGAAAAATAATGGCGGCGCCGGAATTGTTGGTCGTCGGGATGGTGGCCGGCACCAGCGTGCCCAGGGTGATGTTCGTCTTGGCCTGGGCGCGCATCGCGTCAATGGCCTGCAGCTTGATCGTGTTCGTGGTCATCACCGTGTTCGTGGAATCGCCAAATCCCCAGGGGCCGTCGCCCTGCAAAGCGTAGTAGGTCAGCAGGTCGCCGCCATTGGCGATCCAGATGTTTTGCGCGATGAGCATCCGGTCTTTCATGCGCGGATCGGCGTTGTAAAGCGGTGACACCGCAGAGCCGGATGTGCCGCCCAACGAACTCCCGCCGGGCCCCGGGCCGCCTTCGTAGGCCGTCAGTTTGAGGCCATAGGCTTTGGTCCAGGTGGCATCCGTGGCCGTGGCGGCCGCAAAGCCGGCATTCGGCAGCCCGTTGAAATATGCGGTCATCAATGCCGGGGTGGTGACGGCGGTGACATTGGTGGTGCTCCCCACCACATTGGTGCTGAGCACAAACGGTTCAACCGTTGAATCGTAGTACGCCGCTCCGCCGCCGCCATACCACAGGTCGCTGACCTGGCGGACCGTGGGGTTGTTCGAGCGCACCATCCCGTAAAAACCTTCCGCCCACTGCAAACCGGTTTGCAGGATGCCGTTCGCATTGCCCACCTGGCTGGCCAGGATCGGTCGCACCCTCGTCATCATCGCCGCATCACCAAAAACCTGGCGAAAAATCAAGCTCATCGTCGCTGAGCGATAGGCCGTGTAGCGGGACATTCCCGTCCAGAGACCGGGATTGCCGTCGTAACAAATCGGCTGGTTCGAGTCGCCCAGCAGACCGCTTACAATGTCCTCTTCCCAATAGAAGCAATTAAAACCCGGGCCCGTATTCCACACCTCGTTGCCGTACTCAAAATAGACCTTCAGATTGGAGGCCAGGGGCGGGTAAACCGGATTGGCCTGGACGCTCGTATAAGGGGTGACCCCGTCGCTGCCGTAGCGAATCAACTGCGCCAGCTTCGTGACGTAATCATCATCCACCCGCACCGGGAGATTCAGCCAGAGATCATTCGTGGTGACATTGGCAATCAGCACCAGCAATTCCCAAGGCCGCCCGCGATCGCTGACATAGCCGCCCGGCCAGTAAGTATTGGTGGCCGTGCCGTTGTACGAGGTATTGGTCCCCACATAGGCCAGTCCCCACGGCGAGTTCGTGGCCCCGACCGGTTCCCCGGCCCACTGCATCAATGACCGGTCCGACCAGTGCTGGGCCGGGTTGCCATTGGCGCCCACCATGTCCATCCCGCGCAGCACCCCAAATTTTTTGGCTGCCGCGAGGAATTCCGGGGTGAACCGCACCGACCCGTCCACCGGCATGCCGGGCCGCCAGATATGGAGATTGACGAAGCCCGTGCCGGCCGCATCCGTGCTTTGCCGGCGGGTATTGGTGAAATCAATCCAAATATTCCCGCGGGCCGTTGCCGGCACCACCCAATCGGCCGTGGTCTGATTGCCTGCCGAGTTGTAAACGAGATTGGCAATGGCACCCGCGCTGGGATTGATCGTCTGCACCTGGCCGCTCAGCACAATTTTGTACGTGCCCGCCGCCAGCGCGTCGCTGGAAACCAGCAGGCGTACATCGGTCTGCGGCCAGCCGTTGGCATCCACGAGCGGCAGTCCCCAGGAAAAATTGACATATCGGGACTGCCCCTGAAGATCCGCCAGCGCATGACCGCCGTCCCAATAGGAAAACCCGCCCAAGCCAATGCCCACATACTGCTGCGTGGCATTCAGGGGTTCCGCCGCGTGCCCCGGGTTCCGCCAGCCACAGACGCAAACGAGCACGGCGAGCCACAGCCAGCGCCGGCTCCGGGTTGAAAATGGCATGCGTGATGAAATCAAAGTTCGGTGATGACGGTTCATGTACAGAGATTTTTCAAAATGGACACCAATCGATCATTCCCCCGGTGCCAAAAATGTTCTGGCTCATGGTCGCGGGGTTGGAGGTCGCCCTGCTGTGGGCAACCCACATGGCTCTCCAGCAAGTGCCGGGCCAGTTCTAAAAACTCGAAAATGCACCGAACCAGCGGAGGCACAGCCTTTTCTGTCTCATTATTGGGGCTTTGTCGCAGTAGTCTGCCTAAATATTTCGCAGACAATTTGTTTTTTGAAATAATGGCCCGCCCGGTTCGTGGTGCCACCATGATTGAGCGGCGTCAAATCAACGACCCGCTCCTGTGGTTGAGCCTCCGGCTCGTGGCAACGGCCGGATGCGGGGGGCGACGCTCCGCCATCGCCCAACGTTTAAAGGCCGCGCTCCCCGACACGGCGTCTCTCATACACCCACCGCCTCAGTACTTACACTTAGCTGACTCAACCTTTCCCCACCAGCAGCGACGTTTTTAGTCGACGCGCGTAACTATTATTTTGCAGCATTCGTCTTTGCTGTGGGTAAAATAATATGAATAAAAGAATTATCGCCGGGTTGCTGTTTTTGGCCGCCGTTTTTTCGGTCAACGCCCAAAAACCGCTCACGGATTATGTGAATCCGTTCTTGGGCACCGCGCCGTTGACGGACCCGGCCGACATCGGCTTTACCCCGCCTTGGCGGGTGTGGGCGGGGCTGACCTTTCCGGGCGCGTCGCTGCCCAATGCCATGGTGCAGCTCAGCCCGATCACCAAATTTGGCAGCGGTGCCGGCTACGAATACGAAAACTCCGTGATTCATGGTTTTGCGCATTCCAACAAGGGCCATTGGAATTTGTGCAACATCCCGATTTTGCCCGTGACCGGCGAGCTGAACCCCGATGATTTTGGGTCGGGTTTTAATCACACCAACGAGTCGGCCCATCCCGGCTATTATCAGGTTTACCTGGAACGCTATGGCATCAACGCCGAATTAACGACTTCCCTGCGCTGCGGGTATCACCAGTATGCCTATCCCGCCGGGGCGGACAAAAAACTCGTGGTGAATCTCGCGGTCTCGAACGAACACGTGCGGGACTGGCAAATCACTCCGGCCGGCGACTTCGCCTTCCAAGGCTGGCAGCGGACCCAGGAAAAAGTTTTCTTTTATGCCCTTGCCAATCATAAGCTCAAAACCATCGACCGCCTGAAAGGCAAAAATCATATTGTCTCCGTCGTCAATTTTGAACCCGCCGACCGGCCGCTCGAAATTAAAATCGGCCTCTCCTTTGTCAGCGTGGAAAACGCCCGGCTGAATCTGGAAACCGAGCTCGCCGGCAAAAGCTTCGCGGAAGTGAAAAACGCGGCGGCCGCGACGTGGGAAAATTTGCTCTCCAAAATCGAAGTCTCTGGCGGCACCCAACGGCAAAAGGAATTGTTCTATTCCTGCTTGTACCGCTCGTTCCTCTGGCCGGCCTTGCGCAGTGATGTGAACGGCGAATTTTTGGATGTGCACGGCAAGGTGGTCAAAAAGGATTTTCAGTATTACACCATTCCGTCGTTGTGGGACGACTATCGCAACAAGCTGGTGTTGCTGGGCTTGTTGTCGCCGCAAGTGACGGTGGATGTCATTCGCACCCTGATCGACCAGGGGGAGAAAACCGGGTTCATTCCCACGTTTTTTCACGGTGACCACGCCGCGCCTTTCATCGCCGGCTCCTATTTGCGCGGCTTGCGCGGGTTTGATGTCAACAGCGCCTACCAACTGCTGTTGCGCAACGCCACGCTGGAAGGCGGTCCCCGGCCGTTCATCTCCGAGTACCTTCAGAAGGGCTATGTTTCCACGCCCGACGTAAAAAATCCCCAGGTGGAAACCAAGGCCAAGGCCGGCGTCACCAAGACCCTGGAGTATGCCTACGATGATTACTCGGTGGCCTTGCTGGCGAAAGTCTTGAACGATGAAACGAATTATCACCAGTTGATGCAACGCTCGTTCAATTATACCAATCAGTTTGATGCCAGCACCGGTCTGATGCGTGGACGTCTGGCGGATGGCCGGTGGGTGGAGCCGTTCAACCCCGAATTTCCCTACTACGAATACATGTATCGCGAGGCAAACGCCTGGCAATCCTCCTTCTTCGTGCCGCAGGATACGGCGGGTTTGATCAAGCTCTACCGGAGCCCCAGGCGCTTTGAAAAGCAATTGGACCGGCTTTTCTCCATTCCGTGGAACACCAATTACATCGCCATGAACATCAACAGCTTCATCGGGCAATACTGTCATGGCAACCAGCCCGACCACAGTTTCCCGTACCTGTATTATTTCGTCGGCAAGCCGGAAAAATCCCAGGCCGTGCTGAATACGATCATGGCCCGCTTCTACGGCATGGGGGCGGATGGCCTGGCGCTGTGCGGGATGGATGATTGCGGCGAAATGTCATCCTGGTACGTCTTTAACGCCTTGGGACTGTATCCGTATTCTCCGGCCGACCCCGAATACATCGTCACCGTGCCATTGTTTGATGAGGTGAGGATCAAGCTGGACGGCGGGAAGACCTTTACGATCGCGAAACCCAACGCCGGCAACAAAATCACCGGCCTCAAATGCGACGGCAAAAAAATCAAAGGCTACTTCTTGACCCACCAGGAAATGATCAACGGGAAGAAATTGGTCATTTCCACCAAGTAGCCTTCGCCTCCTGAATGGGAGGACGGCGTTCGCAGCCGCGCGGGCAAAATCAAGCCCGCCACGCCATCACCATTTGCGAGATCGCCACGCCGGCGAAAATCAGCGAGACAATCCACAGGGGCTTTTTCTTCGTCACCATGCAAATGGAAGCCATGGCCACGGCCACCGAGAAGAACGTGATGGCCAGCCCCATCTTGCCGCCTTTTTGGCTGGCGAGGCGGGCGATCTCCCGGTCTTCATTGCGTTTGGCTTCAAACTCCTTGGCCTGGGCTTCGATGTCTTTCTGCTCCTTTTTGTAGGCCGCGATCTGCTCTTCGTACGCCTTGATGAGCTTGGCGGTTTTGTCGTCGTTCGCGGCGGCGGAGCGAACCAGTTCGTCCCGGCCGATTTCATAGGTCTTGGCCTTGATGGACTTGGCCTGGAAGAACGCCCATTGGTCGGAAGCCTGGGTTTGATTAAAGGTGGCGTCATTGAGGCTCGTCAGCACGCGGCTGCTGTATCGGCCGCCCCATTGCGCGGCGATGGCGGCGATGACCGCGATGATCACGATGGACAGCGTCACATATTTCGTCCACGACTCGCGCTTCTCCTTTTCCTTCGTCGCGGCGCGGTCGGCTTTGAGTTCGATGATGAACTCCTTCAATTCGGCGATTTCAGTCTGTAATTCGTTCATATAATGGTTGCTTCTCCCGGCGATTAAAGTTCCGGGCGATGATTTTGCTAATCTTTGGACAAAAATCAATGCTGCCGTGACACAAGTACGGAAAGGGGTCAGACCTAACTATTGACACAAGTACGTCGGCTCCCGCCCCCCGCATCCGGCCTATGCCCATTTGGAAATCCCCTCCCAATCCCCGCTTTCACCTAACCAAGCCACGCGCACAGATTCCATTCCAATACGTCCGTCGTCCACCAAGCCGGAGCGAAGCCGGTGACCCCTGGCGGTGACGACCACGGCCGTTTTAACGGCTGTCGGCACCCGGTCAACCCGAAAAAAGTCGTCTGGCCGCTTGACGAGTGGCCACTCCTCGATTAATGAAATAGCCCCTATGAGCCAGACTGAGACACATCATTTTCAGGCGGAGATTCAGCAACTGCTGGATATCGTCATTCATTCCCTTTACACCGACAAAGAAATCTTCGTCCGCGAGCTGATTTCCAACGCCGCCGACGCCTGCGAGAAACTGCGCTTCACCCAGTCCTCCGGCCAGTCCGTTTATCAATCCGAGATCGCCCCCGGCATCAGCCTCACCACCGACGAGGCGGCCGGCACCGTGACCATCACCGACACCGGCCTCGGCATGACCCACGGCGAACTCGTGGAAAACCTCGGCACCATCGCCCATTCCGGCACGAAAGCGTTTTTGAAGCAACTGGCCGAGGAAAAAAAGCCGGACGTCGGCCTGATCGGCCAGTTTGGCGTCGGCTTTTACTCCGCGTTCATGGTGGCCCGGAAAGTGACCGTGCTCAGCCGCTCCTTTGCCCCGGATGAACCCGGCTGGCAATGGACCAGCGAGGGTGGGGGAGGCTACGAAATCACGCCCGCCGCCGACCTCCCGCGCGGCACCAAAATCACCCTCGAACTCAAGGACGACGCCAAGGATTTCGCGAAGGAAAGCACCATTGAACACATCATCCAGCGCTATTCCAGCTTCGTCCCGTTCCCGCTCGAACTGAACACCAAGCGCCTCAACAACGTCCAGGCCATCTGGGCGCGCAACAAAAACGAAATCAAGGAAGAGGAATACAACGAGTTTTACACCTTCGTCGGCCACGACCACGACAAGCCGCTCTTCCGCCTGCATTTCACCGCCGATGCCCCGCTCGCCATCCAGGCGCTGCTCTTTGTGCCCGGGCGCAATTTTGAGACCATGGGCATGGGTCGGCTCGATTCCGAGGTCAATCTCTACTGCCGCAAAGTCCTCATCCAGGCCAAGGCCAAGGGCCTGTTCCCCGAATGGCTGCGCTTCCTCAAGGGCGTCGTGGACAGCGAAGACCTCCCGCTCAACATCTCCCGCGAGACCATGCAGGACACCTCGCTCATGCAGAAGCTCAACAAGGTGCTGACCAGCCGCTTCCTGAAATTCCTCGACGAACAATCCGAGAAGGAAGCCGATGCCTACGAGAAGTTTTACCACGAGTATCAGCGTTTTCTCAAGGAAGGCGTCGTCACCGATTTCACCCACAAGGAAGCCCTCGGCAAACTGCTGCGCTTCGAGTCCTCCACGCTGGACAAGGGCAAATCCACCTCGCTCGCCGATTATGTGAAACGCATGTCCGGCGACCAGAAGGAAATTTACTGCCTGCTCGCCCCCAACCGTGCCGCCGCCGAGGCCAGCCCGTATTTCGAAGTGTTCAAGGAACGGAAATTCGAAGTCCTCTTCCTCTACGACGCCTGGGACGAGTTCGTCATGGAACATCTCCACACCTTCGATGGCAAGCCGTTGAAGCTCGCCGAAAAGGCCGACCTGAACCTCAGCGCCAAGAAAGACGGCGCCTTGTCCGAAGACGCCGCGAAATCCCTCTCCCAGTGGCTCAAGGAAACCTTGGGCGACAAGGTCGGCGAAGTCCGCGCCTCCCACCGCCTCGTGGACAGCCCCGCCGTCGTGGTCGACTCCGACAAGTTCATGACCGCCAGCATGCGGCGCATCATGAAAGCCATGAAGCAGGACGGACCGGAAATGCCCGCCGCCAAGCAGGATTTCGAAATCAATCCCGCCCATCCCATCATGGCCCGGCTGGACGCCATGCGGCTGAAAGACCCCGCGCTCGCCGGCAGTGTCGCCGAGCAAATCCTCGACAACGCCCGCGTCGCCGCCGGCCTCCTCGAAGATCCGCGCGCCATGCTCACCCGTCTGAACACCCTGCTCGAAAAAGTCTTGACCAAGGAATAGCGCCAATCACCGGTACCGGGGCAGGAACAATTAAGTTTCTGCCCCGGAGCGCGCCCACCCTCCGCCAATGCCACCAGGATTTGAATTGGCTTTGGTGGAATCTGCTGAGAAATATCTTTGGTAACGCCCCCCCCGTCGCCCATGGCACGCAAAACGAGGCCTAAAATCACCGCCAGGGGGACAAATTCAACCCAACCAGCATGGATAAAATGGGTTTATTTGGGTTCAAATTGGCTTCGTTTTGGGTTCGTTTGGGTTCGTTTTGGGTTCGTTTTGACAGGTTAAAAAAACGCCAAACTAGTCACATCATACGTATTTGTAAGTTCTTATATAGAATTCATATTTGGGTTCGTTTCGCCAAATTCACCTTTTTTCGGAGCGCTCCAAGGTTCTGGGCTCTGGGCGATATTCCCCGGCGTGCGGGCGAATCGGCTGAGGGCGGGCCGGGGCGGCGGCCTGAATGGGATAGGATCGTACTCATAAACGGCGGACGATAACACAGGACCGGGCGTTGGGGGAAGGCCGGCAAATACCACGGCATTTGGCGGCTAGCCGGGAAATACCGTGGGATTTGG
>Ga0302321_100001545_pt1 | contig 19769 bp, 13 predicted proteins | sample Fen_T0_1_FD_202505 | JGI IMG/M metagenome (GOLD analysis project Ga0302321, IMG submission 202505) | Peat permafrost microbial communities from Stordalen Mire near Abisko, Sweden - Fen_T0_1 | ecosystem: Environmental > Terrestrial > Soil > Wetlands > Permafrost | place: Sweden: Abisko...
AGTCCTCACCGGAGAGGCGCCGGTGCGTCCATTCAAAGGAGTGGGATCCCTGGCGCATGGCCGTCTCGATCATCTCCTTGGCCTTGTCGGCGGAAGCACGGCCGTCCGGCTGCCGCTCGGGCGAGTATTGCCAGGGGCCTCCCGACACGAACTCTGCCTCGCCCCGGGCGCCAAACATCGCGACCGTGGCCGGATTGGCCGAGGTGAAGCTCCATGAGGGAGGCGCAAGGGTCATCAGGGCATCGCGCGATTTCTCGAACAACATGCGGAACCGTGTCTCGCTGGCGCCCAGAGCAGTCTCGATCCGTTTGCGATCGGTGATGTCGCGCTCGACCGACACGCCAATGGTCTTCGAACCGATTTGCATCTCCCTGACCGAGCACTCGAAATCCCGGATGGTGCCGTCCTTGCACCGATGCCTTGTCTCGAATGATGCCCCCTTTCCAGAAAGGACATCTTGCCGCCTCGCATTGATCACTGCGGACGCACCGGACGCATCGAACGCATCGGGCATCACCTCTATGCAAGACACCGGCTGGCCTATCAACTCGTCCCGTTCATATCCGAGAAGTTTGAAGGTCGCGTTGCTCGCACCCACGATCACAGGCATGCCTTCGGGCTTGATCTCCAGTTGAAGTATGCAGTCCCCAGCCTGCTCGAAGAGAGTTCGAAACCTCTCCTCGCTCTGGCGCACAGCAACTTCGGCCCGTCTGCTCTCGGTGATGTCCTGCTTGACCGCGACGAAATGGGTGATGTCGCCCTGTCCATCGCGGATGGGCGAGATGGCGGCCGACTCCCAGTACAGCTCCCCGTTCTTCTTGCGGTTGCAGAATTCGCCGTGCCAGGTGCGTCCCGAGGTGATGGTGGCCCACAGTTCCTGGTATTCGGCCGGTGAAGTCGTTCCCGACTTGAGGATGCGCGGATTCTGTCCCAGAGCCTCCGCGATTCCGTAGCCGGTCAGCTCCAGGAACCTGGGATTCACGTACTCAATCTTGCCCTGCCGATCCGTGACGACGATGCACGCCGGGCTCTGCTCCACGGCCACGGAAAAACGTCGCAGCAGGCCATTCTCGCGCTCCAGCTCCGCAATCCGTTGCTCCGCCGTGGTCATCGCCTCATCCTTCCCGCGTCCGCGCATGTCAGGGCTCCATGATCTTGGGAAGGTGGTCCATCCACCACGCCCGGGCCTCGCGATCGTCCCATGCCTCGTGCAGGCGGCTGGCCTGCAGGCCATCCAGCAGCTCGAGCGCCGTAGGACGGTTGTCGCGCTGCTTGGCCAGGCAGAGCATCACCAGCTCTTCGAGTTCGCTGGGGATGTCGAGGCCCGCACGCTCCGAGGGACGTACGGGGGCTTCCTGGATGTGTTTGATCAGCATGGCCATGCCCGAGGGCGCGTCGAATACGATTTGGCCGGTCAGCATCCAGTAGGCCACGCAGCCCAGGCCGTAGACGTCAGCGCGCCCGTCGAGATTGCCTGCACCCGTCGCGGCTTCGGGCGAGATGCACTCGGGCGTGCCATAGATCTCGTCGGCTGCGCTCAGGCGCGTGTCCTCCACCGATTTCCCGCCACTTACCATGCCGAAATCGAGCACCTTGAGCACGTCGACCTCAAGGCCGAGCTTGCAGATGAAGAGATTGGCCGGCTTGATGTCGCGGTGGACGAGGTTGCTGGCGTGCGCCTCGGCCAGCGAGCGGCAGGCTTGCATGAGCAGGGAGGCCACCCTGGCCGGGGACATGGGGCCGAACTCCTCCACGGCTTGCTGGGTGTCCATGCCGTGCAGCAGCTCCATGACGTAGTAGAAGGCCCCCTCATCGGACACGCCGAAGTCGTACAGGGTGACGGTATGCGGGCTCGCCAGGTTGGCGGTGGCCCTGGCCTCGCACTCGAAGCGCCGTCGCAACACCGCGTGGTTCTTGCTGGCCACATGCTGGGGTCGGATGAGCTTGACCGCCGCCGGACGCGCGAGTAGCTGGTGCCGCGCCTCCCAGACCTCGCCCATTCCGCCTTCGCCAAGCCTGCGCAGCAGGCGGTAGCCTCCGAACGGGATGCCGTCGCTGAGCAGCGCCTGGTCCACGTCGAGCAGCGGTCCCCGGCTGGAGATGATGCTGCGGCGGACGACGTCTTCCAACTCGCGCAGGTTGCCGGGCCACGAATAGGCGTGCAGGCGCGACAGCGTCAACCCGCTCGGCGGTTCCAGCACCCGGCCCAGGGCGCGCGTGTGGCGCGTGAGAAACAGATTGACCAGTTCCGGGATGTCATCGCTGCGCTCGGCCAGGGTGGGCAGGCGCAGCACCCTGCGGGTCAGCTTCTGCGCCAACTGCGGATCGAACTCGGCGGGCAGGCCGCCGCCTGTGGGGGTAGACGCAGCCGAGGCAATGAAACGCACGTCGTCCTGTCCACCCGGCGCGACCGCGCGCGCGTTCTCCTGGGCCAGCAGGATCTGCAGGAGTCGGCTCTGGGCCTTCTCGGGCAAGTGCTGGACGCCCGAGAGAAAAAGCGTTCCACCGGCCGCCAGCGCGAGCTTGTTTCTGCTGTTCAGGCGAGGCTGATCCAGGGAGACCGCCCCCAGGTCGCATTCCACCATCTGCCCGCACTCGATCGCCACGAAGGGGCGCTTGCGGCGCGCGGACGCATCGTGGATCGCACGGGCCACTGCTTCGTCCCCGCAGCTCGCTTCAGCCAGCAGCAGCAGGGGAAGCGAGGATTTTGCCTCGTCGGCGATCGAGGCGCGGAGTCTGCCGACCGCATCCGAACGACCGAGCAGCGCCTCCTGCATGCGCCGGAGCGCGTCCTGGCGCAGCTCATGGGCTAGGGTCAGCGCGCGCTCCAGTTCGCTGTTGCGCGCTTCGAGTCCCCGTTGCAGGCGGCCCATCGCGAGATGGGTGTTCACCCGGGCCACGATTTCCGCGGGGTCGTAGGGCTTGGTGATGAAATCCACCGCCCCTGCATCCAGTCCCCGTACCTTCGCAGCGGTGTCGTCCAGCGCGGAGCAGAAGATGATCGGCACGTGTTTCAGGGCCGGGTCAGCCTTCATCTGCCGGCAGACCTCCAGGCCATCCATCTCGGGCATCATCACGTCGAGAAGGATGAGCGCCGGCGGGTTCTGCCGGGCGATGGCCAGACACTGGCGTCCGCTACTGGCCAGAAGCAGAGTGTGCCCGAGGGGCCGAAGCGTTTCTCCCAGGATCTCCAGGTTCAGCATGACATCGTCCACCAGCAGGATGCGCGTGGCTTCCCTGGGATCGACGGCCGTCGAGACCGCGACCTGAAGGCCCCCTGATGCGTCAGGCGCTGGCGCTGAGACGAGCGCGGCTTCGAGCGGAACGTGCGAAAGGGCGACCGGGATTCGCTGGTTGCCGGGGCGTTGTTCCGACGCCAAATCGGCCGCGTCATCCACGTGCAACGGTTGGCATTCGCGCTCGGAGAGATCCATGCCCCCAGTCAGTGCAACCACGGGACCAGCCCCAAGCGGGCGGAAGCAGTGGCGGTGTGCCCGGCAGCGTCGACTGGCCGACGTCGAGGCGCGAGTACCGGCCGTCGGAATACCGACGGCCTTGCAGGGGCGACCAGAGGTCGCCCCGTCAGACGACCAGAGGCGACCAGAGGCGACGGCAGGTCGCCCCTACGTGACAGCCCACGCGCACAGCCGTACCCCCGGGCAGAGCTAGGCGCAGCGAAGACGGTCGGCAGGTGACTCGGGCGCCGCGTGCTGGTCGCGGTAGGTCGCAAGCAGGTCTTTCGCGCGCTGCAGTTCCAGGTGAATGTGCACCTGGCTCAGCACCATTTCCGGACGGAAGGGCTTGGTGAGGTAGCCTGCTCCGCCCGCAGCGAATGCCTTCTGGTCGGCATCATCATCGTCCGTGCCGGTGACGAAGATGACCGGAATGTCGCGAGTACGCGCGTCGGACTTGAGGATGCTGCAGACCTGGTAACCGTCCAGTTTCGGCATGACCACGTCGAGCAAGATGATGTCCGGTTGGTACGCCATCGCCAGTTCCAGGGCCTGTCGGCCGTCGTAGGCGCGCACGGTCCGGTACTCGCCCGAAAGGATCTGGTTCAGGATCTCGACGTTCAGCCGGGCGTCGTCCACGATGAGGACGGTTGGGACGGCAGGGGCTTCACGGTTCGATTCATGGGCAACCTCGTCATCAGTTGGCACGTTCGTCCTGGGCAACACAGGCACTCTCCGGGCACCAGCGCTGGCGGTGCAGCTCGATAGAAGCCTTGCCGATCTCCAGGCGCAGCCCGAAATCGCGACCGTCGAATCGCTCGCGCAGGCAGTCGCCACCGCCAGCTCGCAGCAGCTGAACCGTGAGCGGCTTCTGTTTGCTTGCCGTGAACACGAGCAGGTAGGTTGCGACCAGGTCCGGTCGCCTGCTCAGTTGACGGACAGCACCCAGGGTGTCGAAGCCGGGCATCTCGCAGTCGAGCAGGGCCAGCTCGGGTTCGTTCCGGCTGTTGAGCACCGCAACGGCCTCGGCCGCACTGCCCGCGACCACCACGTCGTGCCCCCAGCTGGTGAACCACTTCTCGAGGGACTGCCGGAGGTCGGTGTCGTCCTCGGCGATGAGGACTTTCATGGTTCTCCTCCGAGTGCGCGGCGGGAGAAGCGGCAATTTGTTACCAGCGAAGTCATAGTCAGGTCACCGTGTAGGTCACGACGCTGGAGAACGATCCAGAGAGCGCGGTGTCGGGAATCCAGACCGCGATCTGGTGGTCAATGGAATCCCCGTTGGCCATCAAATCGTCGAGATTCACGGTGATGGTCCCCATCAGCGTGATGTTCGTGGAACCGACCGTCTGTCCCTGCGAAGTGGTCTGCGCCGTGCTCTGTGCCGCCACGAAGAACGCGAGCGTCAGGACGGCCGCCGCGATGGCACAGCGGGCTGAGTGCCCGGCGCTCGTGAAGGTAGCCGTCCTGTGCGAAACAGAATCCATGATTGGTTCCATACGCAAGGCCGGGACCAGCGCGAAAGCCGTGTGCCTGCCTGGCAATGGCGCGCCCTCGACGGCGGCCCGACATGCCGCCCGCCACCGCCGCCGTCGGAGAATCGACGAGCTCGCGGCCAGCGCGCGGCCAGTCGCCACTTTCCCTCTGGCTCCGCGCATGCACTGGTGAATTGGCGGGGACCTCGGCCAAAGTGAATATCGTACTTCGTGATACACTCGACGCCATGGCGCGAGTTCTGATCGTTGACGACGAGTCAGAGGTGCGGCACGCGGTACGCCGAACAGTCGAGCACATGGGCCACAACGTGACCGAGGCGGTCGACGGCGCCGAGGCGGTGAAGGCGCTGGACGGCGGCGGCTTTGACTTGGTGGTCAGCGACCTGCGCATGCCGCGCGCGGATGGATTTGCGGTCCTGCGCAAGGCGCAGGAGCCGTCTTTGCGCACGCCGGTGGTGATCCTGACCGCCAGCACCAAGGTTTCCGATTGCGTGGAGGCCATGCGCTCGGGAGCGTTCAATTTCCTGGTCAAGCCGTTCCGTGCCGAGGAGCTGAAATCAGTGCTGGAGACGGCCCTGGCCCGGGGCCGGCCAGGGCCCAAAGCTGCCGCGCACCGGCCCGCGGAGACCGACCAGCCCCAGGCCGCGCTGATCGGCGATTCGGCCGCCCTGCGTGGCGTGGTGGAGATGATCACGCAGGTTGCGGGCACGGACGCCACCGTGCTTCTGCTCGGCGAGAGCGGAACCGGCAAAGAAGTGGTGGCCCGCCTGATTCACGCCTTCTCGCCGCGATTGGGAAATGCCTTCGTGGCGGTCAACTGCGGCGCCATCCCGGAAGGGCTGGTGGAGAGCGAACTGTTCGGCCATGCCAAGGGCGCGTTCACCGGAGCGACAGACGTGCGCGCGGGCAAGTTCCTGGAAGCCGACGGTGGCACGCTCTTCCTCGACGAGATCAGCGAGCTGGCCCTCGGCCTGCAGGTCAAGTTGTTGCGGGTGCTGCAGGATCGAATCATCACCCCGGTGGGCGAGTCCAAAACCCGGCAGGTCGACACGCGCGTCGTGGCGGCGTCCAACAGCGATCTGCAGGCGCTGGCAAAGGAGGGGAAGTTCCGCAGCGATCTCTTCTTCCGGCTCAACGTGGTTCCCATCACCCTGCCCGCCCTGCGCGAGCGCGCCGAGGATGTGCCGTCCCTGTGCCAGCACTTTCTGGCGTCGGCCAATCGGCGCACGAAAAGAAACGTTGCCATCTCGGAGGCGGCCCTGGTCGCGTTGCAGCTCTACGATTGGCCCGGCAACGTGCGCGAACTGGAAAACCTGGTGGAACGCCTGGTGATCCTGAATCGCAGCGACGTGGTGGGCGTCGAGGATCTTCCGCGCAACCTGCGCACCCCTGCAGCCGATCTGGCTGCCACGGTCACGTCGGATTCGCCGGCCGAGGGCATCGACCTTCCGGCCACGCTCGCTCGCATCGAAGTCGTGCTCATCGAACGGGCCATGCGCGCCGCGAACGGGAACAAGACACGCGCCGCCGAGCTGCTGGGCCTCAGCCGCACCACTCTATTCGACAAGCTCAAGCGCGCCGGCATCGAGCCGGGCGACTGATCCGCGTCGGTCGTCGTTGGCGTGGGCGACCGCTTTGTCACATTCCGCCGCGGTCAACAGCCTCGAGGTCTGGCTGGCTCTCACGTTGATGGTGGGCACGGCGCTGACAGGCCGCAGCCGGTGGCGGGTGATTGCCTGGCTCGCCTCCGGGCAACTGCTGGTCGCGCTGACGCTGACGCTGCTGGGGCACGGTTTCTACAAGGCCGATCTCTGGTGACGGCACCTGGAATGCGATGAACGAAACCGCGTATCGCGGTGCCCATAGGACGCCTTACCCAGATGCTGTGAGCAGGGTCTCGACCTACCCCCCTCGATAGTCTTTGTCACAGCCTACATCGCAGGCACCGTGGATTGGCCGTAGCTGTTCCAGCCCCAGCAGGCGATGGTCCCGTCGGCACTCTTGATGCCGCAGGTGTGGGCCTCGCCCGCGCTGAGCGAAACGAAGCCGACGGCAGGTGGCCTGGACTGCCCGTAGTCCGCAAAGCCACCAGTGTTGCTGCCCCAGCAGACGACGCTGCCGTCGGCCTTCAAACCGCAGGTGTGGAATCCACCCGCGACAACCGAGACAAACTTGCCCGCAGGCGGCGCGGCCTGGCCGAAGTGTGGCCAGATATCCGTGTTGCTGGTGCCGCCGCCCCAGCAGACGACCGTGCCGTCGGTCCTCAGGCCGCAGGTGTGGTAGTAGCCCGCGCTGACCGAGGCGAAGCTGCCCTCGGGCGGAATGGCTTGGCCGTAGTGTGGTCGGGTGTCGGGGTTGCTGGTGCCAGCCCCCCAGCAGACGACGCTGCCGTCGCTCTTCAGCACGCAGCTGTGGTAACCACCCGTGCTAAGCGAAACGAAACTGCCCGCGGGCGGAATGGCCTGGCCGTAGTCGGGGTCAATGCCCGGGTTGGTGATGCCAACCCCCCAGCAGGCGACAGTGCCGTCCGTCCTCAACCCGCAGGTGCAGGACCCACCCGCGCTGACTGCGGCGAAACTCCCCCCAGGCGGCGTGGCCTGACCGTGGCCGTTGTCACCCCAGCAAACGACAATCCCTTTGCTATCGAGGCCGCAATTGTGGGCAAAGCCCGCGCTGAGCGAAGCCAGGCGGCCGGCAGGCGGCGCAGCTTGGCCCATGTCGTCGCGGCCCCAGCAAACCACGGTCCCGTCAGACAGCAGGGCGCATGAGTGGTAGCCACCTGCGCTGACAATCTTGGGAACCGCCACGCAGGTCCCGGTGCCATTGACACGGTAGCCGGTTACGCAGGTTCCGTTTGCCACGCAGGTCCCGTCCCCGCCGTTGTGCAGGCCAGCCATGCACCCCGCGCCGCCGACGTCGACCGGAGTCGCTGTATCTGCCCCGCTGTCCGGTCTGCGTGTCTCGGCTGCGGTGTCGACTGGATTCGCGACTGCCCCGCTATCTGGTCTGCCTGTTCGTGTATCGGCTGCAGTGTCGAAGGGAACGGGACGCTCCCCGGCGAATGAGTCGGAAGCGGGCATTGCCGTCAGATCCAGCGCACTGTCCCGAATGCCAGCTTCGACAGAAACCTCATCCGCGAGCCCGGTGTCTACCCGGCTCGCTCCGCTGTCCGCTCCGCTCGCGTCGGCCCCGCGAAAACCGGAGTCCGCACTCCCGCCATTCATGGGAGTCCTTGCGCAACCGCAAAGCGTAAGAGCAATCGCCAACACCACGCCGGTTGCCGATCGAAGGTCTTTCATGGCTAGGCTGCCTCTACGGGAGCGGTCAGTATAGACCGCAGCGCAGCTCCAGGGGAACGCACTAAGAACAGATGAAGTTGGCAACTCCTGCGATGTAACTACCGTCAATGGCGTCCACATAGACGGTCCATGAATCCCCTTTGGCTGTTACTTTGACCGGAATGGCCAGTCTGTACTCCAAAGCCGAAGGGACCGTCGGGGAGGTTTGCACGTAGATGCCCGGGCCCGGGATGCTGAACTGGTCCTGGTCGGATATTTCGACGGTATACGATCCGGTCGGAGCCCCGCAGTCATAAGTAAACTTCTTCCCGGCGATGGCACTGATGATCTGCGTCTGGGTCACCAAGACGTTGCGGGGCATGGGTATCATGTGCACCAGCCCCGAAATGACTTGCAGCACCTTGCCGGTTTGCGAGTAGAAGTCCATCCGCCAGGTGCCTCTGGATGCTGCCTCAGAGGAGTAGATGGATAGGCCGCAGTAGTTCTGGGTGAATCTAACGATGCACAACGGACCCACACCGCAGGATACTGGACCGGCAGTCGTTTGGATCCCCTGGTACCCGTAAAGCGTCTCCCACTTGGAAAGGAAAGCCTCGACAGCCGGCAGCGTGTTGTTGTCGTCGAATGGGCCGCCGGCAAGCGGGGTGGAAATCAGCTGCGCCTTTTCGGCCGCCAACGGGTCGGGCGTACTGGCCGCTACCTGGTAGAGAACTGGGTAGTTGTCCGGCGGGCCAGGGTTGTCGAGCAGTATTTCCTCACAGGACAGAATGTGGCCGCTGTCCCCTTCTCCTCCTGCGTCGGCATCTGCATTGGCACCCCCATCCCCGGCAGCATCAGCAACTGGGCCCGAATCGGGTACGATTGCCGCATCCAAGCCAGCGTCCGGGTTGCCTGGGGGAACGGTTCCCGTGGAACCAGCACCTGCAGAACCGCCCGTCGCAGAGCCGGCAGTTGCAGAGCCGCCTGCCACCGAGCCGCCGTTTCCCCCGGAAGTACCGGCCACAATGGTCGTCGTGGAAGACGCACCCGTGGTCCCGCCGCTGACCGTCGCCCCGCCGCTGACTGTAGTTCCGCCTGTCGCCCGACTGCCCCCAGCCGATGTGCCACCGACCGGGCCGCCGCCCATCGCGGTGGAAGTGCTGGGGCTGCCTCCGCTGGGCCCGATACCGCCGGCGCTGGCGGTGCCCCCTCCCGGGGCCAGCGATCCACCTGTCCCGGTCTGACCAGTGGCAGAGGTCCCGGTTTGACCACCCGAAGCGGTCGTGGCCGGGCCAGTGATCGCGCTGGAACCTGCGGCAGCCGTTCCGCCGTGACCGCCGCCATCCCGGTTGCCGGAAGTCGAATTCGAGCTGCATCCCACCTCGGCCAGCATCAGGACGCCGCCGAGGACAGCCATCAGGCCTGCCCTCGCCAGGTTTCCTCGCCCAAACAGCGCCAGGTGAGCATTAAGATAATCTTCTCCGCGCATTGTCATGGCAAACGACCCCCTTGTTGACCTTGGCAGTGGCGCCTGGATTGTGTTTGGGTCCGTTTTTTTGATTATGGTGCGCTGTTTCTACCTTTTCTCTACCTTGCGTGCAAAAAGAAGATGAGCATCAGCAATGCGACCAGCGCCATGATCGGCACAGCGAACAGAAGCGCCCGCAGCGAGCCTTTTCTGGGCCGCAGCCAGCCCTCGTGCAGGAAGGCGAGAGTCATGCCTCGGGTTTGCAGCGACTCGACGTTCCACAGCAGGCCGGCCAGCAGATAGAGGATGGACGACACGAGCATGTTCGCCAGCCACGAAGGTGGGTAGCGGCCGTCCCGCAGCAGGATGTAGATGTCATATGACCAGCTTGCGGAGAACATCCACAGACAGCCCGCAACGTATGCTTGCCACAAGGCGAGCCGGTGCCGTGCCGTTCGCCACAGAACGCCGAGCGCCCATGGTGCGCCCAAATATGTGAGTGCCGACATGAACGATGCATCGAACCAGTCCCAGGTCGGATCACCTGATCGCGGGCCGAGCCACAGCATTCCAGCCAGAGCGATGCCGAAGCTAACAAGCTTCCACGGCATCAGCAGGAATCGCCAGTAGTCGGCATGAAAGGGAGCGAACTCGCCACGGTTGCGGACGCAAAATCCGACCGCGAACGCGCATGCGGTCAACCACAGGGCAATGTATGCGACAAGGGCGGGATTCATCGCGAGATGCCTTGCTTGGCTTGTGCTGGCGGGAAGGGCGGGAGCATGAGGGGTTCGACAGGTGTTTGCTGCAATGGTCAGAAGGTGTTCGGGGCGGCGCTGTCAGCGCAGGTGCCCGCGATCCAGTTCCAGGTGGCTGCGTCGTCGGCCGTGCGCGAGCGCCGCACGACCTCGATCGCCTCGTCTGTGGTCCCGGCCAGGCACAGCGCCAGGGCCTGCCAGAGCCGGAGATAGGGCGCGTCGGACCCGTGCCGTTCGGATTCGGCGAAGCGCGTGGCTGCCGCGCGGAAGTCGCGCGCGACCATGGCCGCCATCCCCTGGTACTCGTCCAGCAACGGATCGCTGTGGCCCGCTGCTGCCTGGCGTGCGGCGACCTCCTGTTCGGCCACGCCGCTCGACATCAGCCACAGCGGCAGGGTTCGCAGCGTGGTCTGGGTGAGCACCCATTTCAACTCTGGCAGGCCGCCCAGGCGCAGCTTGCCCTTGAGCACAGTGACCCGGTTGAGCGCAATCTGTGCAGTGAAAGCGGACTGCGTGCGCTCGCGCAATCCCGGCGGCCACAGTTCGGCTATCCATTGACTGTGCGCAAAGGCCTGGCGTGTGCGCTCCGGATCCAGCAGACCGGCGAACTCGGCGTCCATCTGCGCCGGGAGCTGGCGCGACAGTCGGTAGGGGTGATCGTCGTCGAGCGCCGCAAACCCGCGCGTCACCTCGGCGAGGTCGCGGGCGTCGCCCAGGAAGAGAGCGCCCAGCTGCTCGGGAGTTTCGACCGCCAGAGTGGCCAGGGTGCGGGCAGTCTTGGGATCGCTCCACAAGCGAGCAAATGCTTCCTCGGAAACGCGCGTGTGCAGCTCGCGTGTGCCCATCAACATCCACTGTAGCCCGCTGCCCGTCCACAGGGTGCAGTCGTCGAACACGTCGCAGAAGGCGCGCGTGATCGCCCAGGCGTCGCTGGGCAGAAGCTGTACCACCGGCAGCCAGTAGGTGGCGACGCCCGCCGCTTTCAGTCGGCTACGCATCAGCGCGAAGTATTCGCGCGTGTACAGACTGACGATGCCGGCGTTCTTTGGCGGCGGGGGCTCGCCAGTGATGATGTCGTACTGGCGCGGGGCCGCCAGCAGAAAGAAGCGGCCGTCCTCGACGTGGACGCGCACGCGCGGATCGTCGAGCGGATAGGGCTGCTCGCCAAAGACGATGCGGCCCGTGGTCAGGATATCGCGCGAGATGTCGACCACATCGATCGAGGTCAGGGTGGGCGAATCGGTCAGCGCCTGGGCAGTCATGCCCACGCCGTAGCTGATCAGAAGGGCGTCGCGCGCATCGGGCCGCAGCACCTGCGGCAGATAGGCGAACAGCTTCATGTAGCGCGCGTTGAACGCATCCGAGGAAGACATCGAGATCCCGTTGGTGAGCAGGCGATGGTAGACCGGCTCGCCCCACAGATCCCGGCGCAGCCAAAGGATCGTCTCGGTCAGGCCCTCGCGCACGCTGACCAAGTGGCTGCCGTCGGTCTCCCACGGGGCCGCGGCGCGCGCCAGGTAGCGCTGGACCATGAGACCAGACGGAAAGAACGCTAGCGCCAGCAGGTACACCGCCGCCGCTGCAGCCAAGGCCACTCGACTGGTGCGGCGGGCCGCACCGGGCAGGGGCCAGGCGCAGAGCAGGGCGACCACGGCATAGCCGAGCGCGAGCGCGAACAAAGACCGCTCCATGCCCAGGCGGGGGAGCAGCACGAATCCGGCGGCCAGCGCGCCAGCCGTGGCGCCGATGGTGTTCCAGAGTGTCAGCAAGCCAGCGGCACGCGAGTCCTCGCCCGCGCTCGTGCGTAGGGCCGCGCCCATTAGCGTGAACAGCGCCCCTGACAGCAGACACACCGGCAGCATCAGGCGTAGCGCAAGCCCCGCGATCTCCATTTCGGCGGTGATCACGAAGCGCGGTGTGTCGCCTAGAGCATGGTCAAACGCGCCGTATGTGACAATGATGGCGACGCCAGCCAGCAGGCTCAGGCCCGACAAGGCGTGTATGCCCTTGGGGTGGGCCCGCAGCCACCACGATGCCGCCAAGCTGCCGAGGCCGATCCCGAGCAGCACCACGGCCAGCATCAGAGCAAAGGTCAGGTTGCTGGCAAGGACGAAGAGCTGCAGGAAGCGGAACCAGACCACCTCGAGTGCAAGCACGATGGCACCGCAAAGAAACGAGGCCGCCAGCAGGCGGCGGGCTGGCCAGCCCAGCCCCTCACGAGCGAGAGGTTCATCACCCGACTGTTCTGTCGTGCGCCGGGCGATGGCAAAAGCCGCCACCGCTGCCAGCGCGTCGAGCCCTGCCGCCACCCAACCCGTGCGCGCCACGCCGATGCTCTCGATGAGCATGGCCTCGCCGAGGATCGCGCCCATCACCGCACCCAGGGCGTTCCAGCCGTAGAGCTGGCCGAGCGCGGTCCCAAAGCGCCCTTGTTCCCGGGCCAGCGCCCGCACCAGGATCGGTAGGGTCGCTCCCATGGCTGTGGCGGGCACCAGCAACAAGGCCAGTGCGACCAGGACGCGCAGGAAGTTGAGCGAACCGGGCGCGAAGACGAACCGGCCGAGAAACGGCGCCAGCAGCGGAGGCAGCAGGGGCAGGAGCAACACCATCGCCAGCCCTGAGCAGCCCACGCCAATCTCCAGGAAACCGTACGCGGCCACCGGGCGCTGCACCCGACGGCCCAGGCGCGCAGCGAGGGCGCTGCCCAATGCCAGGCCGCCCATGAAGCTGGCCGTGACCAGGCTGCTGGCCCAGACCGAGTTGCCCAGCAACAGGCCGGTCTGCCGGAACCACAGCGTCTCGAAAAGCAGCGAGGCGCAGCCCGAGGCGAAAAAGGCGAGGCATAAAAGTGCGTTCATCACGAGCGACGATCCTGGCTCACCCGCGGCTGCCCGCGTCCGTCGTCCCGGAGGGCAGCCTCTGCGCCGCCAATCGGACTGCCGGAACAGCGAGGTGAAAGACCTGTTCCGACCATGGGACGCAGTCTACCCTCTCTTCGGGCCATGTCTTCTTGCCCGCGCAAGGGATCACGCGCATGCTATTTGTTGGCTGTGAGCGCGAAGGAAAGCAAGCCCATGTGGAAACGGCACCTGGCAAGTCCATGCGTGGTCTTCGCTCTCATCTTCGTACTGGTCCCGTGCTGCGGCAGTAGCAAGCCACGTGCCTCCGATGCAGCGCCGAAGGCGGCGGAGGCGGGGCCGGCCGATGGCTTGCCTGCGGCTGATGCGGCCAGGGACGCCAGCATCCCTAGCTCGGGCACGGGCACTGCCTTGACGACAACGACCGGCAGCGCACCGGGCACGGCACTGGACGCCGGCTCGGCTACCGGGACAGGCACCGCATCGAGGACGGCGACCGGTACTGGATCAGCTACCGGGACAGGCACGGCATCGAACATAGCAACCGGCAGCGGCACCGACACGGGCGGCACCGGGGGCGCCACCAGCACGGCCACCAGTCGTTGTGAAGCCCCGGGCCTGGTCTGGAAGACCGCCAACAAGACGGAGTTCACCTCCTACCCCGCCCCTGGCAGCGAGGAGTGCATCAAGTACAGCGGCTGCCTGTACGAGGGCATGTTCGCGGGCTGCGGCCCCACGATGCCGCAAAGCTGGGTCCAGTCGCACGACATCGTCTCCGTGTTTCCCGACTTCGCCACTCTGAAACACCACGATCTGTGCCTGAAATCCGGGTCAAAGACGATGGTGGTTCTTGTCATCGACACGTGCGCCGATTCGGATTGCAGCGGCTGCTGCACGCAGAACAAGGGAAGCGCGAGCGAACTCATTGACATCGAGAGCTTCACCGCCGCCAGATTCGGCGTGCCCGACGGTCCGATCCAATGGGCGGACCTGGGCCCCACCAAAGGCGAAGACTGCCCTCCGTAGCGGCGCGAAATCTATATTTCATTCATTCGCGCCCTTGTCTTCGCTAGAGTACCTACTCGATGTCTGAAACACCGAACCCCTTCCGCTTCGCCCAACTGCGCAACGCCTTTCTTTCCGGCTTCATGCTGCTGGCGCCGTTCTTGGTGACCTGCTGGGTGTTCTTCCTGGTGTTCAAAGTCATCGGCGGCGGCTTCCGCGATTACCTGTTCTTCTTCCTGCCCAGTTCGCTGCGTGAACAGTCGAGCCTGAGCGTCGTCTGGAACATCCTCGCCACCGCCATCGTCGTCGTGCTGATCACCGTCTTCGGCTACGTGTCGCGCTACGTGCTCGGCAGGTACTTCGGCGGACTGGCTGAGCGTTTCATCCAGACCATCCCGGGCGTGAACGGCGTGTACAACACCGTGAAGCAGATGGTCACCACCTTCGGCACGCAAAACCGAAACCTCTACACCAAGGTCGTGCTGGTGGAATTCCCCCGCAAAGGCGTCCACACGATTGGATTTCTCACCAGCAAGGCGCAGGGCGAGGCCCAGGCCAGCGTCGGCGGGGAACTATGGACGGTGTTCGTTCCCACCACGCCCAACCCCACCAGCGGCTATCTCTTGCTCATCCCGAAGCACGAGATCGTCGAGTTGGAGATGAGCGTGGGCGATGGCATGAAACTCATAGTCTCCGGCGGCGCCGTCGTGCCGCCCTGGCCGTCGTCTCCATCCTCAGACAACCCGACCCGTGATACTGTGCCGTAATACTGACTCTGCACTGCGGAGCCAATCGAACCAACCCGATGAGCGGGTGCTCATCTTCGGACGCAGCGAGAACCTACCAGAACGCGAGGAAATCATGCGAAATTGGGTGGTGTTACTGATTGTGTTCGCTGCTGGTTGCAGGACCCAAGCCGCCAAGTTGCAGTCGAACGACTCCGGACTTGGCGGTGTCGGCGGCGCCGTTGTCACTGGCGGCGCGATTGCTACTGGTGGCGCTGGACTTGGCGGCGCTGGCGGCGCCGTTGTCACTGGCGGTGCGACTGCTACTGGTGGCGTTGTTCTTGGCGGCGCTGGCGGCGCCGTTGTCACTGGCGGTGCGATTGCTACTGGTGGCGTTGGGCTTGGCGGTGTCGGCGGCGCCGTCGTCACTGGCGGGGCGACTGCAACTAGTGGAATTGTCCTTGGCGGCGCTGGCGGCGCCGTTGTCACTGGCGGCGCGACTGCGACGGACGGCGCTGTTTCTGGTACTGGCGGAGAGCCCGCAACCGGCAATGGAGGAAGCCGAGCCGTTGGAAGCGGTGACACGGACGCGGGCGGCCTTGGTGGTGTCAGCGCAACGGGTGGCGCGGGAGGATCTTTCGCCGGCGGAGCTACGTCGGCGGGAACCGCAAGCACGGGTGGGCAGTCAGGAGCGAGAGGGTGCGCGTTCGTCGGACCTTGCACCCGCACGGTCACTTACACCTATGGCGACTCCGTCTCGGTCAACAAGACCAGCTTCTTCTACGATGCGAACAACCGGTTGATTCGAGAGGAACTCGACTCCAATGGAGATGGCGCTCCGGAGTATGTCATCCGCTACTCCTACGACGAACACGGCTGGCTGCTCGAAGTCAAGAGTGACGGTTGCGGCAGCGATGGGTCGGTGACGAGTTGCAGGTGGCTGTCATACACCTACGATGCGCAGGGAAACGTCCTGACCGAGAACGACCGCAGCTTCTATTCGGGCCGCATCGACGGCTGTACCGCGTACACCTACGATTCGAGCGGGCATCTCCTGAAGACCGAGTTCAGCGGACGCTGCAGCGGAACCGTGCAAGATGTCGCCATCTACACGTACGACTCGGCTTGGCGCCTCATTTCGAAAGCTTGGGAGTACAACGGCACGCCGGGCGATACCACCACCTACCAGTACGACGCCGCGGGCTTGCTTGTGTCCGAAGTCCGTGGTGCGAAGCAAGACGAGGTCGTGACCTACACCCGCAACGCCGCTGGATTGCCCTTGGTCGAGGAACATCGGATGGCAGCGGGCAGCCTCGCCGATAGCTATCGAATCATCCGAACCTACGACTCAGCCGGCAACCAGCTGACCGAGCGGACCAAGTACCTGACGGGCGTCTCGGTCGGCACGGACGAGTTTTGCTCCACCAACACCTATGACCAATGCGGGAACGTGCTGACCTACGACTCCTGGAATTCCTGCGACCAGCCCGTCGTCAGCCGGACAACCTATACCTACGAGTGCTTCGCTCGGTAGGGTCGCAGCCATCATCCCAGCCGCACCTCGACCTTGACCTCTTTGGTCCCTGCGGCGGGCAAGGGGACCACGTTGCCGGCGATGGCTTGGCCGTCGACGGTCAACTGCACAGTCGAGTTCTTGCCGGCGCGCTTGACCTCGATGAAATAGCGCACGCCTCGATAGAGACGCGTCGCCTTGAAGCCCTTCCACTTTTCAGGAATGGCCGGAGCAATCATCAAGCCGGCGTGGGTGGGCCGAATGCCGAGAATCCACTGTGTCCCGGCCACGTAGGTCCATGAAGCCGTACCGGATAGCCACGCATTACGGGCATAGCCGTATTGTTTGTGCTCGGGACCGGTGACGTTGCCGCAATAGACGTAGGGCTCGACCTTCATGACGTCGACATCCCGTCGCATGAAAGGCGTGATCTGCAAATAGTACTGCATGGCCCGTTCTGCCATGCCGAGCTTGGCTGCGGCCACAATGGCCCAGGTGTTGGCGTGACAGAAGATGCCGCCGTTCTCTTTGGCCCCGGGTGGATAGGTTGTAGTTCCGCGCACCCGCTCGTCGCCCTCGGTGTAGGCGGGCCACAACAGTGCCAGTCCGAACTTGCTGTTGAGCTTCTCGTGCGCCTGCTCCATCGCGTGCTGGGCGCGCTCGGCTGGGGCCGCCTCGCCGATCACCGCCCAGGTTTGCGTGTTGAGCGCGATCCGGTGAAAGGTCTCACTCTTCACGCCGATGGGCTTGCCTTCGTCATCAAAGGCGCGCGCGTACCAGTCGCCGTCCCAGGCCACCTGATTGATGATGGCCGCCATCTCGGCATGCAGGGCGCGAAAGCGCTTCGCCTCTTCGCTCTTGCGCATGTGCTCGGACAGCTCGGCCAGATCGAGCAGGGCGCGACAGAACTGCTGGCCGCACCACACGCTCTCGGCCTTGCCACTGCCATGGTCCACGTTCATGGTGTCGTCCCAGTCAGCAAAGCCGATGCGGGGCAGTCCCTGGGGACCGCGGTGTTGCAGGGTGAACTCGATAGCCCGCAGCATGTGGTTCCACACGCTGTCGCTGCCGCCATCCGTGTAGTCGATCTTCTGGTCGAGATAGGCGAGATCCCCGGTCTCGCGCAAATAGGCGCACACCCCGAGGATCAACCAAAGGTGGTCGTCGCAGAACCATTGCGGCCACGCCGGGAATTCAGCGGCCAGACCGGGGCCGCCCTCGCCGGTGAGCGGCAGCACCTGGTGCCAGGTGTGTCCGTCCTTGTACTGCAAACGCCACAACATAGTCAGCGTGGCCCGTGCGCGGTCAGCGGCGTTGTGTACGGTGCCCAGGGTGTCTTGCGCCGAATCGCGCGTACCCATGCCCCGACCGGTTCCCGTCTCGTAGGCCGAAACGAAGCGCGACCAGAAAAGCGTGGTGCGACACTGGATGGGATTCCACACGTTCAACATGGCATTGACGACCGGATCAGGCGTGTCGACGGTGAAGCGGCCCAGATAGTCGTCCCAGTCCCTGCGCAGGTCCGCGAACGCTGCGACCACATTCTCGGCATCGCGAAAGCGCGCCACCTGCGCAGGGATGCGCGCCGGCTCGTCGGTCACGCCCATGACAAAGACGATTTCCTTTTCTTGTCCGGGGCCCAGGGTCAGGTTGTGGCACAGCGATCCGATGTTGTTGCCCCGCGGGGCCTCGATGTTGCTGGGCTTGCCCCGCTCGACCACCTCGGGGTTCGACAGATCCCGCCAGCGACCGACGAAAACCTCCCGATCGGTATCGAAGCCGGCCGGCTTGACGCTGGATCCAAAGAAGTTGGTGGTCGGCGCGAAGCGCGTCTTCGAGGTGATGATGCCGTCTTTGACCCTCGCTTCGAGGATGTGCTGGCACCAGTCGAGGTTGAGCTGATCGTTGAGCGCATCGCGGAAGCTGAATTCAACGTAGGAAAATGTCCGTAGCTTCCGCGTCTTCTTGCCGGTGTTCTTGATGTTGAGAACCCACACTTCGCAGGGACAGGATTCGTCCTGCGGCGCAGGTGGAACGAAATAGAGCAGGGTGGCCGCAATTCCATTGTGAGTGCTGGCGATGCAGGTGTAGCCGGCGCCGTGGCGGCATTCGTAGGAGGCCAGCTTCACCCCCGGCGTGGGCTGCCAGGTCGGGCTCCAGAACTTCCCGCTCTCCATGTCACGGATGTAGACGTAACGCCCCGGCTGATCCATGGGGATGGCGTTGTAGCGGTAGCGCGAGACCCGGCGGTTCTTGGGATCGCGATCAAAGGAAAATCCGCCCCCTGTGTTCGAGATGATGCCGCCGTAGCGCCCCTCGCCAATATAGTTGAACCAGGGCGTGGGCGTGTCAGGCCGGGTGATGACATATTCACGCGCCTCGGCGTCGAAATAGCCGTAGGGGTTGGAGAGAGCCTTGGTCTTGGTGGTCATGGCGATCCCTTCATCTCGACGTTCCTCGGGACAGCGGCCGCGTCGGCAAACGCATCGGCCGCTGATCTAACTCTCCCGTCCTCTCGAAGTCAAAGCGACCGCAAAGCCACGCCTACTTCCGTCTTCCGTTTATGGCGCAAGATGATCGAGGGCTTGGGCGCGCTTCGGGCTAGAATCCGCTGCCGGTCGATGGTAGGGTCGCCCGCAATCCGGGGACTGCAGGAGGTCCGCCTCACCCCGGTGCCACTTCAACGACCTCCGCGAGTCGAAGACAAGGTCGCCATGTCGCAACAACGAACCGTCGATCCGTCGCAGGTGATCCCATTCGTCGAGAAGTTCGGCTACGCCCTGGGAGACTTCGCGTCCAACCTGTTCTGGATGCCCTTCATTCTGTTCGGCAACTTCTTCTACACCGACGTATTCGGCATCTCGGCGACTGCCGTCGGCTACATGCTGCTGGTCACGCGCATCTGGGACACGGTGATTGATCCGGTGGTCGGGCTGATCGCGGACCGCACCCGCCCGCGGCCCGGGCTGGGCCGGTACCGCCCGTACCTCTACTGGTTCGCACTGCCCTTTGCGGTCGTCTGCAGTATTGCGTTCTTTTCTCCCAACCTTGGGCCCATGGGCAAGGTCGTGTACGCGTGGGTCACGTACACCGGGTTCTGCATAGTCTACTCCCTGATTAACGTGCCCTACTCGGCGCTGATGAGCGTAATGTCGCGCGAGCCCGGCGAGCGCAGCAGCACCAGCTTCTTCCGCATGATAGGCGCACAGGTTGCGG
>Ga0302321_100001546_pt1 | contig 19763 bp, 19 predicted proteins | sample Fen_T0_1_FD_202505 | JGI IMG/M metagenome (GOLD analysis project Ga0302321, IMG submission 202505) | Peat permafrost microbial communities from Stordalen Mire near Abisko, Sweden - Fen_T0_1 | ecosystem: Environmental > Terrestrial > Soil > Wetlands > Permafrost | place: Sweden: Abisko...
GATCGGCGCCGGGCACAGCGCCACGGCTCTGTACGAGATCAAGCTCAAGCCCGACGCCGGCGGCAGGATTGCCACTGTCTACCTGCGCTGGCAGGATCCCGACACCAAAGAGGTCGTCGAGTTATCTCGCGATTTCGATACCGGCCAGATGAGCGAAAGCTTCCAGGATGCGGCCCCCCGTTTCCAATGGAGCGTGGTCGTGGCCGAGTACGCCGAAATCCTGCGCCAGAGCTATTGGGCGCAGAACAGCAACCCGGGCGATGTGCTCGACCAAGCGCGCCGTGTCAGCGAACTGCTGCCCGAAGACCGGGATGTGAGCGAGTTCGTCGACCTGGTGCGCCAGGCAAACCGCCTCTCGGATCCGTAAAGATCAAGAAATGCAAAGCACTGGCTGGTGGGCTGGTTTGGATTCCAAACGGCCGGAGCATATACAACGAAAAGGGCGGCCATTTGGCCGCCCTTACTTTTGCATCCCCGATGAAACAGCACCGCACCATTCCTTTCGGTGCCCTACTCCGCGCGGATGGCCGTGCCGCAGTAGTCGCACTCCAACTCCTCACCCACGCTGGCGCTGCCGTGGACTGGTGCGCCGCATTTGGGACAGCTGCCGGGCAGCTTGCCGGGTTGTGCTGCCGGGCTGGGTCCTGTCCCTTGCCGAGGTGTGGGCAGCTTGCCGATTTGCCCGCCGAACTCGTTCTTCAGCGTATCGGCGGCCGCTTGCAGGCCTTTGTTGCTCAGCTTGCGGATGATGTTGTTATAGAAGGTCGGCGCCCGCACGAGCATGCGGTTCTGGATGAACAGGGTCAGCGCGGCGCGCGCGTGCAGCAGGCTGCCCTGTGCATCGTTGGCGTTGGCAAAGGCGTGCGCCGCCTGCGCGTGCAGATTAGCGGCCGCGCGCGGATGTTGGGTGTTTTCCAGCTCCCTGGCCAGTTCGGCAAAGAGCGGTGCGGCCTGTCCGGACTGGCCGTTCTTGACCAGGTCGTTGGCCTTGGCAAGCACCTCGATCTGGCCGGCGCTGAGCGGGCTGGCAGCCTGGGCGCGGGCAGCTCGAGCACGGTTGCGTAAGGGACGGAACATACTTTTCTCCAAGCGAAACGAATAAGGGATGAAATGTTGAACAGTTTGATCATTATATCGACGCCAGATGTGGGCAATATTAAAGCAGTGCAAAAGTTTTGTAAAAACCCCCATCTTTATCCTTGCCAAAGCTGCTGACCTTGCAGGTATAATAGGCGCTTATTCCTGCTGCGGCCCAAACGGGGAAAGCACGGGGTAGGCGGCGGTTTTTATTTGACGTTAGATTACTGGTGAAAGGGATTCGTTTTATGACTATAGAAGCAACTGCAACAAGCGCACCCAAGGGATTAGCTCCAAAGTGGAAAGTGCTCATCGCGGTCATGTTCGGGGTCTTTATGATCATCCTGGACTCGACCATCGTCAACATTGCCTTCCCGACGCTGCGCGCCCAGTTCGGCGCCAGCCTGTCTGACGCCCAATGGGTGCTGAGTATCTACGTGCTGGCGCTGGGCGTCACCACACCGGTCTCGGGCTTCCTGGCGGACCGCTTCGGTATCAAGCGCATGTACCTGCTGGGCATTGCCCTGTTTACTGTGGGTTCCATTTTGTGCGGGCTTGCGCCCAACCTGCCCCTGCTGATCGTGGCCCGCGCTATTCAGGGGTTTGGTGGCGGCATTTCCCAGCCGCTCGGCCCGGCACAGCTCTACCGGGCTTTTCCGCCCAAGGAACAGGGCACAGCGCTGGGCCTGTTCGGGATCGCGCTGGTGGTCGCCCCGGCCCTGGGGCCAATCCTGGGCGGCTGGCTGGTGGATCTGGGCATCTGGCGCGCCATCTTCTTCGTCAACGTGCCGATCGGGATCGTGGGCGTCTTCCTGGGTTCGCGCTTCCTGATGGATTACCGCATAGAACGCCGCCCGCGCTTCGACCCGTTGGGGGTAATCACTGCTGTGATCGGTTTCGGTGCGGTGCTGTACGCCGCCAGCGAGGCCGAGACCTACGGTTGGACCGGTTCGGCCACGCTGCTGCTGCTCGGCTTTGGCGCGCTCGTCCTGGTGGTGCACGCCTTCATCGAACTCAAGCTGGTCAAGGAGCCGATGACCGACCTGCGCCTGTTTGCCAATCCGCTCTTCCTGAACGCCAGCCTGGTGGGCTACGTGGCCACCGTAGCATTGTTCGGCGCCGAGTTCATGATGCCGGTCTACCTGCAGTCCTTCCGTGGGCAGACGGCCCTGGCGACCGGCTTTATTTTGCTTGGCGTTGCGGCTACCTCCATGATTGCCACCCCGCTGGCCGGACGTTTGTACGACAAGATTGGCCCGCGCGCGATCATGGTGACGGGGTTCGTGATCCTGTGTATCAACACCTGGCAGTTGGCTCAGATCCAGGCGCTGACACCGATCAGTTACATCGTCTTTCTGCTGGCCTTGCGCGGCCTGGCCGTGGGCCTGACGCTCCAGACCTCGTACGTGACCGCCCTGAGCAGCATCCCGCTCAACATTTTGCCGCGCGGCTCGTCCTTGTTGAACAGCACGCGCTTCGTAGTCCAGGCCGTGGCTGTGGCGAGCCTGGCCACCATCCTGGTCAGCAACCTGGCGCCCGACGTCAAGGCCCAGGTGGATAAGCTGCAGGATACTCCGGTGGTTTCCACGACGCCTTTTGGTGTGTGCGAGACCCCTGGTGTAGCGGCCAAAGATAACCTGCCGCCGGGGGCTGCCGATGCGCTGGCCTCGCTCTCCCCGCAGGCTGCCGGCGCGGCCAAGGCCAAGATCAATGCCGGCCTGCAGGTAGTGTGTGACCAGAGCATGAAGGGCTTCGAGAACGCCTACCTACTAACCTTCTTCGCCTCAATTGGGGCGCTGATTCTGGCGATGTTCCTCCCCGGTTGGCCCGGCAAGTGGGGCGGGCGCGGTTCGACGACGATGACGCTGCCGGGAGGACATTAGTATAAATGTATATTCCCCTCGTTTTGTCCATCGGTGCTGCCGATATTGTTTAGGACGAACCATCATAAAAGGCGACCCGCCGGGTCGCCTTTTATGATGTAAAAAAAGAGATTAGGCTTGTACCATCGACTTCTCGAACATAATCATTAATGGAATAGCGGCAACTTGTCTCCACTCAGTATCAGTACTTTCTTTGACTTCTACTTTGAAATAGTGTCGCCCTTGTTCTTTCGCAGGTATTCCTGAAAATTTCACGCGATGCCGATGTCGGTCAGCTTTGGTCAAATCGATGACAGCTTCGGCCGCAACTGTAGTTTCACTTGATGGCGAAACTAATAGCAAACGTTCCATGCCTTGCGCAGGACTATCTTTTTCAGATCTGACCCAAAGTGTTACCACTTCAAAAGGCATGGGCAAAAAGCCGTCTGGGCTCGGCTCTGCATTGACGGTAATCTGATCAATTACATTTAGAATGCTGACATTATTTGTTTCAATGTCAATAATAGAGTTTGAACAGAGAATGCTCCAAATGTGATCAATCATATTCTCTCCGGGAACGATGCCAAAGTGCGTCCGTTCGAGGTTGTGTTTTTTATCTGTGGTCCGATGATAGGCCAGTTCGAAACAGCAATCGCTTCCTGACTCTGATAATCTGTCTCGACAGAATAATTAATAGCCACAACCTGTGTCTTTTCAAATTTAACTTTGATTTCAGAATCAAGAGCTCTTCCCAGTTTTTGCAGGAACTTTATTGAAGGATTGCTCAGACCACTTTCAAGGCGGGAGATATTTGCTTGTTTGGTTTCGGCATGTTTAGCCAGTTCAGTTTGAGACCAGCCTCTTTCAAGCCGCAGTCTGAGAACTTGATCGGCAATTTCAAAGATCAACTTTAATTCTTGTTCTGCATCAATATATTCAGGGTCTTGTTCGAATTGCTTGAAATAATCTTTATAATCCATGGTTATTCCTCGTGACTTGAGTAATAATCTTTTCTATATTCGATGGCTTTGTCGATTTGATTTGGATCAACAGCGTTTGTTTTCTTGGCATAGCCATGTGTGATGATGATTTTCGTTCCATCAAAGAAGAAGTAAAAAAGTCGATAATGCTTTGGTCTGAGTTCATAAATGTCGTCACGCAAATAAGCGGCGTGCGGGCGGCCTAATTCATTCCCGTGTTCGGAAAGCCGATCCATCGCTTTTCTAATAAATACTAAATCTCGTTTTGATTGTTTGGAAAGATCAGCTAAAAATTCATCTACAGGGCAACGGTTATTATTGCTTTTTACATAAAATTCAATCGTCCATTTGGATTGCCCCATAATTTATGGCTCTTTCTATAGCGTATACGCTATTAGAATATAGCATCTCTAATAGTGTCTGTCAATAGACCAGATTTTCTAATTTTGATATGGGTGGTTTCTTGTATCTTATTCAAGTTCTGCCGCGGCCGTCAACTCATTGATCGCGTCCAGATTTCTCCCAAAATGACGGCAGTGTGGCAGATTTCATAGCTCATTCAAATCCAGCGGTTTGGATTTGCCTTTAGCAATTTGTTTGCGGGCCTCGTGCCCGGCTTGGTAGAGTTTATCCTGGGACCTGGCGAAGGATTGCTCCCACTGCGCTTCTTCTTCCAACTCTGCCAGCCATTGGCGCAAATGCTCCACTACCTGGGACTGCGTCTCTTCAGGCAAGTCCTCCAACATTTTTACAACGGTCGCAATAGATGGCGTAAGCATAAGCGTCTCCATTTTGGTAGTAAAAGTATAGCACTAAAAAAGACACCCGAAGATTAGTAGAAATCTTCGGATGTCTAATATTTACTTTAAACGACTTCTTACTGATAACTTCTTACTGGTCACTACTACTCACTCCCCCAGCTTTGCCCGTTCTTCCTCGGCCACGCTCTCTTCCAGCTTCTTGAACAGCGGGCCCGGCTGGCGCAGCGCGATGCCGGGTTGCAACTGGCTGGGTTGCCACTGCGGGGCAGGGGGCTGGGACGGGTCACCGGAGCGCTTGTAGCGCAGCACGGTGTGTTCGCCCAGCGCATCCTGGACTGTCTCGATGGTTTGCTCGCCGAAAAGCGGCGTGTCGTAGCTGAAGAAGGTGTGCAGCTTTTCACTGGTGAAGGGCAGGAAGGGGGCAAACAACACCTTGAGCGAATCGATGGCCTTCAGGGCCGTGTAGACGCTCTTGGCCGCGGCTTCCTTGTCGGTCTTGATCTCGAACCAGGGAGCGTTCGTGTCGAGGTACTTGTTGACCTCGGTCGCCAGGCGCATGGCTTCCTGCAGGGCGCTACGCAGGTGCACGGCCTGCAGCTCTTTGCCGACAGTCTCGAAGCCGGCATCGACGGCAGCCAACAGGGTCAGGTCGTTGGGGCGCAGGCTGTTCAGGTCCACGGCCGGCACGTGCCCGTCCCAGTTCTTGTAGCAGAAGGCCAGCACGCGGTTAGCCAGGTTGCCCCAGGTGGCCACCAGTTCGTTGTTGTTGCGCGCCACGAACTCGCTCCAGTCCCAGTCGCTGTCCTTGGCCTCGGGCATGTTGACGGTCAGGTAATAACGCAGGGCGTCGGGGTCGTAGCGCGTCAGGAAGTCGCGCCCCCAGACGGCCCAGTTGCGCGAGCCGCTGATCTTCTGCCCTTGCAGGTTCATGAACTGGTTGGCAGGCACGTCGTACGGCAGCGTCAGGGCCACGCCCTGCTCGTCGCTGAAGAACTCGACGAACTGCTCGCCCGCACCCATCAACTCGGCCGGCCACTGAGAAGTGTGGAAGAAGATATTGTCCTTGCCGATAAAGTGATACTGTTTGGCGGCCGGGTTCGTCCACCATCCGTGCCAGGCGTCCTTTTGGCCTATAATATGGGACCATTCGATGGGGGCGGAAAGGTAACCGATAACGGCTTCGAACCACACGTAGAGCTTCTTGGTCTCCCAACCGGGTTCATTGTCGGGCAGGGGAATGCCCCAGTCCAGGTCCCGGGTGATCGAGCGCGGCTTGAGGCCTTCGCTCTCGATCTTGCCGAGCGATTCGCCCAGCACGGTCTCGCGCATGTGCGGCGCGCGCTCGCGCAGGAAGGCCTTGACGTCCGGCTCCAGCTTGGAGAGGTCGAGGTAATAGTGCTCGGTGTCGCGCAGCTCGAGCGCGCCGTCGCCGGTCTTGGCGCGCGGATTGATCAGTTTCTCGGGCTCCAGCACGTTGCCGCACCTGTCGCACTGGTCCGAGCGCGCGCCCTCGTAGCCGCAGATGTAACAGGTGCCTTCCACGTAGCGGTCTGGCAGGAACTTATTCGCGCTGGGGGAGTACCACTGCTTGCTGAACTGCTTGAACAAATAGCCATTCTTGCGCAGCGCCTGGAACATGCTCTGCGAGACCTTGAAGTGGTTCTCGGTGTGCGTAGAAGTGAACAGGTCGTAGGAAATGCCCGCCTGGCGGAACAGCTCTAGAAAGCCGTCGTGGTATTTCTTGTAGATCTCTTCGACCGGTTTGCCTTCTTTATCCGCGGCAATCACCACCGGGGTGCCGTGTGAATCGGTGCCGCTGACCATCAGCACGTTATCGCCTTTTAGACGGTGGTAACGAGCGACGATGTCACCCGGCAGATGCGAACCGGTGATATTGCCGACGTGGATTTCGGCGTTGGCGTATGGCCAGGCAATGGCGATCAGGATGTTTTCAGACATTCTTCCCTCGATGATGATAGATTACAAACAAAAAGGCCGTCCGTGTGCTGGACAGCCCGTAGAGTCGGCATGCGTAATTCTTACGCTTCCCGTGCGGCTGCCCGGATGCGGCAAGGCATCTCCATGTGCATTTGCATGGCCATGTGCATCGAGTGGGGCAGCGGAAATGGGTTCATATAGATTAGTTTACGCGGGGATAAAAGGTTTGTCAATATGTGGATGGTAATTGCCTGTGATCTTCTGGCTTTTTTACTCTACCCCCAAGGCCTTGATGAAATTTACTGTCATGCGCGCGGTGGCGCCCCACAGTAGTTCGCCATCGTAGGGCAGGAAAGTGATTACCGAGTGCCCAGTCTCGCTGCGCACGAACTCCATACGGTTTTCACGCCGGGCCAGCCAGGCCAGCGGCATGCTGATGACGCGTTCGACCTCGATGGTGTGAACCTTGAAGCCGTATGGCCAGGGGATGACGCCCACCACAGGTGTAACCACGTAATGGCTGATGGTAGCCACCTCACCCAGCCGGCCCAAGACGCGCACGTCACCCCTCCGCACACCGATCTCTTCTTCCGTCTCGCGCAGAGCAGTGTCCTCGGGCGAGCGATCCTGCGGGTCGGCTCCGCCGCCGGGGAACGAGACCTGGCCCTTGTGGTGCTCAACGATGTCAGTGCGCCGCGTGTAGAGAATGTGCCACTGGTCCGCCTGGCGGATCAATGGAATCAGTACCGCGGCAGCCCGCAGCGGACGATGTGTGGCCTCAGGGCCCAGTTCCGAGTAGTTGGCGTGGTCGAAGCCCCGCAGCCGCCGGATGATCTCTTCTTCGCTGAGTTCGTTTACCATTAAGATACGCATTTCTGTCGAGCTGTCATGGCGCAGGTTGGAAATGGAGCAATTCGACCTGGGTGTTGACGTACGACGGCACGGGTAGTCCCGAAAGGTTGAAGTCGGACGAATTGATCACCATGCGCAGTAAGCCGGTGTTCAGCCCGAACCACTGCGTGCTGCTGCCCGAGAGCGTGCCGTTCCCCGTTTGGCCATTGATGGATATGACGACCTGGCTGCTGATGTGGCAGTACACCTTGAGCGCCCGAAAATTGCCGGCTGCGGCGCTGATGTTCTCGAAGGCGGCATTCCCGGCCCCGGCGGTCTGGCAGGTGAACGTCATCGGTGCATGGTCCAAAACAATGCTTATGTTCGCGCCCTGGTAAGGCACGTTGTTGGCGCTGCCCGAGACGCTGTAGGTTCCCGACCAGGCGAGATTCCAGTTGGCTCTTTCGAAGGCGGCTTGGCTGGGGGCAAGGATGCCCGAAAGATACTGCACGTTCACCCCTCCCAGGGCCATGTTGCTCAACAGCAGCCCGCCGAAGATCGCCGGGAAGCTGCGGATGACCCCGTTGTCGCAATCCACCGTGGCTTGGCTGAACGCTTTGGAGGTCAGGTTGGTTACGCCCACGATGGCCTGTAGGCCGCCGGCTCCGGCCACGACCATGTTGATCTGTTGCGCTTGGCCGCCCTGCCTATCGACGCGGTACAACCAACCCTGGCCCATCCTGACCGGATAAAGGATGTTGTTGCATGGCCCACCCGGATTGGCGGTGGCGCTAGGAATAGGGATCGGGGTATAGGTGGGTAGGGAGATAACGCGCGTGGTGGCGGTCGCCGTTGCTCCGAGCGTGGATGTGGATGTGGATGTCACTGTGGCGGACCCGGTGATGCCGGGCAACGCCGTGGCACTGGAGAAGGTGGAAAATACCTGGCCGGTGGGATTGAGGATGACTGGTTGAGGCGTGGTCAGCGGCAGCAGCGCCATGGTGGGCTGGCGGACGAGGGTTGGCATGGCTGGCAGGCCGGGTATAGCCTGCATCCCCGGGATGTTGAGGTATTGGGCGGTAATCGGCAAAAAATATTGCAGTCCAAACAGGATGCCCACGGCGCACACGGCGACCAATAAGATCCTGTAGATCCGTTCCATACTACGCTTCCTGTTCTCCTTGTTCTTCCGGTTCTTCCTGCTCTGCCTGTTCTTCCGCGCCAAGTGCTTGCTCGCGCAGTAGATCCGCAGCACGAACGTCGCTGCTCGGCTCGATGCGCCGGGCAAACACCAGAAAACCGGTGTGCGCTACCATGCGGTCGGTTGGGCGCAGTCGCGCGGGCTCGGCCTTGTAATAACGCAGCAGGATTTCGCACATCTCGATAAAGGCGAACCTGTTGCGCCGCAGCGCGTACAACAGCTTTTCGACCTGGTTGAAGGTCGGGATCAGGCTGCAGAAGAAGCCGCCCGGCTTGAGGGCTGCTCGCACTTGGGAGATATAGTCGTAGGGATTGGCCACATCCAGGAAGAACGCGTCCGCGTCGGTCTCGTCGAAGCCCTCGGCGATGTCGCGCAGCTTGAACTCCACGCGCTCTTCCATCCCCATCCGGGTCAGGTTTTTGCGTGCCAGGTTCTGCATTTCGGGACGCTGCTCGTAGGAGATGACCTTGCCTGTGGGACCCACGTTATGGGCCAGGGCGATGGTCATCGACCCGGAGCCCGTCCCGGCCTCCATCACGCGCTGCCCGGGGCCGATCCCCATATTCACGAGGATAAAGCCAATCTCTTTTGGATACAAGATTTGGGTATTGCGAGGCAGATCGGTCAGGATGTCGCCGAGCATCGGTTGCAGCAGGAAGAAGGGGCTGCCCATGTGGCTGAAGACCTGCGATCCCCAGGGCAGACCGATCAGCTCGTCGTGTTTGACAATGCCGCGGTGGGTATGGAACTGACCGCCGACTTCGAGCGGAAAAATGAAGTGTTTGTGGCGCAGGCCCACCAGTTGGACCAGATCGCCGGCTTGCGCGTGAGATGATGTTAGATTCCAGGGCATGGGGTTGGTTTCCGGTTGCTGTAGACAGAATTCAGGCAGGCAAAGCATAAATTCAGACCGGCTCAACGCCGGTCTGCTCAGCCGCCCGCAAGTTTGCGCCTTAGGGATTGAGGCGCTTTGCGAAGAAATCGGTGATCGAGTTGTAAACCGTTACCCGGTTTTCGTACTTCAGCACGTCGTGGCCTTCGTCTTCGAAGATCAACAGCTCGATGTCCTTGCCCTTCTTGCGCAGGCTCTTGACCAGGTCTTCGGACTCGGCGGCCACCACGCGCGGATCGTTGCGCCCTTGCACTACCAGCATTGGGCAGGTCATGTTGCCGAGGTGGGTGCGCGGCGAGCGCTCCACCAGGAATTTCCGCTCATCCGGCTTTTCCGGGTCGCCCAGGGCAATCTTGTAATAGGGCTTCCAGGTGGCCGGGATGCGTTCGCTGAAGGTGAGCAAGTCATAAGGGCCGAACATGTCGCAGGCGGCCTTCCACAACTCGGGGTGGCACCCGGCCAGCATTAGCGTCATGTATCCGCCGTACGAGCGCCCGACTACGGCGGCGCGCGTTACGTCCAGGCGCTTGTCTTGGGGCAGGACGTGCTGCATGGCATGGACGTGGTCCAGACGGTCGTTGCCGCCCCAGTCGCGGTCGACGTGCTTCGTATAGGAAAGGCCGTACCCGGTGGACCCGCGCACATTCGGGACGAACACGGCGAAGCCGCGCAAGGTCAGGAACTGGATGAGCGGCATGGAGAACCAGGCGAAGTTGGGGCGTTCCTGCCCCTGTGGCCCCCCATGAATGTAATACACCAGCGGACGTGGGCCTTTGAAAGCCAATGCCTTGGCAGGCAGGTACAGGCGCGCCGAGACCCGTAACCCATCGTAGGAAGTGAACGAGGCGTCCTCGCCTTTCGAAAGGTGCTCTTCGGGGATGCCGAGCACTTTTTCGTTGGTATGCAGCACGATCAAATCGCGTTTCTTGCGCTCGACCGTATAGATCTGGGTGGGCGATACCGCGGTGGAAAAAGAGAGCGTAAAAATGTCCAACTCACTGTCGTACTCGTAATGCTCCAGCTCGCCGCCGTCTAGGGGTTCGTCTCCCACAACGAGGTTGGCCAGGCGCATCACACGTTTCTCCTCGTCGAACACCCCCTCATATAGCCAGGAGCAGCCGTCGATGTTGTAGCTGACGGCGTAGTGATCGCCATCCATGTGCTCGACGCTGGTCATTTCACCGGCCCCTTCATGGCGGACACCCCTTACCTTGACCGGCAGCAGTGTTCCGGGTTGGTCGAGCGGGATGTAGCCCAGCGAGTAGGTGTCCTCGAAGACCGAGCAGGTCAACAGTACGCCCTGGCCGCTGTGCGAAAAGACCGTGGCCCCGATGCCATTCAGAGGCACCTGCTCGCCTTCGGCGCGCTGTTCGATAGGCTTGCCGTACAGGATCGTTTTTTGCTTGCCATCGTAAAGGTACAGGACGTTATCCCCCGTCGTATATCCGTCACCTAGCAGGACTTTGTTGTGCTCGGCGGAGAAGCCGCACGGTACCGCGCCCCAGGCCGATTCGTCCAGCTTGGTGAGCTTGTTGGAGGACAGCACCCCACGGTAAGCCTCTTGCAGAGGCTTGTCGCGCCGCTCGGCCGAGAAATAGACCGTGTCATTTTCAGTGTCGCAGCGTGTCAGGTGCACGCGGTAACCGGCGAAGAAGTTGTCGAAAGCCGGTTCGGGGAACCCGCCTTGGAGCGGGATGAGCATGGGCTGGTAGTTTTCGTCGCCGTCCCCGTCGATCATGACCAGAACCTTGCCGGCCTGCGGGAAAACGTGGAACGAATACCCGCCGATCAACTCGGGGTTTTGCAGCGCGATGTGCGGAGGCAGGAGCGGTTCAGGCACGCTACCGCCATAGTTCATGGCATACAGGCTGAGATGCCCGGAAAGGTTACTGACGAAATACATGCGTTCCCCGGCAAGTTGCGGGAACATGAACAGCCTGGCAGAGAGCAGGGATTCAATTCGAGGAGACATATCAGGAGGCCCTTTCGCAACTTTAATCTTATCACGAAATGCCCGGCCCGTTCCGGCCCGGCCCTCGTCTATCAAGGATTGGTAACCCTCGACACGCATTCCAGAGCATGCTCAACTTTTTTCTTCATTGTCGATCGGGGCGAGGTCGCCTGTGAATTCGCCTATAGAGATTTTGCGTCTATTTTCAATCTCCCTGCGCGCTCGGCGGTGAAAATCGCGAAGTAGCTGCGACGCGAAAATTGCCAGACGGGACTTCAATATCATCCTGCTTGCCGCAAAAATGCTTCTTGACATCCACCCTTCATTTTGATAAAGTGTTAGTGTCGTCGGTAGGCGCCGGCTTGGGCGCTGTTTTGCCCTTTTTGTTCCGACTGTCTGAGGCCTGCCGCGCATCTCATCCTCTTCTGTTCTGTGTAAGGAGTAAATGCAATGAGCGAACGTGTAATTGGTACGGTCAAGTGGTTCAATGCCAGCAAGGGATTCGGTTTCATCGAGCGCGAGGGCGGCCCGGACGTTTTCGTCCATTTTTCCGCCATCGAGAGCAGTGGTTTCAAAACCCTCGACGAAGGCCAGAAAGTGGAGTTTACCATTGAGAAGGGGCCCAAGGGCTTGCAGGCTGCCCAGGTCAAACCCGTCTAGATATATCACCCGTTTTATAAAAACCAAATCCCCCGCACTGGCGGGGGATTTTTTATTCAGTCCTGTTGGCTGGTCGTTTCCGGCTCAGGGAGCGTGATGCGGCCCAGCAGCTCGCTCACGGCCAGCAGCACCAGGCTGCCGAGCGTCCCCGCTCCTGCATCCATGACGCCTACCACATAGAACGACCAGCCGGTGTACCCGGCCAGCCAGAGCCCCCCCCAGAAACCGGCCTGGGCCAGCACGAGAAAGACCAGCAGCTTCCGGATGCTGCCCCCGCGCAGGAGATGAAAGACGGATCCGTAGAGCAGACCCAGCACGACGCCGAGCAGGATGGATGGGGTTGTCATTTTGCTTCCTTATCTGGACGAAATGATGACGCCGCCCCCCAGGACGGCCTCGCCGTTATAGAAGACCGCGGCCTGGCCGGGTGTGATGTCGCGCAGCGGCGCATCGAACCTTACCCGGGCCCTGCTGCCGCCTTCGAGCGGGGTCACCTCCGCTGCGGCCTCGCGCGCCGAATAACGGATCTTGACCTGCGTCCGGAAGGGCCCCGCCGGCGCGGCCCCCGCAATCCAGTTGACGTTGGTCGCCAGCAGCTCTGACTGTCCAAGCTCTTCCAGTGGGCCGACCACCAGGGTGTTGCTTGCCGCCTCTTTGGCCAGGACGTACAGCGGCTGTGGGGAGCTGATCCCCAACCCTTTGCGCTGCCCGATCGTATAGTAGGGCAGACCCTGGTGTTCTCCGAGCACACTGCCGTCGCGGCTGACGATCTGGCCCGCGCTGGCAATCTCAGGTGCATTGCGCTGGATGAAGTTGCGGTAGTCGTCCCCCGCCAGGAAGCACAAGTCCTGGCTGTCGGGGCGTGCCGCGGTCGATAGGCTGGCCTTGCTGGCAATGCGCCGTATCTCCGGCTTGGCGTACTCGCCGATCGGGAAGAGCGCCCGGGTCAGCTTCTCTTGCGTTAGCACGTGCAGCACGTAGGATTGGTCCTTGGCCGGGTCGACGGCTTTCCACAACTGCACGCGCCCGTCAGGGGCCTGGCGGCGCCGGACGTAATGGCCGGTAGCCATATAGTCTGCTCCCAGTGCCAGCGCATGCTCGAGCAGGAACTCCCAGCGGATGTGCCGGTTGCACACCAGGCACGGGTTGGGTGTCTCACCTCGCGCGTATCCATCGATAAAGAATTGCACGACCGTCTGCCGGAAGATCTCTTTGGCATCGACCACGTAGAAGGGGATATCGAGCCCGGCGGCCACTTTGCGCGCCTGTGCCATGGCGTCGGGCGTGCAGCAGCGGTTGGAGTTCTCCTTGCCCGGCTCGGACCACAGGCGCAACATCATGCCGGTCACTTCGTAGCCCTGCTGTTTGAGCAGGACCGCAGCGACCGATGAATCGACCCCGCCGGACATGGCAACTACTACTTTAGGCATATTTTAACCACCGGTAAAAGTAATATAAGCGATTTCATCTTTGTGCTTACCTCTGGCGAATGACCCTGCTCTTTTCCACCAGCGCCGGCAATGCCTGAATGAACGCATCCACCTGCGCGGGTGTCGTGCCCATGCCCAACGTCACGCGCAGCGAGCCCAGGCCCCACTCGCGCGCCAGCCCGATCGCGGCCATCACCTCGCTCGGCTCGGGGTTGCCGGTCTTGCAGGCCGAGCCCGAGGAGCAGGCAAAGCCGGCCCCATCCAGCAGGGTCAGCAGCAGGTTACCGTCCACATCCTTAAAGGCAAACGAAGCATGATTAGGCAGGCGCGAGCCCGGATCTCCGGTCAGTCTCGCATCGGGCACGCCTTCCAATACCTCACCGATGATCCTGTCGCGCAGCGGCCGGACGTGCGCGTTGCGCGGCTCCCGTTCTTCCACGGCCAGCCGCAGCGCCTCGGCGAAGCCGACGATGTAAGGCACGTTTTCTGTCCCGGCGCGCAGGCCACCTTCCTGCCCACCGCCGGTTTGCGCCGCGACGAGCGGAGTGCCCTTGCGCACGTAGAGCACGCCCACACCTTTGGGGCCGTAGAACTTGTGCCCGCCCAGTGAGACCAGGTCTGCGCCCAGGGCCTGTACGTCCACCGGCAAATAGGCGGCGGCCTGCACGGCATCGCTGTGCAGCAGCACACCCTGGGGCCGGCAGACCCTGGCAATCTCGCTCAGCGCGTTGATCGTGCCGATCTCGTTGTTAGCCAGCATGACCGATACCAGCGCGGTCTCGCCGCAGATTGCTCTCTCGACAGCCTCAGCCGTCACCCGCCCGCGCTCGTCTGTTTCCAGCCACTCGAGCGCGAAGTCGCCGCGCACGGCCAGTTGCTGGGCTGTCCTACTGATGGCGGGATGCTCGGCTTTTGATGTCAGCAGCCACTTGCTGCCCGCGCCCTTCGCCAACGCAGCGGCAGTCCCACGCAGTGCCAGGTTATCGGCCTCGCTTCCGCCAGAGGTGAAGACCACTTCATCCGGTTGGCAGTTGAGCGCTATGGCAACGGTTTCACGCGCGGCATCGATGGCGGCTTCGGCTCGCTGCCCGTAGCGATGCACGGAGGATGGGTTGCCAAATATTTCGCTGAAATAGGGGCTCATCGCCGCCAATACGCGCGCATCAAGCGGGGTGGTGGCGGCATGGTCCAGGTAAATTCGGTCCACGTTTGCTGCTCCGGGAGAATACGGTTAATAGAAGGTATTATACCCGTCCCGGCCACCAGCGGACAGAACCGCCGGGATAGGCCTCTTTGAATAGGAGCTTTGCTGGGCCCCCAATATCCTATTGAATGGTTTGTGGAATATGATATATTCGGATCAATTAATCGAGAATTCTGTTGCCGGGAGTGTGTAGCGTGAATGAAGCAAAGAAATTTCAATGCCCCAACTGCGGTTCGCCGCTTATGGTACAGCCAGGGCAGAACGAGATCAAATGCCCGTACTGCGGCAGCGGGGTGATCGTCCCGCCGGAGCTGCGCATCAAGGTTACCCCGCCCCCGGCTGCGGCCCCCACCCCGTCCTACCCGTCTTTCCCAACGTACAACACCCCACAGATCGACGAACAGATCTCAGGCCAGATTTCGACCGTCGGCAAGGTGGCGGCCGGGATTGCGATTACGTCGATGATCGCGCCGATCGCCATTACCCTGGTGGTATTTTGTATCGTGGGCGTCTTCCTGGCCTTCCTGTTTTGGGGCATCAACTCGTCGATCCAGTCGGCGACGTCACAGTTCCCCGACACACACGCCCTGCAGACCTCCATTGTCGAGACGGTGGCGCCTATTCCTACGATTGCCCCCCCTGCTACTGAAGCGCCCACCGAAACCCCTACCGTCACGCCGGTGCCGATTGCGGTTTCCACCCCGTTCTCAAAGGTGTTGTTCCACGATGATTTTGTCACCAAGAAGGGTTGGGAGGTGTATAAAGACACCGATTACACCCTGGGATACGTCAAAGGCGGCTACCGCATCTATATCAACGGCAACGGCGGCCAGACTACCTGGATCGGCGGGCTGGACTACAAGGATGTCAATGTGGTAGCGGATGTCCAATATGTAGATGGGCCCCAGGATGGTGTGATGTCGGTCAGTTGCCGCCTGAAGCGCTCCTCCGGCTTCTACAGCTTCGAGTTCAGCCCGAGCGGCGCGTACGCCATCAAAAGGTACACTGTTAGCGGCGATAACAGCGATGCGTTTACCCTGGCTGAGGGCACCATGGACGCCAGCGGCTTTACCAATAGTACGGTCTATCATCTGCGCGGCGACTGCATCGGCACCACCCTGACGATGTACCTGGACGACCAGCCGCTCCTGCAGGTGCAGGATTCGAAATATGCCTCCGGCAGCATCGGTATCGGTGCCGCCCTCGGCTCGAGCGGCGATTTGGGTGTCGATACACTCTTCAGTAACTACGTCGTCACGGGAAAGTAATCCGGAACAGCTTGGATGCCTACCCACACCGGGGCCCTTCGTCCTTGTCGATGAATGACCCTGGTGTGTTTGTTTGCTTTTGACCCACCGAAAGCGCCATCTTCTGATAAGATCGTAGTCGGGAGAACATCGAAATGACTGGAAAAACAATCGTAATCACCGGCGCCAGCGCCGGCATTGGCGCGGCACTGGCGCTGAAACTTGCCGCGCGTGGCGACGATCTCATGCTGGCGGCGCGCCGTACGGACGAACTCAAACAAGTGGCGCGCGCCTGTGGCCGTAAGGCCTTGCCCTACGTGACCGACGTGACCCGCCGCCGGGACGTGGAGCGCCTGCGCGACGAGGCCCTGCGCACCTTCGGGCAGGTGGACGTCTGGATCAACAACGCCGGGCGCGGCATCAACCGCAACGTGCTGGAACTGACCGACGAGGATCTGGACGAGATGCTGGCCGTCAACGTCAAATCGGCTTTGTACGGCATGCAGGCCATCGTGCCGCACTTCAAGGAAAACGGCACAGGCCACCTGATCAATGTTTCGTCCGCACTCGGGCGCATCCCCTTTGCCAGCCCGCGCTCGGCCTACAGCGCGGCCAAGGCGGCCCTCAACAGCCTGACCGCCACCCTGCGCATGGATTTGCAGCGCGATTACCCCAACGTCCACGTTTCATTGGTCCTGCCGGGTGTGGTCCATACCGGTTTTGCCGGCAATGCGCTGCACGCAGCGCCCGTTCCGGGCGCCGCCCCCAACATCCCCGGCCAGTCGGCAGAGGAAGTGGCCGATGCCATCGTCCACCTGATTGACGAGCCTCAGGCCGAGCTTTACACCAACCCGGGGCAGGCCGAGACCGTCGCCCGCTACTATGCGGACGTCGCAGCGTTCGAGCAGTTCATGGGCAGATAGACGGACCATTTCGCGGAACTTTTCTCGGACGGATGGCGTCCGCTATCTGGTGCATTTCCTATCGGTATCCAATATTGGTAAAGGAGTCAACCATGCGTCCCATCTTATATATCGTACTCATCTCAACGCTGTGTCTGGCGGCCTGTAGCCCGGCGCTAACGGCTGTTCCTGCCCAGCCTACCCAGAAACCTGCCGCTGTGGCGCCTGGCCAACAGCCTGCCGGCGGACAAGCGGGCGGCATGGCTGGGGTGCATCCCCAGCCGGGAGCCACGGAAGGCCCCTTCGGTGGCGCGGACGTGATCAGCTACACCAATGAAAAGCTCGGTTTCTCGATCCAGTTCCCGAGGGTCTGGCAGACGGCCGATGAGACCGCCAACCCGGCCATCTACGAAGTCCCTGCTTCCGTAGGCACCACGCTGGTGCGCAAGACCTTCGAGATCCTGACGACCGATAACGCCGGCGGCTGCAAGGAAACGACCTATAGCGGGACCAGCGGCTCGCCCGAAAATGTGACCATCAACGGCGTTAACTTCCTGAAGGAGACCGGCAGCGACGTCGGCGCCGGCAACATCCATGACTGGACCAGCTATTCCGTGATGAAGGGCAGCACCTGCATCAACCTCACCTTTGTACTGCATTCGGTCGCCGCCGGCGTCTACTCCACCGAGCCTGCTCCGTTCGACAGGGTCGAAGAGTCCAAAATGTTCGACGCGATGATCAGCACTTTCCAGCTCCAATAGGGGTGCCTCCCCTCACAAAAGGATTGTCTCAAAAGTCCTGCTTTTTCTTTTCAGACGACCAACTGTGGGAGAAATCTTAACCATTGGGCCTGTTATTTGCCTGCTCGTCTGGCCAAACGACCAAAAATAGCCTGAAGGTTGGAATCCAAAGAGGGGCCGTCATCTTTTTAGACGGCCCCTCTTTGCTGTCATGCTATGGCCGCCACTGCATCGTCCATTCCTGTTTGCCATCCTCGATTTCGATGGTGACATGCGCCCTTAGCTTGCCTTTGGGCAGGGCTGCGAATTCCATATTATATTGTTCGCCCGGCGCTTGCGTGACTACCGGGCACTCCGAACAGCCGCCGCCACCCGATCCGCCCCAATTGACCGGCGTAATTCCCTCGATCTCGATGCTGTGAATACTGATCCCGGCGTCGTAACCAGGGTAGGCAAAATCGAAGTCGTACGCTCCCTTGGCGGATGGCATTTGTGCGGCGATAACGTGCACCGACTTTAGCGTGACCAGCGCGCCGTTCACATTGAAGGATTGGTTGATCGGCAATTCGTCGCCCAACTGGGGATGATCTCCCGCGTCGAACTCGAATGTGAAGGAAAATGGCTTCAAGTGGAAATCCTCCACCTTGACGGTGATCGGCAGGGCAATGCTGCCTTTCTTGAAGTCCAGGCCCCAGACACTGGCAAATGGGACGTTGGCGGTCGGGGTGCTCGGGTCGATTTCCATCGGAAATGGCTCGCCGTAAACCCCCTGTCCGTTTGCGTCGAAGTAAAGGATGCTGCAGCAGTCGGACAGGACCGCCCCCGCTGGCGGGATGAATTCGCCCATGACAATATAACTGTCTCCTGCATCGATCACCTTCGTGACCGAAATCGGATTGGCCGTAGGTTGTGCGGCGATCGATGGCGCCGGTATCGGGGTTGCCGTGGAGCGCACCTCAGGGGCGGCTGTATCGGGCAGGCTGGTTGGCGTAACGGCTTTTGTTGGTGCGGGGGAACTGCAGCCCGCGCCAAACAGCAAAACAACGAGCAGCGCTAATTTGGATTTATAGGCAAACATGTTTTCTTCCTTTTGGGGGTCTGGCTACGGCGATTGGGGCGTCTTTGGGTATTCCGTCACCGGAAAGACGGTCATCTTTATTTTGCCTGCCGCCGCAGGCACGAAATGCAGCCGAAAGTCCCAATTTTCAGGGAGCGAGCCGGCCGGGATGTCAGATGTAACGCACGGGATGTGCAGCGTGATATCGATCGGTCTGCTCACGTCCATAGGCGCGGATAGCATCGCATACCCGCGCAGCCGAAAACTAAACAGGCTGGGGTCATTTCCATCCAGGGGCTCCATGCTGCCTCGGCCCCCATGCTCGATACCTAGCTTCGAGCCATCCGGCAGCCGGTAGATCCAATCGCCCTGGCAGGTGACGGTGGTGGTATCCGTCATGGGCAGGGACAAATTGGCGGGGATACTCTCTATGCTGATCGTCGAATACAACTTATCCACCGTGAAAGCCATCTCTTCGATGGTGATGGTCACGCCCTCCCGCGTCTGCGTGACAGGTTTGTCCAGGGCCAGCATCTGAGCACCTTGCTCCATCAACCCGTAGCCGGGGACGTAACCCAGGGCTTTCCCCAGCGCGTAAGCCACACCGCTCACCAACAGTAGGACCAGCAGGACGATCAGCGCAGCCATCAGCGGACGGGTGCGCAGGGTCTGCGTAAAAGTTGTCCTGCCGGGGTTGGTCTGAAACGTCCTGCCGGAAATCCAACGCGCACGCAGTTCCCGTGGGGGAGTGATCTCGGATTCGAGGTCCAGCGCCAGCAAGATTGCTGCGGCCCGCAGCCCAGCATCTGAGCCTGGGGTCGGAATGCGCCTGCCGCTGAGTAATTGGTCGAGTTCTACAACAAAGTCTTCCGGTCTAGCCAGCATGATGAGCCTCCGCTTGCAGACTGCCTAACAGGCCCCGCAGCTTCGCGAGAGAACGGTATAAGATGACGCCGACGTTGGCCTCACTCAGGCCGGTCAATGTGGCGATTTCGCGATTGGTCAGCTCCCTGCTGAATTTGAGGGCGAT
>Ga0302321_100001547_pt1 | contig 19760 bp, 12 predicted proteins | sample Fen_T0_1_FD_202505 | JGI IMG/M metagenome (GOLD analysis project Ga0302321, IMG submission 202505) | Peat permafrost microbial communities from Stordalen Mire near Abisko, Sweden - Fen_T0_1 | ecosystem: Environmental > Terrestrial > Soil > Wetlands > Permafrost | place: Sweden: Abisko...
GATCTCGGTCTCCATCTTCATGGCCTCGAGGATCAGCAGGACGGCGCCCGCCTCGACGACCGCCCCCGGTTCGGCGATGACCTTCGTGACCGTCCCGGAGATGGGCGCGCGCAGCACCGTGCCCTCGTCGGCCGGTGTGGTCGCGCTCGTCGGGACCACGGGCAGGGCAGGTCCCGCGTGGCCGTTGCCGCCGAAGACGAGCGCCCCGATGGTCGGCGGGGGCTCCTCCTCCACCTCGACGTCGACGTCGTACGCCGTTCCGTTGACGGTGACCTTCAGCTTCATGTCCATCCCTGCTCGATCGTCCGGAGGCTCGCCGCGCGCCTCGGGGCGGTGGCGGCGTCCACTAGCGCGTGCCGTGCGTGAACTGGTGCGACGCCATCACCGCGGCCCGGCCCTCCTGGGCCCACGAGGCACCACCCGAGAGGTGGATCTGCCGCACCCGGGCGCGCTTGCCGAGGTAGGCGGCCACCGCGGCCGAGATGGCGAGGACGACGTCCGGCGACACCGACGTCGGCGCGTGGGGACCGTCGAGGCTGGCCTCCAGCCACTCGACGCGCCGGGTCAGCTCCTCGATGCGCGCCAGCAGTTCGGTGGTCGTCGGCTCCACGGCAGCCCTGCTCTCGTCGCCGGTCACAGCGGGATCAGCCCGTGCTTCTTGGGCGGGCGCAACTCCCGCTTGGCGTGCAGATCCTCCAGCGCCGCGGCGATCGCGTGCCGGGTGTCCGCCGGTTCGATGACGTCGTCCACGAGCCGCCGGGAGGCCGCCACGTACGGCGTCGCGAAGGTGTCGCGGTACAGGTCGATGAGCTCCTGCCGCTTGGCCTTCGGGTCCTCGGCGGCGCTGATCTCCTTGCGGAACACGATCCCGGCGGCGCCCTCGGCCCCCATGACGGCGACCTCCGCCGTCGGCCAGGCGAGCACGCGGTCGGCGCCCAGGTCCTTGCTGCACATGGCGATGTAGGCCCCGCCGTACGCCTTGCGCAGGATGACCGTGATCTTGGGGACCGTGGCCGCGGAGTAGGCGAACAGCATCTTGGCGCCGTGCCGGATGATGCCGCCGTACTCCTGGGCGACGCCCGGCAGGAACCCGGGGACGTCGACGAAGGTGACCAGCGGGATGTTGAAGGCGTTGCAGAACCGGACGAACCGCGCACCCTTGTCGGAGGCGTTGATGTCGAGCACGCCGGAGATCACGTTCGGCTGGTTGGCGATGATGCCCACCGTCCGCCCGCAGACGCGGGCGAAGCCGATGACGATGTTCGTCGCGTAGCCCGCCTGCACCTCGAGGAAGTCGGCGTTGTCGACGACGTTCGCGATGACCTCGCGGACGTCGTACGCCTTCTTCGGGTCGTCGGGGATGATCTCGTTGAGGCGCTGGTTCGGCTCGACGACGTAGTCGTTCGGGATCTCGGGCGGGTCCTCGGCGTTGTTGTTCGGCAGGAAGCTCAGCAGCTTCTTGACGATGAGCAGCGCCTGCTGGTCGTCGTCCGCGACGAAGTGGACGACGCCGGAGTGCTGCATGTGCGCGTCGGGACCGCCGAGCGCCTCGTCGGAGACGACCTCGCCGGTGACCTGCTGGATGACGCTCGGCCCGGTGATGAACAGACGGGCCGCGCGGGTCTGGATGATGAAGTCCGTCAGCGCGGGCGAGTAGACCGCACCGCCGGCGCACGGGCCGGCGATCACCGAGATCTGCGGCACGACGCCGGAGAGCTGGGTGTTGGCGTAGAAGACCTGCCCGTACCCGGAGAGGGAGTCGATCCCCTCCTGCACCCGGGCGCCGCCGGAGTCGTTGATGAAGACGAACGGCGTCCCCGTCTTGAGGGACGCCTGCATCATCGCGACGACCTTCTCGTTGTGCACCTGGCCCGCGGACCCACCGGCGACGGTGAAGTCCTGGCTCGCCAGGTGGATCGGGCGGCCGAGCACGGTGCCCGCGCCCGTCACCACGCCGTCCGCCGGCATGACGGCCTCGGCCATGCCGAAGAGCGTCGACCGGTGCTGGGCGAACATGCCCGTCTCGCTGAAGCTGCCCGGGTCGAGCAGCTCGGCGATCCGCTCGCGCGCCGTCAGCTTGCCCTGCTCGTGCTGCTTGGCGATCCGCTTGTCGCCGCCTCCGGCCGCCACCTCCTCGCGGCGCTTGGCGAGCTCTTCGATGCGGTCCTTCATGGTTCGCGTATTCACGGCCGTCCTCACGCGGGAGCCACCGACACGCTGTGCGGCGCGCCGTTCACGGTGACCTTGTAGGTGATGGGGGTGCGCAACGGGGATGCGCCGTTCGATCCGGCGGCGGCGGCCTTCTCGGCAGCGACCTCCTTGGGGTCCCGGCCCAGGTTCTTGGGGCCCTGGTCGCGCGAGCCGAAGAAGCCGGCCGCCACCTTCGGGAACATCGCGTGCGTCAGGATGTCCTCGTCGGAGCCGTCGCAGCCGGGAACGGCCAGCGCCTCGGCGCGCAACTGGTCCCACTCGGGCGTCAGCAGGTCGGCGGGGCGGACGTCGATCGGCGGCTTCTTCATCTGCGCCTCGGCCGCGGCGACCACCTCGGCGTTGCGCTCGCCGAGCGTGCGGCCGTAGTAGCCGAGCATCAGGTCGGCGAACTCGCCGGTCATGACCTTGTAGCGGCCCATGATCACGTTGAACACGGCCTGCGTGCCGACGATCTGGCTGGACGGCGTCACCAGCGGCGGGAACCCGGCGTCCTCGCGGACGCGCGGCACCTCGGCGAGCACCTCCTTGAGGCGGTCGCCCGCGCCCTGCTGGCGCAGCTGGCTCTCCATGTTGGAGATCATGCCGCCCGGGATCTGGCTCGCGAAGATCTCCGTCTCGACGCCGGTGATGCCGGAGAGGAACTCGGCGTACCGGGGCCGGATGCCGGCGAAGTGGTCCTTGACGGAGATGAGCTTCTCCATGTCGAGGTCGGCGTGGAAGCCGGTGCCCTCGAGCATCTCGACGAGGCTCTCGGTCGGATTGTGGCCCGGGCCGAGCGACAGCGAGCTGATCGCGGTGTCGACGGAGTCGGCCCCGGCCTCGATCGCCTTCATCAGCGACACCAGCGTCACGCCGGTCGTCGCGTGGCAGTGGACGGCGATGCGCAGGTCGGGGAAGACGGCCTTGATGGCCTTCACGATGTCGTACGCCGCCTGCGGCTTCAGCAGGGCGGCCATGTCCTTGATGCAGAGCGAGTCGATCCCGAGGGCCACGAGCTCGCGGGCCTGCTGGACGTACCCCTCGACGGTGTGCAGCGGCGAGACCGTGTAGCAGATGGTGCCCTGGGCGTGGGCCCCGGCCCGCTTGACGGCGCGGATCGCCTGCTCGACGTTGCGGGTGTCATTGAGGGCGTCGAACGTCCGGAAGACATCCATCCCGTTCTCGACGGCCTTCGCCACGAACCGGTCGACGACCTCGTCCTCGTAGTGGCGGTACCCCAGCAGGTTCTGGCCGCGCAGCAGCATCTGGGTGCGCGAGTTGGGGAGCAGCTTGCGGAAGGTCCGGAGGCGCTGCCACGGGTCCTCGTTGAGGAACCGGATGCAGGCGTCGAACGTGGCGCCACCCCAGCACTCCACGCTCCAGTAGCCGGCGGCGTCGATGTCCGCACAGGCCGGGATCATGTCCTCCAGCGCCATCCGAGTGGCCATCAGGCTCTGGTGCGCGTCCCTCAGGGCCAGCTCAGTGACGTCGATCTTACGGTCCACGGTTACTCCTCGTCACCGTCCAGGATGCCCTCGACGGATGTCGTCGCGCCGACGTCCCGGGCTGCTCCAACAATCCCGCCTCGACGACCGGGGATGCTCGGACGAAAGACCCGAGCGCGTCCCTCGACACCGGGTAGACGGGACGTCTGGGCCTGGCTGCCGCCCGTTGACCGACAGTGCTCCGAGACTACCCCGCCGATCTTCCCGCCCGGGCGAGGCGGCACCGCACGTCCGGAGGGTCTGCCCATCGCTGCTCGCCCGGCTCACCGAACTGGTGCACGCCCACTCGCTGCTCGTCTTCCGGCTGCCCGCCGTCCTGATCGTCGTCGGCGCCACGGCGCCGTCGGCCGGCGCGGCCGGCGAGCTCGGTGGCGATCCAGAACGAGGAGGCCCGCGAGGCGACCGTCTGGGCCTGCGCCGGTCCCGTGGGCGGGTGGCGGGCGGTGTGGCCGCAGCTCACCCACCGGTCCTCCTGACGCCGGGCCCGACAGGATCCGAGGGTGACTCAACGGTGACGGAGCGGTGAGAGTGCCCGTCCTCCACCGATTCGTTACCTCGCCACACCTCCGACACGCCGAGATCCGACACGCGGATGGGGCGAAAGTCCTGCCGGACGGCCCTTGACGGGGCCACTCTGGGAGCGTGCATCGATCAGCCGTCCAGACGCGCAAGGTATTGCCGACCAGCCCGTTCACGCGCATCGACACCACTCCCCCGACCACCGACGGCTTCCTCGTCGGTGGTCGCGTCACGCACGACCGCTTCGGCCTGGGGAAGATCGTCGCAGTCGACCCGGAGTTCATCACCATCGACTTCGGCGGCGGCACCGTGAAGCAGCTGCGAGCCGGCGCGAAGGGCCTCGACCGGCTCTGACCGCGGTGGTACCGGCTCGTGACCGCCCGCGGTCACGAGCCGGCCTGCGCGGGCCATGACGGCGCACGGTCACGAGGTGGTACCGATCCGTCCACATCGGGCGGACACGACCAGGTCGCCCCCGTTAGCATCGGGCCCCGGTCGGCGTGCTGGCGTCGCCGACGTGAACCCATGCGAGGGGATTCCGCCGTGGCCGAGCGCACCGTGCCCGCCGGGGAGACCGCGGGGGGAACCGCCGGAGGCACCGCCACGCACCCCGCAGGCGACCTCACCGTCGTCGCGCCGTCCCACCTGAGCGCACCCTCCCTGCCGGATCCGCGGAAGGCCGCGACCGTCACGGAGTTCGCCGCCGCCCTCACCCGCCTGCGCGAGCGGGCCGGCATCGACGCCCGCGACCTCGCCCGGGCCGCCGGGGTCGCCCCTGACGTCCTGGACGACTGGCTCAGCGGGCGCCGCACGCCGTCCGCCGCCTCGACGGGCGCGGTGGAGTCCCTGCTCGCGGCCTGCGGCGTCCCCCGCGGCGAGGCGCAGGCGGCCTGGCTCGAGACCGCCTCCCGGGTGCGGCGCCTGCACCCGGGAACGGCGGACGGCGCCCGCGGGCCCTACCGCGGGCTGGCCAGCCACGGGATCGCGGACGCCCCGCTGTTCGTCGGCCGGGAGCGGCTCGTGGCCCGGCTCGTCGCCGCCGTGACGAGCGCGGCGACCACCGGCGCCGTCACCGTGCTCGTCGGCCCCTCGGGCTCCGGCAAGACCTCCGCCCTGCACGCGGGCCTCCTCGCCCGGCTGCAGGGCGGGGGCAGCTGGGACGCCGTCACCCTCACCCCCGGCACGTCCCCGGCGTCCGCCCTGGAGGGCGCGCTCGAGGAGATCCGCACGCGGCGGCTGCAGCCCGGCTCCCGGGCCGTGCTCGTCGTCGACCAGTTCGAGGAGCTGTTCACGCTCTGCCGGTCGGCGGCGGAACGCCGGGAGTTCGTGCAGCGCCTCACCGGCCCGCTGACCGCGGCCGTCGCCCGCAGCAACGGCCCGGGCCCCACCCTCTGCGTCGTCGTCGCGTTGCGTGCCGAGTTCTACGGTGCCGCCCTGGCCTTCGACACGCTCGCCCCCGCGCTGCAGGACCACCAGGTGGTCGTCGGCCCGATGTCGGAGCAGGACCTGCGCCGTGCCGCGACCGACCCGGCCCGGCTCTCCGGCGGCCAGCTCGAACCCGGTCTCGCCGAGCTGGTGCTGCGCGACGTCGCGAGTGATGCGGCGCTCTACGGCGACGGGCCGACCCGCGTCGACGCCCTGCCCCTCATGTCCTACGCGCTGCTGCAGGCGTGGCGGCGCTCGCCGGGCGGTCGCCTCACCGTGGAGGACTACGTCACCGCCCGCGGCGTCGGCGGCGCGGTCCAGACGGCGGCCGAGACCGTCTGGGAGACCCTCACCCCGGACGTGCGGGAGGCCGCCCGCCGCCTGTTCGTGCGGCTCGTCGCCGTCGGGGCGGACGGCGTGGACGCGCGGCGGCGCCTCGACGCCACCGAACCGGGCCCGGACGGGCGCGACCCGGACGGCGCCGAGGCGGTCGAGCGCTTCGCCGACGCCGGGCTCCTCACCGTGACGCCGTCGGCCGTCGAGATCGCCCACGACGCCGTCCTGCGGGCCTGGCCGCGGCTGCGCGGGTGGCTGGACGACGAGCGCGCCGGCCTGGTCGTCGGGCGCCGGCTCGCGGTCGCGGCCGCCACCTGGGAACGGGAGGGCCGCCCGGCGTCCCTGCTGTGGCGCGGACCCGACCTCGCCGCCGCCCACGCGTGGGCCGACGACGGGAGCGACCACGGTGAGCGCGGCGACTTCCTCGCCGCGAGCGAGGCCGCCCGGCGTCGCGGTGCCGCCCGGGAGCGACGGCGGCTGCGGCGCCTGCAGGTCGTGGGGGCCGGGGCCGCCGCGGCGGCGCTGGTGGCGTCGTCCCTCGCCGTCACGGCGACCGTGCAGCGGTCCGGCACCGCGGACGACCGCGACCGGGCCGTGTCCCGCCGGCTCGCCGAGGCCGCCGTCCGGTTGCGCCGCACCGACCCGACCGTCGCCGCGCAGGCCGCGCTGCTCGCCTGGCGCACCGCCCCGACGGCGCAGGCCCGCGCCGCGCTGCTCGACACCTCGGCGCTCCCGCTGGCGACCCGGGTGGCGGCCCCCGCCGGGACGTCGGCGGTCGCCGCCTCCGGTGACGGGCGCACCCTCGCCGCCGTCGGCGACCAGGGCGACCTGCGGGTCTGGCGCGTCGACGCCGCACCCGGCACCACGCCCGACGGCACCGCGTCGGACGCCGTCCCCGCACCGGCCGACGTCGCCGACGTGCGTGTCGACGCGCGCGGCCTGGCCGCCGTGGTCCTGACGGCGGACGGCGGCCTCCTCCTCGCGGCGGGGACGACGGGCACCGTGCACGCCTGGGACCTCAGTTCCGGCCACCCCGAGCCGCTGCCCGCCGTCACGCCCGGCCACGGGCCGGTGACGGCGCTCGCCCTCTCACCGGACGGGCGCACCCTGGCCGTGCCGACCGGCGACGGGCACGTGATGCTCTACGCGGTCACGGGCACCCGGCTCACCGCGCACGGCCAGTTCGCCCTGCCCGGGCCCGCCGCCGCGGTGACGGCGGTCGCGTTCGCCGCGGACGGGCGCACCCTCGCCACCGGGACCGCGACCGGCCGGGTCCAGCTGTGGTCGCTCGCCGACCGCGCCCGGCCCGTCGCGGGCGCGACGCTCACCGGGCCCGCTGCAGCCGTGACGTCGCTGGCCTTCACCGCCGACGGGCGCCGGCTCGCGGCCACCTCCAAGGACCAGCGCGCCTACGTCTGGCAGCCGGCCGCGCCGACCGCCGCCCCGCAGCGCCTCGCGGACGCCGCCGGTCCCCTGGCCGCGGTGGCGCCCAGCCCGGACGGCGCCTGGCTGGCCGTCGCGGGCGGCGACCACCACGTGCGCGTCTACGAGACCGCCACCGGCGCGGCCGGCGCGGACCTGCCCCACCCGGGAGCCGTCACCGGCGTCGCCTACCTGTCGGGCGGCCGGGTGCTCGTGACCGCCTGTGCTGACGGCCTGCTCCGCCTGTGGCCCGCGCCCGCCCCGACGTCCGGCGTCCCGGGGGGCCGGATCGCGGCGCTCGCCTACCTCGACGGCCACCGGCTCGCCGCGGCCACCGGGCACGACGCCGTGCGCGTCGTGGACGTCACCCAGCCCCACCGGCCCCGGCCCCTCGGCGGCACGGTCGGCGCGACGGGCCCCTCGCCTGGCCCCACGGGGGCCGCTTCGGCAGGGACCACCGCGGGCACGGCGGGAACCGCGCGGGCCACTCTCACCGGCGCCCTGGCCGTCGCGCCGGGCGGTTCGGTCATCGCCGCGGGCGGCACCGGCGGCGCCGTGATCCTCTACGACACGACCACGGGCGGCGCCCCCCGCCGCCTCGCCGCCGTCCCGACCAGCCAGGCGGGCACGACCGGCCCGGGGGGCACGGTCCGCTCCCTCGCCTTCAGCCCGGACGGCCGACTGCTGGCCGCGGGCGCCGACGACGGCACCGTCCGCCTCGCCGACGTCTCCACCCCCGCGGCGCCGCGGCCCCTCGGGACGCCGGAGCGGGCCGGCGGGGGGCCCGCCACGCTGGCGTTCAGTCCCGACGGCCACCGGATCGCCGTCGGGACCCCGGACCGGGTCCAGCTGTGGGACGTCGGCGCCGACCGCCTCACCCGGGCCGCGACCTCGCCCGAGGGCCCGGCCCGGCCGGTCCGCTCGATCGCCTTCGCGCCGGACGGGCGCACCGTGGCCGTCGGCTCGGCGGACGGCACGCTGCGGCTCCTCGACGTCTCGGGCGCCGTCCCCTCGTGGACGGGCGCTCCCCTGGCCTCCGGCGACGACGTCACCGGGGTGGCCTTCGACCGGACGGGCGGGCTGGTCGCCGCCACCGGCGCCGACGGCGCGGTGCGGCTGTGGGACGTCGGCGAGCGCGCCGCCCCCACGCTGACCGCGTCCCTCACCGCCGCCTCCGACACCCTGGCAGCGGTGGCGCTCGACCCGGCGACGGGCCGGGTCGCCGCCGCGGGCGCGGCCCCCTCGATCTGGCAGTGGGACCTCGACCCGCGGGCCGCCGCCGACCGGGTGTGCCGCCTCGCGGGCGCCGCCGTCCCCGCCGCGGAGTGGGAGCGCCTGCTGCCCGACGCCGCCTACCGCGATCCCTGTCCCTGACCCTCCCCCGAGGACCGGGCAGCGATCACGCCGCCGGGAGCGATCACGCGGCCGGCGGCGTCGCTGCCGGCACGGTCACGATTTCGACGACGCCGCCGACGTGGGCGTATGCGTCGTGGTGGTCGTGTGCGTGGTGGTCGTCGTGTGCGTCGTCGTGGTCGTGGTCGGGTGCGTCGACGAGGTGGTCGTGGTGGTGGTCGGGTGCGTCGAGGACGTCGTCGTGGTGGTCGGCGCCGTCGTGGTCGTGGTGGTCGGCGCGGTCGTCGTGGTCGGACGCGTCGACGAGGTGGTCGTGCGGGTGGTGGTCCTCGGGTCCGACGTCGTGGTCCTCCCCCCGCCCACCACCGGCCGCGACGGCTGCCCCCCGCCGTTGCCGCCGCCCTGCCCGCCACCGGCCTGGCCGCCGTTCTGGCCGCCGTTCTGGCCGCCGTCGCCCCCGCCGGACGTCACGGCCGGCGCCCCGGACGTCGGCGAGCCGGCGGGCGCCGACTGCGACGACGGGGCACCGGTCAGCGGCTTGTTCTTCGAGTCCGCCGCCTGACTGATCGTCCACACCGAGAAGACGACGAGCAGGGCGCTGACCCCGGCCACGGCGCCGAGGACCACCGGGCGGGTGAGCCGGCGCGGCTCGTCCGGGGCGGCGGGCCCCGACCCGATCGGCGTGACGTCCCGGCTGACGTCGGCGTAGGCCTGCTGCGCGGGGTCGAACGGGAGCGGCGCCTCCTGGTGGAAGCCCTGCTGCTGCGGGTACCCGGGCTGCTGCGGGTACCCGGGCGACCCGGGCTGCTGGTAACCGGGCTGCTGGTAACCGGGCTGCGGGTAGGCCGGCTGCTGGTGGCCGGGCTGCTCGTAGGGCTGCTGATAGGGCTGCTGGTAGGGCTGCGCCACCGGGGGGCCGGCCGGGCGCAGCACCTGGTAGCCCTGCGCGGGCGAGACCGGGGTCCGCGGGGTCACGGGCTGCTGGGGACCGTCGGGACGCCGGGCCGCCGGCAGGGGCGGCTGCTGGGCCGGGAGGACGGCCCGCGGCGGGGTGACGGGCTGCGGCAACACGGACGGCGGGGCTGCGAGCGGCGGCGTCGACGGCCCGGGCGGCACCGGGCCCGCGGGCTCGGGACGCGGCGTCGTCGGGACGACCACCGTGGCGGGAGCCGGTTCGGGCTCGGTGGGCAGGGCGACGCCGCTGGCCAGCCACGTCGCACCGAGCGCGATCGCGTGCTTGGGGTGCGCGTCGACGGCGACCGGACGGCCGAGCTCGGACCCCACGAGCTGCGCGACGAGCGGCATCCGCGACGAGCCGCCGACGAGCAGGACGGCGCTCAGGTCCTCCGGGTCGACGGCGGCCGAGCGCAGGGCGCGCTTGAGCGACTCGATCGAGTCGTACAGCGACGGGCGGATCATGTCCTCGAGCTCGGCCCGGGTGAGGCGCACCTCGGTGGTGAGGGCCGGCAGCAGCACGGGGATCGTGACGTCGGTGTCGGAGGAGAGCGCCTCCTTCGCCTCCGTGCACTCCACCCGCAGGCGGGCCACGGCCGAGACGGCGACCGGGTCGTCCTCGTCGAGGTCGGTGAGCGGCGCACCCACGGCCCGGACGACGTGGTTGAACACCGCGGCGTCGATGTCGATGCCGCCGAGGCGCTCGATACCCTCCGGCTGACCGAGGATCTCGAACGCCCGCTCCGTCCGCTGCAGGACCGCGGCGTCGAACGTGCCGCCGCCCAGGTCGTAGACGGCGACGACGTCGCCGGGGGCCAGGCGCTCCTGTCGGGCGTAGCTGACCGCCGCCGCCTCCGGCTCGGTGGTGTACACGACGGGCATCGAGAGGCGCGCCATGAGCACCGCCTGGCGCAGCAGGTCGGTCTTGAACGGTCCCCAGTTCGCCGGGTGGCTGATGCACACCGACCGGGGCAGGCCGCCCTCGCGGTCGGCGACCGCACCGACGACGGACTCCAGCAGCCGCGCCGTCAGCGCCTCCGCGGAGTAGGGCGTGCCGCCGAGCAGCAGCGGCGTGGAGTCGCCCAGGCGGCGCTTGAACTCGCGGGCGACCCGGTCGGGTTCGATGGCGGCACGGCGTGCGGCCGCGTCGCCGACGAGGACCGAACCGTCGGCGCGGGCCAGCACGACCGAGGGGATGGCGGCCGTCCGCATCCCCAGCGGGCTCATCTCGGCCCGACCGTCCCGCCACACCGCCGCGGCGGTGAAGGTGGTACCGAGATCCACACCTAACGCGTACATCGTCGCCCCCGTCCAGCAATCCTCTCAATGGGAGAGACGCTAGACACTGCAGATACATCACGTCAGCCGTCGGGGCAACGATTAGGGGCTCGAACGGGGGAATCCCCCACGGCAGGGCCCTCCCCGGCTTCCTACAGTGGTCGCATGACCGGTGGAACGGACAGCGGAACGGCCGTGCGCTCGCTGCGGGAGGTCTTCGCCTCCTTCGCGCACGGCTCGGCGGACCCAGCCGCGGCTCTCGCGCAGGCGGGCCACGGCGACCTGCCCGGCCACCTGGTGACCGAGGCGATCATCAGCTACGCGGACTCGGCACCCGTCGAGGTGGCCGAGCACCTGTCGCCCTACGTGGTCGCCCACAGCGCGGTGCCGGCCCCCGAGGGCCACCCGCACCCGGTGCCGGAACTGCACGAGGGCCTCGACCTGCTCGGCAGCGCCCCCGAGCCGGTCCACGCCGACGACCCGCTCGCCGTCCACCAGGACGCCGGGCACGCCGGCCTCCACGACGGCGCGCTCCACACCACCGGCCTGCACGACGGGGCCGCCCACCACGACCTGGACGGCGTCGGCCACGACCCCGAGCACCTGGACCACACCGGGGGCCACGACCTGACCGGTCACGAGGCCGGTCACGAGGCCGCCGGTCCCGAGGCGGGGCACGGAGCCGGGCACGACACCGGTCACGACACCGGGGCGTCCGGCGCGGGCGTCGGGGACCTGTGGTTCGGCCACGGCCAGGCCGCCGCGCTCGGGGCCGAGCCGCCCGCCGTGCACCCGCTGGCCCCCGGGCCCGCCGCGCACGACCCGTTCGGCGACTCCGGGCACGTCGACCCGTGGCTGACCGGCCACGAGGACCCGACCGCCGGGCACGCCGCCGGCACCGGCCTGGACCTGTGGACCCCCGACCAGCACCTGGCGCCGGGTCACGACGCCGGTCACGCCGACGCCGGTCACGACGCCCCCCAGCACGACCTCCCCGACGACCCCGGCCACGCATGACCTCGGCACGCAGGAACCCGGCACGCCTGGGCCGGACGCGCCTGAGCCCGGCGTGCCTGAGCCCGGGAACCCGGGGACGGGCGTGCCGGGCTCAGGCGCGGACCATCGCCGAGAGGATGCCCTCGCACGAGCGCACGGCGACGCGCGACGCGAGGGCCAGCTCGTACGACGTGATCGGGTTCTCGGCGCGGCGCTGCCAGCGCGACAGCGCGGCGAAGGCGGCGTCGCGCAGCACCTGCGACCCGGCGTCCACGGGGACGCCGAGCCGCAGGTGCGCGGCCGTGCCCGCACCGCCGATGAGCGTCTCCAGCTCGGACATCACCTCGGGCTTGCCGGTGATCCAGCCCGCCCGCAGGGCCGACAGCACGCGCAGCTCGTTGAAGGGGTGGGCGGAGGCGATGATCTGCTCCACCTCCCCCGCGACGTCGTCGCTGCCCGCCACGGGCGAGGAGCGGACCAGCGCCGCCAGGCCGAGCAGCGCCGAGCGGCTCTTCAGCACCTCCCGGCGCTCGAAGAACAGCGAGCTGAGCACGGCGAGCAGGTCGGCCAGGCCGCTGCGGTCGTACAGCTCCCTGGCCAGCTCGCTCGCGGTGTTGGCGACGCCGCGGCGCAGCAGGCTCGACGCCGTCCGGATGCCGAAGATCCCGAACCGTTCGAGGAGCACCAGCCGCTCGGTCTCGGTGACGCCGAGCTCGGGCCGGGTGTTGACGAACCGGTCCGCGGACAGCAGCAGGTCCTCGACGTCGCCCGGGCTGAGCGCGGCCACCCGCCGCAACTGCTGCACCTCGGTCTCGGTCAGGGTCGCGGCGGTCTCGGCGAGCAGGCCGGCCACCGGCAGCACCGTCTGCACCACGCGGCGGACGCGCGGGTCGGTCGACAGCCGGGTCGCGATCTTGCGGGCCGACGCCATCGCGTCGATCCGCCCGACGGCGATCTCGTCCGCGCGCGACAGGATGCCGATCGCGTTGATCGGGTTCGGTCGCGACACCTCGGTGTCCTGGAAGGCCCGCAGGAACTCCACGTCGCCGGAGTGCAGGTGCTTCATGAGGTACAGGACGGCGTCCGCCGGGGAGTCCTCGTCGTCCTCGACCGTGAGCAGCTCCCACGTGCGCCGCGAGACGCTCTCGGTGAGGGAACCGATGCCCGGGGTGTCGATGAGGGTCGCCGTCCGCAGGGCCCGCGAGGGCCAGGTGACGATCAGCTGGTTGACGTCGTCCGGCTGCATGCCGCCCAGGTCGATCTCCAGGACACCCTCGTCGCGGTTGAAGCGCGCCTGGCGCGGCTTCCCCTCGCGCGGGTGGAGGTCGACCCGGTAGGTGTGCCCGTCCTGGAACCAGGTGACGATCCGGGTGCACTCCCCGGCGTCCGTGGGGGCCAGGCGCTCCCCGACCAGGGCGTTGAGCAGGGTGGACTTGCCGGACTTCACGCGACCGGCGATCGCCACGCGCAGCGGCTCGTCGAGCCGCCCGGCGAGCGCCGTGACCCGGGCGGCGGACGGCGTCCCGCGGTACACCCGGGACGCGTGGGTGAGGGCGGCCCTCGTCTCCTCGATGAGGCTCACGCCGGTCAGCCCCGCACGGCGGCCGCGCGCTCGCGCAGCTCCTTGAGCCGGGCCAGCTCCGCCTGCAGGTCGCGCACGCGCTTCTGCCGCTCGACCTCGGTCTTCTGGGCGGCCTCCTGGGCCGCCTTGAGCGCCTCCGCGTTGGAACGGTTCAGCTCCTCGGCGCGCGCGCCGTAGAAGTCGCGCAACTGGCGCTGCACCCGCCGCACGGTGTCGCGGGAGTCCTTGCCGACACCGAACGTCACCTCGTCGCAGTACTTGCGGACGGCGTTCTTGGCCTGGCCGCGGCGCGCGGCCAGGTGCCGCTTCTTCTCGTCCTGCAGGCCCTTGCGTCCCATCACCAGACCGATCCCGATCGCCACCGGCGCCACGACGGGGATGTGCAGCATGGCGGGCAGCACGGTGAACATCAGGATCCCACCGTACGACTGGCGCATCATGCTCCAGACCTGGGTCACCATGCCCTGGCGCTCCATCTCCACGTCCGTGTCCACCTGGGACTGGGCGAGGACGGTCGATGGGTTGTAGATGCCCAGCTCGGAGAGGACGACGCCGGCGCCGTCGCGGAAGTGCTCGGAGACGAGCTCGGAGAGCTCCCCGGCCCGGCGGCGCAGCACGGTGTAGTTGGTGAGGATCTCCTGGGCGATGCGCGACTTCAGCCATGCCTCGATCTGTGGCCAGGTGTCGGCGGGGTCGGCCTCGTCGATGGCCTCGTCGGCCTCCGCGATGACCTGCCGGATGCGGGCCCGCAGGTCGTGGTCGACGTTCACGGTGAGGTCGGCGATGCCGTCCCCCAGGGTCTGCTGCCACTTGGCGGCGGCCACGCGCAGCAGGTCGGCGCGCTCCTTGGTGGCGGTGAGCTGGGCGATGACCTTGGCGTTCGCCTCGGGATCGGCGAGGGAGGCCAGCTCGGCCTGGAACTGCGACTCGATCTGCCGGGACACCGCGACGACCTCGGCGGACGCCGCCGTCGCCACGCGCGCCACCGCGCCGCCCGCCACCCGCTGGGAGACGAACTCGACCAGCGCCGGGAAGCCCGACTCGGCGTTGAGGGACGCGTCGTTCACCCGGACGGCGCGCGAGCGCAGCGTGGAGCTGACCGCCACGACCTGGATCTCGGCGACGCCCCGCAGGTGGCCGACGTCCAGGTCGCGGATCTGGCGCCAGGCGGGGAAGAAGTCGGTCTTGGTGAGGACGCACAGCACGGTCCCGCAGAGGTCGCGCGCCTGCCGGAGGAAGTCGACCTCCGCCGCCGTCAGCTCCTGCGAGGCGTCGGTGACGAACACCACGGCGTCCGCCATCGAGATCGCGGCGAGGCTCGCCGCCGCGTGCGCCGACCCCAGGCCGCCGACGCCGGGGGTGTCGACGATCACCAGGCCGCTGGCGAGCATCGTGCGCGGCAGCCGCACCTCGACGCCCGCGATGGACGTGTTGTAGGCGGCGCCGGGCACGTTCTCCTGCGTGACGTGCCGGCGGATGTCCTCGATCGGGATGGGCTCGCGCCGGACCGGTTCCTCGGCGTGGATGACGGCGGCGACGACCTGCTCGCCGTAGCGGATGTAGGTCGGCACGGACGTCGCGGTGTCGTCGTCGACCGGGCAGACCGAGGCACCGACCAGCGCGTTGACCAGGGAGCTCTTGCCCTTCTTGAACTCGCCCGCGACGACGACGTGGATGCCGGGGTCGTCCAGGGTGCGCCGGACGGCGCCCAGCCGCTGCCCGAGGTCCTCGCGCCCGTAGGCGCGACAGGCCTGCAGGGCCAGGTCCACGACGGAGGTAGCCCGGCGGACGACGTCCGCCCCGGGTGCCGCGGCCGGCTCGGTCATGGAAACGCTCCCCTGGCATGCCGCGAGGCAGCGGGCCCGGGGAGCCTCCCGGTCCCGCTGCCGTGCGGCGGTCTGGTCGATGGATTGTGGTCGTGCCCTGCTGGTCTCCGTGCAGGCTCCAGTCTGCACGTCCTCCAGTCTGCCCCGCCCGTCAGGCGTGGAGCACGTGGTGATCGAGACCGTCGCCGCCGACGCCTGCGTGGTCCGCCTCGACGTGGACCGGCTTGAGGTGCTGGTCGGTCTCGGTGTGGCTGTGGTCGGCGGACAGGTCGACGTCGTGGCTGTGGTCGACGTGCTCCGTGGTGTGCGTGTCGACCTCGGCGTGCGCGTCGACGCCGGAGGTGCCGGAGCCGTCGTGGCCGGCGACCCCGCTGCCGTGGTCGGTCCCGAGGTGGGCCTGGTCGCCCGCGCCGCCGGCACCCGAGGCTGCGCCGTCGCCGCCCGCGCCGTTGCCCGAGGCGGCACCGACGTGGCCCTGGCCGAAGGCGATGCCGCCGTCGTGGCCGCCCTGCCCGCCGTCCTGCCCGCCGCCCTGGCCGCCGTCCTGCGGGGCCTGCTGGACGGTGCCGGTGCCGGGGATGTTCGCCGGGCCGCCGTGGTCGCCGCTGGGGACCCCGCCGTGGTCGCCGCCCTGGCTGCCGCCCTGCTCGCCGCCCTGGCTGCCGCCCTGGTTGCCGTGGACGCCGTCCGCGGAGGCTCCCGTCGTCGCGGTCTCGTTGCCGTTCCCGGTCACGTTGCCCGTGGCGCCGCCGCCGGCCTGCGTGCCGTGCACGGCCCCGGTGTTGACCGCGCCGTCGGCGTCGTGGCCGACCTGCACCGAGCCGGGGCTGTTCGCCGAGTTCTGGCCGACGGTGCTGCCGTCGATGACCTGGCCGTGCCCCGACGCCTGGTTCACGGTGCCGTCGCCCTGGTTGGCGACGGACCCGTCACCGGTCGCCGCGTTGATCGTGGAGCCGCCCGCCCCGGCGACCGCGCCGTGCCCGATCGCCGTCGCCGAGTTGTTGTCCAGGGAGATGTTCCCGTCGATGATCCCCTTGTTGACGAAGGTCTGGGAGTTGTCGATGTGGACCGAGTTGTCGTTGAAGATCTTCTGGATGACCGGGCTGTCGTGGTGCACCTCGCGCGTCACGTGGAAGACCTCGCGGACGCCGGAGGAACCGGACGACGCCGGGCTGTTCGCGAAGCTGTGCAGCACGTTGCGCCCCGACTCCGGGATCCCGGGGGCGTTCGCCACGTCACCGGCCACGTGCCGCAGGTTCACCTGACCGAGCGCGTTCTGGTCCAGGTTGTTCGAGGCCAGCGAGACGGCGGGGTTCTCGGCGAACTGTGCCGCGGCCTCGGGGTCGGTCCACAGGCTCAGCAGCCAGTCGTGGACGCGGGCGATCAGGTCGACGTCGCCGTGGGGGTCCGTGGTAGGCATGATCTTCTCCTTCGGTGAAGCCCCTCCGGGCGGCTGGGCACGGGTCAAGCCTCGCGGAGTCCCGGTGACGGGTCATCGGGGGTTCCCCCCTGACCGGGAGTTCACACTAGGGGATCCGGATACCTGTCCTCGGGGCCGGTTTTCTGCGGACGCGTCGGGTGTCGAGGGACGCGTCGAGGCAGCGGACCGGTCCTGCCGGTTTCCGCTGCCTCGACCGTGCGTTCTGGCGACGTGCGCTGACGATGCGTGAGATCTGGACGTGGGCGTGGGCCGATCGGGTACGGATCAGCCGTGGAAGAAGTCGTTGATGTCCTCGCCCGCGATCTGCGAGTGGTCGACGTCGACGTGGGTGGGCTGGAAGTGCTGGTGCGCCTCGGCGACGCTGTGGCCCTGGGCGCTCGTCACGTTGTCGCTGTGGTCGATGTGCGACAGGTTCGTCTCGGTGACGTGGACGCTCTCGTCGTCGAAGTTCGAGCCGACGGCGTCGTGCCCGGCGACGGCGGAGCCGTGGTCGGCCAGGATGTGCGACTGGTTCTGGGCGCCCCCGATGCCGGAGACGGCGCCGTCGCCGAAGAACTCGTTGCCCGAGGCGACCCCGACGGTGGCGTGGCCGAACCCGAACCCGGCGCCGTCGGCGTGCCCGAGGACCGTCGCGGTCTGGTTGCCGTCGCCCACGACGTTGCCGATCGCCGGGCCGCCCGACTGGACGCCCTCCACGAAGCCGGTGTTGAAGGCGCCGTGCGCGTCCCCGCCGACCTGCAGCGCGCCGGGCGAGTTGAACGCGTTCTGGCCGACCTCGCTGCCGCTGATGACCTGGCCGTGACCGGACGCCTGGTTCACGGTGCCGCCGCCCTGGTTGGCGACCGCGCCGAGCCCGCTGGCGACGTTGACGGCCGAGCCGCCCGAGGCGGAGACGGCGCCCGCGCCGACCGCGGTGGACGAGTTGTCGGACTGGTCGACGTCGCCGTCGATGATCCCCTTGTTGAGCAGGTTCGCGGTGTGGTCGGTGGTGACCGAGTCGTCGCGGAAGAAGTTCGCCATGGTGGTGTGCTCCTCGGGTTGGGCCCGTCCCTGGTGGCTGGGCACGTACAGACTCGCCGTCGGTGCGGGGAGGCGGCATCGGGGCGATCCCCCTAACGAAGAGGGAGCGCTAGGGGATGAGATACGTGCTGTCGAGATATTTCCACACCGAACCTTGCAAGAACAGAGCTCCGCCCACCCCCGGCGCCGGGCGGGCTCCCGCCCAGGTCAACGGCGGGTCAGGGACGGGTCAGGACGGAACCGTCACCGGGCGGCGGACTCCTCGCCGAGGATTTCCCGCAGGGCTGCGAGGAACTCGGCCCGCGTGGTTGCACCCAGTTTGTTGCGGATTCTGGCCACATGGTGCTCGACGGTCTTCGGAGAGAGGAACAGCTGGCCGCCGATCTCCCGGTGCGTGCGCCCCGCGGCGACGAGCTGGGCGACCTCCAGCTCCCGGTCCGACAGCCCGGCCGCGGGCGTGACGGCGCGGGCGGCGTCCAGCTGCACCTCGGCGCTGGACAGCTCCCGGGCGCGCTCCAGCAACCGGCGCGCGAGCCCCGGGTCCGTGGCCCGGATCGCCGCCTGGCCCGCCAGCCGGGACGCCTCCCAGGGCAGCTGGTGGACGGCCAGGTCGTCGAGCACCGGCGCCAGGCGCGCGGCGTCGACGTCGCCCGCGAGCACCCGCGCCCACTGCGCGGCGGCGGCGCACTGGGCACGCTGCCGGCCGCCCGGCGGGTCGAGGCGCTGCAGCCGGTCGGCGTGGGCGGCGACGGCGACCTCGTCCTCGGCGACGACGGCGAGCTGCACCTGCAGCCAGCCGAGCGCGACGTCCCAGGCCACCGGCCGTCCGAGCCGCTCGACCAGGGCCGCCAGATCGGCGACGACGGGCACGATCCGCTGCGCCTGGCGCACCCGGGTCGCCGCGCAGAGGAGTTCCTCGAGGAGCTCCAGCTGCAGCAGGTCGACCGCGCGCCGGGCCAGCACCGGCTCGGCCCGCGCCCAGCCGTCGCGCAGCCTGCCGATGTCGCCCGACCGCCGGGCGAGGCCCGCCTCCAGGGCCGCGCAGAGCAGCCGGTCTCGTCCGCTCAGCGCCGACGGCCCGAGGGCGGCCAGCTCGCTGACCGCCGTGTCGAACCGTCCCGCGCGCATCCGGACCCAGGCGAGCAGCAGCCGGTGGTGGTGGACGCCCGCCGGACCGCCCAGCCCGCGGTCGACGGCCTCGCCGAGCAGGGTGTCGGCGGTCGCGGCGTCCCCGCCGAGCACGGCGACGGGCGCGGCGAGCGCCTGCGGGGTCTCGGGCAGCACCGCGCCGAGCCGGCCCCGGCCCAGGGCCTCGGCGGCCTCGATGAGCAGCGGCACCGCCTCCGCCGGGTCGGGGAGGGCGAGCGCGGCCTCGGCGAGGCGGCGCAGGGCGACCGGCCCGCGCCCGTCCGCGGCGTACCGGCGGGCGTCGTCCGGGCGGCCCACCGCGACCAGCGAGGGGACGGCGAGCAGCCGGCCCAGGTCGCCGCCCGCGAGCAGCAGCTCGGCGGCCCGCGCCGACCGCCCCGAGTGCGCGGCGTACACGCCCTCCACCCGGTGCGCCCACTCGGCGTCGTCGCCGGCGCCCTCCGGCAGCGGCTCCAGCTCGTCGCCGAGCCCGAGCAGCAGGCCGGTCTCCCCCCGGACGACGGCCGCCCGCGCGGGGTCGAGCCCGGCGTCGACGGCCTCGTCGAGCCAGCGCAGCGCCTGGGCCGGGTCCTCGAACCGCAACCGCCGGCCCGCCGTGAGGTACACCTGGGCGGCGGCCGGGGTCCGCAGCCGGACGCCGCGCATCGCGTGGGCCGCGGCGACGACGTCCGAGCCGGTGTCGAGCAGGGCCCGCGCGACGGCGTCGTGCAGCAGGCGTCGCTGGGCGGGGGGCTGCTCGGCCGCCATGACCGCGGCGACGGCCG
>Ga0302321_100001548_pt1 | contig 19755 bp, 26 predicted proteins | sample Fen_T0_1_FD_202505 | JGI IMG/M metagenome (GOLD analysis project Ga0302321, IMG submission 202505) | Peat permafrost microbial communities from Stordalen Mire near Abisko, Sweden - Fen_T0_1 | ecosystem: Environmental > Terrestrial > Soil > Wetlands > Permafrost | place: Sweden: Abisko...
CGGGCCGGAGATGCGCAAGTACGCGCTCCTCAAAGGCACTCCTCCAACTCCATGTGGATCGTCCCGTTCAGATCGGCGACAGGTGTGACACCGCCGGAGATGGACTGCGAATTCACCTCCACGGCGCCCGAGCCAACGACCTGATTGGCTCGAGCTCGCAGCTTGATGCTTGCAGGAGGCGTCGCATCGGTGATGCCGAGCGCGCTGCCTAGCACCATCGGGAGCCAAACCTGCATTTGACGCGCTTCTGGGAAGTCGGTGTGGGTCGAGTTGACGGCGTGCACGTTCTTGGCGCGGTTCGTGTACGTCGCGCCGCCGTCGATCGATATGTCGAGATACAGCACAACCTCGCCGCCCGGACTCGTCGCGGTGTTCCTCACGTCGAGCGCGAGATTGGCTCGATAGCGAAGAGCTTCCTTGGGAGTGTCGAGCGTCAACACGAGCGCGGCGGGCGCACCGAAGCCATTGGGACCGATAACATCGGGAACGCTGGGTAAGGCTTGAGAACCTCCCATTATGCTGGTCGCTTCGGTTAACCGAATGCGCGCGCCCGGGCCGGGTGTGCCTACCTTTCCGATGACAGGGCCAGAAGGAGAGAGGCGGATGGGTGTATCAGTCATTGTCAATTTCCTCCAATTCGTTGCTGCTCTTGCGACGAGGGCGACACAGCCCCCGTTGGTCTGGTTTCCGCGGTCTGCTCGCGCGCGTTTGCGCTCGCTAGCTGTGCGAGCGTGTCGTCGTCGGGCCAGAGCGCGCCCTTCTTGATGTGACCCACCGCGAGGGGGCACAGGTGAACGCCGCCGAGATTGATAGAGAGCCTGAAGTCCTCGGCGATCCAGCTACCGTTGTCTGGACCACTCCAGGTAAACGCCGTGTAGGACCTGTCGCCGTCCTCGAAGCGCTCCGAGCGCGCTTCGAGTGCCAGGAGCAAAGCGCGAGGGATTGCGACGCAACCCAAACCGACGAGCCAGAGGCCGGGATGGTCGGGCCAGCGCGCCGCCGCAACCTTGGCGGTCAGCGTGGCATAGACGGCGGAGCACGCGCATCCCAGTTCGCGTGCCTTGTCCGCGAGTGCCTGCGCCGTCTCGGCTGGCACTTCCATGTCGTCGTCGAGCATCAACACGATGTCGCGGTCGGGGTATTCGCGTAGTTTTTCGCAGGCCCACGAAAGCGCGCGACAACGCGCAAACGCGACGTCAGCCGATCCCGTCTCCATGAGGACCATTGCGCCAAGGCTTCCCAGACTTTGCAGCGTGTTTCGCGTCTGTTTTTCGAGTTCGCGATTGGAACTCATCACTACGAGCGTGTTCTTCATGCGCGCTTTCCTTTTCGTTCACCGACTGGTGGAGCCGTTGGACGCGGAGCGTGAGGTCCGCCGTCCACGCCGTTGCTTGCCCTCAATGCCGCGCGCAACACGTCGTTCATGACGCGGGCTGGGTGGCTGCGAAGGTCGTAAACCGCCGCCTCAACACGAGCCGAGAGCACGCGCCCGAGCTCGTGCTCAGACAAGCCGAGCGCCAGGCCGAGTTCGAGCCAGCCCTTCGCGCCGAGATAGGCGCGAACCGCGTTTGACGCTGCGGTTTTTATGTCAGCTCGCTCGTCCTGCGTGAGCTTGCCATCGGCGCTTGCGGTCTTGATGGAAACGACCAGTACTTGCTCCACCTCGCGAACGGCCACGAACACCGTTTCGTCGAGCCGGCGAAGTGCCGCCCGATGCTTCTCGTTCTTGACGCGAGCACTGACATACGCCGCGATTTGAAACGAGAGCCAGCTGAACGCAGCCAAAAGGACGGGCGACAGGGCCTCGACTGTGCGCCCAACGATTGTCCAGAGAGCCTCCGTCATAGTCAGACTTCCTTCGATTCCTCGGCGTCAGCGACAAGCGACGAAGGTGCCGCAGGCGCGAATCGCGGCCTTTGATCGAGCAGCGCTCAAACACGCGAGCGGCACGGCAGTGAGCCGCCTGGTGACCGCCGTTTGCAGGCTTCGTTCGCAACTGGAACCGCCCTCGGCGCAACCGGCCGCTGTGATGCTCGCGCAGGCTTCGCGCACGCCGGGGGCCGGCGCAGGCGCAGGGGGTGGTCCGGCATCCACGATGACTACTGGAGCAGGCGGCGCCGGTGCCGGTGTTGGAGGGGGAATTGGTGGCGGACCGGCATCTTCGATCGGCACCGGCGGCACGGGTGTGGGCGGCGACGCGCACGACTCGCATGCGGCCAACTGAAAGAAAAGCAGTCCGTAAAGCAGGTGTTTCACGCGGCCATCTCCTTCTGCACATCCCAGGCGTATGCGTCGCACTGGGCGATCCAAGCCGCCGAGACGACGATGTTGCCGTTGTCACCCCAGTCGGCTCCCCAGCTATTGCGCACGACGACCGCGTTGCGGGCAAAGCCGACCGCGTACAGCGCGTGCCCGCCCCCCTCGGGATCGCTGTAGTCCGGAACGCCGATCGGCGGGCGCTTCGGCGTCCATTCTTCGAAGGCACGGTCGACGAAGCTGTCGACTCGTACCGGCACGCCCGACGCGATGCAGTCTCGGATATCCTGCAGCTTCTGCGCGCCCGTCGATCTGATCTCGTAGGCGCCGATGATCAGTGATTCGCCGTCCAATTCGAGTTGTCCAAGGTCGGGCTCGGCATTGACGTTGTCGTTCGTTACGTCGCAAAAGAGCCCGTCCGGAGACCAGCCCATTGGACTGATCCCGACTTCGCTAATGACGCGAATCACGGAATTAGTTTCCGTCCCGACGTCCTCCAGCGGCGGCAAGGTCTCGTCATCGGGGTACTGCGCCGCCCGGTCGAACGCGCGCGCGGGCACATACAGGCCATTTTGTGAGGGGATCCAGCCGAGCGGTGTGCCCTTTGCCGCGAATCGGGTGGCAATCGCACCCGACGAGCTCGTGCCCTCACAGCAGGAAAAATCGGTCTGGTTCATGACAGGAGGCGTGAACTTCTCCAGGTCGAACGACGCCGCGGTCGTGCCCGAAACGATGCCTCTCGCGCGGGCGATTCGCAGGGCCGTGTAGCGGTGTCGGCCGCGATCGAGCCTGCAGCCCTTCGCAAGCCGAGTCATTGGCGAACCCTCCGTACTGCGAGCGGTACCGGCAGTGCAGCGCTCGCGCGAGTGGCGCCGATGTGCTTGGCAGCGAAAGTGTGCTGGATGTCCGCCCAAGCCGCGCGGAAGGCAGCGAGGCTCGCGTCTAGTTGCTCGCTGGTGAGATCTTTGACGCCATCGTCGGCCGCTGCGGCGGCCGAGAGCGCGGCGCGCGCTCGGGCAATCACCGCCTTGGCTGAAGCCTCCTCATCGGCGCTCAGATGAAGCGACGGCAGCAGCGCCTCGGCCGCGTCAAGTGCGTTGCCAGCATCAGCAATGACGACCGCGGCTTCCGCCAGATAGGGAGTCGCCGAGGCAAACAGGCCGCTACACCCCGTAAGCATGACACCGAGGAACAACAGTCCTGCTGCGGCCAGGGGCGGCACGTTCGGGCGCTTCGGCTTGTCCCCGTCGGTACCGCCCGATCCGCCATCTGGCGGGGGTTGGTCGGGATGGTTGTGCGGCGAGCTCATTCCGGGCACGGCCAGCGCGAGTGGGATGACTCCCACGACGAGTACCGCCTGCGCGAAGTCCATCCAGGTCTTCACCGTCGCGAAGGAGTTGAGTGCTACCGGAAGCCCCGCGACCAGCGACGGAAGCCAGGCCTGAACGACCTTTGGCAGAAGTGTCCAGTAGGGCTTGGTGAATGGCGCGAGACGGCTCGCGGCCATGAAGATCGCGACCAGGACGGCTGAGATCGCGACCGGATCGAACGCTGCGAATACTTGTTGTTGCATTTGCTGTCTCTTTCTTTGTTTTGCGAAGCCAAGGCTTCGTTGGTCGTTGGAGCGAGTCGCTAGAACGGCTCGCGGCCACTCGCAGTGCGCCTGGTCTCGCGCTGATATTCTTTGACCAGTCGATCGATCTCGCGCGCGGCCCGCTGCTCCTGCATCGCGTAGATCTCGTCCGGGTTCTCTTCGGCCCATTCGAGGAACGCTTCGGTGCGGCTTCGGCGTTCCGAACCCTTGATGTGCCGGCGCACTTTGTTGAATACGTTTGCGAGGTCAGGCGAAAGGTTTCGGCGCACTTCGTCGTCGGATTCGGAATCGCGTTCGCGACGCGCACTGCGCATCCGCCCGAGCGGGTGCGCCGCCTTGGGCCGCGAACGCTGCAGCTTGTCGAGATGTCGCTCCTCTTGAATCTCGCGCCGGCGGGCCTGGATGACCTCTTCACCTTCGAGCCGAGCGCGCTCTTTGCGCAATCCACACGTCGTACGCAACCTCTCGCGCGCAGCGCGGCATTGGAGTCGAATGCGGTCGATGGAGTCGCGCCGTGCCGCGCGTGCCGCCTTGAGTTGAAGGCCGAGCTGAGTAACGCGCTCGGCGACCTTCGCACGGCGCTCTTGTTCGATCTCACGATGGAGCCGCTTTTTGTCGAGTCCAATAGGCATTGGGGCCGCTCATCGACCTGACTGGACGCGACGCTTCGGCGCAGGCGGCGTGTAGTCGGTCCGATACCAATCGAGAAATTCTTCAGCGAGGTGCACCGCGGCGACGTGGCGCTGCGTTGGCGAGAAGAGCGAGTTCCAGCGATCGTGCGGACTGCCGAATTCGCGCGCATACTTCTTCGCGGCGGAATTCAGGAGCGCACCGAACGCTTGTGGCGCGAGCCTCGAGTCGTACGTTCCACGGTCCTTCTTCTTCGCGAGCGCGCGAAAGATCGCGATCTTCTGACGATAGAGTGGTTCCGTATTGTCGGTGAACAGAACGAGCTCTGAAGATTCCGGACTCATGGACGTGTCCCTTCGCGTGCCCCTGGCCGGAGCACGCACGTGTGCGACGGCGACTTCGGCGACAGCCACCGAACCGCTATTCGGGTTTCAATTGGAGAATCGAAGTTTCGAAGCGGGCCTAACGCGAATGCGTCAGCCTGCTTTCATCGAATCGCATCTAGCTATTGCACTCCCGCATTCCTTTCCCTCGTTGAGTTGGCGTTCGACGAGGCACTCACGACCTCGCTTGCGACCCGGTCACTTCTGCCGCCATTGAGCGCGGCACGCAGCGAATTGCCCACTGTGCGCGCCGGTTGACCGCGCAACCCGTAGACCGTGGCTTCAACGCGAGCCGCGAGTGAGCGTTCGAGCTCGTCGTTCGACAATCCGAGCGTCGTCCCCAGGTCGAGCCAGGCCTTCGCACCGAGGCACGCACGCGCTACTTGAACAGCCCTCGCACTTGCGGTCGCCCGATCGGCCATCCCGAGAGTCCCACCGGAGCTGGCTCTCTTGAGCGGAAGGACCAGAACTTGCTCGACCGTACGCACGGCGGTGAAAACCGCGTCATCGAGCCGATCCACCATCGCGCGCATACGCTCGTCCCTCGCGCGCGCCGCGATGAGTTCAGAAAGCTGAAACGAAAGCCAACTCAGCGCGACCAAAAATAACGATGGAAGCGCGCTGAGCGAGCGCGCCATCAGATCCCACAAGAAATAGGTCATCTACGTCTCCTTTCATCGCTTTCAACGATCACACCGTCCTTGCTTTGCGTCGGTGCACCACCCAGCGCATCAAAGTCCTACCCCGGGATCCTCACCCACCGTGTGCCGTTCCACTGATAGAGCTCCGACTCATAGAACGCGGTAACTCCTGCCCTCGATGTCGTCCTCTGTCGCAAGTCGGATGCGTACTTAAGGGCATCCATGTTGCTGAGTAACTTCGGCTCAGACCATCGATATTGCCGACCGAGGTAACCTTTGGTTCCGTAGTGCTCGACCTGTACGCGGACCGCGTACCAGGCGGGCTGATCACTGAGATCCAGGATCGACATCGTTGCTCACTCGGCCTCCGTCAGCGTTTCTGTGCCTCCCGACAGTCAGCGAAAACAGCGCCGCACGCACTCGAGCGCCGCAATGTCCTTCAGCGTGTTCTCCGTGAAGCGGAGCACCATCTGCGGCTTCTTTTTCTTCTTTTTGATCGAAAGCGGGTGGGCTGCCGCAGGCTCGGCGGCAACGACGAACTCGCGCAGAGGCTTCGGCGTGCGCGCAGTCACGCTCTTCGTCGGCACTGCGTGAGATGCCGCACGTACGAAGGGCTTCTTGCCGTGCGCCCTGTGTGCGGGCTTTCGAGCGAGCAAGCTCTTCGACGTGGACGCATGTTTGGGCGCTGCCGCGCTCGCGTGAGCAGGGGCTTTCTTGGCGTGGCGCTCTTTCATCTTCTTTTTTGGCCGTCCGGCGCCCTTCGGGGGCTTCTTTGATTTCACTTTGATCGCCATCTTTCCCTGCCTTCTTGTGTGCTGCTTCAATTGCCGACTCCTACGAGCGCAAGATCTCGGGCTTGCTGGACTGCTCCGCTTGCTCGATCTCGCGGTAGTGCGAGTAGAGCGCCAGGAGTTGAGTGCGATTGCTATCCGAGAGCGACGCGAACACGCCGCCCAACTCCTGCTCATTCAGGCCCTTTAGGAATTTGCGCACCGTGAGCTGCCGAGCCGCAACGTCGGCTGGACTCGCGGCTTCGTCCGCAAAGGCACGATGAAGTTCGGCAAGCGCTAACTGATTTGTGCCCGAGAGCGAACCCAGCACGCCGGAAATCTCGACCTCCGAAAGACCCGCAAAGAACAGCCGAATGGCCGCGTCTTTGGGATCAACTGGATACTGCGCAGCGAGCGCGGGTGGTGCGGCCGTCACCTCTTGCGCCGGGGTCATTGTCATCGCCGGTACGGGTGGCTGATTGATCGAGCCCATCAGCTTCGTGACCACGATTGGAAGCAGCGCGGTCGCAACGCCGAGCATTTCGTCCAGACGACGCGCCTTCATCAATTCCTTGGCCTCCGCTATCCGACGTTCGTGCTCCTTATCGAGAAGCTTTTGGTACTTGTCGAACATGCTCCAATGCAGATCTTCCGACTTCTGACGAGCGCTCCGCTCCCGCTCGAGATCGCTGGTGAGCTGCCCGACGGTGGCTTGCTGCGAGCCAATCATCAGGCGATGCATGTTCTCGTTCTGTCGCATAAAGTGCGCGATCACGCCTTTTTCGGTGGGCGGCTCCGAGTCCTCGCCGTAGCGCGATTGGTGCAGACTGGGCCGCACGAGGAAGCTCATCTGGCCTTCGTGTTCTTCGCTCTCGGCTCGAAATGCGTAGACCGCGTAGCGTTGAGGCTGCCCGGAGATCCGCGATTGCACATCGCGGTCCGCCGCGTCCTGAATTTCTTGAGCGAGCTCCTGCGGGTCGCACGGATCGTCGATGCTGTTCCGCCAGAGCTCGAGCCGATCGGCATGCTCGCCCTCGATCGTGTGGAAAAGCTCGAAGCGCGCGATCGTGCCTTCCTCGGTGACGTCCGAAAGTTGGCGAGTGAGCCACTTCACAAGGCCGAAACTAGGGGCTGACATGGGGTGGCTCCTCCGCGAGCGCGTGTTTCAAGACGATGAAAAAGACGGCACCGCCCGCAATCAGAAGGAGCGGCACCCAGAGCGAATCGAGCGCCTTGCCGGCGGCGCCTGAGGCTACGTTGCCGGCACTCGCTGCCGTGTCGCCGAGCGCCTTGCCTGCCTTGTCCGCTGACGACATCTCCTCGGGCGCGCCGACCTCAGGAAACGCTGCGGCGGCGAGCATCCAGTCGGCGCCGACTGGACAGTCCGCCTGGCTGCTCAGCTGCACCGCAGCGCCAGTTCGAACCGGCCACGGCATCGACAACAGTTGACCGCGATACGCAAAGGTCACTTCGAGCCATACGACGTCGCCCGACGCGACCGAAGGCAGCTGGCCAGGCAGCTCTTCGAAGCGCCGGGCAGGATGCGCCAGGTTCAAGCGCTCCTTCGACACTCGCTCGAGCCGAATGAGGTCGGCCGCGCCACTGCGCGTGGTTCCGTCGAACGGGAACGCTGGATCGAGCGGAGTGCCAGAAAACCAGCGTTCGAAGGTCGCCGCCAGCGTATTCTTGAGGTCGTCCGGCGTCGGATTGTCTCGCGTCGTGCGGACCAAAAGCCAGCGGTTCACCTTCCCCGGAAAGAGGGGCGCGCGGTTTTCAGCGCGCCACTTCTCGACGTCGACTCCGGGGCATCCAAGATCGCCAACCGTGATCATGGGGCAACCCCTTGCTGCGTCAGAACGGACTTCTTCAGCTGAAGCATCGCATCCTGGAGCTGCGCGTCGGTTCCGACGATGAGCGTCGGGTTCTCGGCGCGGTCATCCATGGTGAACCTCAGCCCGTCCTCGCGCTCCACTTCTATCGAGTTATTGCTGAAGACCGTCACGTTGTACTGCAGCTGATTGAGCGTGAGTCGGCGTGTGCGGACGATGTTTTTTCCCGTTAAAAGCGCAACGAGGGCAACGGCCAAAGCAGCGAAGATGGCGCTCTTGTAGATCACGCCCAACTCCATCTGAACGCGCGCGCGAAGAGTCGCACAGTGAAACGCACCAATCGGGACACCAGCCTTCGGCGCGGCGATGCCTCCGTCACCCTTCTCGGAGTCACCCGACGCTCAACGCGCGCAGGGGACGTTCGAACTCCGCTATCGTCCCCGATGAGATCCTCTTGCGGAAGTAGCCACGAGCGCGAATGCGAGGAGCCCCATCCCGAAAGCGAATCCGAGACCGCCGCTGGACCTCGGTGCGGGGCTAGCCGTGGGGATCGGTGGGTCGGCGGCGGGTCTTGAAGCCGGAGCATCGGAGCTCCCCGGCGCGTCGACGAGCACGGTGGGGCCGTCGGCGATTCGCGGTCCGACGCTGGGGGATGCGTCGGGCGCCCCAGCACGCCCAGCGCTAAAGGGCCGTATTGCACAAACAGCGAGGTCAGCGTGCTCTTGTACAGGGCGGGATTGGCCGTGAAGTACTTCGGTGGGGTGGCGAGCGCGTCGACAAACGCACTCGGATCTCCGGTTTGGAGGCCCTGCCACCAGTGCGGGCGGGCGTGAAGAACTCGCAGGTAGTCGAGCGCGCCGGCCGCGGCACTTTCATACGCGCGGAAGTTGCACTCCGGAGCGGGCGGATCGAAAAATCTCTCAGCGCCGTTGACGATCTCTGAGCAACGAAACTGCACGATCAACGGATAGCTGGCGCCTGCCTTCTGGTTTCCGAAGTTGTAGTTGTGGATCTTCTTCCAATTGCCCGTCTCGAGCGCCGATTGCGCCAGCAGCAGCGCCAGCACGGCCTGGCTCGGCGGAGCGCCAATCAGCTGCTGATAGGCCGTGGCCAGCGCTGCGGCTGCGTCCGACGGACTGAGCTGAGTGAGCTTGTTTTGGACAATCACGAGAACCTCGCAATCACCAGGCTGAGCACCGCCACCACCCGCGGATTCATGTTAGGGAACTGCGTGTAGATGCGCGCGCGTGCCTGCGTCGCTTTCGAGACGTAGGTGGCGGCAGCCTTCGCGCGGTCGAGGACCAGTCCCCGGAGCTCGGGCGGCAGCGTCTGCAGATAGTTTTGAAACTCCCTATCCGTCATAGTTGCAGCTCGAAGTTGAAAAGGCAGGGGATGGCGCCCGTAATGCCGCCACCCGCGTTCTCGAGCGTCACGTACTTCGCAAAGGGCGGAACGGGCACGCCGTCATGCAGTACGCTCGAAGTCACTCGCGCCGTCGCAATGAGCACAGCAGACGCGGCGACGTCTGGCGCGCTAAAGAAAAGGATGTAGTTGTTGCCGCTGACGAGCTCGCTGTATCGCGCGGGTGCGACCGGGGACTGCAAAAATAGGCGTTTGCCGAACTTGGGGATGCGCGCGGGAGGATCGACCCGTTGATTGTTGCCGAGGCTCGCCAGCAAGGAACCGTCGAGTCGGTTGGCGATCTTCGTCGGCGGTACGCTTGTCGATGAGCCTCCGCGCGCGAGCAGGACACTGAGCCGCAAGTCGAGTGGCTGTTGGAAGCCTAAGCCGGGCCCAAACGGGAAGATGTAAGCAGCATCGACCGAGATCGCGTTCATCGGGACGCTGAACGTGGTCCCCTGGATCCAGTCGACTTCAATCACTTGAGTCGCGCCCCCAACGCCGTAGCTCACCTCACCTACGATCTCGAAGCCGCGTGCAGCTTCGACATTGGGCCAATCCTCCTCGGTGTACTCAATACCGAGGCTCACCGTCCAGACGACCGGGTCGCCCCACTCAGGCAGCTTGATGATTCGTTGCCGATTCTCTTCGTCAGGAGAGAACGCCACTTCGGCGCCGAAGTTGTTTGAGTTGCTCCAGGGGCCATGCAGCGGCGGCTGGACGAACACACTGACGCTCGGTTCGGGGACATCGGCGCGCGCTTTCACCCCGGTGCCCTCCGAGCTTGAATCGCCCTTTGCGCCAGCCTTTTCGCCGGCAAAAGCAGCGTCGCTTGCGCCTGTGTTTGCGTCCCCGCGGCCGCCAGTCGAATCCACTTGCCGGGCATGATGCGCCCCTCGGGCGTCACGAGCAGACCCGGCGCGGACTGATTGCCGTAGAGCTGCGGCTCGTAGCCCTGCACGCGCTTGCGGTGCTCGACCACGTGCCGGAAGACTCGTGCCGTCTTCCTCGCGGCAATATCTCCTTTGCTCGCCCGAGCGGCGATCTCGCGTAGCTTCGTCCGCACGCTGGCAGCCTCCTCAAACGCGGCTTTGAGCTGCGGGGCTCCGCGGATGAGCGCCGCCTTTTGGTCCGGAGATCCGCTCGAGAGCACTGATTGTGCGGTGTTCTTCAATGCCTTCGCGCGTTCAAGCGCGGCCAGGGCGGTGTTCGCCGTCGCATACGCCGCCGCTGCCGGCAGTCCGACCGGCGGAAACACCACCGACGCCAATCCGATTGCGGCTCCGGTGATCTTGCTCTTGACGACCGACTTTACCGCCTTGCCAACGTCCGAGATGAGCTTCGATTTCGCGATCTTTCCGACCTTTTTGAGGAAGCTTCCCGGCCAGCCGCTGATCCGAACGCCGTGGTTGCGCGCGTACCACTTGCGAAGTGCCCGAGCGATCGGGCGCAGATCGATTTCCGCAGTAATGGTACGCGGGGCACCCCCGGCCGCCTGAATATGCACGGCCGCCTTGAGAAAGTGACCTTCTCGCCAATAGCGGCCACGAACACTGAGACCCGAGGGAGAAAACTGAAGCGTCACCGCGTCGTGCGTTGGCTCCGCGCCCACGTGCGCACAACCGACATCGCATCCCACGCCAAGGCGTTCTGCCGCGCTCACTTCAAACGTCGAGAGCGCCGGAAAGTAGGTAGTCATTTTCAGCGATTCCTCTCAGGCGAGCGACGCCTTCAGCGCGCTGGCACGGAGCCGCTCCGCGCGGTCACGATTGCCGGTCTGCTCTGCATCGAGCGCGATCGATTCGAGATTTGAGCGATAGATGCTGAGATCCTTTTGACCTGCCCCCTTCTTCCAATAGAACGGCGGCGGTACGTCGGAGGCGTAGCGAGCGACGTGCTGCGCGGTAGTTGGCCCGTAGAGTCCGTCTGCCTGCAGTCCCTCCTGAGTCTGGAACCGCTGCACGCTGGCCTTGTCTTCCTTGTATCGGGCCTTCGGAACGCTTCCGAAGCGCTCCAAAAGATCGTTCAGGCTAATCGCGAGAGACGTGGCCAGGATCTGCGCCTTCGACTTCTCGGGCGGAGCTGGCTGCGCCTGAGGCGTAGCGGGCACGGGCAGCGGCCCCGGCGGCGTTGCAGTGACCGTCACCGGAAACGCCGCAGTCGGCGCGGGCGATGGCGGAGATGCACCTGCTCCCGGCGTGAACTGCGGTGCTGGTGGCACGATGCCGGGAGATTTGAATTCGCGATCGATGTCGTTCATCGTCCGTGCCGCGTCGAGCGCTGCTCGGATCTGCGTCGCCTTCGCTTGCAGCTGGTCTGCCGTGTTGCCAAAGCCTCGCTTGCGCATCTCGGCAGCCAGCCCCTCCAGCATCGTCGGATCACCCTGCAGCTGAAGCTGCCTGGCCACCTCGAGCGCCAAATCGGGAGGCATGGACGGATCGAGCGCCACATTCGGGCGGTCCTGGGCGGCGGGCGGAGCAACGGTCGCTGCTGTCTCCTTCGCGCGCTTTCGCAGATCTTCGGCCGCGGCCGGGAATCCTGCTCTCTCGACCACGAAGGCCGTGCTGGTGAGCGCGGGGGCCGTGCCGTTCTTGATTGCTTCCGCAACCATCTGCTGAAGCTCCGCTGACATGACCGGCGCGCTCTGCACAGCAACGGCCGAGGGCGCTACCGATGCGCTCGATGCCGGCGCGGCTGCTCCGCGCTGCTGTCGGATGGTGGCAGCCTGAACCCGGAGCAGTCTCCCAGACTCAGGGAAACCGCGCGATTCAAGTTGGCCCGCAACCTGCTCCAACATATTCGGGTCGTTCGTGCCGAGCGCTTGTCCTGACAGCGACCGAAGATCGTCCGGAAGCGAATTGATCGGGTTGCTGACGCCGGGTGCAGCCTGCGCGGTACCGCCGCGCTGCTGCCGAAGGGTTGCTGCTTGAACACGAAGCAAGCGCCCAGGCTCCGCGAAGCCCCTTGATTCGAGTTGAGCAGCCACCTGCTCGAGCGTGCTGGGATCGTTCGTCGCCAGGGCTTGCGCAGAAAGCTGCCGCAGGTCTTCCGGCAGTGAATTCAGCGGATTTCCGCCTGCCGGCGCGGCACTGGCGCTGGACGCGAGCAGAAAGAGCAGCCCACCACCAAGGGCGAGCGGTATGATCATTTTTCCGAGCATGGCTACATCCCCAGCAATCTCGACGGATCTTCGATGCGACCGTCTGCTCGCCTCACCAGCACGTGGTACGTCCGGCGCTTTCCGACGCGCCGCCACGTGATTCGAATTTTTGCCTTCTCGCCTGCTTCTTGAAGTTCCGCGACGCGGTAGGGCGCGAGATCATCGCAATCCCCCCACCCCCGCGAGAGTACGACCGGGATCGCGGCGAACTCTTCGGGCTTGCCGTCGGGCGGTTCTTGCATGTACCGGACGCCGGACTCGTAGAGTGCGGGCACATGATGTGCGCGGAGATAGAGCCGGTTAACCACTACCAGCGCGTCGAGAAGCGGCTTGATGAAAGTGCCGAGAAAACGGCTCCGCTTCAGCAACGGGACTTCGCCTAGGCTAACCAGTACGTCCATCAGGCGCTCTTTTCTATGCGCGCCGCGCTCTCACGCCTGAACTACAGTGCCAACGACACCGGCACTGAACTCGATTGGCGCGGCCGTCTTGTTGCGCACCGAAACCGAGAGTTGATTGCCGATTTCGGCCGTCTTGAAGTGCACATGCGTATCGATGCTCACTTCCGTGAACATCGCAGCCGGCACTTCCCCGCCGCTCACAAGCTGCGACGTGTTCCCGACCTTCACATCCTGGATCCCGAAGTCGAACGCCGTATCCGATGGGATCACCAGGCGCTCCGGCCGAAACATGTCTTGCGGCGCGGCTGGGATGCTACTCGTTGCGCCCGCGGCAACCGTCGTCGGCTGAAATCCGAGCGGGAATCGCCGACGTTTGCTCAAGCTCCCGTGCCGGACGGCAACTGCCCCCGGATCGATCTTGCGGTATTCGTTGAGCTTGTTCGCCGCCCGCTGAAGCGCGCTGGCCTTACGGTGGTTTCCGCGCTTCGCCTGACGAGCCGCACCGATCGAAAGCGCGTGAAGCAAGTCCGCCTCGCCCTCGAAGTCGTCGCCAAACTCGTCATCCCCGATGATCTCGGCGGCGCCTGTGCCAGCAACGAGGTCGAGCTCGGCGCCGATTTCTCCGAAGTCGTCGTCGTCGCCCATGATCTCTTCCCAATGGGGCATGTACTCTTCTCCAATCTTCGTGTTTGAGCTGTTTTCTGCGGACGAGGGCCCAGCGGTCCACTTCCGAAGCAGGTGACGAACTAGTTCTGAGGTGGCCGTGGACGCGATCGCCGCAGCGATCAGATTCATCAGAGTGCGCGGCGAAGGCTCGCCGCGAGCTCGGCGTCAGTCATCGATTGCGCGACAGGCAGGGCCGAGGGCAGCGCCCCAATTGAAGGGCTATTGTGAGTGGTTGGGCCCATCAACTCAGGCAACCCCGCCCAGAATTTGTTTTGCTGCTTGCCGGCGATCGTGTGCTTTCGGAAGTAGAGAGCCACAGCGCCAGCCAGAAACCCGTTGGTCCCGTCGAGCACGATGTCCGCGTAGGGCTCTTGCGGCTTGCTCGCGCTGAACGCCAATGCGCCAGCCACGCCAGCCGCGCCGATCAGCAAGTCTGCCGGTAGACTCGTACGAGGCAGAAACAGATTTCCGTCAGCGTCCTCGCGGCGCCCATGCCACATGCCAGCAAGGGCAGCGCCGCCAACGCTAGCGGCAGAACCCGCCACTTTCGTCAGGAACGCTCGGGTCTTCTTCTTTTCTTCCTTCTCCTTCAATCGCTGTTCCTCGACGCGCAGGCGCTCCTCTTCCACCTGGGATTCGAGACCCGTGATCGTTCCAGCGATTTGGCGCAACTGCGCGTCACTCACCATCGGCATGGCTGTTCTCTCCGCGTTGTCGTTGTCTTCACTGACTGTGAGCGCTGGAACGCGCGAGTGCCAACAATCTCCGACTGAGTTGTTCGAGTCGCTACCGAGATTCGCCGCTATTTCGGCCGCAAAAATTCGACCGAGTTATTCAGATAACGCGACGAGCACTCGCGAGTGATTACTCATTACCGGCGTTTCAGCACGATTCATGCTGCCGGCGATTGTTGCAAAAAAATCTTCTAAAATGCCATTTAAGTCGGCATGAAGATCTACCGACTCAACCCAGCGGAGTTCCGTTCGTGGCGCGACCGAGCGCTGCGAAACGAGCTCATGAACAAGATCCACGCCGCGCTCGGTGTCGCGCAAGTGAGGGCACCAAGCGGCGTCATTCTCGGTACCGCACGCGGCGTAACGGAGCGCGTCCCCATCGAACGAGCACGCATCCGTGGTGCTCACCATGCCGTCAGTCCGGGTGAATGCGTGTGCCGCGAGTGGCAGAAGCCCGAGGGCAAGCAGGACGAACACCATCCAATCTGCCGGCTGAAGGCTCCGTGGGAAGCCCAACTGGCGCACAGCCCAGACTTGCCTCGTGAGCGCGCCATCACGACGGTGGCAACCGCGCAAGCTCAGCAACCAGAGGCAGCGGCTGCACCCGACACCGAGCGGACCCCGCGCGCACTCGAGCCCGCCAAACTGGAAGCGCCCGCCGCTACCGCTCCAATCTCGGTTCCGACGCCGCCGGTGCCGACACAGGCACCGGCGCCGACACCTGCCGGGGCGCTCGCACCGACGCCAGATCCCATTGATTGCATTTGCCGTGAGTGGTCCGGGGCTGAAGACGGCAAGCACCACCGCATTTGCGAATTCCGGGAGCGCTGGGAACGCGAACACAACATTGCTGCACCTTTGCTCGTGGAGCTCGAGACTGGAAAAGTGGCACGCGAAGCAACTCCTGACGAGGCCGAAGCCAGCAAGGCCAACGTGGACGAGGATGGCGTTGGCACCATCGAGCTCAGCGACGGCCAGCTCTACTACGTGAGGCAACCGTGAACGGTCACACCCTCATTCCGCTGGATCGGCTCAAGCCGCGCACCAACCAGGTCCGACGCGAGTTTCACCGAATCGGCGAGCTAGCGCGCCAGATCGAGCTCCACAAGCTGCTCCAGAATCTGGTCGTGCGCCCAACGACTCCGGAGGGCTACTTTGAAATCGTCGCAGGGGAGCGCCGCTACCGCGCGCTCAAGCTTCTGCAACAAGAAGGCCGACTAGCGAGCACAGACATTCCCTGCGCGGTGCTCGGAACCGACGGATTCCTCGAAAATATCGTCGAGAACGTCGCACGTGAGGACGTGCCGCTCTGGGACCTCGGTCGTGCCTACGTCACGCTCTCCGACTCGGGCCTCACGCAAGTTGAGATCGCCGAACGAATCGGCCGCACACAAGGACACGTCTCTACGGCGATCATTTTGGCAAAAAATCTTGCTCCGGCCGTGCTCGAACGACTGGCCAAACTGCCCAACGCTTTTCCGGTGCAGCGGCTCCTGCGACTAGCGCGCCTGGTGGACGAGCACGGCGACCCGGACGAGAAGTCCCAGCAGAAGCTCTTCAAGCAGATGCTCGAATCCCCGGGAAGGCGTGGCCCCAAGCCGGGGGCGCTCGTGAGCCAAAAGCAAACGGTGTGGACGCGCTTCGAGAGCCTCAAGCAAGGCAAGCAGAACCGCTTCGTGGATCCCGTCTACAAGCCGGTCATCGACGCCGTGGTGCGCTACTTGGCAGGGGAAACCAAGGGGATCCACGTATGATTCCCCGCTTTAGGCTCACCAGCGCTCTGACGCGCGCGTGGGCGCTCAACCGCGAAGCTCGGCACAAGCTCGCACGCTGGCTCGCGCACAAGTTCGGGAAGACCGGCGTCGCGGTGGTCACTGACCGCTGCTTTGTCGTCGCTTGGGTCAATCCGCTCGGACAGATCAAGTTCGCCGTCCCGCCGTTCGAGCGCGTGGAGCGGCACACGTGCGCGAACAATCCCTCGTGGCGAGACTGCGAGTGCCGGCGGTGGTTCGATCCGGAGAGCGGTGGGCCGTGGGGGCGTCGGCAAACGCCGGAGCATCATCCGCTGTGCATCTTTGATCCGACGTCGCTGCGGCGGTGGCGAGAGGTAGATATTCCGGACAAGGTCGTGAAGCAGGCGATCGATGGCGGGTTTCTCAGCGGCGGTGTTGGCACAGATAGCCCGACAACCTCGACTTGAGGTTTGCGCCAACCACGCTCACCGAAATTAACGACCTGGCTCGATCTTGATTTGGCATTGACCTTAGTCACGAGTGATTTGCGGGAACCATAAAACCAAAGGAATAGATTCCCGTCACTGGACTTCCGAGACGCACTGTCCCGGTGGACGCAATTGTTGCCTCGAACTTGGCTTTGAGCTTGGCCTGCTTGTCTAAATCGGCCACGGCCGAAACTCCAGCATCAAACGCCGCCTTGAAAGCGGCCTTGTCAGTAAGTTCAAATGAGTCAATTCGGAAAGCCGAGAGGTTGGCGATCAACCGGAACGTCTTGTGGTCATCAAGCCATACTCGACATGATTTTGTGGCGGCGTCCTTGATATTGTTGACGTCGAACGCCAGTAAGTCCTGCTGGACAGACGCCGGTATCGCAACCTCCACGTAAGTCCCGGATAGCTTGACCTTGGTCGTTCCTGTGCTCTTTAGGCTGGCCTGAAAGCTCGCAGCGAATTTCTTGCCATCGTCAGTTGCAGTGGCCGCCGCAGCCGGTGCAGCCGCCGCAGCCGGTGTGCCCGCCGCAGCCGGTGTGCCCGCCGCAGCCGGTGTGCCCGCCGCAGCCGGTGTGCCCGCCGCAGCCGGTGTGGCTGCGTCATCGAGCAGGGAATCCCCCAACCCAGCGGTCAGGTTCGCCTCTACTAAGTCACTTGAAGAGATTTCAAACGTAAACGGATTCTCCGCATTAACCTCCGCTGTTCCAGTACTAACCAGCGCAACGTCTGCGCATCGCGCGGGAACCTGTCCGGTCGTCTCAGAAACGCCATACACGCCACCGAGGAAAGTTTCCCATTGCTCCTTGCCATCCTGCGTCGGAACAATGGTTCGCTTGCTAAGAAGTACTAGAGCTGGGGTATCACGCGAGAAAACTTTGCACTTGCTATCGGCGGCGGTCCCGCACGCGTCGGCGTATGGCACCTTCGTTGCTCCGAACTGAACGCCGCCCGCGCCGCAAGCGACGCTGATCGCGGCAGCCACTATGATGATCCCAAGGCAAGACACTATTCTCATATTCCGCCCGCTATCACGCTTTCCGAAGCGAGGACAGGCCGGGGCTCCTTGTCCGACAAAACTACTACTAACGCTCGCGCGTGTCGAAGCACTTTCGTCGCGCGTTTCCTGGTGAGAGCTGGAGCAACTCTTGAACCGCGGCCGCGCTGCGCGCCGACTTCGAACTGGAGCGGCTTGCCGTTCGTTGACAAATCCTCCGCCGCAGCCGCCCGTGATAACTTCGCGACCACACCCGAGGAGATTATGAGATGTTTGACCCGACGTTGAACGGCGTGATGGCGCAGGTCGAGGCCGGGAAGATTGTCCTGCCCGCGATGCAGCGCCCGTTCGTATGGAAGGACGATCGGATCACGAAGCTGATCGACAGCATGCTGCGCGGGTTCCCGCTCGGAACGGCGCTGCTCTGGAAGACTGCCACGATGCAGCGGTTCCGTCGCTTCCAGAAGGACGTGCAGCCGGACGCTGGAATCAAAGTCGACTTCGACAGCGACGACTCCACCGAGCGGTACCTGGTTCTCGACGGCCAGCAACGACTGACAAGCCTCTTCGTCGCGATCGCCGGCACGTACGACGGCAAGAAGCTGTTTATTGACGTGCTGAGCGGTGTGAAGGGCGATAAGGATCCGGGAGACGCCTATTGGGACTGCCGCTTTCTCACGGAGAAGGACGCGAAGGAGCTGAATGCTTGGCCGCGGCCAGCGGGCGAGAACAGTGGCCCCGTCGAGCGCGCTGTCTTCGTGAAGTTCCAAGACCTGACGAAGCTTGCCGCTGCGCGGGCCGGAGTCATCGCGACGCAGCGTGCCGCCGAGCTTGGTCTCGATACGACGCAAACGACGCGGATGATCACGAGCTACCTGCAAGGCGCCACCGTCCTGGCAAGCAAGACGGCGCTTCAGATCCACCTGATCGACGAGGACGCCGGGGAACCAATGCCCGTCGAAGAGATCCTCGAAGTCTTCGTTCGGGTGAACTCAGGCGGGCTTGTGCTGCAGAAGTCCGACCTGCTCATGAGCCTGCTGGATCTAAAGTGGAACGACATTCAGCCGGAGCTGTACCGTGCGGTGAAGGAGATAAACACCGCGCGCCCATTCAACATTACCCGCGATGACGTGCTCAAGAGCCTGCTACTTGCCAGAGGTTCGGAGACACGATTCGACCGGCTCGTTGCCGACCGAGGGCGCGTCGAAAACCTCGCTGCCGACCTTCCCAAACTCCTCCCCTCGGTGCAGGCCGCATGGCAGTCGTTGACGCTCCTCCTAATGGACCAGTGCAAGATCACGTCGGAGCGATTTTTCCGAGGCGGGCACAACTCGCTCCTGCCTTTCGTTCTCTACTTCGTCGCGAACCCGACGCCGGGACCAGCGGAGAAACGACGCTTGGTGGTCGCGGTATACGCGGTACTGATGAGCGGAGTCTTCGCCGGTGCCGAAGCACGCATGGGCGCGTTCGCGCGTAAGGAATGCGTGAAGGGCACCCCCTTCGCATTGGAGAAGCTCGCCCGACTCGTGGCCACACACTATGGCGTGAGCTCGCTCGAAACCCTGTTGTCGCGACATCTGGATCTTGCCCTCAATATCGCGCACGGGGGCATCACGCTCGACAACAATCCCGAGAACCTGCAGCGCGATCACATCTTCCCGCGAGCGATGTTGGAGAAGCAGGGTTCGCCGCCCGAGAAGACCAACCACTACGCGAACTTCCACTTCCTTCGCGGCAAGGACAATCTCAACAAGTCCGACACCGCGCCGCACGATTGGTTCAAAAAACCAGGGGATCAGGCGTCGTACTCCGATGACGACCTCAAAGAACGGCTGCTCACGTGGGATCTCCTTCAGCCTGGCCAGTTCCCGACGATGCTCGAAGAGCGCACGAAACTGATCCATGCGCGGGCGCTGACGCTATTCGGGATGAAAGCCGCCGACTTCGACGCCATGTTCGTAACCACGTAGGCAGATAGCGAACTCGATGGGCGACATCTTTCTCGGATGGGACGTCGGCGCATGGAACTGCGACCGAAACCGGAACAGTCGCGACACGCTCTGCGCGCT
>Ga0302321_100001549_pt1 | contig 19754 bp, 14 predicted proteins | sample Fen_T0_1_FD_202505 | JGI IMG/M metagenome (GOLD analysis project Ga0302321, IMG submission 202505) | Peat permafrost microbial communities from Stordalen Mire near Abisko, Sweden - Fen_T0_1 | ecosystem: Environmental > Terrestrial > Soil > Wetlands > Permafrost | place: Sweden: Abisko...
ATGAAGATTTATGGATTCTGGTATTCGCATATTGGCTGGATAGTTGGTCCCGATTTTAAAGAGACGGATTACAAAACCATTGGCGACTACGCGAAATATCCGGAGTTAGTGTGGCTGAACAAGCATTATTTAGTGCCTCCTACTATTCTGGCGTTAATAGTGATGGCGCTTGGCGGAATTGTGGATGGAGGAAGCATCACAGCAATGTTTTCGGCCGCAGGATTTTCTGCATTGTTTATCGGGTTCTTTTTAAGCACGGTCATCACGTATCACGGAACATTTTCGATCAACTCGATCATGCACAAATTTGGAAATCAACGTTATCAAACCGGTGATGAATCCAAAAACAGTGTGTGGTTGGCATTGCTTACGCTAGGCGAAGGCTGGCACAACAACCATCATTATTACGAAGTGGCTTCACGCCAGGGATTTTTCTGGTGGGAAATTGATATAACCTATTACATTTTGCGTGCGTTTCAGGCAGTGGGTTTGATCTGGGATTTAAAGGGTGTTCCCGATCATATCAAATTTTCAAAAGACAAGAAGCATGCACAGGAATTGAAGAAGCAATACGACATACAGCGGCCACCGATTGCTTCCAATGAAACTCAAAAACTGTAAGTGAAGATGTCGAAGTCTAATGACCAATTATTTTTAGAAGGAGCTGTCAAATTATTTCGTTACTACAAAAAGTTAGGCGAAGGCGCGATCGCTCAACTCTCTGACGAAGAAATTTCAATTAAGCCCAACGAAGCCAGCAATAGCATTGCGTTGATTGTTCATCACCTCAGTGGTAATATGCTTTCACGCTGGACTGATTTTTTAACTTCGGATGGAGAAAAATCGTGGCGCAACCGCGAAGCGGAGTTTGAAGAATCATATCCTGATAAAAAAACAATGCTCGAAGCCTGGGAAAAAGGTTGGGCGTGTCTCTTGAATGCAGTGGAGAATTTGAAGCCCGAAGATTTGAGTAAAATCATTTACATACGCAACGAAGGCCAGACAGTCTTGGATGCCGTTCAGCGACAGTTGGCTCATTATCCGCACCATGTTGGTCAAATCCTGTACCAAGCCAAGGCCATAAAGGGAAATGATTTCGAATCGTTGTCGATACCCAAGGGCGCCTCTTCTGACTTCAACAAGACAAAGTTTTCGGAAGAAAAGACAATAAGGCACTTTACCGACAAGGCGTAATTTGGAAATTAAGGATGGTGCATTAAATTTGCACTCCCTTAAGCGAAAGCCTAGGGAAAATCCTCCTTCGCCAAGGCTACGGAGGACAAAAGCGGGAGTAGCTCATCCCGACGGTTCGGGAGGTAGAGCACGGTAAGTTTAAAGTAAAAGCGGGAGTAGCTCAGTTGGTAGAGCACGACCTTGCCAAGGTCGGGGTCGCGAGTTCGAGTCTCGTTTCCCGCTCAGTTATTGAATGATTTGAGGATTTGACGATTTTTTGATTTGACTGCACAAGAACTTCAGCAACGAACCAAAAGATTTAGTCTTCAAATCATTCAGTTTTTTCAGGCCCTTCCTAAAAGTGCGGAGGCCCAGATTTTGGGCAAACAGCTTTTAAGATCATCAACCTCGGTAGCCGCCAATTACAGGGCAGCTTGCCGAGCGAGATCAAAGGCAGAATTCATTGCAAAGCTTTCCATTGTTGTGGAAGAAGCGGATGAAGTTCTGTTTTGGCTTGAAATGATCAGTGAATCCGGCATTTCCAAAGTCGATGAGTCACTGGTAAAAGAAGGAACAGAGATATTGTTTATCATGTCGGCTTCGCGCAAATCTGCAAAAGGCCGCAATGAATAATCAACAAATAACTCAATAAACAAATCGCCCAATAAAATTGCCCGGGTGGTGGAATTGGTAGACACGCAGGACTTAAAATCCTGTGACCCTTAAAGGTTGTACGGGTTCAACTCCCGTCCCGGGTACGAATTAAACAAGTAAAGCACTGATTATCAGTGCTTTTTGTATTTAATGGTGGCAGAAAAGATGGCTAATTCTTTTTGAGAATTCTCCTCTTGTTTATTATTAAGTTTCAGCGATAGTGAGAACTTACCTACTAAATACCATTTAACAGTTCAATGGGCATTCATGGCCTTTAACGAAGACTCAAGAGTTAAAATACCCACAATCCTCCATCTCATCCGGTTGGGGTATAATTACTTGTCATTGTCAGAACAGCAATGGGACAAATCAAATAATATTTTTACCGACATTTTTCATCAAAGTATTGGGAGAATAAATCCTGAATTGACTGAAGGCGATATTAAGCGTTTTTACGATGAGATAACGCTAAGCCTGGAAAATGAAGATCTCGGAAAAGCATTCTATGAAAAACTGATTGACCAATCCGGAATTCTTCTGATCGACTTTGAAAATTTTAATAACAATTCCTTTCATGTTGTTACGGAGCTAACCTGTAAAAAAGATGAAGAGGAGTTTCGCCCAGACATTACGTTGCTGATCAACGGAATGCCGTTGGTTTTTATTGAAGTGAAGAAACCAAATAATCAGGATGGCATTCAAGCTGAGCTAAACCGGATTCACAAGCGTTTCCAAAACAAGAAGTTTAGAAATTTCGTCAACATCACGCAGTTGATGATCTTCTCAAACAACATGGAGTATCAAGAGGACTCTCTTCAGCAATTGCAGGGAGCATTCTATGCCACCACATCTTATGGCAGGCCAATCCTAAATTATTTTAGAGAAGAAGAAGCTTTCGACTTGAATAAGGTTCTAAAAGAAGAAGATGAGGATATCGAAAATAGTGTTCTGACAGACACCAATTATGTAGGCATCAAGAATTCACAAGAGTTTAACACCAACAAAGACGCTGACAGTCCAACAAATCGCATTTGCACCTCCCTATTACAACCACAGCGTTTGGCTTTTATGTTGAAGTATGCAATCGCCTATGTGAAGGAGCAAAGCGGATTACAAAAGCATGTGATGCGCTATCCGCAGTTGTTTGCTACAAAAGCAATTGAGACAAAGCTCAATGAAGGCCTCAAAAAAGGAATCATCTGGCACACACAGGGCAGCGGTAAAACAGCATTAGCTTACTACTGCGTAAAATTTCTCACCGATTACTTTCAAAAGAAGAATGTCATCCCCAAATTCTATTTCATTGTCGACCGTTTGGATTTATTGATACAGGCAGGCAAGGAATTTAAAGCACGAGGGTTAGTGGTACATGAAATTAATTCTCGCGAAGAGTTTGCTAAGGATATAAAGACGACCAGTGTTATTCACAATAATTCTGGTAAGGCTGAAATTACAGTGGTTAATATTCAGAAGTTTAAGGAAGACACCGATGTTGTGCGAAACACCGACTATCAGGTAAATATTCAGCGCATTTATTTTCTTGATGAGGTGCATAGAAGTTATAACCCCAAAGGCAGCTTTCTTGCCAATCTCAATGAATCTGATCCAAATGCTATCAAGATTGGATTGACGGGCACGCCATTGCTTGGCAGCGATTACAATTCAAGGGTATTGTTTGGCGACTATATCCATAAATACTATTACAACGCATCAATTGCTGACGGCTACACCCTAAGACTGATTCGGGAGGAAATTGAAACGAAATACAAATTAACGCTTAAGAAAGCATTAGAGGACATTGATATTTTAAAGGGCGATGCGGAAAAGAAAATAGTTTACGCGCATCCCAGGTTTGTTGAGCCAATGCTCGATTACATCGTGGAAGATTTTGAAAAGGCCAGAATTACCATGAACGACCAATCCATTGGCGGCATGGTTATTTGCGATTCGTCCGAACAGGCAGAGGAGCTTTACAAAATCTTTCAGTCCAAGTATGCTGAACATGCTGAAGAGGCTTTGCCAATGGCAGCAGAGCCTACTCCATCTTACGCTGAAAAGAAAAAGCGAAAAGACAAACCGACTTCTGCATCCATCATCCTGCATGACATTGGCACCAAAAGAGAGCGCGAAGGTATGATTGATAGATTTAAAGACGGCAAAACTGATCTTCTCTTTGTTTATAACATGCTGCTCACGGGTTTTGATGCTCCACGCCTGAAGAAGTTGTATTTAGGTCGCCTGATTAAAAAACACAACCTGCTCCAGGCCTTAACGCGTGTGAACAGAACCTATAAGGATTTCCGCTATGGTTATGTAGTCGACTTTGCCGATATAGAGGAAGAGTTTAAAAAGACCAATCAGGATTACTTCAACGAACTTCAATCTGAGTTAGGGGATGAACTCGTGCATTACTCCAATCTCTTCAAATCGCAGCAAGAGATCGAAGCAGAAATTCAGGAGATTAAAGACGTTTTATTCCATTTCGACATCACCAATGCCGAAGTGTTTTCACAACAGATTAGCCAGATAGCTAACCGGGCTGAAATGCTGAAAATTGCCCGTGTACTTAACAATGCCAAAGCCCTATATAACCTGATCAGGCTGTCTGGCAATTATGCGTTGCTTGATAAACTGGATTTTAATAAACTCACGCTTTTAGCACGTGAAGCCAACAATCATCTTGCGCTGATCAATATGCGCGAAGCATTGGAAAGCAATGAAGACACTACCAACTTACTGAATGTAGCGTTGGAAGATGTGCTCTTTGCTTTTACCAAAATAAAAGAGGAGGAAATGGTGCTGGCCGACCAGTTAAAGAACACCTTGCAGCGAACCCGCGAAATGTTGGGAGGAAACTTTGATCAGAAAGACCCTCAGTTTATTAGCCTGAGGGAAGAACTAGAGCGCTTATTTAAAAAGAAGAACCTGACCGAAGTGACGAAAGAAGAAATGGAGAGCAACATAAAGGCATTAAATGACATTTACTCCAGGGCAAAGGAATTAGAAAGAAAGAATCAATTATTAAGGGCAAAATACCACAATGACGAAAAGTACGCACGCCTGCACAAGCGGCTGATGGAAAAGGACCCGTTGACGGACAGTGAAAGCAAATTATTTGAAGTACTCAGTGAATTGAAAAAAGAAGTGGACGCAAAGATTCTACAAAACTCGCAGATATTGGAGAATGAAAGTTTTGTAGAACGGATGATGATGCGCTTGGTAATTGATCAATTTAATAATAAGCATAACCTATCACTGGATGCTGAGACCTCAGAGCGGGTCAATAGCATAATTGTAATGGAATATATGAACGAATTTTTAGGAAGAGCAGCATGACGAAAGTAGCAGAGTTTGAGAAGAAGACAAAGGAGCTTATTGACGGACTGAAAAGTGTTTGTGCCAATTACGGGTTGGGCAATGATGGCAATGAGTTTAAGATTATCACGCAGGTATTCCTCTATAAGTTTCTGAACGATAAGTTTGTTCACGAAGTAAAGCAACTGGATAAGAAAATAGCAAAGGCAGATAACTGGGAGGAGGCATTACGGGCCTACAAACCGAATGATTACAAAATGCTCGTACACCAGCTAAGCGAGGGCACTGCGCATATTAAGCCGCATCAATTGATTTCAAGTTTGTATAGGCGCCAGAACGAACCAAAGTTTGCGGAGATATTTGACAATACATTGCTTGATATTGCGAAAGAGAACAGCAATATCTTTTCTGTAATTACGGAGAGTGGCGAAAAGGTTGTACTCTTCGAGAACATCAGCAAGTATGTAACCGACAAGCGTGATGAGTTTTGCAAAGCCATCATGAACAAACTCATTACCTTCAGTTTCGAGCATATCTTCCATGAGAAGTTCGATTTTTATGCTACCATCTTTGAATACTTAATTAAAGATTATAATACCAACAGTGGTGGTAAGTATGCCGAATACTTCACACCTCATGCGGTGGCAAAGATTATGGCCCGGTGCCTCGTTCATGGCAAAGTAAAGAATGTAACCTGCTATGATCCAAGTGCTGGTTCGGGAACGCTTTTGATGAACCTGGCCCACGAAATAGGCGAAGACAAATGTACTATCTACTCACAGGACATTTCTCAAAAATCTTCAAACCTATTGCGCTTGAATTTGATCTTGAACGATCTCGTCCACTCTATCCCTAATATTGTAAAGGGTAACACCATACTTGAGCCTTATCATAAAGACAAAAAAGGAAAGCTTCAAAAGTTTGACTACATCGTATCTAACCCTCCGTTCAAATTAGACTTCTCAGATTACAGCGCTGATCTAAGTACAAAGGAAAATCACGATCGTTTTTTTGCAGGTATACCAAACGTACCAAAAAAGGAGAAGGGATCAATGGCAATTTATTTGATGTTCCTGCAGCATATTATCTACTCACTAACGGATACTGGAAAGGCAGCTGTAGTTGTGCCGACAGGATTCATCACTGCTAACAATGGAATTGACAAGAGGATAAGGAAGAAAATGATAGATGATAAAATGTTAGCAGGTGTGGTAAGTATGCCCAGTAACATTTTTGCAGCAACAGGAACAAATGTTTCCATTCTTTTTTTGGACAAAAAAAACAGTGGTGACGTTGTGTTTATTGATGCTTCTGGATTAGGCACTAAAATAAGAATTGATGACAAAAATCAAAAAACTGTTTTGTCGTCAAAGGAAGAGAATAGAATCATTGATACATTTAATCACCAAGAAGTCGTAAGTGATTTCTCTGTGGTGGTGAGTTATGATGATATCGCTAAAAAGAACTATTCATTCAGTGCTGGACAGTATTTTGAAGTAAAGATTGCCTATTCTAGTCTTACCAAGGCAGAATTTGAGATAAAGATCAAAGATTATGATAAAAACTTGAAAGCACTTTTTGCAAAGTCAAAGACTTTAGAATCAGAAATCTCTAATAATTTGGATGGTTTAAAATTTAGTTGATCTAATGAAACAAATAGATTTTGGGCAGATTGCGGATTTTAGAAATGGATTGAATTTTAGCAAAAGCAGTCATGGCAGGGGTTCTCTAATGATTGGCATCCCTGATTTTAGAGATAGAATGACGCCTGATACTAATTTGTTGGAAGAGATCAATGTATCAGGAATTGCAGGCGATGAAGACTATGTTAAAAAGGGCGATATTTTATTCGTCCGGTCGAATGGCAATAAAAACTTAGTTGGAAGAAGTTTATTTATTGATAAAGATATGGAAGCTGTATTCTCAGGCTTTTGCATCAGGGCTAGGTTAAACTCTACCTTATTTAATTCAAAGTTTTGCTTTTACTTCACTAGGACAAATACTTTTAGATCTTTCATATCTACCTCTGGAGGGACTAGTATTCAAAATTTAAATCAAGTAATTCTTGGCAGCGTCAAATTGCCGCTCTTGTCTATTAAAGAGCAGAATAAAATTGTGAAGGTACTCTCTGACTTGGACACTAAAATAGACATCAACAATAGAATCAATGTTGAGCTAGAGGCCTTGGCTAGGCTCATTTTTGACTATTGGTTTATGCAGTTTGATTTCCCCAATACTAAAGGCAAACCTTACAAAGCTAGCGGTGGCAAAATGGTGTGGAATGAGGAGATGAAAAGGGACATACCAAATAATAGTGATTGGAAAGTGGGAACATTGTTAGATATAGCTGATTTCTATAACGGTTTGCCATGTCAAAAATTCCGACCAACAAATGAGAATTTTTTAAGAGTTATTAAAATTCGTGAAATGAATGAAGGGTTTACGGATAGCTCCGAATTTGTACGACCAACCATTCCCGAAAAATCTATTATTAATAATGGAGATGTATTATTCTCATGGTCTGCATCATTGGACGTGAAGATCTGGTCAGGGGGGAAAGGAGCTTTGAATCAACATATTTTTAAAGTAACGTCAGGACAGTATCCGGTATCATTTTATTACTTCCAATTAAGAAACTATTTAAATCATTTTAAGATGATGGCTGAAAATCGTAAAACTACGATGGGCCATATTACGCAAGATCACCTAATTCAGAGCCGTATAGTTATACCTCCAAACGATTTAGTGAAGCAATTGGACAATGTAATCTCTCCATTGCTGAAAAAGAAAGTTGCTAACGAAGTGGAGAACCAAAAACTTATTGAACTCAGGGATTGGCTTTTGCCAATGCTAATAAACGGACAAGTGCAAATCAATGATGGTGTCGCAAATAAAGTTGTTAAGCAATCTGTTAACGATGTTCCTTTTAAACCCACTAATACTTACTTCTATCAAACCCAGGTTGTCGCTGCTATTGTCAATGCATCCAAACAGAACAAAATAAGCCATGGAGAAATGACATTAGCCAAGTACAGCTACCTTCTTGATAAAGTTTACAAAGTTCCTACATTATTCAACTACGATCGCTGGCATCTTGGTCCGTATCCTAAGGAAATGAAGAAGGTGGTTTTAAATAAAAAATTCTTTAAAATTCAGAACAACGAAGTAACGGTCGTGGCTCAGAAAAAGGAATACGACTTTCAATTTCAAAAACAAGTTGAAGATGCAGTAAAAGAACTTGCTTCCATCTTCAATCAATACAAAGGCAAAGAACGCTCGTTTCAAACTGAACTATTAGCTACTGTTTGCAAAGTTGTTGAGGATATTCAATCAACTGATTTGAAAGCTGTGAGAGAGTCTATGAAGAAGTGGCCTATAAAATTGGATACTACTAAGTTTAAGAATAAGGCACAGAAGTTTGAAGAGTCAGCGACGAAATCGGCACTAAATTTTATTATTTCCAAGGGTTGGGTTAAGGTATTACTTGGCAAAGTCTAAGGAGTGTCGGTCGCCGTTGACATGATGATCAATAAAAAAAGATATTTACTTCTGAATTAGCAATTCATGAGTTTACTAATTAACTAGAAAATGAAGTTTCAATAAAACGGCAAATGCGACTATGAAAATAAGTGCTAATGTTGGTGATACCGAGGTTGATTTTGATTTTAAAGTTCCAAATGAACCTAATTTAGTTTGGACAGGTACCTCATCAAGCAATGAATCCATAACATTTTTTGAAGAACAAGGAATTGTAACTAATCTCCAATTCGACTCAAACATTACAACTCCAAAGGAAATTATAGTTGAGCGTTTAATGGAAATGCTCAAGGAGTACAACGATAGCCGCCAGATGGGATTCGAGGTTGATTCAGGGCATACAAATACGGTAATTTCACCAATCCCAACTGTTCCGGAGAATGTCATTAAGCCCTATGATCCAGAATTGATTAGAGTTCGCCCTTTGGTTCTTTCTGCATTTCAAGTTCATCGCGATATCAACAAAGGTAAAATTGACCTTAATCCTGATTTTCAGAGAAATTTTGTTTGGGATGATACACGTAAGTCAAGACTTATTGAATCAATGTTGCTAAAAATACCTTTGCCTGCTTTTTATTTTGCAGAAGACAACTTGGGAAACTTCCAAGTTGTGGATGGATTACAACGCTTAACAGTTATAAATCAATTTCTGAATAACGAATTCAAATTAAAAAATCTTGAATACTTAGAGGACCTTGATGGGAAATACTATTCTGTCGATGTAGCGAAAGGAATAAAAAAGAATCAAACACTTTATGAACCTTATGAGAGCAGAGTTGAAACAACTCAGTTAAATATTAATGTTATCGAGGCATCTTCGCCGCTAAAAGTCAAATACGATATTTTTTTTAGAATAAATACGGGAGGGCGGCCATTAAATAATCAAGAAATTAGAAATTGCTTTGCTTCAACGAAAATGCGAAGCCTTCTCAAAAGAATGGCTCTTTCTGAGAAATTTCACTTAGCTACTGGATTTAGTATAAGTGATACAAGAATGGATGCCCAGGAGTTGGCTCTTCGTTATTTATCATTCTATTTCCTTCGAGAGAAATACTCTGGCGAAATGAACTCATTTCTTGATGAATGCCTTGAAATCATCGGAGAGTACCCAGACAGCCAACTAAAAGACGCGGAGAAAAGATATTATTTAGCACTTGAATCAGCATACCATTTATTAGGTGATTACTCATTCCGAAAGTGCCTTCCCCACCACCTAGTTCCTGGAACAAGGAGGCAGTTCATTAATAAGGCCATGTTTGTCGTTTTAACTGTTTTGTTAGCCAAGTCTGACGCTGGAAAAATCAAAAATAAACCTGAACAAGATTTTGCATTGCGTCTGGCCCAATCACTGCAAGATGACGATAAACTTTATGATAGTTTAACTACAGGTACGAGTGACAGAAGTAAGTTAGAGTACGTATTTGAAATATTAAATGAAGTTCTTATCAAATACATAGATAACTAATCATGGAAAGCACATTAACAATCAAGGATTTCAAAGCATTCGAAAATCAGCCAATAAAATTTAGACAACTTACTGTTTTTGCAGGTAGTAATTCAGTTGGGAAATCTACAATTATACAGACTTTGCTATTGTCTAGATGTGCTTTTGAAGAGAGCCGAAAACTTGGCAATGCATTAATAGGCAAAAGCATACCGCTTAATGGTCCATTCTTGCTTGAACTTGGAAGTACCACTGAAGTCGTGAGACGTGGAAAGAAAGTTTCGGATTCCAATTTTTCTTTTTCATTAGAATCGGAAATGAAGAAGAAAATTTATCTAGAATTTGAAGGCGACATTTCATCTCAAACAAATTATGAATTGAAAGTTAATCGGGCTGATTTCTTGGATTTAAATGTACCCTTGCTGCATCAAAATTTTTACTATTTATGCGCTGAGAGAATAGGGCCCAGATTAAAATACGAATATGAAGTACAACCATTTCCACATTCAGGTTATAGAGGCGAAAACACTTTTCAAATTTTAAGTGGACAGAATCTACCAGTTAATCAAGGAAGAATATTTAGAAAGGAAGAGCCACTTTTGTTATTTGATCAAGTTAGAAAATGGCTCAATTATGTGATACCGGGTACAAATTTTGACAATGCATTTTCACATGGCAAAAGTAAAGTTCTTGAAGGTACCTTTAGCGAAAGCTTGCCCCCCAATGTCGGTTTCGGCATTTCCTATGTATTACCGGTCATTCTAAATGGGTTAATTGCCTCAAAGGAAAGTTTATTTATCGTTGAAAACCCTGAGGCACATCTCCACCCGTCCGGCCAATCCAGAATAGGAAGGTTTCTTGCACAAATTGCCGCCTCGGGTGTACATGTTATAATAGAGACACATAGTGAGCATATTCTAAATGGGATTCGAATTGCCGTCTTAGAAGGGAATAAGATCGGTCCGGATCAAGCGATTATTAATTTTATTTCGGCGTCGGACTCTAGGACTCCAATAGTTAGTGAAATTAAAATCGATGAAAGTGCAGAGTTTAATGACTACCCTCCTGGCTTCATTGATCAAGAACAAAGAGATATTGCTGAGATGGTCAGAATAATGAAAGGAAGAAATGCGCAGCCTTAATTTGCTTGTTCACCTAGATAACTTTCGTTGGGACGATATAAACCTAAGCAGGTCAAAAGACATTGATCAACTAGCAGAAATTATTGAGACTTTGATAGTCTGCAAAGATAGATGTTGGCATCACCCTGATTGCTATACTCTTTGCTACTCTTGGGGTTGTATTCATGAATTGATAGAAATGGAATTTGGAATAATAAAAAAATCTCCATTTAATTGGATCACGCATAACAACCATAAGACTCTAATAAAATTCTGGAAAACAGCTTTTCACCAGTCCTCTTCTTCAAACTTGACACAATTAAAAGGGAATTATCCACATGAATTGAATGGATTGACAGGCTACCTAAATGATATTGTATCAGCTGAGTTTGTGGATTCGCCTGAGGCTAGACATGAACTTGTTGTCCGTTATTGCTCCCATAATAATAATTTGATCCAATGGGATAAATCTAAAAGTAAATTTCTTCCAAATATTAACTATTCAAATCAATTTCTCGCCAGCCGAGTTAACACGTTAAATACTGACTTAAGGGAACGTGCCATAGAGGTACCAAAACTTTCTGCTCAATATTGTAATGAAGATTATAAAAAGGAATTAACAGGTGGGCGAAGTAGAGAAGCCTTAGCAGAAGAATTAGGTAAAGAAGTTGCAAGGCGGAATTTCTATAAGTATGAAAGAGAATTAAGCACTGAGGAATCTAGATTAAGAAAAAGTTTAAGATGTATCCATAGCATAGAAAGGAATGGCCGAAAAATGTTTTTATCTATTGATTTCGAGAAATGCATTGCATTTGAATGGTGCAATGAAAAGGGTAATCATCTTGGAGAGTATCGCTTTGACGGCATTTTGAATGGAGATGCTGATCCAACTAATGCTCATGATATTTGGGCATTAAAATAGAAGAAAGGTTTAGCACTTTGATGTTTGGCTGTTCTTCATACAAAAACCGCCTGTTCTAAATACGGCAATTCACTATGCATCTATAATTACATTTCATATCTAGTAAATAAAAATCCATGGCAAGGAATTGTATTCTGGCCTTGAAAGACTTTAGATCGCACTGTATAGAAAGTTAACCGACGTGTTGAAAAAGAAATTCAGGTTAATCATCCGTTAGCCGTTATCGCTGGGATATTAATGGCATATGAATTAAATTAAGTTTTTTCGATAGACCATAATTTACATGCCCTCGATAAAAGACAGTTCGTACAAATTACCAATCATCGAGCCATTGCAGAAGCATTCCAGTTTCGTTAATAGTGCTAACAAGCCTTTACTTATAACTGGAGTGGATGTTGGAACTGGTGAAAAGGGCGACTACGTGGTAAAGTTGATGAAGGCAGAAAGAATGTCTACTGCCGCAGCAATGCGTGAATTAATTGCGGCGTTCATAGCAATGGAAATGGATTTACCAGTGACTTCTCCTGCAATCATTTCTATTTCTCCAGACTTTGTCACACTTTTAAAGGGTGACTCTGAATATTTGGTTGCTCAACAGAGTATAGGCTATAATTTTGGTACCCGCTACGTGGAGAAATTTCAAATGCTAGCTATCCACCAAGCATTACCAAATACTCTTCTAGATTCTGCATCAGATATTTTTGTATTCGATGTACTAATACAAAATGCTGACAGAAGTCATGAGGCACCCAGGAAGCCTAATATCTTAACAAATGGGAAAGAGCTATTAATTTTTGACCATGAAGTAGCCTTTGGCTTTCTATTCGAACTTTCATTTAATAAGAACAAAGAACCTTGGATAATTCGTGATATGGACAAACTTTGGATTGAAAAACACTGTTTATTTCGTAGCTTGAAGGGATATGTATTTGACGAGCAAAATCTTCTGCATAAGTTTGCTCGGTTAGACGATGCTTTTTGGGACAGGGCTTGGGCTTTAGTCCCCAGTTCCTGGCAGGATAAAGACCAATTTGATTCAATAAGGGCGTTTGTGGACCAAATTGTCAGTAACAAAAGTGTTTTCATTAAAAATCTTCAATTTCTCGTAGTATGATCACCTATTATTATCAAATCCTTCGCTATTTGCCTGACAGGGTGAATGAAGAATTCGTTAATCTTGGCGTTGTTGTTTACGATCCCGAAAATCGGATTTTAAATTCGCGATTCATTGACAAAGTCAGTAGGGTTTCGGTTTTCTTTCCTGACGTTCACGCGCGTTATCTTAGCACTACACTTAAATTTCTCCAGGCCGAGTTTTTTAATCTTGGAAGTAAGCTAGCAAACGAGTTGCCAATGGAACGCCCGGCTCAACTTGATGATATTACTAAATCCATTCTGCCAAAAGATGATAGCTCTCTAATTTTTTCTGAAACAAAAACCGGAAGAGATGTAAATACAGAAATTGCTTGTAAAGATTTATATGAGCGAGTAGTGTTACGAAATATTTCGGAACAAGATGAAGCTGATTTGCGAAATGATCGAGAAGTATGGAATAAAGTTTACAAGAACTATTTTGAAAGACACAAAATTTCAAACAGGCTCCATCCACATACTGTCAAGACAAAAAATGATGAATTACAATTTGAGAGAGCTTGGAAAAATGGAAAATGGAATTGCTTTGAAACAGTTTCATTTAACCTGACGAGGCCGGATTCAATCAAGAATAAAGTTTACAAGTGGGCTGGAAAACTGCAAGAGCTTGGTTCCTCAAAAGAGCCTATTAGTCTTTATTTGTTGTCTGTATTGCCAGAGAGTGAGGACATGAAGAAGTTCATAACCAAAAAATTAAGCAATAAAGTTTTTGATCATTCTAAGGTTCAACTCATTACTGAAGACGAGGCCGAATCCTTGGCTAAGAAATTTCAAAAAGAAATAGAAGCTCACACTTGAAAAAAATCGTGAACTGCATTTAATGCAATTGACTTAAATTGCTGTTATGCTTAAAGAAAGGCTGGAAAGCTATAAGAAGCTTGAGGAACTAAGAAAATCGAAGTTGATTGTCTACGTTACTGGCGATCGGCCAAGCGCCGAAACCAGTATTGCAGCAGACAGCTTGCCTCCGTTTGTAAACCATCTTGACCTTTTAGGGGATGTTGATAAGATTTCACTTTTCCTTTACTCAACAGGTGGAAGTATCCTTGCAGGATGGAGCCTAGTAAATCTAATCCGAAGTTTTTGTAAAGATTTTGAGATAATCGTGCCATTTAGGTGTCAAAGCACAGCGACTCTTATGTGTCTTGGTGCCAACAGGATCGTAATGACAAAGCAAGGGACATTGGGACCTATAGATCCGAGCACTAATGGATTGATGAATCCTCAGATTGTTTTTAACGGTCAAAATATCAGGGTGCCGGTAAGCGTTGAACAAGTTAATGGCTTTGTCGAAATGGCTAAAAGCCTCGGGATTACACAGCCAGACAACTTAAAGGAAATTTACCTTAAATTAATGGATCAAATCCATGCTTTGTCGTTAGGTGATGTATTCAGAACGCGGTCTCAGATCAAAATGCTTGCAGAAAAACTATTAAAACATCACAAGATCGACCCAAAGAACGTTGAAAAGGTAATCAATTTCTTATGCTCGCAGTCTGGTAGTCACGACTACACTATTTACCGGAAGGAAGCTAAGGAAGACCTTGGCCTAGAAATTGAGAAGCCCAACGATGAGTTATACGAAGTGATTAGGGGAGTATACCAAGATATTGAGTCTGAGATGGATCTCAGGAGCCCTTTTAACCCTAATATTCTATTAGCCACTAAGAATCCGTTTACTTATTCTCTAAGGCGGGTATTAATTGAAACTATTCAGGGTGGGTGCGATGTATTCCTAAGCGAAGGCACTTTGACGAAGCAGGCTCTTCCTAACGGGCAATCTGCTCTTCAGGACTTAAGATCCTTTGAGGGCTGGAAGCACGAGGTACCGCCACCGTCGACACCACTAACCACACCAGTTCCAGTACCACTTGTCCAAGCAACTCCACAACCCAATGCAACCAAATGATCTTATCAACCAGAGTTCAAATCCTCACAATCTGAATTTGAACAGCAGTGCTCTTGAATGCTCAGTGAACGAAATGTCGGGTGCTCCAAGCATCGAGTTGGAGATGCTTTCCAAATTCGTTGTTATCACAGAAGATCGTGTATTGATACCCGCTAAGATTGTACAGGAGTACACGACTGTATCTTTACAGACTTTAAATACCTTGGAGTATTGATGGACTGTCTCGTTCTAAAATAAGTTTTGGCAAGATTGTGGATCTTGTGATTTTGAGTTCGAACCTCAAAGCATCACACTTTATTCTTAGTCCCTAGATCTGATACTCCGGCGATTTATTAATTAGGCACACACCTCCCCTACAGCAAGCTCTTGGATATTTTCATTCAATCCTTGCAGCTGTTTTTTAATAACATCATTGAATTTGTAATACTCCTCTTTCTTAACAAAGCCTTCTTGATTAACCCATTCTTCGCAACTGTATTTTTTAACATACTCCTCAATCAAAGGTTCCTCTGTCTTAGCCCCCTAATGTCTGCACAAAATCCTTTTTCAAAATGTGTAATTTATCGGTGAGCTTATCCGGTTCAGCCGATAAGCAAAAGTAGGTGTCTGTTCTGGGACTGTCAAGGCTCATGCCGAGCGACTGATTGTTTAAAATATTTTTAAAGGAATCAGTCGGCCTTGACATTCCCTCCACATCCACCTGGCCGCGCTGCTTATCGACTGAACTGGATAGCGCTGCTTTCCATTTTTGGTGTGGTGTAATTTTCCCAATTGCCCGGTGCTTGCGTTGATAATTATACCACTCCATATATTTTTCGATATGCTGCTTGGCATCATAGAAACTCACGAACTCAAAACGTTCGATTAACTCCCGTTGCACAATGCTGTGAAAGGCTTCGATGTAGGCATTCTCTTCCGGAGTAGCCACGTGAGTAAATTCTTGTTGCGCCTCCAATTGGGTCAGGAACTGTCGCACCTGATTTGCCAGAAACTGTGAACCGTTATCATTTCGTATAATCACTCCCTTCAGGTTATAGCATTGATGCAGATAACGGAATAAATTAATCACATCTATTTTGCGAACACTCTTTTGAAAAATATGCACCAGTATTTTACGGCTGTAGACATCCATGATGGAGAGCAGATAATACCAGCGGCCGTCACCATGCACCCATACGTATTTTATGTCCAGGCATAAATATTCGAGTGGCCTTGTGGCTTGAATCTTCCGGTATTTCACCCACTGACGCTTGCCTTTGCAGCGGATGACTTTTCCCAACAGTAACTTCTGCTGATCCATCAAGCGATAGGTTTTCTTTTTATTGATCAGAAAACCTAGCAACCGGAGTTCATCATTAATCATCTCGTACCCATAAGCGCAATAAGGCTCCATTAAAATTTCCTTGATGGTGTCTATCACTTTTTCATTGGGGATGAGCTGACCATGTTGCAAGGTGTGAGTACTGGGGATCATACCTCGTGGTCCAGGGTGTGCTTTATAATAATAGCTCCTTCGGGGAAGCCCAACCCATTGGACTAATTCCGAAGTGCAACATCGATTTGTATAAGGCTTGATCACAGCTACTTTCTCTTGGGTTGAATAGGAGTTTTTTTTAGCAGCTCGCTCTTCACTTCCAACTCTAAGGCTTGCTTGGCGATAATCCTTTTGAGTCGTTCGTTCTCTTCTTCTAATGCACGTACCTCTGGATCTACTCGTTTATAGGCAGGCTTCAGTCCTTCTGCACCTTTGGCCAGGTAACGCTGTTTCCATTTGTAGATTAGTGCTGGTGATAAATTGTACTTGCGGCAGGTTTCCATGAATCCTTCCCGCTCCCCTTCTTGAACGATGCTTAGTCGGTCTTCAGGTGTGAATGATCTTTTCGTTCTGGTCATATTTCCCTAATTTAATATTCAAAATCTGTTTTACAGATTCTGAGCAGTCAATCAGGGGGCTAAGACACCTCCATACGTGAATTCGAAGTGAGGTACTCAGCCATTTTAAGTAACAATAATTTATTCCGTTCTAAAATGGCCAACGCCTCGGCCTCGCAGAGTTTGATCAGTTGGTCAGCTTCCCTGCTATATTTCTCGGAATGAAAAAAGGCATCTTCGTTTTGGGTTGACTCTACGGCCATGTGGATGGGATCGTTTCCCATGGCGTATTTCCTTATCGCTTTATTAGCGAGAGCAGAAGCTTCTTCGATATCGGAGAAAACTCCGGAGGAAGTATGTTCAACTCCAAAAATAATTTTCTCTGCCACAAAGCCTCCCAAGGTTATGACAATATCTTTTTTCAATGTTTCGCGAGTCATTGGCCCTTTAGGAAAATTTACGAGACAAAAGCCTTCAGCCGAATCAGATGCAGTTCGTGACACCACAAGTGAAGGAATAATTCGCAACGTAAGTGCTGCCAATACCGCATGACCTGCTTCATGAATTGCAGTGTGAGCTTGAATTTCTGGGTCTATACTTTTTCTCAAATTCTCCAGCTTTAGAACGGTGTCTTCTGTAATTGTTTTAATAACATTACCGTCCTTGTCTTTGGTGTGATAAACAAAGTGCATATCTACATATTCCCAATTTACAGACGTGATCTCAAGGTCCTGTTCTAAAACGGCAACTACCATTTTACTAATCCTAGATTCAATCAAATTTCTGATTGTTGTGAAAACAGGTCTCGTGCCTTGTGATGGGAATACACCCTCTGCGTAAATGATCTCAGCCACAGACTTATCGAAGGATACTTCCCAACCAAATTGGTTATGAACGAAAGCTGCTATGCGGCGCAGCTCACGCTCGATCAGGTTCATAAATTGCTCGCTTTTGAAGGAGCGGTAAATGACATGGTTGTTACCGAGCCGTGCAATCTGCTCTGGCCGGAATCTTTTTCGAAGCGCTCTTTTGATGTTAGCTATGGTGATCTTAGAGGTCTCCTCATAAAAATCGTCCGCACTAATATCCGGATTCATGTTATGACTCATCTTGTAGGCTTCATCTAAATTACCTGACACAAATATCAAAGCTTGCGAAAGATCTAACTGCCTGGTAGCTGGCCTTGCATGCATACCCTCAGCAAGCAGTGCAATGAGTTCGTCATGAGAAGAAGTTTTGATGCGTTTTCGAATATCATCCTTCAAGATCTCAGAGTGGTCAAATAATCCAACCATACCTTCGATGAAGTCTGTTGACAAGAAATAAGTTTTACTTATTGGTTCGTTATAAAGATCACGATCATCAAAGTAATAGCCGTCAAAGATTTTGAGAAAATCATTTAAGCCATCAATGACTTCTCCGTTTTGAATTGTTACTCCCATTTTAACAGCCTTGCTCAAACGCTTCAGACAGTTATCGGCGCGAAAAAGATAGTAAGTACTGCTGCGAGGGATGTAATCTATCTTACCGGAATCCAATAGATCCCAAATCACCCGCAGCTTGTCCTTACCCAATTCATTTCCGTTGGTATCAAGCGTCCGAGCAAATTGAAATTCATCAAGAGAAATAAGGACCGGTTTCTTGTGAAAAAATTCCAGATCCTCTGTAAAAATGCTTTTGATCCAAGAAGCAGAGTCTGATTCAAACTCACCCATATCTAAATGAGTATAAAACCTGCTATAGTCTAATAACTCAACAATACTCTGCACGAGCGCTGTCTTTCCAGAGCCAGTGAGCCCCCAAAGATTAATTACCGTTGGCCTTAATTGAGCTTCCGGAAAAAGATACCATGGCATCAACAAAGAAATTACTTCGTCAATGATATTATCTAATCCCAAAAACCGATCCTTTAAGGCAAGAGCTACCTCCTTCAATTTCTCTTTCTTGGTAATCAGTTCCCTATGTTTATTATTCGGGTTCATTTTGATTTAGTCTTTAGCCATCCTTACAATGCGAGGATGAAATTTACCTTCAATGTTTACTAAAGTCGTCTGACTTTTCATGATCGCATCAATATCCTTATAGGCATCAGGTGCTTCTTCAGGGCTACCTCCGATCAGTGTCACCTTTTCACTTTGCAATACCTTTTTTAAGCTCGACATCGTAATGCTGCTCTTTGCTTTTTGCCTTGACATTTTTCTCCCTGCTCCATGTGCAGCCGAGTTCAACGAAGCTTCATTACCCACGCCACTTACAATGTATCCTGGAGCTGTCATGCTTCCGGGAATTATTCCCAATATGCCCGCCGCTGCAGGCGTTGCACCTTTACGATGGACAACAAATTCTTCTCCATCATGAAGTTTTTCTTTCCAGGCAAAATTGTGATGGTTCTCTACTTTCGCCAGAACGGAAAATCCAAGTGCATGACATAAGTTTTGGTGAATGCGATCATGACATGCTTTCGCATATTCACCAGCCAGATTCATTGAGAGCCAATACTCATTTCCTTCTTCACTATCCAAATCCAGCCATGCCAGGTGTTTCGCTTCTCGTGGAAGCTTACACACGCCCATAGCAATGTTTGTGTAGTGCTGCGCGATGTTGGCACCCAAACTTCTTGAACCGGAATGCGACAATATTGCCGCATAATTTCCT
>Ga0302321_100001551_pt1 | contig 19735 bp, 12 predicted proteins | sample Fen_T0_1_FD_202505 | JGI IMG/M metagenome (GOLD analysis project Ga0302321, IMG submission 202505) | Peat permafrost microbial communities from Stordalen Mire near Abisko, Sweden - Fen_T0_1 | ecosystem: Environmental > Terrestrial > Soil > Wetlands > Permafrost | place: Sweden: Abisko...
TGCAGGAGAAGCAGGTCACGCTCGGCGAGCACACCTTCAAGCTCGCCGATCCGTTCCTCGTGCTCGCCACCCAGAACCCGATCGAGCAGGAGGGCACCTACCCCTTGCCCGAGGCCCAGCTCGATCGCTTCATGCTGAAGATCAAGGTCGGCTACCCGACGCGCGAAGACGAGGTCAAGATCATCGATCGCATGGCCGGCGCCGGCGTCGAGCCGGTCGCCAGCAAGGTGATGACGACCGACGAGATCGTCGCGGCGCGCGAGCTGACCCGCCAGGTATTCGTCGACGACAAGGTCAAGCGCTACGCGGTCGACCTGGTCGCCGCGACCCGCGATCCCAAGGCCGCGAACCTCGCCGCCCTCGCCACGTTGATCGACAACGGCGCCTCGCCGCGCGCCTCGATCGCGCTCATCAAGGTCGCCAAGGCCCAGGCGCTGCTGTCGGGCCGCAGCTACATCTCCCCCCACGACGTCAAGACGATCGCGCACGACGTGCTGCGCCACCGCATCCTCGTGTCGTACGAGGCCGAGGCCCAGGGCAAGACCACGGACCACGTGATCGCGCAGATCCTCGAGAACGTCCCCGTCCCGTAGCCCAGACCGACGAGGCACCCGATGCTCCCCGCCGAGATCGCGCAAGCCGTCAAGCGCATCCAGTTCGTCACCGGCCGCCAGGTCTCCGACGTGCTGGCGGGCGCCTATCTGTCCGTGTTCAAGGGCCGCGGCATGGAGTTCGACGAGGTCCGCCCGTACGTCCCCGGCGACGACGTGCGCTCGATCGACTGGAACGTCACCGCGCGCACCGGCGAGCCGCACATCAAGCGGTTCGTCGAGGAGCGCGAGCTGACCGTGATGCTGCTGGTCGACGTCAGCGCGTCGCAGGACTTCGGCTCGGGCCGGCGCAGCAAGCTCGAGGCCGCCGTCGAGCTCTCGGCGCTGCTCGCGATGAGCGCGGTCGAGAACGGCGACAAGGTCGGGCTGTTGCTGTTCCACGGCGGCGCCGACCTCTACATCCCGCCGCGCAAGGGCGGCAAGCACGCGCTGCGCGTGGTCCGCGAGGTGCTCGCGCGCGGTCAGGAGGCGCGATCGTCGACGATCGATGGCGCGCGGCGCGGCGAGGATCGGGCCGCGACCGGCGCGCCGCCGGCGCGCCGCGCGCTGCGCGAGCTGCCGAGCACGGTGCGGCGGTGGTTCTCGCGGCTCCAGGCGCGCACCCGCGGCGAGCCGCGCCGCGCGACCAGCATCGCGGCCGCGCTCGAGTTCTGCCGCCAGGTCCTGCCGCGCCGCGCGGTGCTGTTCCTGGTCTCGGATTTTCTCGACGAGGGCTACCTCCAGGTCCTGCGCCACGCCAACCGCAAGCACGACGTCGTGGCCGCGCTGATCACCGATCCGCGCGAGGCCGAGATGCCGGCGGCCGGCCTGGTCACCCTCGAGGACGCCGAGACCGGCAAGCTCCGCCTGGTCGATACCCGGTCGCCGAGCTTTCGCGGCGAGCTCGCGCGCGGCGCCCAGGCCCGGCAGGACGCGCTGCGCGACCAGCTGCGCGCCACCGGCATGGACCTCGTCGTGTTCGACGCCGCCGGCTCCATGGTCGACCCCCTGCTCAGATTCTTCCGCGAACGCGAACGGAGGCTCCGGCGATGACCCGATCCAGCTCGCATCGGCGGCTCGCAGCCGCCTGCCTGGCGGCGCTTGCGATCACGATCGCAGCGGCCGCGTGCCACGACGACGAGGCCGCCGACCCCGCCGCCCAGCCGGTGCCGCAGCCGCCCAGGGACGCGATCACCAAGACCACCGAGCTCGGGCCGGTCAAGGCGACGATCAAGGTGTGGCCGGCCAAGCCCACGCTGGGCGATCCGATCTACGCGCAGCTCGAGATCGACGCGCCCGCCGGCGTCGCGATCGACGCGCCGTTTCAGGAGGCCGGCGACCAACGGCTCGGCCGGTTCGCCGTCGTCAACTTCGCCGGCGATACCCGGCGCAAGCCGGATGGCGGCCAGGTCCACGAGCAGACCTACACGCTCGAGGCGCCTGCGAGCGGCCGCCAGCGCATCCCACCGCTGCGGTTCGAGATGACGGATCAGCGCGCCGGCGCACCCGCCGTGACCGCGGCCGGATCGCCAGGCGTGGCCGGATCACCAGGCGCGAGCGGATCGCCGGGCGCCGGTGCCCGCGGCCCCGCGCCCGCCGGCGGCAAGCTCGCGCAAGAGGTCCTCACCGAGGAGGTCCCGCTCGAGATCGCGCCGGTCGCGGTCGAGGCGGCGACCGCCACGCTGAAGCCCGCGCTCGGCGAGCTCGATCCCGACGTCGGCGGCATCGGCGTGCTCGCGATCGTCGCGATCCTCGCCGGCGTGGCGGTGCTCGGCTCGGGCTCGGTGCTCGGCTACCGGGCGCTGCGCGCGCGCCGCCGGATCGAGCTGCAGCGCTCGGCGTACGACGTCGCGGTCGCCCAGCTGCAGAAGCTCGAGGACAACGGCGCGCCCGACGCCGAGGCCGCCGACGCCTGGTTCGTCGCGCTGTCAGCGATCGTCCGCCACTACCTCGAGCAGCGCTACGAGATCCGCGCGCCCGAGCTCACCACCGAGGAGTTCCTGCTGGTCGCGACCGCCCGGCCCGAGCTCTCGACCGAGCACCGCGCGCTGCTCACCTCGTTCCTCGAGCGCTGCGATCGCGTGAAGTTCGCCGGCTACCGGCCCGACGCCGACGAGTCGCTCGCCACGCTCAAGGCCGCGCGCGGCTTCGTCGAGGATACCCGCGTGCGCGAGCCGATCGCGGTGGCCGTGGTGATGCCACCCGGAAAGGCGGCCTGACATGGAGACCGTGATCCGCTGGTGCTACGGCGTGTTCGGCGTCGAGCCGACCTACCCGTGGCTCGTCCTCGTCGCGCTGCTCGCGATCCCGGCCTACGCGTGGTCGCGCCGGTCGGCCGGCCGCGTGATGTTCTCGTCGCTGCGCGTCCTGCCGCTCGGCGGCCACACCTGGCGCACCCAGCTCGCGTGGCTGCCCGACGCCCTGATCGCCACCGCCGTGGTCGCGTTCGCGATCGCCGCGAGCGGGCCGCGCGCCGGCGACCAGAGCGCCCGGGTCAAGCGCGACGGCATCGCCGTGATGATGGCGGTCGACGTCTCGGGCTCGATGCGCGCGCTCGATCTCTCGGAGCACAACCGCGAGCTGACCCGGCTCGACGCGGTCAAGCAGACGTTCGAGCGCTTCGTGCTGGGCGGCGGCAAGCTGGCCGGCCGGCCCGACGACGCGATCGGCCTGGTCGCGTTCGCGAGCTACGCCGAGACCCGCAGCCCGCTCACGCTCGACCACGGCAACCTCGCCACCGCGGCGCGCCAGCTGACGTTCGCCCGCCGCGAGGAGAGCCGCACGGCGATCGGCGCCGGCCTCGAGCTCGCGGTCCAGCGGCTCGCGGAGTTCAGGTCGCACAGCAAGGTCGTCATCCTGCTCACCGACGGCGAGTCCAACATCCACGACATCGACGAGGACACCGCGATCGACGACGCGATCAAGGCGGGGGTCAAGGTCTACACGATCGGCGCCGGCACCAACGGCTACGCGCCGATCCGCGATCCCAACGGCGATGGCTCGACCCAGCTGATGCAGATGGAGGTCTCGATCGACGAGGCGCTGCTGCGCAAGATCGCCGACAAGACCCACGGCGAGTACTTCCGCGCCACCGATCACGCGGGCCTGGTCAAGGTCTACGAGGCGATCGACAAGCTCGAGCGCACGACGATCGAGGAGCAGCGGTTCACCGAGTACCGCCAGTTCTACGGCCGGTTCGTCGCCGCGGCGATCGCGCTGGTGCTCGTCGCTTTCCTTCTGCGCGGCAGCGTGCTGCGGAGGCTCCCGTGATCGACTGGCAGTTCGCAGAGCTCCAGCGCATCCACCTGGTGTGGCTCGCGCTGGCGATCGTCATCGTGCTCGGCGTGCTCGAGCGCAAGAACCGCAGCGCGCTGGGCGCGTTCCTGTCGCCGGTCATGCAGCAGCGGCTGACCGCGCAGGCCACGACCGCGCGGCTGTTCACCCGGCTGGGCCTGGTGCTGCTGGCGATGCTCGCCGCGATCGGCGCGGTGATGCGGCCGCAGGTCCGCGGCGAGACCGACACGGTCACCACCGTGCAGGCGACCGCCGACGTGATGTTCGTGCTCGACACGTCGCGCTCGATGCTCGCCGAGGACGCCGCGCCCAACCGGCTGGCGCGCGCCAAGGCCGAGATCGCCCAGCTGGTCGGCAAGCTCGAGAACCACCGGGTCGGGCTGGTCGCGTTCGCCGGCCGGGCCGCGGCGATGTGCCCGCTCACCCCGGACCACTCGTTCTTCACCACGGTGCTGTCGACCGTCGATACCCGCAGCGCGGGGCGCGGCGGCTCGCGGGTCGGCGAGGCGATCAAGGCGGCGGTCCGCGGCTTCCCGGCCGGCCAGGGCGCCAAGCTGATCGTGCTCATCACCGATGGCGACGACCAGGATCCGTACAGCGAGGACGCCGCCAAGCTGGCGCGCGACGCCGGCATCAAGATCGTCGCGATCGGCCTGGGCAGCGAGACGGGCAGCCAGATCACCTTGACCGATCCCGCGACCGGCGCGAAGACCGTGCTCATGCATGACGGCCAGCCGGTGATCAGCAAGCTCGACGGCGAGCGGCTGCGCAAGATCGCGCTGGTCACCGAAGGCGCCTACATCCCCGCCGGCACCTCGGCGGTCGATCTCGAGTCGATCATGAAGACCCACGTCGCGCCGATGGTGAGCGCGGCCGTGGCATCGGCCCAGCGGGTGATCCCCGCCGAGCGCTACGTCTGGCTCGTGCTCGCGTCGCTCGGCTTCTTGCTGGCGGCGCTCTGGGTCGGGAGGACACCATGAGCTTGCGAGTCGATCGAGAGGGGGCGTCGCCGCCCCCGCGTACCCGTACAGGCTTGCTGCTGGTCGGGCTCGTGCTCGCCGCCGGTTGTGCCGGCGAGCACCGCGCCGCCCGCGACAAGTACAACGCAGGCGTGGCCGCGCTCGCCAAGGGCGAGTACCCGGCGGCCGAGAAGGCGCTGATCGACGCGCGCAGCGATGCCGGCGTCGATCCGGAGCTCCGGTTCCGCGCCGCGTTCGATCTCGGCGTCGCGTTCGCCGCCCACGCCGATCAGGCCAGGACCGGCAAGGAGCCCGATCTCGCCAAGGCGCTCGAGCTCGCCGAGCAGGCCCGGCGGTGGTTCGCCGACGCCGATCGGCTCCGGCCGGGCGACGCCGACACCAAGACCAACCTCGGCATCCTGCGCGCCCGGATCCAGGCGCTCGGCGATGAGCTGCGCAAGGGCGAGGGCAAGCTCGAGATCCGGCTCGATCGCCTGATCGGCGATCAGCGCGCCGTGCTCGAGGCCGCGCGCGAGGCGTGGCTCGCGATCAAGCAGGCCGGCGGCGCCGATCCGCTCGCCCAGCAGTCCACGCTCACCCCGCTGGCCGACCGCGAGCGCGGCATCGTCGCCGAGGCCGGCGTGGTCGGCGATCTCGCCGCCGACGAGATCGACGCGATCGGCAAGAAGCCCGACGACAAGCGCTCCGACCAGGAGAAGGTCCGGGTGGTCCAGCTGAAGAACCTCGACGTCTACCTGCTCGACGGCCGGACCCGGATCACCGAGGCCCGCCGCAAGCTGCAGGAGCTCGCCGCCGAGGACGGCGTGGCGCGCGCCGAGGCCGCGCTGGTCGCGCTCAAGCGGGCGCGCGAGCAGCTGCTCGATCCGATCACCGTGATGAAGCAGGTCGCCCAGGACGAGGTCCTGGTGCTCCAGGACACCGCGGTCTCCGATCCCAGGGCGCTGGGGCTCGCCGCCGACGCGCCGCCGGCCGTGCCGGGCTGGCTCGAGCCCAAGGTGATCGCCGAGCGCCAGGGCAGCATCCGCGAGCGGCTCGAAGAGGTCCGCGCGCGGCTCGCCGCGGCGACCGAGACCCCGCCGCCGCCCCCGCCCGCGCCCGGCGCCACCGCGAGCCCGGCCCCGCCGCCCCAGGATCCCAAGCAGCAGAAGCTGCTCGAGCGGGTCAAGGCTGCGCTGCCCGCGGTCGGCGAGGCCAGCACGGCGATGGACCACGCCCGCGTCTCGCTCGGCCAGGCCCAGATCAAGCCCGCGCTCGACCAGGAGCAGGCGGCGCTCGAGGCGCTCGGCCGGGCGATCGAGCAGTTCTCCGATCTCAAGCAGACGATCGAGCTCGCCTACCAGGATCACCAGCAGCTGGTCCAGCTGCTCGGCCCCGACGCCGCCAAGCAGCTCGATGGTCCGACCCGCGCCAAGCAGACCCGCGAGCTCTTGTCGCGTAACCTCGGCCGCATGCCGCGGATCCAGGAGCTCCTCTCCGACGAGGTGGCCCAGCTCGAGCAGCACGCCCAGGAGCTCGCCAGGCCGGCCGAAGCCGCCAAGGACCCCAAGCAGGCCGAGGCCCAGAAGCAGCAGCTCGAGCAGCAGAAGCAGGAGCTCGAGCAGCAGAAGCAGCAGCTGGCCCGCGCCGAGGAGCTGCGCGGCCAGGCCCAGCGCGCGCTCGGCGAGCTCGACCAGGCGCTGACCGGCAACAAGGATCCGATGCCTCCGGCCAAGCAGGCCGATGACAAGCTCGCCGAGCTGCGCAAGGTCTTCTTCTCGGTGATCGAGCACCTGAAGGAGCTGATTCGCGAGCAAGGCGAGACCCGCGATGAGACCTCGGCGGCCGAGGGCGCCGACGAGGCGACCCGCACGCCCAAGCTGACGAGCCTCGCCGATCGCCAGGACGGCCACACCAAGATGGCCAAGGCGATCACCGACGCGCTGGCGAGCCAGGCCGACGCGGCCGCCAAGCAGCCGCCGGCGCAGGGCCAGCCGCCGCACGGCCCCGACGCCAAGGCGCTGGCCGGCGCCGCCGATGAGGTGCGCCAGGCGCAGGGCGACATGACCGACGCCCACGGCACGCTGGTCAAGGCGCGCGATGCCACGACCACCACCCAGAGCGTGGCCCCGGGCGTCAAGAGCCAGGCCAAGGCGATCGAGCACCTCGAGAACGCGCTGAAGCTGCTCGAGCCGCCCCAGAAGAACCAGCAGCAGAAGCAAGATCAGCAGAAGCAAGATCAGCAGAAGCAAGATCAGCAGAAGCAAGATCAGCAGAAGCAGGATCAGCAGCAACAGCAGCAGGGCGGCGCCGGTCAGCGCGCCCGCGACGACGATGCCAGGCGCCAGCGCGAGCGGCGCGAGCGCGAGCAGTCGTCTGACCCCGTCGAGAAGGACTGGTGATGCGCCGGATCGCGTTCCTGCTCGTGTGCCTCGCCGGCCTCGCCACCGCGCGGACTGCGCGCGCCGACGACCCGCACGCCGAGTTCCAGCTCGGCGAGCGCGGCCAGCCCCACGTCGACATGCCGTTCCGGCTCAACCTCGTGATCGAGGGCTTCGAGGAGCAGCCGCCGCCCGATCCGCCCAAGCTCGAGATCCCCGGCGCCACGGTGACGCTCCAGGGCGTCGAGCCGCAGGTCTCGCGCGGCATGCAGATCGTCAACGGCCGGCGCAGCGAGTTCGTCCAGGTCACCTGGCTCATGCAGTGGCAGATCGAGGCCCACAAGGAGGGCCGGCTGCGGATCCCCCAGGTCACCGTCGCGCAGGGCGGCAAGCGCGCCACCGCGTCGGGCGCCGAGCTGCCGGTCGAGTCGATCCCGCTCGCCGACTCGATGAAGCTCTCGCTCGCGCTGCCCGATCGCCCGATCTTCATCGGCGAATCCGTGCCGGTCACGGTCACGCTGCTGTGCCGGGCGGCGCCGCAGGATCTGAAGTGGGCGCTGCCGATGGCGGCGATGGACGCGTTCACCGTGAGCGGCCCGCCGATCGCCGATCCGCGCCAGGCGTTCAAGATCCCGGCGGGGGGAAAGGACCTGGTCCTGCCCTACCAGCGCGACGAGATCGACCAGGGCGGCACCCGCTACGCGCGGTTCGCCATGACGTTCTTCCTCGCGCCGCGCAAGATCGGCAAGCTCGACGTCCCGGCCGCCGCGGTGATCGCCGCGCTGCCGACCGGCCGCGCCGACTTCTTCGGCAACTACGCGACCCGGCTGTACCGCGCCGTCGATGTCGCGCGCACGCTCGACGTCAAGGCGCTGCCCGAGACCGACAAGCCCAATAACTTCGCCGGCGCGGTCGGCGACCAGTTCGCGATCGACGTTCAGACCTCGCGCTCGGTGGTCAAGCTCGGCGAGCCGGTCGAGCTCGCGATCCGGATCAAGAGCAACCAGCGGCTCGACAGCCTGGCGCTCGGCCGGCTCGACCGCGAGGGCGGCCTGCCCAAGGACAAGTTCGTGGTGCCGAGCGAGCCGGCGACCGGCGAGCTGTCCGACGATGGCAAGACCAAGACGTTCAAGGTCACGGCGCAGGTCACCGGGCCCGCGACCGAGGTCCCGGCGATCGCGTTCTCGTACTTCGATCCCGCCAGGACCGCGTACCAGACGATCCACTCCGAGCCGATCGCGCTGTCGGTCGCCGGCGGCAGCGTGGTGCGGGCCGACGACGTGGTCGCCGCGCGCCCCAAGCCGGGCGCCGCGCCGGCCGCGCCGGGCGCCGGCCTCGAGACCGAGGGCCTGCGCGTCGACGCCGAGCTCGCGCTGTCGAGCCCGGGGCAGGAGACCGATCAGCCGCTCGCCGGCGCGGTCCTGTGGCTGGTGGTCGGCCTGCTCTACGCCATCCCGCTCGGCGTCCTGGCCGCGCGCAGCTGGCAGCTCCGCACCCAGGGCCAGCGCGACGAGGCCGCCGAGGTCCGCGCCGCGCGGCGCAAGATCGAAGACCTGCTCGACCGATCCGGCAGCGTCCCCGCCCGCGAGATCGCCGGCCCGCTCGCCGCGGCGTTTCGCGACCTGGCCCGGATGCTCGGCATCGCCAGCGGCGACGACCACGGCCTGCTCGCCAAGCTCGAGACCGAGAGCTTCTCCCAGGGCGCCGCGACCGCGCCGCTGTCGACCGACCTGCGGTCCGACGCGGCGGGCCTGCTGCGCCGGTGGCTCACCGTGGCCCGGCGCAAGCACAGGCCGCGCACCCAGCCGACCGCCGCGCTCGCGCTGCTCGCCGGCCTGGGCGCGCTCGGGCTGTCGACCCGCGCCGCCGCGGCGCCGCCCACCAGCAGCGACGTGACCGCGCTCGACGATGGCCGCACCGCCTACAAGGAGGCGATGCAGCTGACCGGCAACCCGACCGCGCGCAAGGCGGCGTTCGCGCGCGCCGAGACCGCGTTCGGCGAGGCCGCGCGGGCGACCCCGGGCCGCCCCGAGCTGCTCGCCGACTGGGGCAACGCCGCGCTCGGCGCCGGCGACGTGGCGACCGCGACCCTCGCCTACCGCAAGGCCCTGGCGATCGACGCGGGCAACCCGCGCGCCCGCCACAACCTGGCCTGGCTGCGCAGCCAGAAGCCCGAGATGTTCCGGCCCCAGGCCGGCAGCGCGACCGAGACCCTGCTGTTCTTCCACGCGTGGCCGCGCGCCAAGAAGCTCGTGGTCGGCAGCATCTCGTTTGCACTTGCAATCCTCTTGCTTGTGCCATGGGCCGGCCGCCGCCACCGCGGGCTCGCCGGGCTCGCGCTGCTGCCGTTCGCGGTGTGGCTCGCGATGCTCGCGTCGCTGGTATTCGAGGATCGCCACCCCGACGACGCCGTCGCGATGGAGGACGTCGTGCTGCGCGCCGCGGACAGCCCGGGCGCCCCGGCCGCGCTCGCCCAGCCGTTGCCGCGCGGCGTCGAGGTCACCATCGTCGAGCGCCGCGACGCGTGGACCAAGGTGCGGATCGCCAGCGGCATGGCGGGCTGGGTCCCCGCCGGCGCCGTCGAGCGCATCGCGCGCTGACCCGCCCGATCGCGCAGGTCCGCGTCTGGTTACGTGACATCGCGTCATCAAACCTGACAGGACCCCGTCAGCTTGAGACGACGATCCGGGTGATTCGTGGTCGCCTCGCCGCGCGCGCTGGGCCATGGTCGCGACACGCCCCATGGTGTCGACCGGTCACCCTCTCGCAACCTCCTCGCCGGACGCGGCCGACCTGGCCGCTCGGTTCACCACGGTGCGCCAGCGGACGTTGGCGCTGTGCGCCCCGCTCTCGGCGGAAGACCACCTCGTCCAGCCGATGCCGGACGCCAGCCCCGCGAAGTGGCATCTCGCCCACACCACCTGGTTCTTCGAGCGCTTCGTCGCCCCCGGCGAGCCGTTCGATCCGGCGTTCGACTTCTTGTTCAACAGCTACTACGAGGCGGTCGGCCCGCGGGTCGATCGGGCCCGGCGAGGCCTCTTGTCGCGCCCGCCGCTCGACCGCATCCACGCCTACCGCGCGGCGGTCGAAGCCCGCGTGCTGCGCGCGCTGGCCGCCGGCGCGCTCGATGACGCGGCGCTGGCGCGGCTCGAGCTCGGCCTGCACCACGAGCAGCAGCACCAGGAGCTGATCCTCACCGATCTCAAGTACGCGCTCGGCACCCAGCCGCTGCAACCGGCGTATCACGCGCTCCCGCGCGCGCCAGGGGCGCCGCCAGCGCCGCTCGCGTGGCACCACGAGCCGGGCGGAATCGTCGAGCTCGGCGCGACCGGCGACGGGTTCGCGTTCGACAACGAGCGGCCGCGCCACCGGGTGCTGCTCGCGCCCTACCGGATCGCGACCCGGCCGATCGCCAACGCCGAGGTCCTGGCGTTCATCGCCGAAGGCGGCTACGCCGATCACCGGCTGTGGCTGAGCGACGGCTGGCAGCTCGTGAACACCTGCCGCTGGGAGGCGCCGCTATACTGGCAGCATCGCGACGGCGCGTGGCTGAGCTACGACCTCGCCGGCGTGCGCGTGGTCGATCCCGGCCAGACCTGCGGCCACCTCAGCCTCTACGAGGCCGACGCGATCGCGCGCTGGCTCGGCGCCCGACTGCCCAGCGAGGCCGAGTGGGAGCACGCGGCGCGCGGCGCCCAGCTCGCGGGCAACTTCGCCGACGCCGGGCGCTTGCAACCCGATCGCGCCTCCGCCGTGTCGCCGGCGCTCGCCTCGCCCATCGCCGCGCCGCTGGCGCAGATGTTCGGCGACGTCTGGGAGTGGACGTCGAGCAGCTACTCGCCGTACCCGGGCTTCCGGCCGCTCGACGGCGCGCTCGGCGAGTACAACGGCAAGTTCATGAGCGGCCAGCACGTGCTGCGCGGCGGCTCGTGCTTCACGCCCGCCGATCACATCCGTCGATCGTATCGCAACTTCTTCCCCCCTCCCGCGCGCTGGCAGATGACTGGCATGCGGTTGGCAATTGACGCGTAACTCCGATCCGGTTTGGACGTAACCCGCACGGCCTCGACGAGGAGATGACGATGAAGCACAGCCTCCAGACGGTAGCCCTCCGCCCCGCCGACCCCTTTGCCGGCGACGATGTCCTGGCCGGGCTGCGCCAGACTCGCAAATCCCTGCCATGCAAGCTGCTCTACGACGCGCGCGGCGCGCAGCTGTTCGAACAGATCTGTACCGTGGAGGAATACTATCCGTACCGGTCCGAGCTCGCGCTGCTCGATCAGCACCTGCCGGCGATCGCCCAGGCGATCGGCCCGGCGGCGCGCGTGATCGAGCCGGGCAGCGGCGCGGGTCAGAAGACCCGCATGCTGCTGTCGGCGCTCGACCGGCCCTCGAGCTACGTGCCGATCGACGTCAGCGAGCAGCAGCTCGCCGACACCGCGCGCGAGCTGAGCGCCCAGTTCCCGGCGCTCGAGATCCTGCCGATCGCCGCCGACTACACGGCGCCCCTCGAGGTGCCGCCTGCGCCGGGCGGCGCCGGCCGCACCCTGGTGTTCTTCCCGGGCTCGACGATCGGCAACTTCGAGCCCGACGAAGCGCTGCGCTTCCTCAGCCGGTTCGCCGCGTTCGCGGGCGACCGCGCCTCGATCGTCCTGGGCGCCGATTCCAACCAGGAGCCCGAGGCGCTGCTGCGCGCCTACGACGACTCGCTGGGCGTCACCGCGGCGTTCGACCTCAACGTCCTCGCCCATCTCAACCGCACCCACGCCGCCACGTTCGATCTCTCGGCGTTCATGCACCGCGCCGTGTGGGACGCGCCGCGCTCCCGGATCGAGATGCACCTGGTCAGCCGCCGGCGCCAGGTCGTCCACATCGGCGGCGAGGCGGTCGCGTTCGAGCGCGGCGAGCCGATCGTCACCGAGCACTGTTACAAGCACGCGCCCGCCATGCTCGCCGATCTGCTCGACGGCGCGGGCTGGCGGGTCCGCGAGGTGTTCCCCGACCCGCGCGGCCGCATGCGGCTGTGGCTCGGCGAGCGCTGAGGATCCTGCGGTCGCTTCGCTGGGTGTCGCCGGCCGCGCCGACCGGCCAACCAGTTCAAGCTCGTACGTGAGCAGGCTCGTGGTGCTACACATGAACGCCTTGACCTGCGGTCAAGGGTTCATGTTCCGCCTCGATCGAGAGGGGCCTTCCCGCGAACCCCTCTGGGGATGCGCCGGCAAGCCGGCGCATTCACCCCTCCGCGCGTCGCGTCGCGCGGATCTCCTGGCCACCAGCCTATGCGACTTTGTTTCTGCGCATGCGACCGCGTGTGTGGCTCATCGCAGCAGTCACGGGCCTGGAGGGGGCATCCGTCGCGTGGGACGGCCTCGTTCCCCCTGGAGAGGCTTGGTATCATCGTCCTGACGGGATCCTCAACCGTGCAGTCACGGCTGTAGTCATGGGCCTCGTCCCATCGATCAGCGCGAGGTCGAGGGGTCGCACATCCGGGGGGAGGGCAGGATGGGACATGCCCGTCTAAGCGGTTCCGTGATGCTTCGCCTTCGGCGCCGAGCCTGGCCGCTTCGCTTGGCTGCGGGGCAGGTGCACCTTGAACGTGGTTCCATCCTCCGTTGATTCGACGTCGATCGTTCCGTCATGGGCGATCACGATCGCTTCCACGATGAAGAGCCCCAACCCGACACTGCGTGCATCCTTCGTCTTCGTACTGCCGGCTTGGAGCTGCTTGAATGGATCGAAGATGTCGTGCAAGTGGGCCTTCGGGATCCGACGCCCCTTGTTATGCACGGCCAGCACCACGGATTCGACTTGACCGCGCACTGCAACATCGATCGGAATATCAGCCGAGCCGTACTGGAACGCGTTCCCGACCAGATTCGACAGCAACTGTCCAATCCGACCGGCATCCCATTTCCCGTGGAGCTCACCGCTCGCCTTGAAGCGAACGTTGCAGCGCGGATGATAAGCCGTGATCTCGTCGATGGTCTGTCGACAGATCATCTCCATGTCCATCTCGGCGCGCGAGATCGGCATGCCAGCGCCGAGTCGAGTGCGCGTAAAATCCACCAGGTCGCTGATGAGCCCATCCATGCGCGTGCCGGCATTGAGGATCCGTGACGCCGTCTTCAGGTGCGTCCAGCCAGGTCCCTCTTGCGTAATCATGACCGTCGCCGACATCATGATCGCGCCAAGCGGATTGCGCAGGTCATGGCCGAGCACGCCGAGAAACAGATCCCTCGAGCGGCCCACGTCGCTTTCGTATTTCCTCATCGACTCGACGAGGAGCTGATCGATCGCTTCGTTGAAGCGAGATACCTCTTCGAGGCTATCCCGACGGAAGTCGTGTTGTGTTTCTGCCCACAGACGCAGGACACTCGCGCGAAGCGCACGAAACTCGGACACGACGTCGACGGGAGAGAACCCGATCGCCGCGCGATCGGCCCCGTGCAAGTCAGCCGCGGTATCACTCCCCACTTCGTGATCGTTGGCTCCCTTGGACTTGCTTGCCTGCTGCCCCTTGGTTTGCGGCTTCTCGAGATCCTTTGCGATCTTCGCCAGCATACCATCGACATGATCACGCCGCCCTTCGAGGTCCAGCCTGCCTGCGGCAGGGACATGCGCTCGCGCGAACTCCTCCCACTCCGAGATGATCTCGCTCGAGTTGTTCAAGATGAACTGCCCGAGCCTCATCGTCTTCATTGCCGCGTCCCTGCTGAAGTCACCAAGCAAAGCTACCTCACGGGCCCCGCACCGACGATGATTGTCTGGGCCACCTCTCCGTGACGAGCTCCGCCGGCCCTCGTTGGGCGAATGCGCTCGGATTCGACTGCACTGACCGTGCGCCCCGCGATCGGCGAGCTACCGCTCGGGCACGGTGTGCGCCAGCGCCGCGAACACGCGCTCGGTCGCAACCGAGGATGGCGGGCCCGCGCGACGAAATGCTGGACCACGGGGATAGCTTCGGCCTAGGGATCCAGCGCGATCTCCGATGGGAGCACCGCCGCGGCGTCCAGCGTCCGCGGACCGAAGCCAGGTGGTGGCGGCAGCCGGGCCGTGACGTTGGCGGGGAACGTCGCGATCGGCCACGCCACGCTCAGGTCCCTGAACTGGAGGTTCTGCACGTGGATGTCGCAGCCGTTGCCCGCCGGATCGGGGCTACCGTTCGAGAGGATGTTGAACCCCTTGAACCTCGCGTTGCTGAACGTCGCGCCGATCGTGGACGTCCCGCCGGGCGTGGCGGCCGGCGTCCAGTCATCGATCCTGACCAAGCCGCCCGCGGACGGATCGAGCAACGCGACCTGGGTCGGGTGAATGCTCACGCTGCCATCGGCGTTCACGGCGATCCCGTCGACAAAGTCGATTCCGAACCCGATGCTCGCGTCGCTATCCATCGCGTAGAACCCGAGCGACGGCGGGTCCTCGAATCGGCCGGCCGCGCCGGTGGCGAACACGCCGGTGTTGTTGCGCTGCACGATGAGGAACCCCATCGTCCGCGCGGCGTCGGTCGGGACGATCACGACGACCGTGAGCCGGGTATCGCCGGCGGGTACCACCGCGCGCACCTGACCTAGCGTCGAGAAGTCGAGCGCCGTGGTGACGTTCAAGGTCCCGCGCTGTGCGCACGTGCCCCCCGCGTCGGGCCGCGGGTTCGACGGCGTATCGGGTGGCGGACTCGACGGCGTGTCGGGCAGCGGCGCGTCGATGGGGAGGATCGTCGGATCGCCGCTGGAGCAGGCGAGCACAGCGGAGCCGAACGAGCAGATGAGCGAACAAAATCCGAGACGAGATGCGCGCAATGACAACCTCCTTGCCTATCGGCCCCTGACTGGGCGCTTCGATCCGTAGGCGCTGGGTCCCCCGCGGACACGACAGAAAAGATGAGCGCGGCGGAAAGCCACGGCCGCTCCGACCGTGGGGTCCGGTCGTGCAGGTCGTGCCGCGTCCTGCGACAGCGCTCGCCGCCAGCCGTTCACGGCGTCGCCGGCACGCGCTGGGCGGACGCAGCCGCGCAATAGCCGCGCGGGCTCGCGCGTCTTCTGGGCATGACGCTATCAGGGTCGCGTGCATTCCTCGGTGGAGCGTGGCGCAAGCTGCCAGTCGAGACCGCGGTCGTCGCGCTGGCGATGGCCGGCGCGATCCGCCTGGTCCACTTCGATGACAATGGCGGCTTTGTCGGCGGCGCGCGGCTGTTGCTCGCGAGCCTGGTCGCGATGCCGCTCGCGGTGGCGGCGCACCGGCTCGGACGGACCCACCAGCTGCTCGTGAGCGGCGCGGCGACCGCGGCGGTCCTGGCGCTGGTGTGGCTCGCGCTGCCCGACCACCGCGCGCTCGACCGCCAGGCGTTCACCTGGCCGTACGGCCTGTCGCTCCTGGCGGCGATGCTGGTCCCGTTCGTCGCGGCAGGGCGCCAGTTCGCCCGGTTCGTCCGGAGATTCTTCGAGGAGACCACCACGTGGGGGATCTTGTGGTTGTGCGCGCTCGGCGCGGTTTGTGTGATCGCCGTCGCGCTCCACGCGCTGTTCGCCGTCCGCGTCGAGCGGCTCGGCGTGGACGCCGGGATCGTGGTGACCGGCGGGTTCGTGCTGGTCTACGTCGATCGCCTGATCGCGGAGGACCGCGCGGCCGGCCGGGTGCCCGAGCTCTGGCGGCGGCTGGCGACCGCGATCGGCGCGCCGTTCGTCACCGTGATGCTGGCGATCCTGGCGGCCTACGAACTGTCGGCGGTGGCGCACGGCGACCTGCCGCACAACCTGCTGTCGCCGCTGATCATGGCCGCCGGGTTCGTGGGGTTCGTCAGCACGCTGATCATCTCGTCGGTGCTCGCCGATGCGCCGCCGGCCGCGCCGCTGACCCCCGCGATCCAGCACGGCTGGACCCGACCGTGGACGATCCGCTTGACCCGCGCGTTCCCGCTCGTGCTGTGCGCGCTGTTGCCGATGGCGTGCTGGGCGCTGTGGCGACGGGTCGACGAGCACGGCCTCACGCCGTTCCGCGTGGTGCGCGCGCATGGCCTGGCCTGCCTCGTGGTGCTCAGCCTGGCCGGCGCGGTGCGCTGGTTCCGCGGCCGCCCGCCGCTGGCGTGGGAGGTCCCGGCCGCGATCCTGGCGTTCGCGCTCGGCGCCGCGTTCGGGCCGCTCAGCGCGACCGAGCTGTCGATCGCCTCGCAGGCTCGCGCGCTCGGCGCGCTCCTCGACCGGGCCGGCGTCGGCCGTGAGGTGGTGGCCGACAGGCGCCCGCCGGCCCCGCTCTACGTGGAGATGAGCGTGATGACCGTGAGGATCAACGATGCGATCAAGGAGAGGATCCGCGTGCTCGCGCGGCTCGGCGGCGAGCCGGCGCTCCGCCGCGTGCTGTCCGGGGCCGTCGAGCTGTGCGGCGACTACGGCCCTTCGGACGCGTGCCTCGCGGGCCTGGGGCTCCGTTGAGCGCGCCCGCGCGACCGGCCGCCGCGCCGCCCACGGACTCGCCGCTGCGGTTCGACGTCGCCGCGATCGACCCCGCGGGCGATGCGTGCCACGACTTCTACGACTACGCGTGTGGCGGCTGGCGGCGCACCCATCCGATCCCGCCCGATCGCACGCGATGGAGCCGCTATGCCGAGGTCGAGGCGCTGAACCTCGAGCGCGAGCGCGCGATCGTCGAGGCCGCCGCCCGCGACCCCGGCCGTGGCGACCCCGCGACCGCGCGGATCGGCGGCTACTACGCGGCCTGCCTCGACACCGCCGCGATCGAGGCGCGCGGCACCGCGCCGATCCGCGATCTGCTCGCGGCGATCGACGCGCTCCGCGACCCCGCGCAGTTCGCCGGCGTGCTCGCCGAGCTCCACGCGCGGATCGGTCCGCTGGTGTTCTCGCTCGACACCGACGCCGATGCCGATGACGTCCACCGCACCACGGCGCAGCTCGGCCCCGGCGAGCTCGGCCTGGGCGAGCCCGATGACTACACCCGCGACGATGCCCGGTCGCGCACGCTGCGCGCGCAGTACCGCGACCACGTCGAGCGCGTGCTGCGGCTGATCGGCGACCCCGATCCGCCCGGCGATGCCGTGCGCGTCGTCGCGTTCGAGACCCAGCTCGCGCGGTCGCTGCCCGGCGCGGCAGCCCGCCGGGACCGCGCGGCGCAGCTCCATCCGATGACCCCGGCCGAGCTGACCGCGCACGCCGGCTTCGACGGCCCGCGCTATGTCGCGGCGCGCGGCGTCCCGGCGCTCGATCGGATCAACGTCGCGTTCGTGGCCTGGATCGACGCGATCGGCGCCGAGCTCTCGCCGACCGGGCTTCCCGGCGTGCGCGCCTACCTGCGGTTCCACGTCGCCCGCCAGCTCGCGCCGGTGCTGCCGAGCGCGCTGCGCGACGCGTTCTTCGACTTCGATGGCCGCATCGTGCGCGGCGCGCGCCAGATGCCGCCGCGCTGGCGGCGCTGCCTGCAGCTGGTCGACCGCGACCTCGGCGACGACGTCGGCCGGTTGTTCGTCGCGAAGTGGTTCCCGGCGGCGAGCCAGGCCCGGGCGCACCAGCTGGTCGATCGCATCGTCGGTAGCCTGCGCGACGAGCTCGCCGCGAGCGACTGGCTCGGCGGCACGGCGCGCGACGCCGCGCTCGGCAAGCTCGCCAACATGCGGTTCCAGATCGGCTACTCGGATCACTGGAAGACCTACGACGCGCTGGTGATCCGGCGAGGCGATCCGGTGGGCAACGCCGTGCGCGCAAGCCAGCTCGCGACCGCGCGCGAGCTCGCCAAGCTCGGCCATCCGCCCGATCGCGACGCGTTCTTCGCGCTGCCGCAACAGCTCGATGGGTTCGGCACGCCGAGCCTGGTCACGGTCGGGTTCACCGCGGGCTTCCTGCAGCCGCCGATCTTCGACTCGACCGCCGACGACGCGGTCAACTTCGGTGGGTTCGGCGGCGTGATCGGCCACGAGATCACCCACCACTTCGACGATGAGGGCCGCAAGTTCGGCATCGACGGCCGGCTCGCGCCGTGGTGGTCGGCCGACGACGTCGCCCGCTACGAGGCGCGCGCGGCGTGCTTCGTCGGCGAGTACGGCCGGTTCCACATCGACGACGGCACGCCGGTCGACGGCGCGCTGACGCTCGGCGAGAACCTCGCCGACAACGGGGGGCTGCAGCTGGCGTGGCAGGCCGCGCAGCCGGCGATGGCCGGGCCGCCGATCGATGGGTTCACGCCGGCCCAGCGGTTCTTCCTGGCGTGGGCCCAGATCCGGTGCGAGAACGCGACTCCCGAGACCGCGCGCGCCCTGGTGCATGGCGACCCCCACTCGCCGGGCCGCTGGCGGGTCAACGGCGTGGTCGCCAACCTGCCCGCGTTCGCCGCGGCGTTCGCGTGCAAGGCCGGCGCGCCGATGGCCCCCGAGGACCGGTGCCGCCTGTGGTAAACGAGCGCGATGACGCGCCGCCTGTACCACGACGATGCGTACCTCCGCCGGTTCGACGCGGAGGTCGTCGCGATCACCTCGTTCAAGACCAAGCCCGCGATCGTCCTCGACCGCACCGCGTTCTACCCCGAGGCCGGCGGCCAGCTCGGCGACCGCGGCCAGCTCGCCGGGCTCCCCATCGTCGATACCCAGGAGACCGACGACGGCACGATCGTGCACCTGTTCACCGGCGAGCCGCCGGCGGTCGGCGCGCGGGTCACCGGCGAGCTCGACTGGGCGCGCCGCCGCCAGCACATGGCCCAGCACACCGCGCAGCACCTGCTGAGCGGCGCGTTGCTCGATCGCGCGGCCGCGGCCACGGTGTCGGCGCGGCTCGGCGAGTCGAGCTTGACGATCGACGTGTCGCGCGATCGCGTCCCCGAGGCCGAGCTGGCGGCCGCCGAGGACCTCGCCAACGACCTCGTCGATGACGACGTCGCGATCCGGAGCTGGTTCCCCGACCCGGGCGAGCTCGCCGCGCTCAAGCTGCGCCGCGATCCCAAGGTCTCGGCCGATATCCGGGTGGTCGCGATCGGCGAGTTCGACTTCTCGCCGTGCGGCGGCACCCACTGCGCGCGGACGTCGCAGCTCGGCGCCGTGCACATCACCGGCGTCGAGCGCTACAAGGGCATGACCCGGGTCACGTTCACCACGGCGCGCAAAGCCCGGACCGAGCTGTTCATCCGCGACCAGGTGCTGCGCGGCCTCGCCGGCCAGTTCTCGTGCGGCCCCACCGAGGTCCCCGCCGCGATCGACAAGCTGCGGCGCGACGCCGAGGCCAGCGGCGCGGAGCTGACCCAGCTGCGCAGCCGGCTCGCCACGTCGATCGCGGCCGAGCTTTCCGGCACCGGCCCGGCGATCGCCTCGATCGCCGCGATCCGGGGCGACGGCGAGCTGCTACGCGGCGTCGCCGCCAAGCTGGTCGCCGCCGGCCGCGACGCGATCCTGTGCGCACCGGACGAGGCCGGCGCGCAGGTCGTGATGATCCGCGCCGCCGGCTCAACCCTCGATTGCGGCGCGCTCTGGAAGAAGCTCGCGGCCAAGCTCGGCGGCCGCGGCGGTGGTCGGGCCGATCGCGCC